>Ga0209458_1000104_pt1 | contig 46435 bp, 45 predicted proteins | sample WorMetLIZAISLAND_FD_187411 | JGI IMG/M metagenome (GOLD analysis project Ga0209458, IMG submission 187411) | Marine gutless worms symbiont microbial communities from Max Planck institute for Marine Microbiology, Germany - Inanidrilus manae... ...
TGGTGCCCGACACCGATGCCCTGTGTGGACCTCGCGATGCGGAAACCATCTTGGCCAGCGGCCACGCGCGACCGCAGAAAACAGGCCGGACATATGGATGCAAGCGATCCGATCGGACCAGGCAATCGCCTTGCAAGCAGGGGGCCGTCCACATATGGATCCCGGATCTCCGCTGCGCTCCGTCCGGGATGACGGTTAGTGGATGTGCGTGACCCACGCGCATTCAACCGGACAGCCATGGAACGGTCCGGCAATGAGTTTGAGGAGGCAATTGGTCCCGCTACACCTCCGTCAGCCGCAGCACCTCCGGGGCGCCGTCCATGTGTTCGCCCATCTGCCGGCCGAGGGTGCGGAAGTGGTCGGAGGCGCGGTGCGCCTTGGTCGCCTCCTCGTCGACATAGCGCTCCATGAACACGTAGGTCAGCGGGTCGTCGCCCTTGTTCAGGGTGTAGAGCTTGCAGCCGGGCTCCTTCTCGTTGACGGCGGCGACCAGCTGTTTGGCGATCTCCTCGAACTGGGCGGCGTGGCCTTCCTTGACCTTGATCGTGGCGACGACGGCGAGCATGGCGGGTCTCCTCTCTGGCGGGGTTCTGTTGTTTGTCAGTTGCGGCCGGCGATCGCGGCCCGGGCCTCGGGCGCGAAGGCGCGCAGGGCCTCGACCAGGAGGCCCATGATCTCGTCGATCTGCGCCTCGTCGACGATCAGCGGCGGTGAGATCAGGAAGTTGTCGCCGCGCAGGCCGCCCATAACCCGTCGGGAATAGATGATCAGGCCGCGATCGTAGGCTTCCTGGCTGATCCGGGCATAGGCGTTCAGTCCCGGCGGCAGCGGCTGGCCGGTCTCGCGGTCGGCGATCACGTCGAAGCCCAGGAGCAGGCCGCGGCCGCGGATCTCGCCGATGAACTCGAACTCGTCCAGCAGGCCCTCGAGACGCCCCTTCAGCACCGCGCCCATGCGCGCGGCGTTGCCGATCAGGTCGTTCTCCAGGTGCTCGGCCAGTACGGCGCGGCCGACGGCGCAGGCGATCGGGCTGGCCGAATAGGTGTGGCCGTGCATGAAGCCGCCTGCGTCCTCCACCGTCTGCACCATCTCGCGCCGGGTCAGGCAGGCGCCCAGCGGGATGTAGCCGGCGGCCAGGCCCTTGGCCAGGGCGACGATGTCCGGCAGGGCGTCCGGCCAGTGCTCGGCCGAGAGATACTTGCCAGTGCGGCCGGCGCCGCTCATCACCTCATCGAAGATCAGCAGCACGCCGTGGCGGTCGCAGATCTGCCGCACCTCGCGGTAGTAGACGTCGGGCGCCGTCAGGGCGCCGGTGGCGGCGCCGCCGACCGGCTCCATGATGAAGGCGAGCACGGTCTCCGGTCCCTGGTTGAGGATCTCGGTCTCCAGCGCCCGGGCGTAGCCCAGGGCGGCCTCGTTCTCGCTTTCGCCCGGCCGGCGATAGCGGCAGAACGGGGCGGGGATCTTCGGCTGGTTGACCAGCATCGGCGCGAACATGGAGAAGCCCGCCGGATCGCCGGTCAGCGACAGGGCTCCCAGGGTGGTGCCGTGGTAGGACGGCAGGCGGGAGATGATCTTGTAGCGGGTGCCCTCACCGCGGGCGACGGCGTACTGGCGGGCCAGCTTGATCGCCGTCTCCACCGCCTCGGAACCGCCCGAGCAGAAGAACGTCATGTCGAACGGCTCGGGCGTCACCGCGGCGATTTCCTGCGCCAGCCGCTCGGCCGGCTCGTTGAGGAAATGCGAGCGGAAGGCGAACGAGACCTGCTCGGCCTGCTCGACCATGGCCTTGAGCACGCGCTTGTTGGCGTGACCCAGGCTGGTGGTCTGCGGTCCCGAGCAGGCGTCGATGTAGCGCTTGCCCGTGCTGTCCCACAGGTAGATGCCCTCGCCGTGCGAAACCACCGGGCGCTCGGGCGTGGGCCAGAAGAACATGGCCGACGGCTGGTTGTCGCCGGCGCGGACGGGGCCGGGCGTGTCCATCGCTGTCTCCTTGAGCGTTGCGTGCGGGCAGTGTAACGGGCGAAGCCGTGTGCGCCTATGCCGCGGCGCCGGGCGGCGGCAAAGTCCGCACAGAAACCGGCGTTTGGTGCATAATCCGGGCGTGCCGGGCCGGCGGCGGCAGAACCGCGAGGGCCCGTTCGAGTGGGAGGAAGACGATGACACCCAGCATCGAGCGCCTGGGCGAAACCTTCGTGGCCCGGGTCGGCGGGATCGACTTTTCACAACCCGTGGACGAGGCGGCCTGGGGCGCGGTGCGCAAGGCCTGGTTCGACCATCGGGTGCTGAGTTTCCCCGACCAGCACCTGACCGAACCCGCGCTGTTGGACTTCAGCCGGCACTTCGGTCCGTTGGAACAACACGTGCTGAGCCAGTTCCACCATGCCGACTATCCCGAGATCCTGATGCTGTCGACCGTGGTCGACGACGACACGCCAAAAGGTCTGGCCGACGCCGGCAGCTACTGGCATTCCGACGTCTCCTACAAGGCCGAGCCGTCGCGGGCCAGTGCGCTCTATGCCATCGAGGTGCCCGACGAAGGCGGTGACACCCTGTTCTGCGACATGGTGGCTGCCTACGAGGCGCTGCCGGCGGCGATGCAGGCGCGGCTCGAGGGCCTGCGCGCCGAGCATTCCTATGCCTACCGCACCCGCCTGCAGGTCGACCGGGTCGGCATCCGTAAGGAGCTGACCGAGGCGCAGAAGCGTGAGACCCCCGACGTGGTCCACCCGGTGGTGCGGACGCAACCGGAAACCGGTCGGAAGGCGCTGTTCATCAACCCCGGCTTCACCGTGCGCATTCTGGACCTGCCGGAGACGGAGAGCGATGCCTTGAAGGAGGAACTGTTCGCGCACTGCCTGCAGGACCGGTTCTGCTACCGCTATCGCTGGCGCACCGGCGACCTGCTGACCTGGGACAATGCCGTGACCATGCATTGCGCCACCGTGACCGAGCTGCCGCCCGGCGCGCGCCGCACCATGTGGCGCACGGTGATCGGCGGCGATGCGCCGGTCTGACCCGGCAGGGGCCTGTTTACGCTGGTTTCATATGCGTTATTCTGGATACTGAATGCTCTTCAGCATTGAAAATACCTGTGCGGCGTGCTATAGAATGGTTCTGAGGAAGCCCATGGCCATGGCGCCGTTGCAGACGGGGCACAAGACCCCGCGGCGAGGCTGCAGTCGTACCCTGACCGACCGCAGCACCCGTCGCCGGCAAAGGTGCCAGGCCAAAGCGTACGTTGCCTAATCCGCTCGACAGCCTCGCCTGCATTGCCAGGCGGGGCTGTCGTCGTTTTGGCGACGATGGTTGAGAGAAGACAAAAAGCTGCGGCAGGCAGCGGGAGGAGACGGCCATGATGGAAACCCACGAGCACCAGGAGCTGCGCCGTACCACGCGGCGGCTCGTCGACGAGGAGATCAACCCCCATGTCGACGACTGGGAGGCCGAAGGCCAGATCCCGATGCACGAGCTGTGCCGCAAGATGGGTCAGGCCGGCCTGCTCGGCATCTCGCGTCCGGTCGAGTTTGGCGGCATGGGCCTCGACTATTCCTACGAGATCGCCTTTGCCGAGGAGATGGGCCACGCCAAGGCCCAGGGCGTGACCACGGCCATCGGCGTGCAGAGCAACATGGCGACGCCGGCGTTGGCGCTGCACGGCAGCGACGAACTGCGCCGGGAGTTCCTGACCCCGGCGATCGCCGGCGAGCAGGTCTGCTGCATCGGCGTCACCGAAGAGGGCTCGGGCTCGGACGTCTCCAGCGTACGCACCCACGCCCGCAAGGACGGCGACGACTACGTCATCAGCGGCGGCAAGATGTACATCTCCAACGGCTACCAGGCCGACTGGATGTGCTGCCTGGCCAATACCGCCGAGGCCAATGCGCCGCACCGCAACAAGTCGCTGATCATCGTGCCGCTGGATGCAAAGGGGGTGAGCCGGCACAAGCTGAACAAGCTCGGCCTGCATTGCTCGGACACGGCACAGATCTTCTTCGACGAAGTCCGGGTGCCGCAGCGCCACCGCGTCGGCGAGGAGAACATGGGCTTCATCTACCAGATGGAGCAGTTCCAGGAAGAGCGGTTGTACGCGGTGGCCCGCACCATCACCCACATCGAGGACCTGATCGAGGAGACCGTCGAGTACACCCGCAATCGCCAGGCCTTCGGCCGGCCGCTGCTCGACAACCAGTACATGCACTACCAGATCGCCGAGATGCAGTCGAAGCTGGAAGCGCTGCGGGCACTGATCTACCGTGCCACCGAGGTCTATGTCGCCGGCGAGGACGTGACCAAGCTCGCCTCTATGGCCAAGTACCTGGTCGGCGACTATGCCACCCAGTTCCCGGCCCGCCTGTTGCAGTTCTGGGGCGGCCAGGGCTTCATGGCCGAGAACCGGATCACCCGCGCCTACCGCGACCTCAAGCTGGTCAGCATCGGCGGCGGCGCCAACGAGGTGATGCTGCAGGTGGTGGCCAAGCAGATGGGAATCCTGCCGCGGCGCTAGCCGCCTGGTGCCTGACATGGCCGACCTGCCGACATGCGAGACGCTGTTGCTGCACCGTCAGGGCGGCCGGGTGTTCGTCACCTTCAACCGGCCGCAGGCCCGCAACGCCATCAACAACCGCATGGGCGAAGAGTTCGACGCCGTGCTCGACATCCTGCGTGACGATGCCACGGTGCGGGCCGTCGTGTTGCGCGGCGCCGGCGGGCACTTCTGTGCCGGTGCCGACATCAAGGAACGCCGCCGCCAGGCCGAGGATGCGGCGCCGGCAGGGCAGGAACCGCTGGCCGAGCGCAATGCCCGCGGCGGCCGCATGTTCCTGAAGCTGAACAGCCTGCCGGCGGTGGTGATCGCCGCCGTCGAGGGCGCGGCGATGGGCGGCGGCTTCGGCTTTGCGTGCGTTGCCGACGTCACCATCGTCACCCGCGATGCCCGCCTCGGCATGCCGGAAACCTCGATCGGCGTCGCTCCGGCACAGATCGCGCCATTCGTGGTCAAGCGCATCGGCCTGACCCAGGCCCGCCGGCTGGCCCTGACCGGCGCCCGGATCGACGGCGAGGAAGCCTGGCGGCTGGGCGTTGCGCACGAACTGTGCGACGACGGCGCAGCCCTGGACGCGCGTCTCGAGCAGGTGCTGCAGGCGGTCGAACGTTGCGGCCCGCGGGCCAATGCCGTCACCAAGGAGATCATGCTCGCGGTCGGCACCATGCCGGACGCCGAGATGGTGGCGTTCTCGGCCGAGCGCTTCGCCGCCCTCAACCGCGGGGCCGAGGGGTTGGAGGGGCAGCGCGCGTTCGAGGAGAAGCGCCAGCCGGACTGGGTGCCGCGGGCTGGCGCCGGCAAGGGGGGCGGATGAGCGACGGCGGCGAAAAGCTGGTCGGCGCGCTGCTCGGCGGGATCCGGATCATGCGCTATCTGAACAGCGTCAGCGAACCGGTCGGAGTCAGCCGGGTCGCCCGTGACCTCTCGATCAGCCCGTCGACCGCCTACAACCTGTTGAAGACGCTGGTGCATGAACGCCTGGCTGTGTTCGACCCCGAACGCAAGACCTACGGTCCCGGTCCCGGCCTGGCGGAACTGGCGACGGCAGCGCCGGACCGCTCCGACCATCTGCGCCTGGTGCGCGCGCACCTGCGTCGGCTGGCAGCCGACCACGACATTACCGCCATGCTCTGGCATCGCAGCGACGACGACCATGCGGTGCTGATCGACGCCGTCGAGTCGCCGGCGGCGGTGCGCATCCGCATGGACATCGGCCAGCGGCTGCCGCTGCTGATCGGCGCCATGGGCCGCTGCTTCGCCGCCTATGAGGGGCTCGGCCCGGACGAGCTGCACGCCCGCTTTACCGGCCTGCGCTGGCAGCGGGCACCGTCGTTCGACGACTATTGCGCCGGCGTCGAGAGCGTGCGCGAGCAGGGCTATGCCATCGACGAGGGCAGCTTTGCCCAGGGCGTCACCATCGTCTCTGGCGCGATCCGTGGCGATGACGGCCGCGCTGCCATGGCGATGAGTGCGATCGGCTTTTCCGCCCAGCTGGCCGGCGCGGCGCTGCAGCGGGTGGCGACCGACCTGCGGTCCTGTACCCGGGCGCTGAGCTGGAGTGGCGGCGGTGAGGCGATGCCCCAGGAGCGTTCCTGATGGATTTCAGCTTTTCCGACGAACACCGGCAGATCCGCGAGACCGTGCGTCGGTTCTGCGCCAGCGAGATCGCCCCGCTGGTGCACGAGGCCGAAGAGAGCGAGCGCTTTCCCAAGGCCCTGTTCCGGCAATGGGCAGAGCTCGGGCTGCTGGGGGTGCGCTACCCGGAGGCCGACGGCGGCAGCGGCTTCGACAAGATCGCCGACTGCATCATCCGCGAGGAGCTGAGCTACGTCTCGCAGGCCATCGCCGCCAGCTGGTCGGCCCATACCCATCTCGGGATCTGGCCGATCTGGCGTGCCGGCACGCCGGCGCAGAAGGAGGCCTATTTCCAGCCGGCCCTGCGCGGCGAGATGATCGCCGGTTTCGGCCTGTCCGAGCCTGACGGCGGCTCCAACATCCGGGCCCTGAAGACGCGGGCGGACAAGGTTGACGGGGGCTACCGCCTGACCGGCTCGAAGATGTACATCACCAACGCGCCGATCGCCGATTTCCTGATGGTGGCGGCGCGCACCCGGGCGGAGCTGACACCCAATGCGATCAGCCTGTTCATCGTCGAGCTGCCCAATCCGGGCTTTGACATCGCTACCCTGAAGAAGGAGGGCATCAAGGCCTCGGAGACCGGGCTGATCCACATCGACAACGCCTTCGTGCCGGATGAATGCCTGCTCGGCGGTCGCGAGGGCACCTATCCGGTGATCATGGAGTCGCTGTCGGAAAACCGGGTCGGCGTCTCGGCCAACGCCCTGGGCATGGCGCGGGCCGCGCTCGACGCCTCCGTCGCCTATGCCAAGGAGCGCGTGGTCGCCGGCAAGCCGATCATCGAATACCAGGCGATCGCCCACAAGCTGGCCGACATGGCCGCCGACGTCGAGGCGGCGACGTGGCTGGTCTACTACGGCGCCTGGCGGGTCGACCAGGGCGACCTGGACCTCGCCACCGCCTCGAAGATCAAGCTGACCGCCAGCGAGACGGCGGTCCGGGTCAGCGAGGCGGCGATCCGCATCCACGGCGGCGCCGGGATCATGCGCGAGTACCCGGTCGGCCGGATCCACCGCGACGCCCTGGTCTACGTCATCGGCGAGGGCAGCAGCGAGATCCAGCGCAACATCATCGCCCGCGCCCTGAAGGAGGACGGGTGATGACCCGCCGGGCGGTGATCTCCGGCGTCGCCGGCACGCGCATGGGCAAGCTCGAGGGCGCGAGCGTGATGTCGATCCATGCCGAAGCGACCCTCGGCGCGCTCGCCGATGCCGGGCTGAAGCTGGACGACATCGACGGCATTATGTGTTCCTACTCGATCACCGAGCCGCACATGATGCTGAGCTCGGTCGTCGCCGAGTACCTGGGCCTGCAGCCGACCTACAGCGCCGCGGTCTCGGCCGGCGGCGCCAGCGGCGGGCTGATGGTGATGACGGCGAAGGCGCTGATCGAGAGCGGCATATGCCGGCACGTGCTCTGCGTCATGGGCGACAACCGGTTGACCGGGCTGCCGCCGGGCGGTGCCGTCGCGGCGCTGAGCCACGTCGGCCACGGCCAGTTCGAAGTGCCCTACGGCATGACCATCCCATCCTGCTATGCCCTGGTGGCGCAGCGCTACATGCACGACCATGGCACCACGGTCGAGCAGCTGGCACATATCGCGGTCACCCAGCGCGCCTATGCGGCCCAGCACGAACTGGCGCACATGCGCAAGCCGCTCAGCCTGGACGAGGTCATGGCGTCGCGGTTGATCGCTTCGCCGCTGCGGCTGTTCGACTGCGCCCTGATCTCCGACGGTGGCGGCGCGGTGATCGTCAGCGAGGCCGGCAGCGTGCCCGACGGCGACAAACCGCCGGTGGCGATCCTCGGCTGCGGCCAGAAGCACACCCACGAACACATCTCCCAGGCGCCGTCGCTGAGCGATTTCGGCTGTGCCGAGGCATCGCAACAGGCCTTTGCCCAGGCCGGCCTGGGCCCGCAGCAGATGGATGTGATTGAAGTCTACGATTCCTTCACCATCACCCTGGTGGTCGAGCTGGAGTCGATCGGCTTCTTTGCCAAGGGCGAGGCGGGCGCGGCGGCTGCGGCCGGTGAGCTCGGCCCCGACGGGCGCTTCCCCTGCAACACCCACGGTGGCTTGCTGTCGTTCGGCCATTCGGGTGCGGCCGGCGGCATGTTCCACATCATCGAAGCGGTGCAGCAGTTGCGCGGCGAAGCTGGTCCGCGCCAGGTCGCGGACGCCGAACTGGCCTATGTCCATGGCGATGGCGGCATCCTTTCGGCCCATACCGCGCTGGTGCTGGGGAGGGCTTGAGAGCGGGATGAGTGACATCAGCGACAAGCCGGTACCACGGCCCAACGCCGACAGTGCGCCATTCTGGGCCGCCTGCAATCGCCGCGAGCTGACCTTCCAGCGCTGCCGCGCCTGCGGCCAGGTGCAGTTCTTTCCGCGCGCCCTGTGCACGGCCTGCCAGGCGACCGACCTCGACTGGCAGACCTCCGCCGGCGCTGGCACGGTGTTCACCTTCACCGTCAACCAGCGGCCGCCGACGCCGGCGTTCAAAGACGACGTGCCCTATGTCATCGCCCTGGTCGACCTGGACGAGGGCTTTCGCATGATGCTGAACGTGATCGACTGCGCGCCCGATGAGGTGCACATCGGCATGCGCGTGCGGATCGTCTTCGAACCGCGCGGCGCCGACGGCGCCCAGCTGATCCCGCAGGCAACGCCGGCGCAGTGAGGAGGTCTGCCCGTGGCGTTTGATCACCTGCACTACGTGGTGCGTGACCGGGTGGCGGAGATCAGCCTCGACCGGCCGCCGGTCAATGCGCTGAACCTGGCCCTGATCGACGAGCTGATCGCGGCGCTGGAGACGGCGCGTGATGATGCCGGCGTCAGGGCCGTGATCGTGACCACGGCGCTGGAGCGGGCCTTTTGCGCCGGCCTCGATCTGGGCGTGGTGCAGGGGCGCAGCAGCCTGGAGCTGCGCCGGTTCCTGGAGCGGCTCTACTTCGGCCTCTACGATACCCAGTACCGCCTCGGCAAGCCGTCAATCGCCGCCGTGCGCGGTGCCGCCCGCGCCGGCGGCATGACCATCGCCGTGTCCTGTGACCTGATCGTCGCCGCCGAGGGTGCCAGCTTCGGCTATCCGGAAGTCAACGTCGGCCTGTTGCCGGCGCTGCACTTCGTGCACCTGCCGCGCCTCGTCGGCCGCCATCGCGCCTTCGAGCTGCTGTTCACCGGCGATGGCTTCACCGCTGCCGAAGCCCGGGATATGGGCCTGGTCAACCGGGTGGTGGCGGACGCCGAGGTGATGGCGACGGCGCGCTCGCTCGCGGCCGGCTTCGTCCAAGCCTCACCGGTGGTGATGAAGCTGGGTCGCGATGCCTTCATGCGCGCCAACGACCAGGATTACCGGCGGGCGATCGAGGCCGCGGCCGAAACCATGGCCCTGCTCGCCGGCACCGCGGATGCGCAGGAAGGGCTGACGGCGTTCGTCGAAAAGCGCCCGCCGCGCTGGCAGGAAGAACCGGACAGCGGCTAAAGACTCGGTCTGCTGCGGCCGGCCTACGAGCTGGCCGCCAGTTGCGTCGCTTTCTTGCGCAACAGGCGCGACAGCGCGTTGACGTCGCCACCGTTGGCTTTGATCACCGAGGCGAACTCGGAGCGCTGGGCGATCAGCAGGCTGACCTGTTCGACGACGATGTCGATGATCCGCCAGTCGCCGTCGCGTTGATGCAGGCGCCAGTCGACCCGGATAGCCGGCCCTTCAGGCCGTTCGATCCGGCTGATCACGATGGCCTTGTTGTCGCCCTCCGCCCGCTGACCGGCGATGATCAGCTGTTCGCCGCCATAGCGCCCCAGCCGCATGGCATAGGTGCTGATGACATAGTCCTCGAACGCCTGCAGGAATTCCGTGCGCTCCGCCTCGTTGGCGCGGCGCCAGTAGCGGCCGAGCACGAAGCGGCCGACGGCCGGCGCGTCGAAGCCGCGACGCAGCAGGTCACGGAACGCCCGTTCGCGGGCGACCGGGTGGAGCTTCTCATCAGCCAGCACCGTAATCGCATCGTCGGCCAGGGTGCGTACGAACTGACTGGGTTCGCCCGGATCGGCCTGGGCTGTGCCGACAGCGGCGAGCCACAGAAAACAAACCCCAAAAAGCTGGATGGACACCATGCGAAGCAGCATCGCCATGGCCATCTCCCCTGTTGCGCGGCGCCATGACGGCGCCGCTGTCCCTGTTGGCGTTGCTGCAAGATGCCGGCCAGCACCGGCCGCAGCCGCCGTTTATCGTTTAACGCACTGGTCCAGGTTGCCTTTCACCTTTGGTTAACAACTGTGCACCATGTCACATATGTCCCGATCCGGGGCAGTCAAGACAGGTCCTCGTCCCGTTCCGGGCAGCTCTTGCCGCCGTCGCCCGGGTCCGGCGGCACTGTTTACCCGGGCTTAAGATCTGGCCGCCACGCTGGTCTGCAGGAGGACAGCGATGACCACCATTTCTGCAGGCCAGGTCTTCTCGACCGCCGTTCAGGGTCTCCGCAGCGCCGGCAGCAAGGCCGCCGACGCGGCCGGAAAGCTGGCCTCGGGCGAGGTCGAAACCCGTCACGTCGTCGATCTCAAGCAGGCCGAAACGGCGCACAAGGCCAACGGCGCGGTAATCCGTACCGCCGACAGGATGCAGCAGCGGCTGCTCGACCTGCTGGCCTGACCTAAGCGCGGGTGACCTGACCCGCGCCCGACGCAACGCTCAACTGAAACGAAACGCTCAGGCTTACTCTGCCGCCTGCACGGTCACCGAGGCGCCGGCAAAGCCCTTGGGCAGGCCGGCCTGGGCGATGGCGCCATGCAGGCGTTCGTCCGGCAGGCCCTGCTGGACGATCTCGCGTACGGCCAGCAACGCTTCGACATCAACCCCGGTCTTCAGGCCCATGGCTTCGAGCATGAACACCAGGTCGTCCATGACGATGTTGCCTGTCGCGCCCGGCGCGAACGGGCAGCCGCCGAGACCGGCAAGGGAGGCATCGAAGTGGCGCACGCCTTCCTCCAGCGCGGCCGCCACGTTGGCCAGTCCCAGGCCGCGGGTGTCGTGGAAATGCGCGCCCAGTACCACCTCGTCGCCCAGGTTCTCGCGCATCAGCCGGAACATCGCCCGCACCTGCGCCGGGTTGGCATAGCCCACCGTGTCGGCGACGGCGATCTCGTCGGCGCCGAGCCTGACCAGCTCCTGCGCCAGCCATAGCGCGTCCGCCGGATCGATGTTGCCTTCGATGGTGCAGCCCAGCGCGGTCGACAGGCCGCAGCCGAGCTGGACCTTGCGGTTCTCCGGTGTGGAATCGCGCAACTCTGCGATCTGCCGGAAGCGTTCCAGCGACTCTTCGCGCGAGCACCGCACGTTGGCCTGGTTGTGGCTTTCCGAGACCGAGACCACGAAATTCATCTTGTGCACGCCGGTGGCAAAGCCGCGCTCGGCCCCCTTGAGGTTGGGGACCAGGGCCGACACCACCAGATCGGGAATTGCGAGGGCGGTGTCGATCACCTCTTCGCAGTCGACGAACTGACCGGAGACCCGGGGCGGCACGAACGAGCAGACCTCGATCTCCGGCACTCCGGTGGCGGCCTCGTGCCGCACCCATTGCTGCTTCAGGTCGGTGGGAAAGAAGGTGGCGATGCCCTGCAGGCCATCGCGCATGCCGACTTCGCGCACTTCGACGTCGGTTCCCGGCTTCATGGCTGTTCCTCTTTTCCGCTGTGGCGCGTTTGCCGGCATTGTAGCATCTTCCGGCGGCTTGTGTTCGATGGCCGCACCGCCCATCGCGAACAGACAGGAGCAGGCCATGGCCGCGCCCGACCCCGGCGAACCCTATCGCGGCGTGTTCCCGATTGCGCCGACCCCGTTCACCGAGGGCGGTGACCTCGATCTCGACGGTCAGCGCCGGGTGCTGGACTGCATGGTCGATCAGGGCGTCGACGGCATCTGCATCCTGGCCAACTATTCAGAGCAGTTCCTGCTCTCGGATGCCGAACGGGACACGCTGCTCGAGCTGTGCCTGGACCACGTTGCCGGGCGCGTGCCGGTCATCGTCACCTGCAGCCATTTCAGTACCCGGCTGGCGGCCGCGCGGGCGCGGCAGGCGGAAGCCGCCGGGGCGCGCATGCTGATGCTGATGCCGCCCTACCACGGCGCCGCGCTGCGCGCCGACGAGGCGGGCGTGATCGAGCACTTCGCCGGCGTCGCCGAAGCGGTCGCCATTCCGATCATGCTACAGGATGCGCCGTTGAGCGGGGTCAACCTGTCGGTGCCGCTGCTGGCCCGGCTGGCCCGCGAGGTCCCGCAGGTGCGCTACTTCAAGATCGAGATGCCGGGCACCGCCGACAAGCTGCGCGCCCTGATCGAGGCCGGCGGCGACGCCATCGCCGGGCCGTTCGACGGCGAGGAGTCGATCACCCTGATGGCCGATCTGGACGCCGGCGCGACGGGGACCATGCCCAGTGCCATGCTGCCCGACCTGATCGCCCCGGTGCTGGCGCACCACCGTGCCGGCCGGCGCGATGCCGCGGCGGCGGCCAACGCGCGGATCCTGCCGCTGATCAACTACGAGAACCGGCAGTGCGGCCTGCGCGCGACCAAGGCGGTGATGGTCGAAGGCGGGGTGATCAAGAGCGAGGCCGTGCGCCACCCGCTGAAGCCGTTGCCGGCGGCCACCCGGGCCGGCCTGCTGGAGCTGGCGCGCGAGGTCGAGCCGCTGGCGCTCCGCTGGGGGCGCTGAGCGAGAGGCGGCGCGATGGGCGGGTCTGATACCCGCCCCTACAAACACTCCATCGGGTGGTAGGGGCGGGTCTTAGACCCGCCCGCTAGTCCTCGCCCATGAACGCCGCCGTATCGGCGCCGAGTGCCGGTGCGACGTGGTCCAGCGGCGGCCGCTCGCCGTCGAAGCTGAGCGGCAGACCGACCAGTTTCGGGCCCGCGCCGCTGTCCTGCAGAATGCCCAGGGCCCTGGTCTGTTCGTGGTCGACGACTTCGCCGGCACTCTGGATCGGGGCGTTGGGCACGCCGGCCTCGTCGAGCACGCTCTGCCAGTGCGCCCGCGGCCGGCTCGCGAACAACGGTTCGAGCAGGGTGTTCAGTTCGGCCTTGTGGCGGGAGCGGGCCGGGTTGTCGGCGAAGCGTGGATCGTCGGTCCACTCGGGGTGGTTCAAGGCCCCGGCCAGGCGAACGAACAGCCGGTCGTTGGAGGCGGCGACCACCAGCCAGCCGTCGGCGCAGTGGTAGGCCTGGTAGGGGGTGATGCCGCGCACGCCGGAGCCATGCCGGCTCGGCGTCTCGCCGGTCACCTGGACGTCGAGGTTGTAGTAGGTCGTCCAGGCCACGGCGGTCTCGAACAGGGAGGCGTCGACGACGCCGCCCTCGCCGGTCCGGTGACGCCGGTTGAGGGCGGCGAGGATGCCGATCGCGCACCACATGCCGGTGCCCATGTCGATCACCGAGACGCCGGCGCGCACCGGCGGCCGGCCTTCCTCGCCGGTCACTGCCATGATGCCGCCGAAGGCCTGCATCAGCGCGTCATACCCGGGGCGGTCCTTCAGGGGACCGCTGGCGCCGAAGGCCCACAGGTTGCAGTAGATCAGGCGCGGGTTGTCGGCCCGCAGGCTGGCAGCATCCAGGCCCAACCGGTCGACGGCGCCGGGCCGCAGATTCTGCAAGACAACGTCGGCCTGGCCGACGATGCGCCGGCGCAGGGCGGCGAGTTGCGCCGGGTCCTTGAGATCGACCGTCACCGAGCGCTTGTTGCGGTTCAGGCAATGGAACACCGTCGCGGTATCGTCCCAGAACGGCGGCCCCCAGCCACGGGCATCGTCGCCGCCATCCGGCCGCTCGACCTTCCACACTTCGGCGCCCAGTTCCCCAAGGATCCAGGTGCCGGACGGGCCGGAGACGTTGCTGCCGAGCTCGACCACGGTGATGCCGGCGAGCGGTCTGGCGTTGCTCATGCGGGGCTCCTTGTCTGCGTGCGCGCTCATGCCGCAACACTGGCCTCGCCGGCCGGCGTCAGCTGGATCCGGCCGGCCGGGCCATCGACGACATGGCCGATGCAGGCGGCATCGGCGTCGCCGGCCGCGTGCAGCGCAGCGAGGCAGCCTGCCCCTTGTGCCGCTGGCACGCCGGCCAGCAGACCGCCGGCCGTCTGCGGATCGAACAGCAGGCGATAGCCGGGCTCGCCGGGATCGCCGCCGTCCACGGCGGCGGCAAACGCCTCGTTGCCGCCCTGCAGCGACGAGGTCAGGCCTGCTGCAATCAGGTCCGTGGCGCCGGGGATGGCGGGCACGCTGGCGGGTGTCAGCTCGGCCGCGAGCCCGGCGGCGCGCAGCATCTCGATCAGGTGGCCGGCGAGGCCGAAGCCGGTGACGTCGGTGCAGGCCGAGGCGCCGTGCGCGCGCAACACCGATGCCGCTGGACCATTGTTGCGCAGCATGCCGATGAGCGCCGCCGTCACCGTGGCGCCGGCGGCCTTGCCCTGCATGTCGGCGGCGAACACGGTGCCGGTGCCCAGCGGCTTGCTCAACAACAACGCGTCGCCCGGACGCAGGCCGCCCTTGCGCAGTACCGCGTCCGCCGCGGCGACGCCGTTGACAGTGAAGCCCAGTGCCGTTTCGACGCCCTCGCCGGTGTGGCCGCCGACCAGCGCCACGCCGGCGCTCGCGAAGCTGTCCAGCGCCCCGGAGAGCAACGCCTCCAGATCGGCCTCGAGCTTCTCCTCGCTGGCGTAGGGCAGGGTGACCAGGGCCTGCGCCGTGCGTGGCTCGGCCCCCATGGCGTAGAGGTCGCCCAGGGCGTGATTGGCGGCGATGCGGCCGAACAGATAGGGATCGTCGATGAAGGCGCGGAACTGATCGACGCTCTGGACCAGCGTACGTCCCGGCGGCACGGTCAACACGGCGGCATCGTCGCTGGCCTCCAGGCCGATCACCACGTCGTCGCCGTATTGCGGACGCAGACGCGCGAGCACCCGGCGCAGCACCGCCGAGGCCACCTTGGCGCCACAGCCGCCGCAGCGCATGTCGACCGGGTGGCCGGCCTCGTCGAGCGGCCCGTCATCGGCTGCCATCTCCGGCAACTCCTGGTACTTGCGCATCCAGCGCCGGTCGATCCAGTCCTTCAGGCGCCACAGCCGGGGTCCCTGCAACGCCACCGCCCCGTAGGAGGCGATGGCGTTGCGGTCGCCCGTGGAGATCAGCGCCAGGGTGCGGCGCTGCGGCCGGTACCGGCGCAACGGCCGGTCTGTCGCGGCGCGGCGCAGGTTTTCGGCCAGGACCGGCCCCTGGCGCACGGCATAGACGCCGGACTTGGGCAGCGGCCGGGCGGCAAAGGCGGCAGCATCGCCGGCCGCGAACACGTGCGGATGCGAGGTCGAGCGCAGCCGTTCGTCGACCTGGACGAAGCCGGCGGCGTCCAGCGCCAGGCCGCTGTCGGCCAGCCACGCCGGGGCGGCGGCGTGGGTCACCAGCACGGCAGCATCGCAGGCATAGCGCTCGCCATTGCCGGCGATCACCGCGTCGGCCTCGACAGCGGTCACCGCGCAATCGGTGACCAGGTGGATGCCCCTGGCCGCCAGCACGGCACTGAGCCGGCGGCGTACAGCCGGGGCGTGCCCGGGCAGCGGCGCCGGGCGGTCGGTCAGGATCGTGATCTCCGGATCGCCCACCTTGCGCGCGGCTCGCGACAGCAAGCGGTGCTGCAGGCTCAGCGCCAGCTCGACGCCGCCGGCGCCGGCGCCGATGATCACCAGCCGCAGCGGTCCCGATGCTGCTGGCGAGCGCGCCTCGAGCGCGCGCCAACGGCGCAGGAACAAGTCGACGGGCTTGACGGCGATAGCATGCGTTGCGGCGCCGGGGATGGTATCCGCCGTCGGTGTCGAGCCGACGTCGATCGACAAAAGATCGAACGGCACTGGCGGCCGGCCGTCGACCATCACCCGGCGTTGTGCCAGATCGAGGCCTTCGGCTGCGGCATGGTAGAGCCGCGCCGCGGCAAAACGCGCCAGCCGCCGCAGGTCGATGTGACCCTGGGCGTGGTCGTAATGTCCGGCCACCATTCCCGGCAACATGCCCGAGTAGGGCGTCTCGATGTCGCGGCTGATCAGCGTCAGGCGCACGCCCGGCAGCGGCCGCATGCCGAAACGCTTGAGCACCGCGACATGGCTGTGGCCGCCACCGATGAGCACGATGTCGCGATTGACGGGGGTTGTCGACAGCACGGGCTATCGGCCCCCACCGACGCCGGCGGTGACGTGGGGTATCCGGTCCTGTCTGCCTTCGGCCCCGAGGGCTGGGGGCATCTATGTCTCCGTCGCTGGCGGCCGCTTCAGCCGCCGGTCCAGACCCTCCTGGCCTGGGCGACGGTGTCGCGGGCGCGTTCGTCGATCTCTTCGTCGGTCAAGGTGCTCAGCGGATGCCGGATCACCACCGGGTCGAGCCCGGTCATGCCCAGCGCCGCGCGTTGCACCTCGGCCTCGTGCCGGAACTCCGTGGTGACCACCACGGCGGTCGGCACCTGCCTGGTCTCCAGGCTCACCCCGTCATGCATACAGCACGACGTGCACGAGCCTCAGTCGCCGATCGCCGTCAGCGCAATGTCGTTGTCGCGGACGATCTCGTCGATCAGCTCTGGTGCCGCCGTCTTGGAGAAGCTCTCCTTGGTGTAGTAGTTGACGGCGGCAAAGCCGGCATCACGGGCCAGGGCGTCGATACTGCGCCGCAGCAGCTTGCCGGCATTCCATTTGCTGTTGTCGAGCACGGCCAGGCGCAATCCGTCGAGGTTGCTGACCCGCTCGGCCAGCGGTTGGGCCTCGGCCGTCACCGCGCCGCGCGGGTCGTACACCGGCTGCATGGTGTTCGGGCGCTCGCTTGCCATGACGTTCCTTTCTGCCGTTGTCAGGTTGGCGGTCTAAAGATAGCAGGTGCCGTCGACGCAGACCGGCCCGGCGACCGGCGCGGCGCCGTCGACGGCCCGCAGCACCGGACTGCTCATGTGCCCCCAGCCCGGAATGAAAGCGGAGAACCGCCCGGAATTGCCGCCGGCGACGAACAGGTGCAGGTTGTCCGGCGTCGGCACCACCGGGTTCTCCGAGCCGTCGTCGCGGCCGTACCACTTCGGCAGGTTGCGGTTGTAGACTTGGCCGTAGCGATGGCCGAAGGCGATGTCGGCAAAGCGGATGCGGGCGTTGTCCCACAGGTAGTGGCGGATATCGTGACGGCTCCAGCCATGGCCGGCGATGGTGCGGGCATGCTCCAGGCCCAGCACGACGGCGCAATGGCCGCCGGAAACGGCGTTGTTGTTGGCGTAGGTGGCCATCGCTGAGCAGATCGAGTCGAGAATGCCGCGCGGGTCGTTGGCGACGTGATTGGTGACGCTGTGCGGTGGCTCGGCGGCAATCACGAACACCGTCGAGTCGCCGGCATCGAAGCCCTTCTCCACGTGATACGGGGCGAACGGGCTGTCCTCCTCGTTCTCGGCGATGCAGTAGGTGTACTTGCCGGGGTGGCCCAGCGTCGACTTGTCCAGGTCACCCGGCCAAGCGCCACCGACGTTGAGCAGGATCAGGCGGATGGCCCGGCCGATGGTGGCGTTGGCGCGGTTGCCGGAGCCGAACACGTTGTGCCCGGCATTCATGCCGAGCGTGGTGCGCAACGGACCGTTCACCACCAGCAGCGGGCTGGCCATGTGCGTGGTCGCCTGCACGCCGTTGAGATTGAAGGCCTGTGTCGTCAGCGCCAGCATGGCGGCCCGTACCACAGGCGCGTACTCCGGCAGGCAGCCGGCCATCACCATGTTGATCGCCAGCACCTCGCGGCTCAGGCTGCCCCAGCGCGGCGGCACCCGGCACTCCACGAAATCCGGCTCGCCGCCCAGGGCCGAGAGCATGGCGGCAAGTTTCTCCGGCGTCGGCGGCACCACCGGCAGGCCGTCGGAGAAGCCCTGTCGGTAGTACCACTCAACCAGGTCGACGTCGTCCGGGACATGCATCGGCACCCCGGTTTCGTCATCCGTCGCGGGCCACCGGTGCACGGCGTGGTCGGTCATGGCGTGTCCTCTTCGCCCCGGTTTGGGGTCATTTTGCCTACTGTAGCGGCGGCGTCGGCTAGCCGCCAGCCGGCGGCGGCGTGTCCATGGGCTCTGCCACTATCGGATCCGGGTCGCGCGGCTCGTCGCCGCCTTGCCGGGGCCTGCGGCGTTCGAGTTCCGATGCCGCGCTGGTGAACACGTCCTTGCCGACCGTCTTGATCAGCACCAGACCGAGCAGACGTTTCTTGGTCCAGTCGTCCAGGCCCGAGCTTTCGATCGCCTCGATGTCGAAGGCCACTTCGTCCTTCTTGTCTTCCGTCGCATTGGCCAGCGAGAGGCACAAGGGCGGCAGCGTTGCCCGCACCCAGACGAACGGCAGGTTGTCCAGGTGCTGGCGCACGTCGTCCATGTAATAGCTGGACGCGGTGAACTCGTTCTCGAGGTTCTTCACCGCCGTCTGCAGGACTTTCTCGCCGACGATGTTGAGCAAGGCGAGGCCCAGGTTCAGAGCCTTGACCTTGTCCGACATGTTGGCATTGGCCAGGGCCTCGACCTCGAGCGCGAACTGCTGCTCCTCTTCCGCCGTCGTGTTCTGCATCAGTCGGAAGCAGTGCGCCGGCAGGGTCTCCTTGGCCTGCTCGAACGAAACGCTGCCCATGATCCGGTTCACGGTCCTCGCCCGCGGTGCCGCCATCGCCCGGTCGACGGCGCGATCCGTCGCCGCCAGCAGGATGTCGGGGATCAGCCCCGGACCCAGCGACAGATCGGTGTCGCCGACGCGGATCTTCATGATCGAGGCACGCAGCACGGCGAGCGCGCCCAGGCCGGCGAGGATCACTTCTTCGATGCGGAAGGGAAACTCTCGGCGCAGCAGTTCAGCGACGATCTCCGCTGGCCCATCGGGCTTGGCGGCAAGGAAGGTCAACTCTTTGCGGATTTCGGTCAGCTCCGCCGACAACGGCCACAATTCCCGCACCAGCCATAGCGCCAGGATCGCCGCGGTCGCATTCAGCGTGATGTAGAGCAGCGCCGGCAGAGTCAGAACGGCGCGCTGCGGCGCATCGCGATAGCGCGCGATCAACTCGACCATGCCGACCAGTCCACCGATCAGGAAACAGAAGGCGAAATCGGGCCAGTACATGCCCCAGTCTGCTGTCGCCATCCGTCGCGCCCCCGTGCAATGCAGGCCGGACGGACCTAGAGCAGGCTCTTCCGGCGTTGCGCCAGTTGCCGGCCCTTGTCGCTCAGTTGGACGGTGCGCCCGCCGTCATCGGCATATTCGACCAGACCTTCGACTTCCAGTTCGCGCAGCGCCCGCAGCACCGTGCCCGCGTTGGTGCCCAGGCGATCGATCAGGCCGTCGACGGTTTGCACGCCGTCAGCGATGAAGCCCAGCGCCGAGCGGGCGGTATCCTGGCTGCTCCGGCGCGTGCTCCCGCCGCGTTGCAGGGTGCGGAGAAAGGAGCCGGAACCTTTTGACGTCTTGCGCTGCATATCGCCTGTTTCGCTGCCGGGAGTGGTGAAAATGCTAGCACGCGGTGCGGACCGTCCCAAACCGCGGTCGACGAATGGCTGGCGGAAGAGAGTGGGAGTCGAACCCACCGGGCACGTGTGAACGCCCCCCAACGGGTTTGAAGCCCGCGCGCACCACCGGGTTGCGTATCCCTTCCGCCACGATGGTAGGGCCGGGGCCAAGACGGGATCAAGGTGGCGCGTGCTGCCGCGCCGTCGACGACGATCCAGGCCGGCCTTGTCGCAAAATCTGGTGGCAATTGGCCTGGGACACACAAAATATGTTGACTTGCTCCGGCCGCCACCCTAAACACGGCGATGTCGGTGCATGGATGCGGGGTCCTGCCAAAGACGCTTTCGACGGCCCGGGACGATGACCATCGTCCCGGGCCTCGTTCGTTGCAGGTCGTCGCAACGGTCCCGGGACCGATTCGGCGCGGCCGATGCTGTCTCGAAAAGGCAAAAAAGTGAGGCGTCAGGTGCGCGGACGCGGGGTCCTTGCCATGTGCCCCGAAGGACACAACCTGACGCCTCGGGTGAGCTTTCCCGTCCGAAGACGTTCCGGCTCAGACCATGGGATCCGGAGAACCCTGGCCCAACCGTTCGGCCCGAAGGCCTCCCGGCTTCGCGAACCGCGGCACCGAAGTGCTCTGGCCCGCTCGGGCTGACATCCTCGCGATGACCCGGTCCGCCGGATCGCTGCACCCGAAGGTACCGCGACCCTCATCTCCGGCGGACAAGCCGCCGTCGATGTCGGACCCCGGGACCCGAAGGTCCAAAGACCCGAACCCGAAGGCCCCGGTCTCCCGATGGTGCCGAGCCCGAAGACCCGTCGCCATCGCGGCGCCGTCCCGCCCGCGAACGGTCCGACACCGGGCCGGTCGATCGCTCGATCGCCGCCCATCGACCCTCGCTCCCGAAGGTGCTTGGGCCGCCACCGTTCTGCCCGAAGGCGTCCCGGCGGTTGGACCGCGGCCCCCGAAGGCGCCCCGATCCGAAGCCATCCCAGGCGAACCTGATCCGGCTTCTAAGGCCCACCTGCCCCGGAGGACCGGTCGGCCTGGACAACGGTGGCCGAAGCCCTCGCTGTCCTGACGGTTAGGTTCCGAACCTTGGTTGCCCGAGGGTCCCCTGTCCGTCGTTAATCATGATCAGTTACTTTCCTGCGGGCAGCAACGCGAAAAAGCAATGAAACATCGATTTCTTGTGGATAACGGTAATAATATTGCACAGCGCATCCGCAGCATATCCACAGGGCTTCTGTTGATAAGTCGCCGCCGCGGTACCTGAGCACGCATCGTTCGACGGCCGGGATAGCAAACGTCGTGGTGCGCTGTCGGCCGGCGGCGCAGAAATGCGCCGCTTCGAGCCTGCCGGGTCATGCCTTTGGGATCGCTCCTTCGTTTCGCAGGCGCACAAGATCGTCGTCGTCATAGCCGGCGGCACGCAACACCGTCTCGGTGTGTTCGCCGAGCGCCGGTGCCGGATTCGGCTTGCGTTTGCGGACGCCCTCGACCCAGAGCGGCGAATCGATGAGATAGCGGGACCCGATTCGCGAATCGTCGACCGGCATCAGCGCGCCGGCCGCCACCATCTGCGCGTCATCATGCACATCGCCCGGGGCGGCCACGTTGCCGAAGGTCAGCCGGTGCTCATCCAGAACCTGCCGCCATTCCGCCCAGTCCTTGGCGGCGAACACCTCGTCCAGCAGGGTCGTCAGCTCGGTGACGTGTCCGGCCCGCGCTGCCAGGTCGACGAAGCGCGGATCGTCGGCCAGCTCCGGCCGCTCGATGGCCGCCAACAGCCGGTGCCACTGCCGATCCTGATCCACGACCGCCAGGATGAACCAGTGGCCGTCGCGGCTGCGGTAGTGATTGGTCAGCGCATTGGGCCAGTTCTCCCGCGCCGGGCGTAGCTCGACAGTGGCGCCGCTCAGCGCCGCCTGGGCGTAGAACGCGTTCGACCACAGGCCGTTGGCCAGCAGCGACGAGTGCACCTTGCGGCCGCGGCCGGTGCGGGCGCGTTCGAACAACGCCAGCATGATGGCGCCGAACAAGGCCACACCGCTGGGATGATCGCCCATCCCCGGCAGCGAGCGCGCCGGCGGCCCGTCGGGACTTGGCCGCACCAGGTGCATCAGTCCGGTGCGGGCCCAATAGGCCGTGGTGTCAAAACCGCTCTTGTCCGCTTCGGCCCCGGTTTCGCCATAGGCCGTCAGCGAGGCGTAGATCAGGCGCTCGTTCAACGGCTGCAGGTCGGCATAGGTCAGGCCAAGCCGGGCCCGCGCCGGCCGCGTGAAGTTGGTGACGAAGACGTCGCAATCCGACACCAGGCGCCGCAGCACATCGCGGCCACCTTCCGTCGACAGGTCGAGGGAGATGGCTTGCTTGTTGCGGTTGTCGACCTGCCAGGCGAAATCGACGCCGGAGGTCTGCGGTAGCCCCGGCGTGCCGTGCAGTTTGCGCAGCGGGTCGCCGCCGGGCGGCTCGACCTTGATCACGTCAGCGCCGAAGTCGGCCATGATCGTTGTTGCCACCGGTCCGGCAATGTAGCTGGCCACGTCCAGCACCTTGATCCCCTGCAGGATCGCCTGCTCATCGTCCACGCGTGCTTCCTCCTTCGTGCCCTGTCGGGCGCCTGCTCAGTCGATGTTGGCTTCGTCGCGATACATCACTTTGTGCCGGCTGTGCCGGACCCAGTCATCGATCTCATCCGGGCTCATATGGGCGTCGGCATTGAACCGGTTCCACGAACGGATCTCATCCAGACCCTTCTTCCAGCGCTTGTAGGGCGGTGCGGCGGGCGGTCCGAAGCACATCAGGTCGATCACCGACAGGTCGTCCGGCACCCCGAGCACCGGCTTGAACGCCTTTTGCGCCTCCTCCTGGCCGATCGCCGTGACCCACCAGACGGCATAGCCGAGTGCGGCCGCCGCCAGATGCGCCGCCATGGTGGCGGCGGCGACACTCTGCAGCAGGATCCGCTCGGCGTTCCGGTGGTAGCGCCGGTCCAGCTCCGAGCCGTCGTTCAGCACGGGGAAGGCGCGGGTGAAGCGGAAGTCGGCGATCACGGCGATCAGACCCGGCGCGGTCTTCATGCCGGCGTAGTTCGGGGTCGGGAACTTCATCTTCAGCTTTGCCCGCCGGCGGGCCTCGGCGATGAAATAGTCGCCAAGCTGCTGCTTGATCGCAGGGTCGGTGACGACGACAAAATGCCACGGCTGTGCGTTGGCGCCCGACGGCGCATGCCGTGCCGCTTCCAGGATCAGGTCGTAGTGTGCTTCGGGGACGATGGCGTCGGCGGCGAAGGCACGGCTCGTGCGGCGCTGCGTCACCACCGACATCAGGGCCTCGTAGGCGGCCAAGTCCGTCATCGCGTCCTCCCTGCCACTCGCGTGCCGCTGTCTAGTAGGCGGCGCGCAGAATCTCCAGCACCTGTGCGGGATCACGGATCGGCCGCGGGTTGGAGAAGGTCCAGTCGTCAAGCATGCAGTTCTCGGCCAGCTGCGGCAGCTGTGCTTCCGCCACCTCGACGGCACGCAGGCTGCGCGGCATGCCGAGCCCGGCGATGAAGCCGTCCAGCACCTCCGCCGCCGGTCGTCCCGGCTGGCCGAGGGCCGCGGCGATATCGCCCTGGCGGGTGCCGTTGACGCCGGCGTTCCAGTCCAGGACGTACGGCAGCATGACGCAACTGGTGTAGCCGTGCGGCACCCCGGCGCTGCCGCCAAGGATATGGCCGATGGCGTGGCTGGCACCCAGCCGCGTGCCGCTGACTACGCCGACCATGGAGAGCCAGGCGCCCATGAGGCATTTCAACCGCGCCGCCATGTCGTGCGGCTGCGCCTTGACCCGCGGCAGGCCCTCGCCTAGCAGGCGCAGCGCCTGCAGTGCGCTGCCGTCGGTGTAGTCGTTGGCGTCGAGCGACAGGTAGGTCTCTACCGCATGGTCGACGGCACGGATTCCGGTCGACAGAAACAGCCAGGCCGGAGTGTGCCGCGTCACCGCCGGATCGAGGATCACCGACAGCGGAATGATGCCGGGATGGATGTAGCTTTGCTTCAGCCGTTGTTCGGGATCGGTAATCCCGGCCCGGGCATTGAATTCGCCGCCGGACAGGGTGGTCGGGATGGCGATCTGGCGGACGTCCGGCGCCGCGTAGTCAGGGAAGTGGCGCCGGCCCTCTTCGTCGACCCGGGTGCGAAACGCCTCCATGCCGGCGCTGTCGGTGATGCCGTGCTTCAGGCAGATGGTGACCGCCTTGGCGCCGTCGGTCACCGAGCCGCCACCGAAACTCGCCAGCAGGTCGGCGCCGGCGGTGCGTGCCGCATTGGCGCAGTCGACGACGGCGTCGCGCGGAGAATGTGCCGGTATGCGGTCATGCAGGCCGCAGAAGCGGTCACCGAGGGCGGCGGCGAGCCTGTCGACCTCGTCGGTTTCGCGGTTGAGGGTCCCACCGACCAGCAGGAACACCCGCTGCGCGCCGAGCCGGTCGGCTTCCGCCCGCAGCGCTTCTGCCACCGCGCGGCCGAAGATGACCCGTTCCATTCCGGTGAAGACGATCTCGCCCGCCTGCATGGCAGTCTCCCTGTGGCACGCTTTGTGTCCCGCGTTTCTTCCACGTTAGCATGGCGACGTGCGGCGCTGCCCGTTCGCCGTGCCGTGCGGCTGCAAGCGATGGAGGAGAGGGGCATGGGCCGTCAGCTGACGATCGCGCTGCTGGACGCGATTCAGGATGCCTTCAACCGGCAGGACGTCGATGCGATCCTGAGCTACTTCGCCGACGACTGCGAATGGCTGATGGCCCGCGGGCCGCAGGCACCGGAGGGCCGGCGCTGCGTCGGCAAGCAGGAGATCGGCGACGTCCTGCGCGCCCGCTATGCGGTGATCACCGACATGCGCTGGGACGACATGCGGCACTGGATTGTCGACGACGAGAAGGCCCTGTCGGAATGGACCGTGCGCGGCACCTTGCCGGACGGCGAGCGGATCGACCTGCTGGGCTGCGATCTGTGGACCTTCCGCGACGGCGAGGTGGTGAAGAAGGACACCTACTGGAAGACCGTGGAATGACGGGCGGCCGGCCTCGCGCTCACGGATTGGGGTCGTTGATGTTGTCGAGCGGGAAGATCGGTCGCCGGACGTTCTTGAAATCCAGCATCGTGTAGTCCGAGGTGCAGACCCCGACGCCGGCGCATTCGATCACCTCGCGGGCGATCGGCTTGAAGCCGGCGCGATAGTGGATCCGGCTTTTCAGCATCAGATAGGTCTTCTCCGTCGGCTCGATGCCCAGCGAGGTGAGGCAGGCCAGGTCGTTCGGCTCCTGGTGCCGGCTGATGACGACGATCTCGACCTGCCCGGTATCCAGCACCACCGTCGGCCCCATGTCCATCAGCACGCCCTTCGACGCCGGGCCCTTGTTGCGGTACTGGCCGTTCGAGATCAGCCGCACGGTGCCGGTGACCTCGCGCAGCTCGCCACGGCGGCCGATCGATGGCATGTCGATCTTGCCGCCCAGCCGCACCGTGACCTGGGCGCCGGCGGCGATCATCTGCTGCACCGCCTCGGGATCGTGAATGGCAAAGGCGGCGACGTTCTCGAGGCCGGCATCGAGGATCGCCCCCAGCACCGTCATCGTGTCCATGGTGCCGCCCGAGGCGGCGTTGTCGTAGTGGTCGAGTAGGATCACCGGACCGTCGTCGACCTGGCGGGCGCGTTCGAGCGAGTCTTCCAGCGGTTCGATCCGGTAGACGAAGGCCTCCCGGTTGTTCCAGGCGAAGTCGAGCAGCTCGTCGCGCCAGCGCTGCGCAAGGGCCGGATCGCCGTCGGTGACCACCACGGCGGACAGGCCGGCGTTGTGGATGTCGGCATGGGGAAAGCCGGTGAACAGGGTCGCGCACAGAGCGCCGTCCCGCTCCATCTGCCGGGTCATCTCCTGCAGCTCGCGGTTGGGAAAATCGTCGGTGCCCTGGCGCATGACGTGGGGCAGCATCGGCCGGTTGCCCCAGGCCATGGTCGGCGTCGCCTCGCCGGCAAGGGTGGCAAAGATCGCCCGACCGGCACGGATCGCCGTCTCGTAGGTGTCGATATGCGGATAGGTCTGGTAGCCGGCGACCACGGTCGCGCACTCGGCGATCGCCGGATAGAAGTTGGTGTGCATGTCGAGGGCGACGCCGATCGGGATCTCGGGCGCCCGCGCCCGTAGCTGCTGCAGCAGGTTGCCTTCGCCGTCTTCCAGGCTCTGCGTCACCATCGCGCCGTGCAGGTCCAGCAGCACCGCATCGCAGCCTTCCTCGACCGCGGCAATGATGCGCTCGCACATGTAGGCATAGGCTTCGTCGTGGACGACGCCCGACGGCCAGGCGTTGGCGGCGATCGGGATGGTGAAGCGGGCGCCGTGCTGCTCGGCCAGTTCGATGAAGGCACCGATGCCGCTGCCGGTGCCCTTGAACGCGGCATAGGCATCGTCGCCCTCGAACGGCCGTGCGTCGCCACGGGCAAAGCGCTCGATCGGTGTCGGCACCGGCGAGAACGTGTTGGTTTCGTGCTTCATCATGGCGATGACGACGTGCATGGCGTACTCCCGGGGGCGTCGGACTTTGGTGCAAGGCTGACAGACCGCCGGAGCAGCGGCAAGCACCGGCCGGTTGATCCGCCACGCGGTCGTCCCACATCTCTATGACGGGTGGCCGCAAGGGGAAGACATGATGCTTCGAAACCTGGCGTTTGTGCTCCTGGCAGTCGTCGGTCTGGCGGTATTGAGCGGCTGCGAGACCACACCGGCAGAACCTTCGCCCTACGGCCGCATGCCGGCCTATGGCGGCGGCCCATAACGGCAGCGCCAGTGGATGCCGCGTCGGCGCCAGCCAGCTAGTCGGTCCCAAACACCTCGCGCGCCGGGCGCAGAATGGTGCGCACATTGCCGCTGCGTCGGGTGAGGCCGGCGGCATCGAAGAACTCGAGCACCTCGATGGTCAAGTTCCGGCCGATGCCGGTCCGGTCCTTGAAGCTGCTGGCATCGAACGAGGCATCCAGCGACTCTTCGGCCATCGCTTCGGCGACGGCGGCCAAGCCACGCACGGCTTCAGGTGGGAAGTAGCGGTTGGCCGCGACCGGCAACAGCAGGCCGAACCGCGCCGCCCGTTTAGCAAAGGCTTCGATCGTCGGGAAATCGGTATCGAGCTGTTCGGCCAGTTCACGCAGGCGTGGCGGCCGCAGGCCGCCGTCCTGCAGCAGCGGCGCGACCCGAGCCCATAGCTTCTGATCGGCGTCGGTCGGTTGTGGCCGATGGTCCGGCAGGTGAATGACGACGCCCTCGCGTACGACGCGTCCGTCCCGGGCCAGTTGCAGCACGGCGCCGCGCAGCAGGCCGGCGGCAGGCGGGTCGGGCAGTTGCAGGCGCAGTTGCGCCTCGCTGGGTCCCAGTTCATCGGCATGGTCCCGGTGCCAGGCTTCGACCACCGCAAGCACGCCGTCCTGCAGGGCCTGCCAGTGCTGTGGCGTGATCGCCAGGTCGCCCGTCGCATCGGGCACGACGACGATGTCACGTTCCCGCAGAAGCGCCTCGCCGTCAGCGTCGGTCAGGTTGCGACCCTGCAGCAGCGGCTGCAACGGCAGGCCACGCGGCGACAGCGCCAGCGCTTCGTCCAGTGCGGCGCCCGTGTCCGGCCGCTCCAGCGCGCTCAGGACTGCGAGTCGATGGGGCCGGCTGCGGCCGCGTGCCGGCGCGTTGGGATCGATCACCGTGCCGCCGGCAATGGTCCGTTGCGCCGACTGGTCCCGCAGCACGAAGCGGTCCCCGTGTACCGCCACTGTCGGGGTGTCCAGCAACAGCTGGACAAGGGCGCTGGCCCCCGGCGCGATCTCGCGGCCTTCCAGAGGCGCCACCCGGCCGGTGAGGTCCGCCGCACCCAGATGCACGTGCACCGGCGTGGACTGGCGCAACGGCCTGGCTTCGCCAGCCAGCAGGCGAAGCCGCGCATCGATCCGCCGTCGCGGCGGCGGCGCGCCCGGCGCCAGCAGCCAGTCGCCGCGGTGCAACGATGCGCGTTCGAGCGTCGCCCCGGCGATATTGAGGGCGCAGCGCTCGCCGGCCCGGCCGCTCTCCGCTTCGCGGTCGAGGGCACGCAGGCCACGCACCCGCACCTCGATCCCGGCCGGCGCCAGCAGCAGCTGATCGCCGCGCTGCACCTGGCCGGAGAACACCGCACCGGTGACCACCAGGCCGCTGCCGGGCAGCACGAAGCTGCGGTCGATGGCGAAACGGAAGCGGCCGCGGGCAGCGCGGCCGCCATGGCCGTGCGCCAGGTCGCGCAGATGCTGGTCGAGTTCGCCGATGCCGACACCGCTTGCGCCCGAGGTGTGGAAGACCGGCGCGCCGGCGAGGACCGTCGGGGCCAGCAGCCGTTCCACCTCCGCATCGACGGCGGCAAGGCGCTGCGCGTCGACCCGGTCGACCTTGCTGATTGCCACCGTGGCGTGGTCGATGCCGAGCAGATCGAGGATCGCCAGATGCTCCTCGGTCTGCGGCATGATGCCGTCGTCGGCGGCGATCACCAGCAGGGCGTGGTCGACGGCCGGCACCCCGGCCAGCATGTTCTTGACGAAGCGTTCGTGGCCGGGGACATCGACGAAGCCGAGCATGGCGCCGTCGCCGACGTCGCGGTAGGCGAAGCCGAGGTCGATGGTCAGGCCACGCTGCTTCTCTTCCGGAAGGCGGTCGGTGTCGACGCCGGTGAGGGCGCGCACGAGGGTGGTCTTGCCGTGATCGACGTGACCGGCGGTGGCGACGATCATGCGTTCATTCCGGCGTCAGCGCGACGAGCTGACGGACGAAACCGGGCTCGTCGTCGAGGCACCGCAGGTCGAGCCACAGGGCGCCATCATGGACCCGGCCGATCACCGGCACCGGCAGACGGCGCAGGGCGGCAGCCAGCCGGTTCAGCGCGGCGCCGGCGCCCCGCCCGGAATGCTGCCACTGCACGGTCAGCGCCTTGCTCGCCAGCCGGTCCACCGGCAGCGAGCCCGAGCCGATCTGGCTATGGGTGTCGGCGATGGCGACGTGAAAGCGGCCGCCGACGGCGTCTTGCAGCGCCGGCTGCAAGCGTTCGGCCTGCGCCTGCAACTCCGGCAATGGCCGGGTCAGCAGGGCGAGCGCCGGCAGCCGTTGGCGCAGCCGCTCGGGATCGGCGTAGAGCCGCAGCACCGCGGCCAGGGCGGCGATCGTCACCTTGTCGCAGCGCATCGCCCGCTTCATCGGGTTCTTCTTGATGCGTTCGATCAACGGCCGCCGGCCGACGATCAGTCCTGCCTGCGGTCCGCCCAGCAGCTTGTCGCCCGAGAAGGTGACGACGTCGGCGCCGGCCGCGCAGGTTTCGGCGACGGTCGGTTCCGGTGGCAGGCCGAAGCGTGCGAGGTCGATCAACGAGCCGCTGCCGAGGTCGGAGATCAACGGCAGGTCGTGGTCATGCGCGATTGTCGCCATCTCGTTCTCGGCGACCGTGGCGGTGAAGCCCTCGACGACATAGTTCGAGGTATGCACCTTCATCAGCGCCGCCGTGCGCGGACCGATCGCCTCCGCGAAATCGCGCGGGTGGGCGCGATTGGTGGTGCCGACCTCGACCAGCTTGCAGCCGGCCCGGGACATGATGTCGGGCATGCGGAAGGCGCCGCCGATTTCGATCAATTCACCGCGTGAGACGGCGACTTCCTTGCGCCGCGCCAGCGTGTTCAGCACCAGCAGCACGGCGGCGGCGTTGTTGTTGACCACGGTAGCGGCTTCCGCGCCGGTGAGCCGGCACAGCCAAGCCTCGAGATGGGCGTCGCGGTCGCCGCGCCGCCCTGTGGCCAGGTCGAACTCCAGGTTGCTGGCACCACGCGCCACCGCCACCATCGCCTCGATCGCCTCTTCGGGCAGCGGCGCGCGGCCGAGGTTGGTGTGCAGCACCGTGCCGGTCAGGTTGAACACCGGCTGCAGGTCGGGGCTGAGCAGCGCCGCGATGTAGGCTGCCGCGCGTTCCGCCAACGCCTCGTCCGAGGTGTCGGTGGTCTCGCCACGGCCGATCTGAGTGCGGACTTCGGCCAGCACCGCGCGTGTCGCCTCGACCGCAAGGTCGCGGCCGTGTCCGGCGGCCAGCGCCGTCAGCGCCGGCGCCCGCAACAGGCGGTCGACGGACGGAATACGTGCTTGCGCTGTGGTGGCGGCATCGGACATGGCACACGGCCAGACTGTGCTGTTTCAGGGCAGACGCTATATGCGCCGGACAGGGGCGGTCAACGCAAGGGGCAGCGCGAGCGGCGCGACTGGCCTCGCTGAAGCCATGCGAATCATCGAGGCTGACGGCGTTCGGTCGCCCCGCACCAGTGTCGCTTCGTCACGTTCGGTCTCGTGCAGCGGCACCAAGGCCAAGTCCGGCGGCAAGGAACGCCGGCTTTCTCGCCGGTTGCTCCGCCCACGGGGCTGTGGCACAAGCGGTGGCGAAACGGCAATGACGCCCGGAGGTGCACGTGAGACGTCTGTCGGCGATGTTGGTATCCATCGTGGTCATGGCCGTTGCCGCACCAGGCTGGGCGCAGACGCAATCTTTCGACGACTGGTTGCGTGAGTTGCGGGTCGAGGCCCTGCAGAAAGGGATCTCGGCGCAGACTCTGGACAGCGCCTTCGTCGGCGTACAGCCGATCCCCCGGGTGATCGAACTGGACCGCCGGCAACCGGAATTCACCCTGACCTTTCAGCAGTACATCGACCGCGTGGTGCCGCAGTCGCGGATCGACAAGGGTCGGCGCAAGTATGCCGAGAATCGCGACCTGCTCGACAGGATCGGTCGGAAATATGGCGTCCAGCCGCGCTTCATCGTCGCCCTTTGGGGCATCGAGACCGACTTCGGTCGCGTCACGGGCGGCTTTCCGGTCATCGCATCATTGTCGACGCTGGCCCACGACGGCCGTCGCAGCGCCTATTTCCGTGGCGAACTGTTCAACGCCCTGCAGATCCTCGACGAAGGCCACATTACGGTCGACAAGATGGTCGGCTCCTGGGCCGGCGCCATGGGGCAAAGCCAGTTCATGCCGTCGAGCTTCAACAACTTCGCCGTCGACCACGATGGCGACGGCCGGCGCGACATCTGGGGCACCAAGGCGGATGTGTTCGCTTCCGCTGCAAACTATCTCGCCCGCTCCGGCTGGCGCTACGACCAGACCTGGGGGCGTCAGGTCCGGCTGTCGGCGGGATTCCAGCCGTCGCTGGCCGGGCTGAAGGTGAGGAAGCCGATCGGCGACTGGCAGGCGCTCGGCGTGCGTCGGCTCGACGGCCGCGATCTGCCGACGCGGCAGCTGCCGGCGTCCATCGTGCTGCCGCAGGACGGCGCGACCAAGCCCGCGTTCATGGTCTATGAAAACTTTCGCACGATCTTGAAGTGGAACCGGTCGAACTACTTCGCCCTGGCGGTCGGGCGTCTTTCCGACGGTATCGGCGCGGCCCGCTGACCGCCGCGCACGGCGCCGTTGCCGGTCGCTCGACCGTTGCGTAGAGTACAGCATATATGGATGACAGCGTCCGCAGGCACAAGATGATGGGGCTGCGAGGGCGGCAGCTGCTGCTGTTGCCGGCCGTGGCGTTGCTGTTGTGGTCCTGCACCCAGACCCAGCTGGCGGTGCATGTGGCCAAGGAGATCCAGCGCCAGGAGGACGCCGGCAAGCCCGTCCCCTACAAGGTCGGCAAGCCGTACCAGATCAAGGGCGTTTGGTACTATCCCCGCGAGGATCCGAACTACGACCGCAGCGGTATCGCCAGTTGGTACGGCCCGCCGTTTCACGGCCGGCGCACGGCGAACGGTGAGATCTACGACATGAACGCGCTGACGGCGGCGCACAAGACCCTGCCGATGCCGACCTGGGTCCGCGTCACCAACCTGGAGAACGACCGCTCGCTGGTGTTGCGGGTCAACGACCGCGGTCCGTTCGTCCACGGCAGGATCATCGACGTTTCCAAGCGCGCCTCGCAACTGCTGGGCTTTCATCGTGGCGGCACGGCGAAAGTCCGCGTCACCGTGGTCGGCAGCGGCCGCGAGCAGGTCGTGGCACGCAAGCCGGTCACGCCGGCGGAAGAGCGCACCGCGCTGCCGGCGGTGCCGCGCGGCGATGTTGCCGTGGCGACGCTGGCACCGCCGCCCGGCACCAAGGTCGCGGCGGCACCGACGCCGACGCCGTCCGCGCGACCGGCCCCGGCCCGCGTCGCCAGCACCCGGCCGACGCCGTTGCCGCGCACGGTCGGGGACGCGGCGCGGGTCGACACGGTGCCCGTGAAGGCCAACCCGACGATCTATGTGCAGGCCGGCGCCTTCACCCAGGCGACCAACGCCAACAAGATGCGTGCGCGCCTGTCCTGGCTGGGACCATCCGAGATCAGCACCACCTTGATCAACGGCCAGGAGTTCTTCCGCGTCCGCATCGGCCCGATCTACACCGTCGATGCCGCCGATGGCGTGCTGCAGCAGGTTATCGACGAAGGCATCGCGGATGCCCGGATCATCGTGGATTGAACGGCCGTTGCCGATCGCCCAGATTGTCGTATTGGGAAGCCGCGCGGCCCCGGGCCGCGACGCGCTAGCAGAAGGAACGAACGGATGACGCAGTGCCGGCGGCTGTTGGTGGCGATGATCCTGTTCGCCTGGCCGCTTGCGGCTTCGGCCGAAGACCTGATCGAGACCCCGGCCAAGCAGGCGATCCTGATGGAGCATGCCAGCGGCACCGTGCTCTTCGCCAAGAATGCCGAGTTCCCGGCGCCGCCGTCGTCGATGTCCAAGCTGATGACCCTGTATCTGCTGTTCGAGCGCCTGTCCGACGGCCGGCTCGGCCTCGAGGACAGCTTCAAGGTCAGCGAAAAGGCCTGGCGGATGGGTGGCTCCAAGATGTTCGTGGCGGTCGGCCACGATGCCAAGATCGAGGACCTGATCCGCGGCATCGTGGTGCAGTCCGGCAACGACGCGTGCATCGTCGTCGCCGAGGGCATTTCCGGCAGCGAGAAGGCGTTCGCCGACCTGATGAACCGGCGGGCGCGCGAGATCGGCCTGAAGGACAGCCATTTCATCAACGCCAGTGGCTGGCCCGAGCCCGGCCATGTGATGAGCGCCAGGGACCTGGCGATCCTGGCCAAGCGGCTGATCGATGATTTCCCGCAGTACTACCACTACTTCCAGGAGAAGACCTTCACCTACAGCGAGATTCGCCAGGGCAACCGCAACCCGCTGCTGTACAAGAACATCGGCGCCGACGGCTTGAAGACCGGCCACACCGAAGCGGCCGGGTTCGGTCTCGTCGCCTCCGCGATCCGCGATGGACGACGCCTGGTCCTGGTGGTCAACGGCCTGGAAAGCGTCAACCAGCGTTCGCGCGAATCCGAACGGCTGCTGAACTGGGGCTTCCGCGAGTTCGGCAGCTATTCCCTGTTCAAGGCCGGCGAGGTCGTCGAGGAAGCCGACGTCTGGCTGGGCAGTGACGATGTCGTGCCGCTGATCGTCGAGGCGCCGGTCGAGATCATCATGGCCCGACGGGCGCGCAAGGACCTCGAAGTCAGCGTCCACTACGCCAGTCCGTTGCCGGCGCCCATCAGCAAGGGCGATCAGTTGGCGACGCTGCGCGTCACCGCGCCGGGCCTGGCCACGGTGGAGCGGCCGTTGCTGGCGGGCGCCGACGTGGACCAGCTCGGCGTGTTCGGGCGGCTGGGCGCGGCGATCGAATACCTGCTGTTCGGCGGCGTGTCGCCCCAATAGCGATGACCGACGACGAACCGAACGGGCCCTGGGCGACGTCACGGCTGATCGGCCACGCCCGCGCGGAACGCGATCTGCTGGCGGCCTACCAGAGTGGCCGCCTGCCGCACGCCTGGCTGATTGCCGGGCCGCGCGGCATCGGCAAGGCGACGCTGGCCTACCGGTTCGCCCGCTTCCTGCTGGCCCAACCCGCCGCTGGCGTCGATCTGTTCGGCGCCGGCCCGACCAGTCTCGCCGTCGAGCCCGAGGCGCTGGCGGCACGCCAGGTGGCGCGAATGAGCCACCCGGACCTGATGGCGGTGCAGCGCGGCAGCGACGAGCGCGGACGCCCGCGCAGCGAGATCGTCGTGCCGCAGATCCGCGAGCTGGCCCGCTTCTTCACCCTGACCAGCGCCGCCGGCGGCTGGCGGGTGGCTGTCGTCGACGGCGCCGACGAGATGAACGCCAACGCCGCCAACGCCATCCTCAAGACCCTCGAGGAGCCGCCGGCCCGCTGCATCCTGTTGCTCGTGGCGCATGCCGCGGGACGGCTCTTGCCGACAATCCGTTCGCGCTGTCGCCGGCTTGACCTGCGGCCGCTGGACGAGCCGGCGGTGATCGAGGTGCTGCAGGAGCAGTTGCCGGAAGCGGCGGCGGCCGAGCTGGAGACCCTGGCCCGGCTCGCCGAAGGCAGCCCCGGCCGCGCCGTCTCTCTGGCCGAAGCCGGCGGCCTCGAGGTCTATCGCCAGCTGGTCGACTGGTCGGCGCAGCTGCCGGCGGTGCCGATGGACCAGGTGCATGCCCTGGGCGACCGCCTCAACCGCCGCGATGCCGACGCTGCCTATCGCGCCTGGATCGACCTGTTCGAACTGTGGCTGGCCCGCGCCGTACGCACGGCCGCGGGCGGCGAGACCGGGCCCGAAGCGGTGCCCGGCGAGTGGGAGCTGGCCCGGCGCCTGGGTGGCGGCGGCAGCCTTGATCGCTGGGTGGAGCTGTGGGAAAAGGTCACGCGCCTGGCCGCGCGGGCCGATGCACTGAACCTGGAACGCAAGCAGGTGGTGCTGAATACTTATATGGCGCTGGCGGCCACCGCGCGCACGCAGCTTTCCTGATCTTCTCCAGGGCCAGGTAACCAAGGATGGAGCGATGTCCGGACGCGACGCGTTCTACATCACCACCGCGATCAGCTATCCCAACGGCGAGCCGCACATCGGCCATGCCTACGAGTTGATCGCCACTGACGTGCTCGCCCGCTTCCACCGGCTGGACGGGCGCGACGTGTTCTTCCTCACCGGGACCGACGAGCACGGCAGCAAGATGGAGCAGACCGCCCGCCGGGAAGGTCTGTCGGCGCGCGAGTTCAGCGACCTGATGGCGCCCAAGTTCCGGGCCATGGCGGAACGCCTGAACGCGTCAAACGACGATTTCATCCGCACCACGGAGCCGCGCCACTACCGCTCGGTGCAGGAGCTGTGGCGGCTGATGGTCGCCAACGGCGACATCTATCTCGGCAACTATGCCGGCTGGTACTCGGTGCGTGACGAGGCCTATTACGCCGAGGAGGAGCTGATCGACGGCCCCGACGGCGAGAAGCTGTCACCGCAGGAGACCCCGGTGGAATGGGTCGAGGAGCCGAGCTACTTCTTCCGCCTGTCCGACTACCAGGACCGGCTGCTGGCCCACTACGCGGCCGAGCCCGGCTTCATCCAGCCGGAAAGCCGGCGCAACGAGGTGGTCAGCTTCGTCAAGTCGGGCCTGAAGGATCTGTCGGTCTCCCGCACCACCTTCAGCTGGGGCGTGCCGGTGCCTGACGACCCCGCCCACGTGATGTACGTCTGGGTCGATGCCCTGACCAACTACCTCACCGGGGTCGGCTATCCCGATACCGACAGCGACAGCTACCGGCGCTACTGGCCGGCCGATCTGCACGTCATCGGCAAGGACATCGTCCGCTTCCACGCCATCTACTGGCCGGCGTTCCTGATGTCGGCGGGCGTGCCGCTGCCGCGGCGGGTGTTCGGGCACGGCTTCCTCAACGTCAAGGGCGCCAAGATGTCCAAGTCGGTCGGCAACGTGGTCGACCCGTTCTCGCTCGCCGACAGCTTCGGCGTCGACCAGGTGCGCTATTTCTTCATGCGCGAGGTGCCGTTCGGCCAGGACGGCAGCTACTCGCCGGAAAGCATGGTCACCCGCATCAACAGCGACCTGGCCAACGATTTCGGCAACCTGGCCCAGCGCGTGCTGTCGATGATCCACCGCAATTGCGAGGCTCAGGTGCCGGCCCCCGGGCCGCGCCAGGACGACGACGAAACCCTGCTGGCGCAGGCGTCGGCCGTGCTCGACACCCAGCGCCGGGAGATGGAAGGCCAGGCGATCCACCGGGCGCTGGAGTCGCTGTGGGCGGTGGTCGCCGCGGCCAACCGCTATGTCGATGCGCAGGCGCCATGGGCCTTGCGCAAGAACGATCCGGAGCGGATGCGGACTGTCCTCTACGTGCTGGCGGAAACCCTGCGCCACCTGGCGGTGCTGGCTCAGCCGGTGGTCCCGGATGCCGCCGGACGGCTGCTGGATCAGCTCGCGGTGCCGGCAGACCAGCGCAGCTTTGCGGCGCTGACGCCGGCGCAGGCGCTGGTGCCCGGGACGACCTTGCCGAAGCCGGAAGGCGTCTTTCCCCGGGTCGTCGAGGCCGACGCCCAGGACGCCGGCTGAGCCATGCTGGTCGACAGCCACTGCCACCTGGACTTCCCGGACTTTGCCGAGGAACTGGACGCGGTCGTCGCCCGCGCCGGCGAGGCCGGCGTCGGCTGCATGGTGACCATCTGCACCCGGGTGCGGCAGTTCGACCGCATCCTGGCGGTGGCCGAGCGCTTCGACAACGTCTGGTGCTCCGTCGGCCTGCATCCGCACGACGCCGCCGAGGAACCGGAGCTCGATGCCGACCGCCTGGTCGAGCTGGCGGCGCATCCCAAGGTCGTCGGCATCGGCGAGACCGGCCTCGACTTCCACTATGACCACAGCCCGCGCGACGTGCAGGCGGCCAAGTTCCGCGCCCATATCGACGCCGCACGTCGCACCGGCCTGCCGCTGATCGTGCACAGCCGTTCGGCCGACGAGACCACGGCCGAGATCCTGCGCGCGGAGATGGCCCAGGGCGCGTTCACCGGCGTGATGCACTGCTTCAGCTCGGGCCGGGCCCTGGCCGATGCCGCCGTGGCGCTCGGTCTCTACATCTCGCTGAGCGGCATCCTCACCTTCAAGAAGGCGGACGACCTGCGCGACATCGCCCTGGCGATGCCGATTGACCGGCTGCTGGTCGAGACCGACGCGCCCTACCTGGCGCCGGTGCCGAACCGCGGCCGGCGCAACGAGCCGGCGTTCGTCAGCCTGACGGCCCAGCGCCTGGCCGAGCTGCGGCAGCTGTCACCGGCCCAGGTGGCGGAGATCACCACCGCCAACTTCTTCCGCCTGTTCCGGCGCGCTGCCGTGCCCGTGGCGGCCTGACCCGTGCGCATCCGCGTGCTCGGCTGCGGCACCTCCGGCGGGGTGCCGCGCATCGGCGGCCAGTGGGGCGTCTGCGATCCGTCCGAGCCGAAGAACCGCCGCCGCCGCTCGTCGGTGCTGGTGCAGACCGATACGGTCTCGGTGATCATCGACACCACCCCGGACCTGCGTGAGCAGTGCCTGGACGCCGACCTCAGGCGCCTGGATGCCGTGCTCTACACCCACGAGCATGCCGACCACGTCAACGGTATCGATGACCTCAGGGCGTTCCGCTACATGCAGAAAGCGCCCGTGCCGGCCTATGCCGACGCCCGGACCATGGGGCGGCTGCAGAGCCGCTTCGGCTATATCTTCACCGACCAGGAGGGCTATCCGGCGATCTGCCAGCCCCGCGTGATTGACGGGCCGCTGCGGATCGGCGATCTGCCGGTGCAGCCGATCCGCCAGCTGCACGGCCCGGGCGAGACGCTGGGCTTCCGCATGGGCGGGTTCGCCTATTCCACCGACCTGAACGGCCTGCCGGACAGCTCGAAGGCGCTGTTGCGCGGCCTCGACCTGTGGATCGTCGATGCCCTGCGGCCGACACCGCACCCGACCCACACCCACCTGGCGCAGACGCTGGACTGGATCGAGGAAGTGCAGCCGCGCCAGGCGCTGCTGACCCACATGAACTGGGACATGGACTACGCCACGCTGTGCGCGGAACTGCCGCCAGGCGTGCGGCCGGCCTTCGACGGGCAGACCATCGTCCTGCCGGACCCGGACTGAGCAATTTGTTGGGCCGCTTGCGCGACCTCCTCCGGGGTCAGGTGACGATGCGGTCGAGGTCGTCGTGGATCGGCCGGCGCGGCACGTTCTGGATGTCGAAGTTGATCGCCGACAGCAGCATCTGAATGCCGATGATCACGGGCAAGGCCGAGATCATCACCTGACCGGCGGTCGCCGGCACGCCCGAGCGGGCGCTCTCCAGCCACTCGTTGGCGCCGAACAGCACGCCGAACAGCAGTAGCGCCGGGCCGATCAGCCACTCGATCGAGGCCAGGTGGAAGTCGCGCAGGAAGTAGCTGTAGACGATGCGCTTGCAGAAGTTGACGGTGTGCCGCCACATGAACGGCAGGATCTCGCGCAGCACGCGCAGGTCGCTGGTCTCGTCGCGATAGACCGAGCGCATCGGGATGTCCTGCACCACGGCGCGCACCGTCGACAGGCGGAACAGCATGTCGGCCTCGAAGAAGTAGCCCTTCGCCAGTCGCTCCAGCGGTAGTGCCCGCAGCACGCTGGCATGGATCGCCGTATAGCCGTTGTTGGGATCGAAGGTGGTCCAATAGCCGGTCGAGAACTTGCTGAGGAAGGACAGCGCGGCGTTGCCGAACAGGCGCACCGGCGGCATGCCGGCGAGGCTGCCGGGGCTGAAGAAGCGGTTGCCCTTGGTGTAATCGGCCTCGCCCGCCGTGATCGGCGCGACGAAGCGGTTGATCAGCGTCGGGTCCATCTGGCCGTCGCCGTCGACCTTGACCACCACCTGCGCGTCGTCAGCCAGGGCCTGCCGATAGCCCGTGACCATGGCCGCGCCGACGCCCTGGTTGCGCGCATGTCGCAGCACCGAAACGCGGTCATCGTCGCACTGTTCTTCGATCAGCTTGCCGCTGCCGTCCGGACAGCCGTCGTCGACGCAGTAGATGCGTGCGACCTCGGGCGGAACGTCGCCGATGACGTCGAGCACCTTGTCGGTGACGCGGTAGCAGGGAATGACGACCGCCACGGCCGGCGCGCCGTCCGCGGCCGCGGCTTCGGGTTGCGCGCCTGATACGCTGGCGCTCTGTGCCGTCGGTTGGTCGTTCATCGCCCTCGTTTCCGCCTACGGCGATAGGCGAAACACGCCCCGTTGGCAACCCTGTCGGTGGCCGGCATGGGCGTTGCTGCGGCAATTGATCCGGTCGACAGGCGCGCCGACAGCAGGCAAAAGGGGGCTATCATGAACACCGACATCTCTGCCGCCGCCGGCGGTGTGTCCGCAGCCGGCGATCTTGCCCGCTCCCGGGAGCGTCCCCTGGGAATCTGGCTGCTCTGCGTGGCCGCCCTGGTCTTCGCCATGGTGCTGTTGGGCGGCGCCACCCGGTTGACCCATTCGGGCCTGTCGATGGTGGAATGGCAGCCGCTGATGGGCGTACTGCCGCCGCTCGACGAGGCCGAGTGGCAGGAGACCTTCGCCAAGTATCAGCAGTACCCGGAGTACCAGAAGATCAACCGGGGCATGAGCCTGGCCGAGTTCAAGCGCATCTTCTACTTCGAGTATGCCCATCGCGTCCTAGGCCGGGCCATCGGGCTCAGCTTCGCCCTGCCGTTCCTCTGGTTCCTGTGGCGGCGCGCGATCGCCCGCCGGCACATCCCGGTGCTGCTCGGCCTGTTCGTGCTCGGCGGCCTGCAGGGCGTGGTCGGCTGGTGGATGGTCAAGAGCGGCCTGGTCGACCGGCCCGACGTCAGCCATTTCCGCCTTACCGTTCACCTTGGCCTCGCCGCGGCGATCTTCGCTGCACTGATCTGGGTCGCCTTCGGCTATCTCTCCGATGCCGGCGCCCGCGCCCGCGCCCGCGGCGGCAGGCATGGCCGGTTGGCCCGCTGGACCGGTCTGGTCCTGCTGCTGGTGTTCGCCCAGCTGCTGTCCGGCGGCCTCGTGGCCGGTCTGGACGCCGGCATGGTCTACAACAGCTTTCCGATGATGAATGCTCACTGGCTGCCGCCGGAGCTGGGCCAACTGTCGCCGCTGTGGCGCGACCTCGTCGACAACCCGGTGACGGTGCAGTTCAGCCACCGCATCGGCGCCTATCTGACCCTGCTGGCGGTGGTGGCCTTATGGTGGCAGGGTCGGCGGCTGGCCGCGCCGCAGGCCAGCCTGGCCTATCATCTGGTGCTGGCGGCGGTGGTGCTTCAGTTCGCCCTCGGCGTGGCGACACTGCTGACGGTGGTGGCGCTGCCGCTGGGCGTCGCCCACCAGGGTGGGGCGATGCTGCTGATCGCCAGCCTGGTCTTCGCCCTGCATCGGGTGCGGCATGGGCTCACGTGAGCCCGCCCGCGGGGGCGGCAGCCAAGGGGAGGGACCGTTGGACGCGCTCGTTCTGCTCTACGTCACCTGTGCCGATGCCGACGAGGCCCGGCGTATCGGCCGCGATGTGGTCGGGGCGCGGCTGGCCGCGTGCGCCAACGTGCTGGCGCCGCATACCGCGATCTACCGCTGGGAAGGCGAGGTACAGGAGGACGCCGAGGTGGCGATGATCCTGAAGACCCGGGCGTCGCTGGTCGACGCGGCCACGGCCCGGATCAAGGCGTCGCACAGCTATTCGGTGCCCTGCGTCGTGGCCCTGCCGGTGGCCGCCGGCAACCCGGAGTTCCTCGACTGGATCGCCGAAGAGACCGCCTGAGCCGCCGGCCCGGCACGGTCGACAGCCGGCAGGCGGCGATCTAGTTTACTGAGCCTCGACGCAAGCTCGGGACGGCGCGATGACCATGGATATCAAGGACGGCGGGCAGACGGAGGCGCTGGCGCCGCTGCGCGAGCCGCTGGACCGCTTCCATGCCTGGCTCAGCGAGGCCGAGGCGGCCGAGCCCAACGACGCCACCGCCGTCGCTCTGGCCACGGCCGACGCCGAGGGCCGGCCCAGCGTGCGCATGGTCCTGCTCAAGGGCGCCGACGAGAAGGGCTTCGTCTTCTACACCAACCTGGGCAGCCGCAAGGGGCGCGAGTTGACCGAGAACCCGCATGCCTCGCTGTGCTTCCACTGGAAGTCGCTGCGCCGGCAGGTCCGCGTGCAGGGCCCGGTCGAGCCGGTCAGCGCGGCCGAGGCCGATGAATATTTCGCCTCGCGGCACAAGCAGAGCCAGATCGGCGCCTGGGCCTCGATCCAGTCGCAGCCGCTGCCGGGCCGCTTCGAGCTGGAGAAGCGGGTTGCCCGCTATGCCGCCAAATACGCGGTGTCCAGCGTGCCGCGTCCCGACCACTGGTCGGGCTTCCGCCTGCTGCCGTCCTGGATCGAGTTCTGGGAGAACCGGCCGTTCCGGTTGCACGACCGCAGCCTCTATCACCGCCAGGGCGACGGCTGGCGCACCGAAAAGCTCTATCCCTGACCGCCGCCCGGGGTGACCCGGGCCGCTGCTGCGCTAACATGGCGGCAAGGCTGGCGGCCGTGGGGCCGACCGGCCCGGTGGGAGGAGACGCATGGCGGCACGCAGCTATCCGCTTGACGGCATCACCGTGCTCGATCTCGGGCAGATCTACCAGGGGCCCTATGCCACCTTCCTGATGGCGATGGCCGGCGCCGAGGTGATCAAGGTCGAGCCGCCCCAGGGCGAGCCCATGCGCCGACGGGCCCGGGTGAGCGGCGGCTCGGTGCCGCTGGCGATGCTGAATTCCAACAAGCGCTGCATCACCCTGAACCTGAAGAGCGACGGCGGCCGCGATCTGCTGAAACGGCTGGTCGGCCGCGCCGACGTGCTGCTGGAGAACTTCGCCCCGACGGTGATGGACAGGCTCGGCGTCGGCCCGGAGGTGCTGCTGGCTGAGAACCCCCGGCTGATCTACGCCTCGGGCTCGGGCTACGGCCGCGCCGGGCCCTATCGCGACAACCTGGCCATGGACCTGACGGTGCAGGCGGTGAGCGGCATCATGAGCGTCACCGGCTTTCCCGACGGACCGCCGGTCAAGGCCGGCCCGGCGCTGTGCGACTTCCTCGGTGGCACCCATCTCTACGCGGCGGTGATGACGGCGCTGTTCGAGCGCGAGCGCACGGGCGCCGGCCGTCTGGTCGAGGTGGCGATGCTGGACGCCGTCTATCCGACCATGGTCTCCAACCTGGGCCTCTATTTCGGCCAGGGCGACGCCGTGCCGACGCGCACCGGCAACCGGCACGGCGGCTTGTCGGTGGCGCCGTACAACGTCTACGCCGCCAAGGACGGCTACGTCGCCATCATCGTCGTCACCGAGGAGCACTGGCAGAACCTGCTGCGGGCGATGGGCCGCGAGGACCTGAAGGACGACCCGCGCTTCGACGGCAACCCCGCCCGGGTGGAACACTTGGCCATTGTCGACGAGCTGGTCGGCGGCTGGACCGCCGGCCTGACCCGGCAGGAAGCCTACGAGACGGCGCAGCGCCACCGCGTGCCGACGGCGCCGGTGCGCGATCTGCACGAGGTGGTCGAAGACCCGCATCTGCACGCGCGCGGCATGCTGTCCTGGCTCGATCACCCCGAGGTCGGCCGCATCGCCGCGCCGAACAGCCCGCTGCGTTTCGACGGCACGCCGCCGATGGCGCTCACCCCCAGTGCCGACCTGGGCGCGGACAACCGGGCGGTCTATGTCGACTGGCTCGGCCTGGACGAGGACGAGTTCGCGCAAGCGCAGCGGGATGAAGCGATCTGACCGCGCTGTGTGATCAGCCGCCGGTCCGACGCTTGAGCTGGCGGAAGTCGTCCCGCTCCAGCAGCAGCGAGATTACCACGCCGAACACCAGGCCCCAGAACGGCGCGCCGATGTTGAAGATCGCCACGCCCGAGACGGTGACCACGAAGGCGGTCAGCGCGCCCATGGTGAAGCTGCCGCGGAAGGCGGTGACGAAGGCGTTCTGCAGCACGCCGAGCATGGCCAGGCCGCCGAGCATGGCGATGTAGGCCGACGGCAGGGCCAGCCCCAGGGCGGCCATGAACGGCGCGCAGACGCCGAAGCCGATCGCCAGCAGGCCGAACACCATCCCGCTCAGATAGCGGTCGGGCTTCGGACCCGAGGTGTTGAGGATCGCATTTGCCGGACCGGTGACGCAGGTCGGCACCGAGCCCAGGGCGCCGAAGATCAGCGTGCCGACGCCGCAGGCCGAGGTCAGCATGTTCTGCGCCGGCCGATAACCGGCTTGGCTCAGAATGGCGAAGCCTTGCGCGTTCTGGATGCCGATCACCGTCACCGCCAGCGGGATGGTCAGCTCGGCCAGTGCCTGCACGGTGAAAACCGGCCGGTAGAGGTTCGGGCTGGCCAGCTCGAACGTCACCGGCAGGCTCAGCGCCGGCGCATCGGCCAGGGGCAGCATCGCCGCACCTGCCGCCAGCGCCGCCAGCACCGGCGGCAGCAGCCGGCCGACGGCGCCGATCCGCGAGGTCGCCAGGAAGGCGATCAGCATGGCCGTCGCCACCAGTGGCAGGCTCAGGAAGGCATCGACGATGGCCAGCGCGAAGGGCAGGAACACGCCCGCCACCATGCCCATGACGATCGGCAGGGGGATCGCCGCCATGATCCGGCTGACCGTGCCGGTCACCCCCAGCAGCAGGATCAGCACGCCGCTGGCGAGATAGGCGCCGATCACTTCCTGAAAGCTCAGGTGAGCGAGGCTGTTGCCGACCAGCACGGCGCCGGGGATGGTCCACATGATCGCGATCGGCTGCCGGTACCACAGCGAGAACAGCAGCGAGAACAGGCCGCCGACGGCATAGGCGGCGAAGATCCATGAGCTGATGTCGTCCGTCGTCAGGCCGCCGCCGCGGCCGACGCTGAGCAGGATCACCAGCGGCCCGGTCGTGGCAAACAACAATGCGATGGTGCCGTTGACGAGGTTGTGCGGGCTCAGCCGTGCCGCCATCTCGCGCGGGCGCGGGGCCGGCTGGGTCGGGAACTCGAGGGCGGTCATCGGCGAGGGCTGCTGGCGGACGGGTGGGAAACGACGCGGCCATCATGCCGGCTGCGCCGGGGCCGGCCAAGGGCGGGCGGCATTGTCTTGGCCCGCATTTGCCCTACCATGTGGGCCACTGACAGGAGAGCGCATGACCGAACTGCCCGACGGCCTGGTGGTCGTGGCCAAGCAGGACTGCCCGACCTGCGTGCTGATCGAGCCGGTGCTGGCCGACCTGCAGCGCCGCGGCCTGGCCCTGACCGTCTACAGCCAGGACGACCCGGGCTTTCCGGCCTCGGTCGAGGGCGTGGTCGACGACCGCGCACTGGAGGCCTCCTGGCGCCTCGACATCGAGACCGTGCCGACGCTGATCCGCGTCGAGCGGGGGCAGGAGACCGCCCGGCTGGTTGGCTGGCAGCGTGACGAGTGGCGCCGGTTCACCGGCCTCGCCGACCTCGGCGGCGATTTGCCGAACTACCGGCCCGGCTGCGGCTCGCTGAGCGTCGAGCCGGGCATGGCCGAACGGCTCGCCGTCCGCTTCGGCGGTGTCGCGCTGGCGGCGCGGCGGATCGAGCTCGGCGGCATGGAGGACGACATCGAGTCCTGCTTCGAGCGCGGCTGGAGCGACGGCCTGCCGCTGGTGCCGCCGACCGAGGAACGCGTCGTCCGCATGCTCCAGGGCACCACGCGGCAGCCCGACGAGGTCGTCGGCCTGGTGCCGCCGGACCTGGCCGAGTGCACGGTGGAGAAGGTCGCGATCAACGCCGTCATGGCCGGCTGCAAGCCCGAGTACCTGCCGGTGGTCCTGGCCGCGGTCGAGGCGGCGCTGATCGACGAGTTCTGCATGCACGGCCTGTTGTGCACGACCATGTTCGGCAGCCCACTGGTGATCGTGAACGGCCCGGTGCGCCGCGCCATCGGCATGAACTCGGGCATCAACGCCCTGGGCCAGGGCAACCGCGCCAACGCCACCATCGGCCGGGCGCTGCAGCTGGTGATCCGCAACGTCGGCGGCGGCCGGCCGGGCGAGATCGACCGCTCCTGCCTGGGCAATCCGGGCAAGTACACCTACTGCTTTGCCGAGGACGAGGAGGGCTCGTGCTGGGAGCCGCTCTCGGTCGAGCGCGGCTTCGCGCCCGGCCAGTCGACGGTGACCCTGTTCGCCGGCGAGGGGGTGCAGAGCGTCGTCGACCAGAAGTCGCGCACGGCCGAGTCGCTGGCCCGCACCTTCGCCGCCTGCCTGCGTGTCGTCGACCACCCCAAGCTGGCGATGGCGGCCGACGCGGTCTTGGTGGTTTCGCCGGAGCATCAGCGCGTGTTCGCCGACGACGGCTGGTCCAAGGCGCAGCTGAAGACGCGGCTCGACGAGCTGTTGCTGCTGCCGGGCGAGGAGATGGTGCGCGGCGCCGGCGGCATCGCCGAGGGCCTGCCGGAGGCGGCGCGCGACCGCGCCGTGCCCAAGTTCCGCCCCGGCGGTCTGCACATCGTCCACGCCGGCGGCCCCGCCGGCCTGTTCTCCGCCATCATCGCCGGCTGGGCCGCCAGCGGCGAGATCGGCAGCACCGCAGTGTCCAAGGAGGTAACGACATGACAGACGGGCAGATCCTGCTCGACCCGACGTCGGAACGGTCGCCGGACCGGCGTCAGCGCCTGGCCCGGCCGCCGTCGCTCGACGGCAAGGTGGTCGGCATCCTCGACATCTCAAAGCCGCGCGGCGACGTCTTTCTCGATCGCCTCGACGCGCTGTTGAGCGAACGGGGCCTGGAGGTCCGGCGCTACGCCAAGCCGACCTTCACCCGGCCGGCGCCGACGCCGCTGCTGCAGCAGATCGCCGGCGAGTGCGACGTCGTCGTCGAAGGGTTGGCCGATTGAGGCTCGTGCACCTCGTGCTGTACGCATGACGTCACGAACCTCGAAGGCCGCGGCATTCCCGCCGTCGGCATCGCCACCACCGCCTTCGTCGACGCCGCCGCCAAGCAGGGCGACGCGCTCGGCTTCAACCCGGCGATGATGTTCGTCCAGCATCCGATCCAGGATCGCACCGACGACGAGATCGAGGCGCTGGCGGAACAGGCGTTGGCCGAGGTGCTCGGCAATCTGAGCACCGCCTAGGCCACCGGTCGAAGGAGAGAACATGGTCAAGGATCTGCCCATCATTCATCTGCGCCGCATCGAGGCGAACATCGTCAAGCCGATCTACGAAGAGCTGGTCGCCGAGTTCGGCGTCGAGCAAGCGCGCGCCATCCTCGGCCGGGCGATCCGCCGCGATGCCGTCGCCCAGGGTGCGGCGATGGCCGGGACGCTGGACGGCCCGGCCGACATCGACGGCTTCGCCTCGCTGCTGCCGCTGTGGCAGAAGGAGGACGCCCTGGAGATCGAGGTGCTGGGGCAGAGCGACGACAGCTTCGATTTCAACGTCCGCCGCTGCCGCTATGCCGAGATGTACCGCGAGATGGGCCTGGCCGAGATCGGCGACCTGCTGTCCTGCGGCCGCGACGGCGCCATGTGCGAGGGCTTCAATCCCGACCTGAAGATGCAGCGCAGCCAGACCATCATGCAGGGCGCCAGCCACTGCGACTTCCGCTTCCGCCTCGAGAGTGGTGACGACTGACGCATGCCGGCTTCCCGAAGCGCGTTGTGGTGCGCGTGGCACCCGTGGACGCCGGCTTTCGCCGGCGTTTCAAGTTCCCTTTGGATGAATCCCCGGCGCACGTATCGGGTTGCGCGGGATTGTTTTGACGGAGCTGGCGTAGTCAGAGGTATCTCGTTTCTCAGGGAGCGCCTCGGATCATGCACGTAAAACTGCACGCCAATGCGACCACCACGCCGAAGATCAGGGCCT
>Ga0209458_1000105_pt1 | contig 46433 bp, 46 predicted proteins | sample WorMetLIZAISLAND_FD_187411 | JGI IMG/M metagenome (GOLD analysis project Ga0209458, IMG submission 187411) | Marine gutless worms symbiont microbial communities from Max Planck institute for Marine Microbiology, Germany - Inanidrilus manae... ...
CACCACAGATGAAGTTGCCGACCGCATCGGTCAGCTCCTCGACGCCTTCACGCCGCACGAATGCGCCAACTACTTCCGAAATGCAGGATACGCTTCAAACTAAGACAGACACGCTCTAGAACTGCAGGCCGATCTTGCCGAAATGACCGCCTGAGGGCATGGCCTCCAGGGCGGCGCGCAGGTCAGTGAAGCCGTAGATCCTCTCGTCGACCGGCGGGTGGGTCCCATGCAGGGACATCGCCGCGCACATGCGTTCCATCATTTCGCGGCTGCCGACGGTAACGCCCTGCAGCCGCATGTTCTGCATGACCACGAGGGCGACGTTGAAGTCACTGCTGGGGCCGGCAAGGACACCGATCATCGCCAGGGTGCCGCCAACCCGGGTGGCGCGCACGGATTCCTTCAGGGTTCCGGCGCCGCCGACCTCGACCACCAGGTCGACACCGCGGTCACCGGTGATGGCCCGCGCCGCCTTGCCCCATTCAGGTTGGCTGCGATAGTTGATCATGTGATCGGCGCCGAGCGCCGCGGCGCGTTCAAGCTTGGCGTCGCTCGACGACGTCGCGATCACTTCCGCGCCCATCATCTTGGCGAACAACAGGGCATACAGCGAGACACCGCCGGTTCCCTGGACGAGGACGACATCACCGGGTTGGATGTTGCCCTGCTCGACGACGGCGCTCCAGGCGGTGAGGCCGGCACAGGGCAGGGTCGCTGCCTCCACGTCGCTCAGATGTGCGGGCGCGATGGTGACGCCGTCGGCCTCGAGCAGCATCCGCTCCTGCATGACGCCGTCGAGCGGGCCACCCAGTGGCCGCGAGAACTTCTCGGCACTTGGTGGCCCGGCAAGCCAGCTCTGGAAGAAGTTCGGGCAGACGCGGTCGCCAGGCTGCACCCGGCTGACACCGTCGCCGACGTCGACCACGGTGCCGACCCCATCGGAGATCGGGATCAGCGGCAGCTGCCCGCCGCGCGAACCGTAGCCACCCTGCACGGCCAGGAAGTCGCGGTAGTTCAGGCTCGCCGCCCGCATCTCCAGCACCACCTGTCCCGGGCCGGCTTGCGGGTCCGGCCGTTCGCCCGGCTGAATGTGATCAAAGCCCCAGCCGTCGCGCAACTCCATCACGCGCATGACGTCGTCTCCTCAGCTTCTTTTGTTGACTGGTGCCGGCGCTGCCGGCGGTCTCAGCAGACCCGGCAGTTGGTGCGTGCCTCGGCGACCAGCTCCACCATGCGCTCGTAGTTGATCGCGCCCGGGACCAGGGTATCGCCGATGACCATCGTCGGCGTGCCGCGGATGCCCATGGCCTGGGCCAGCCGCAGGTTGGCCTCGATCGTCGCGTTGACGTCAGCCGATGCCATGTCAATCCGCAGTCGCTCGACGTCGAGGCCGACGTGGGCGGCGGCAGCCATCACCAGTTCCTCACTCAGGCCCTGGCGATAGGACATCAAGGCGTTGTGGAACTCGAGATACTTGCCCTGCTGGCGCGAGGCGAGTGCGGCTTTCGCCGCGAAGGTCGAGACCGGTCCCAGGATCGGGAACTCCTTGAACACGAAGCGGACGCCCGGCTCCTCGGCGAGCAGGCGCTGGACGCTGGGCAGGATGCGCTTGCAATAGCCGCACTGGTAGTCGAAGAACTCGACCAGCGGCACATCGCCATCCGGATTGACGACAAAGTCGCCTTCTGCCTCGAACAGGTCTGCCTTGTTCTCCGCGATCCGTCGCTCGGCCTGATCACGCGCCGCGGCTTGCTGTTTCGCCTCAAGCCGTTCCATCACTTGCAGCAGCAGCTCCGGGTTGGCCAGGAGGTAGTCGCGGATGATCTGCTCGACTTCCGCCTTTTCCCCATCGTCCAGGGCACTTTGCGCGGTCGCCGGCGACATGCCCGCGGCGACGAGGATCAGGGCGGCCGCAACGGCACCCAGGCAGCGCTTCAACATGCGCAGTCTCCCAAAATCGTCCAATTGCCGCGGATCATGCGCGGCCACTGTGGCGGTGGCAAGGCGGGCACGTTCACGTCGACGTGCGCACCCGGCGCACGGCGTCGATCCAGGCGTCGTAGAGCTGGTGCCGTCGTGCCGCATCCATGCCGGGCGCGAACGCCTTGTCCCGCCGCCAGTGCGTCGCCAGCTCGCCCAAAGAACCGTAGAGGCCGACCCCCAGGCCGGCCAGGTAGGCCGCGCCGAGGGCCGTGGTTTCGGTCACCGCCGGTCGCTCGACCGCGACGTCCAGCACGTCGGCCAGGAACTGCATCAACCAGTCATTGCCGACCATCCCGCCATCGACCCGCAACGTGGCGATCGGTGCGCCGGCGTCTGCTTCCATCGCCAGGAGAAGATCCCGGGTCTGGTAGCAGACCGCCTCCAGCGCGGCCCTGACGATATGGGCAATGCCCGTGTCGCGGGTCAGGCCGAGAATAGCGCCACGCGCTTCGGCATCCCAATAGGGTGCGCCAAGACCGGTGAACGCCGGCACCAGGTAGACGCCGCCGGTGGAGTCGACGTCCCGGGCCAGGGCCTCGGACTGCGGCGCCTGTTCGATCAGATTGAGGCCGTCGCGCAGCCATTGCACGGCGGCCCCGGCGACGAAGATGCTGCCTTCCAGGGCATAGGTCACGGTGCCGTCGATCCGGTACGCGACGGTGGTCAGCAGGCGGTTGGTCGACTGCACGGCCTGGTCGCCCGTGTTCATCACCACGAAGCAGCCGGTGCCATAGGTGGACTTGCTCATGCCCGGCTCGAAGCAGCCCTGACCGACCGTGGCGGCCTGCTGATCGCCGGCGATGCCGGCAATGGGGATGACCCGGCCGAACAGGGCCGGATCGGTTTCGCCGACGATGCCGCTGCTGTCGCAGACCTCGGGCAGCAGGCTTTTCGGCACCCGCAGCAATGAGCACAGCTCGTCGTCCCAGACCTGGCGGTGGATATCGAACAGCAGCGTTCGCGATGCATTGGTGGCGTCGGTCGCGTGGATCCGCCCGCCGGTGAGCTGCCACAACAGCCAGCTGTCGATGGTACCGAAAGCAAGTTCGCCGCGTTCTGCCGCGGCGCGGGCGCCGTCGGTATGGTCGAGCAGCCAGGCGATCTTGGTGCCGGAGAAATACGGGTCGAGCAGCAGGCCGGTTTTGGCCTGCACCAGCGTGCCGGCATTGTCTCGACGCAGGGCCTCGCACTGGGCCGCGGTGCGGCGGTCCTGCCAGACGATGGCGTTGGCGATCGGACGGCCACTGGCACGTTCCCAGACGACCGTGGTCTCGCGCTGGTTGGCGATGCCGATGGCGGCGACGTCGGCGGCGGTGACGCCGGCCTCGGCAAGGGCGGCCCGCGCCACGGCCAGGGAGTCCTGCCAGATCAGCGTCGGATCATGTTCCACCCAGCCGGACTGAGGGAAGATCTGTGGCAGTTCGCGCTGTGCCGTGGCCAGGATGGCACCGGATCCATCGAACAGGATCGCCCGGCTCGACGTCGTGCCCTGGTCTATGGCGAGCAGATGGCCGCTCATGACCGGCTCTGCGGGACGATGGCGCTGGCGAGCCGGAAGTTCATTTGTCTCTGCCCTTGATCTGCGCCTCTGCAGCCCGCTTGATGTCCTGCGCGTGCAACTGGCTGGGGCTGCCGGCTGGCAGCAGTTCCTCGGCCCGCGATGCCTGCACCACGGCGTCCCGCATCCGGCCGATCAGGATGTAGCGCTCGGCCGTTGCCAGTGACGCCATGCCAATGTCTCCCTGGCGACCGTAGGCCATCGCCAGCCAGCGCCAGACCGACGGCTCGCGCGGGGTGAGGCGGCTGGCCAGGCTCAGGTTGTCGATGGCGTCGTCGACGTACTGATCGCTGCGGGCGCTGACCTGGGCCTGGCCCAGCCCGACCCGCAGCAGCGACTCGCCCGGCAGCAGTTCGACGGCGCGGGCGTAGGGGGCAACGGCATCGTCGGGGCGACCGCTTTCCAACAGCACCTGCCCCTTGAGTTCGTGGAAATAGGGATCGTCGGGCAATTCGGCGATCAGCGTGTCGATGATGGCGACGGCCTGCTCGCTGCGCTGCTGCCGGTGGTGGGCCACGGCACGGGCATAGCGGGCCGGAATGCTGACGTCGCTCGATGGATACCGCTTGTAGGTCTGCGCCGGGCTCTTCAGGAAGCCCCACAGCTTGGCGTGGATGCGCGCATGGGCATCGAGCATGGCTGGCGAGTCGGGAACGTCGCTGTAGGGAGAGCGCTCGACGTGGGCCCGCACTGTTTCGATGCGCTCCCGGGTCAACGGATGGGTGCGCACATAGGGATCCTGGCTGGCGGTCAGGAGCGCCTCCTGATCGCCCAGCTTCTCGAAGAACTCGAGCAGCCCGCGTGCCGACTGGCCGGTGTCATCGAGATAGTTGAACGCGGCCTGGTCCGCCGTCGCCTCCTGGATCCGGGTGTATTTCAGCAGCGTGCGCTGGCTCACCTGGACGCCGCCGGATGTGATCGCCTGGCCGGCGCCAGGGGCGCCTGCCACGGCCGCCGCCGCGCCCAGCACGAAGGCAAGGATGTTCTGGGCGCTAGCCCCGCGCAGGGCATCCTGCAGGCGGGCCAGGTGGCCACCGGAGATATGGCCCGTTTCGTGGGCGATCACGCCAACGAGCTGGTTCGGCGTATCCGCCGCCATAATGAGGCCGGTATTGACGAAGATGTTCTGGCCGCCCGCGACGAAGGCGTTCAAGGAGGGGTCGTTGACAAGGTAAACATGTACCGACGAAGGCTCCAGGCCCGCCCTGGCGAACAGTGGTGTGCCGAGCGCGCGGATGTTATTTTCTATCTCTGCGTCGCGAATAATCGATACCGCATGCGCCTCCGCCAACGGCGTGCCCACGAGCAGCAGCGTCGCGGCGATCAGGCTGGAAAAGTGCCGAAAAATGTTCTGCAAGCGTTTCGCCTCAGCGTCCTCCCCGAAAGCTAGGTTTCGCCCTTTGTCCCGTCAATGCCTGCTCGGCCTGCTGGCCGGCATCGTGCTCGCAGGATGCGGCGGTCCGAAGCCACAGGTCGGTGAACTGGGCGCCGTCAGCGGTTTCATCGGCGGCGTGGCCGCTGAAGAACCCAACGCTGCCTTGGTCGCACGGGACGTTTTGTCCTCTGGCGGCACCGCGGCGGACGCTGCCGTGGCGGCCTTCTTTACCATGGCCGTGACCTATCCTGCCGGCGCCAGCCTGGGCAGTGGCGGCGTGTGCGTCTATTACGATGCCACCACCAACACGGCGGAGACCCTGTCCTTCCTGCCCGGACGGGCCGCTGCTGGGGGGCGCATTGCGGTGCCGGGTTCGGTCCGCGGGATGGCGCTGCTGCACAGCCGCTATGGGCGCCTGAGATGGACGCAGCTGATTTCTCCGGCCGAAACCCTGGCCAGGTTCGGGTTCCCCGTGAGCCGGGCCCTGGCGGTGCGCGTCGCGGCGGCGCAAAACCGTCTGGCGGCGGACCCGAGGATGGCTTCGCTGCTGTTGACGGCCGACGGCGAGCCGGTGATCGAAGGGGCGACACTGGTGCAGGTCCAACTGGCTGCCGCGCTCTCGCGGTTACGCGGCCGCGGCGTCGGCGATCTCTACGGTGGCGAGCTCGGCCGTTGGCTGGTCGACGAAGCGAAGACCGAAGGCGGGCGGATCGAGCTCGACGACCTGCGTCGATACCGGCCGCTCTGGCTGGAGCCCGAGAACCGCGAAGTCGGCAACGAGCTTCTGCATCATCCGCCCGCGGCCGCCGGCGGCGAACTGATCTATGCCCTGACCGGGGCGATGGCCAGACAGGAACCGGCGGCGGCGACGGCGTCCGTCTTCGGACCGTCGGTGCGGCCGCGCCCCGAAGCCGGAGAGGCCGCGTTCGTGGCCGCGGATCCCAGTGGTTCCGCCGTATCATGCGTCTTTACCATGAACGGCGCCTTCGGCGCCGGGCGGGCCGCGCCGACCAGCGGCATCCTGCTGGCGGCGAGTGCTGCGCCAGGCGATCCGCAGCTGGCACCGATGGTGGCGGCGAACCACAACACGGCGCAGGCGTTCTTCGCCATCGCCGGCAGCGGCGGTCCGGCTGGTCTTGCCGCGGCCGCGCAGGTGACCATGGATACCCTGACCGGACGGCTGGGGTTGGAGGATGCGATCAACCGGCCCAGGACCTTCGTCTTCTCCGGCGGCCAGGGCCGCCTGTCCGAGAGTGCGGCGGGGACGGGTGGCACGCCGTCGCTGACGCTGGGGCGGATCCAGGTGTTCAATTGCCCGGACGGACTGAAGCGATCGCCCGGGCTTTGCGGGTTCGCAACGGACCCGCGTGGCCATGGCCTCACCGCCGGAGAGGTCTTCTGACATGAGCTTGAAAATCGGTCGTCGTGCTGCCGTGCCGCCGTTCATCGTCATGGACGTGATGAAGGCCGCGGCCGAACGGGCCGCGGCCGGCGGCGATGTGCTGCACATGGAAGTGGGGCAACCGTCGACCGGTGCACCGTCGAAAGTGATTGAGGCGGCCAAGGCGGCACTGGACAGCAACGTGCTGGGCTACACCCTGGCGCTGGGCATCGAGCCGCTGCGCCAGCGCATCGCCAGCCACTATCACGACTACTACGGGATTGAGATTCCGGCCGAGCGGGTCGCGGTGACCACGGGCTCGTCCGGTGCGTTCCTCGTCACCTTCCTTGCCGCATTCGATCCCGGCGACAAGGTGGCGATCCTTCGGCCGGGCTATCCCTGCTACCGGAACATCCTCGGCGCCCTGGAGATCGAGGTGGTCGAGATCCCGGTCAGAGCGGAGAACCGCTTTCAACCCACCATCGACGCGATCGAGCGCGCCGGGGGCGCGAACCTGGACGGCTTGCTGATCGCCTCGCCGGCCAATCCGACCGGCACCATGCTGCACCCCGACGAACTGCAGGCGATCCTGCGCTACTGCAACGATCACGGCATCCGCTTCATTTCCGACGAGATCTATCACGGCATCACTTATGGCAGCCGGGCGGTCACGGCGGCTGCGTTCGATCCCGGTGCCCTGGTGATCAACAGCTTCTCGAAGTACTTCTCGATGACGGGGTGGCGCCTTGGTTGGGTTGTATTGCCGGAAGACATGGTCCGTCCGGTCGAGCGCCTGACCCAGAACCTGTTCATCTCGCCGCCGACACTGGCACAGCATGCCGCCGTCGCGGCGTTCGACTGCCGCGACGAACTCGACGGCAATGTGGCGCGCTATGCCCGCAATCGCGAACTTCTGCTGCGCGAGCTGCCGGCGGCCGGATTCGACCGGCTGGCACCGGCGGAAGGTGCGTTCTACATCTATGCCGACGTCCGCGAGCTGACCAATGATGCCGTCAGCTTCTGCGCTCAGATGCTCGCCGACACCGGCGTGGCCGCCACGCCCGGCAACGACTTCGATCCCGTCGATGGCGCGTCTTACGTGCGCTTCTCTTTCGCCGGTGCGACCGAAGACATGGCCGAGGCCTGCCGGCGGCTGTCGGCCTGGCTCGCTCGATAAAGAAGGGCAGGGGGGACGCGCAGCCGGCCAAGCCGGATACGCCTCGGCGAGCCTATCCGCTGCCGATCCTGGAGACGTCGAACGGCGTCGTCTGATAGAGCTGGTTGATCCAGTTCCCGAACAGCAAGTGGGCGTGGCTGCGCCAGCGGTTCTCAGGCTGGCAACCCGGATCGTCGTCCGGGAAGTAGTTGCGCGGTGTGGCGATCGGCTTCCCGGCCGCAACGTCGCGGAAGTACTCCTCGCTGAGCGAACTGGAATCGTATTCGATATGGTTGAACATATGCAGGGACCGGTGCGCTGGATCGTCCAGAAGACACAGCCCCGCTTCGTCTGAGTCCATCAGGATGGTGAGCCCGCTGTCGGCGGGAATGTCCTCGCGTCGCATTTCGGTCCAGCGCGACACGGGAATCGAGAAGTCGTCTGAGAAACCGCTCAGATAGACCGATGTCGGGGCCAGGTTCCGGTGGCGGAAGACGCCGAACGCCTTCTCGCTCAGCTGGTACTTGGGCATGCCGTGAAAATGATGAACCGCGGCCTGGGCACCCCAGCAGATGTTGAAGCAGCTGTGGACATGGGTCTGCGTCCAGTCGAATACGCGACGCAGCTCGTCCCAGTAGGTCACCTGCTCGAACGGCAGCGTCTCCACCGGCGCGCCCGTGACCAGGAATCCATCGAACCGCTCCGATCTGATGTCCTGCCAGTCGCGGTAGAAGGAAATCATGTGCTCGCCGGGCGTGTTGCGCGGCACGTGGCTGGTCATCTTGACCAGGGTCAGCTCGACCTGCAGTGGTGTGGCGCCCAGCAGACGCGCGAGCTGCGTCTCGGTGCGGATCTTGTTGGGCATCAGGTTGAGCAGGCCGATACGCATGGGCCGGATGTCCTGGCGCACGGCGTCCGCTTCGCTCAGCACCATCACGCCTTCGGCTTCGAGCGTGGCGCGCGCGGGCAGGTCATTGGGGATCTTTATCGGCATCGACCTGTCTCGCTCTGCCGGGCGTGCGGTCTGTCCATCGACCCGGGCACGGCACCGACATCGGGCATGCCTGCGTGTGCCGCGGTCCGCATGCCGGAAGGCAGAGCCGTCGTCGCTTTTTCCTGGCCGGTCCGAAGACGCGCGCGTCTAGAACAACGTCCGACGTTGCCACCAGCCGCGACGCTTGGCCACCGGCTTGTCGTCGCCGGCCGGTGCGGTCTCGTCAGCGTGCGGTGGCTGCTCGGGCACCGATGGTTGGCCGGCCGCCAGTTCCTGTTCGACCGGTTCGCTGGCTTCGCCCGCACCGTTGCCGCCATCGGCTGGCGTGATCGGCGCTGACGCGGCGACGCTGGCAAGTGAGCCGGCTGCCTGCGGCTGCCATTCCGTGACGGGTGCGGCTTCCACGGCTTCTTCGGGCTCGACGCTCTCCGGTTCGTCGGCGGCGACGGTATCTGCCGGTTCGGTGTCCGGTGCCGCGGTCACGGTCTCCTCGACAACCGCTGGTTCGGGCGTGGTGTCGGCTGCCTCGACCGCTTCCGGCTGTTCGCTCTCCGGCGGTGCCTCCGCCGCCGTCACCTCCGCTACTTCGGCCATGGTGTCGTCCGGTGCGGGGACATCTTCCGGCACCTGGATCTCGATCGGCACAGGGGCAGCAGTGGGCTCCGCTTCCGCGGTGTCGATCTCCGGTTCGCCAGTCGTTGCCGTCAGGCCTGGCTCCTCGGCAGCCTCGTCGACGCTCTCGTCTGCCGTCTGGCTCCGCCGACGTCGGCCGCCACGACGACCGCGGCGGCGACGCTTGGGCTTGTCTTCGCCATTGCCATCCTCAGGCGCCGTCTCGACGTCGCCTTCGGCCTCGGCCTCCACGGCCTGGTCAGCCGCTGCCTCGGCGGGCGCCTCGGCACCGGCTTCCTCGCTACGCTTGCGACCGCGCCGCCGCCGCTTGCCCCGGCGACCGCCGTCTGCCTGCTCTTCGGCGACGGGCTGAACCTGCTCGCCGACGTCGGCCGTCTCGCCGTCCTCTCCTGCGGGCCGGGTGATGTCGAGGCGATAGTTGGGGGCGATCAGCGCGTCGTCACCGAACACCTGAACTTCGGAGTCGTAGCGCTGCTCGATTTCGGCGACGGTGCGGCGCTTCTGATTCAACAGGTAGAGGGCGACCTCGGTCGGGACGTGAACAGTGATTTCGCCGGCCCGCCGGCGAATGCCCTCTTCCTCGATGGCACGCAGCACGTGCAGCACGGTGGACTCGGTCGAGCGCACGTAACCGGTGCCGTCGCAGTGCGGGCATGGGACCGTGCTGGCCTCGAAAAGGCTCGGCCGCAGCCGCTGCCGGGACATCTCCAGCAGGCCGAAGCTGGAGATGCGACCGACCTGGATGCGGGCCCGGTCGTCCTTCAGGCATTCCTTCAGGCGGCGCTCCACGGCCCGGTTGTGCCGTGTTTCCTCCATGTCGATGTAGTCGATCACGATCAGCCCTGCCAGGTTGCGCAGGCGGAGCTGCCTGGCGGCTTCTTCGGACGCTTCCAGGTTGGTCTTCAGCGCCGTTTCTTCGATATTGCGTTCCTTGGTGGCCCGCCCGGAGTTCACGTCGATTGCCACAAGTGCTTCGGTCGGGTTGATCACCAGGTAGCCACCGGACTTCAGGTGCACCACGTTGGAATGGATGCTGTCCAACTGCTGTTCGACCTGATAGCGGTGCAGCATCGGGATCCGGTCGCGATAGGGCTGGACCTTCTTGGCGTGCGACGGCAACAGCATGCGCATGAAGTCCTTGGCGGCCCGATAGCCGTCGTCGCCCTCGACCAGGATTTCATCGACGTCCTTGGTGTAGACGTCGCGGATGGCACGTTTGATCAGGTCCGCTTCCTCATGGACCATCGTCGGCGCCGTGGATTCGAGCGTCAGTTCGCGCACGCTGTCCCACAGTCGCAGGAGATACTCGAAGTCCCGCTTGATTTCCGACTTGGTGCGGTTCTGGCCGGCCGTACGCACGATCACGCCCATGCCCTCGGGCACGTCCAGATCGGCGACGATCGTCTTCAGCTTGCGGCGGGCGACGGGGTTGCTGATCTTTCGGCTGATCCCGCCCCCGCGGGCGGTGTTGGGCATCAGCACGCAGTACCGGCCCGCCAGCGACAGATACGTGGTCAGCGCCGCGCCCTTGTTGCCGCGCTCTTCTTTGACCACCTGCACCAGCAGGATCTGACGTTTCTTGATGACTTCCTGGATCTTGTAGGTGCGGCGCGACCGGCTGCGCGGACGGGGTACCTCGTCCAGCGCATCGTCGCCGCCACCGTTGCCGGGATCGGCGCTCGCTTCGGCGCCGTTCTCGCCGTCTTCCTCCTCGGCGGCCGGAGGTGACGCGCTGCCGCCCTCGGCCTCGGCGTCTTCCAGGGCTGCTTCCTGCGCAGCCTGTTCGGCCTCTTCCTGGAGCAGGGCCTCCCGGTCGGCGACAGGCACCTGGTAGTAGTCCGGGTGGATTTCGTTGAATGCCAGGAAGCCGTGGCGATTGCCGCCGTAGTCGACGAAGGCCGCCTGCAGGGACGGTTCGGCCCTGGTGACCTTGGCCAGATAGATGTTGCCCTTGAGCTGCTTCTTGTTGGCTGATTCGATATCGAACTCGGCGAGACGATTTCCCTTGACGACCACGACGCGGGTTTCTTCCGCATGCGTCGTGTCGATCAACATGCGAGTCGTCATATCTATGTTTGCCCAACGGCCACGCTGCAGGCAGCGTGCCGGAGGTCCCTAACTTGTGCCGAAGCCGGACTCACGAGGTCTCAACCCGCCGAACGGTAAGGCTTACTGCGCCATTCCAGGACGAGGGACCAAACACCGATGCTCTGCCAGTCTTAGGCCGAGCATGGGGATTCGGGTCGCGGCTTCGATGTCTCCTAGCCAATCCTGCGGTATCTCAGGTGCACCGAGCGACTGTCCGGGGCCCCAAGCAATCGAAGCCCTGAAAACCGATCTCAACGCACCCGCTGCCCGAAAGACGACAGGCAGCCGGACCACAGGAACTCACGGCGCGCATCATATACGGCGCACCTTGCCTTCACAAACAATTTGTAACCTTGTTGGGAGAACTTCTGACGCCAATTCATGCAAAGATATTGTGGTTGGCGTCTAGGCGGATACGATATTTTACATGATTCGTCTTAGCGCTTCATTTGCCGCTTTCATGGCGGCCATGCTGATCGGGCTCGCCGCGTCGGCGGCGGCGGTCCCCGCTGCCACCGATGTGCGGCTTGGCGTCCATGCCGACAAGACCCGGCTAGTGATCGACCTGAGCGAGCGCGTGACCTATTCGGTCTTCACCTTGCGCGACCCCTATCGCATCGTCATCGACCTGCCCGACGTCTCTTGGCAGGCACCGACGGCGGCGTGGCGGCGGACCGGCGGCCTGATCGGCAGCCTGCGCTTCGGCCGTTTCCGGCCGGGCCAGTCGCGGGTCGTGCTGGATCTCACCGAACCGGCCCGCGTGGCCAAGAGCTTCTTCCTGGACAATGCCGACGGCCAGGGGGTGCGCTTCGTTATGGACCTGGAGCCGACGTCGAGCACGGCGTTTCTGGCGGCGATGGTCCCGCCCAAGCCGGTGGCGCTGCGCGTCGCCCCGCCGCTACCGCGGGACAAGCCGGGAACCCGCCCGGATGCGCCGTTCGTGATTGTCGTCGATCCCGGGCACGGTGGCATCGATCCGGGCGCCATCGGCGTCGGCGGGACCTACGAGAAGAACGTCACTCTGCGGTTCGCCTTTCAGTTGCGCCAGGAGCTGCGCAAACGCCCGCGATACAAGGTGCTGCTGACCCGCGAAGACGACAGTTTCGTGCCGCTGCGCGAGCGTGTGGAACGGGCGAGGCAGGCCGCTGCAGACCTCTTCATCTCGCTTCACGCCGATTCCATCGCCAATTCGCGGGTCCGCGGCGGCGGCATCTATACCTTGTCGGAACGGGCCTCGGACAAGGAGGCGGCCGAGCTGGCTGCGAAGGAGAACCAGGCCGACGTGATCGCCGGGGTCGACCTGGCGGCGCACGACGATGAGGTCGCGACGATCCTGATCGATCTGACCCAACGCGAAACCATGAACTATTCGGTCAAGTTCGCCGGCGCGCTGGTGCCGGAACTGGGCCAGCACATCCGTTTGCGCAGCCGGCCGCACCGCTTCGCCGGCTTCCGGGTGCTGAAAGCGCCGGATGTCCCATCGGTGCTGATCGAGCTCGGCTACCTGTCCAATCGGGAGGATGAACGGATGCTGCAGTCCAGCCGCTGGCGGGGCACCATCGCCGCCTCGCTCGCCCGCGCCATCGACCGGTACGTGGCCGGCCTCGAGAGCTGATGCCTCGACACGGTCGCATTATTGCCAAGGTCTCAGCGCATGCTGAGGCCGAAGCTGAAGCGGATGCGCCGAAGCGATTAACCAAGGATGGATGAGGGCCGTTGCTGCGGGCATTTGCCATAATCATTTCGGCCGTGTTTCTGCTGGTGGTCGTCGGCGCGGGCGGTGGCGCCTATGTGCTGTGGCGCTTCGGTCATGATCTGCCGGACTATCGGCAGCTGGCCGACTATGAACCGCCGCTGATGACCCGCGTCCATGCCGGCGACGGCACCCTGATGGTCGAGTATGCCCGGCAGCGGCGGCTCTTCGTGCCGATCGAAGCGATGCCCCGGCAGGTCATCCAGGCCTTTCTCTCGGCCGAGGACAAGACGTTCTACACGCACCCGGGCGTCGACGTGCTCGGCATCGCCAGCGCCGCATGGCGCAATCTGCGCAACTGGGGATCGGATCGCCGGCCCGTCGGGGCTTCGACCATCACCCAGCAAGTGGCGAAGAACTTCCTCCTCAGCAGCGAGGTCTCGCTGGAGCGCAAGATCAAGGAGGCGATCCTCGCCTTCCGGATCGAGCAGGCCTTTTCCAAGGACCTGATCCTGGAGCTCTACCTCAACGAGATCTACCTCGGCTTCGGCAGCTATGGCGTGGCGGCGGCGGCGCTCAACTATTTCAACAAGTCGCTGGACGAACTGACCCTGGACGAAACCGCGTTCCTGGCGGCACTGCCAAAAGCGCCCAACAACTATCACCCGATCCGCCGGAGCAACGCGGCGGTCAACCGGCGTAACTGGGTCCTGTCGCGCATGGTAGAGGACGGCGCGATTGATGCCGCCACGGCCGAAGCCGCCTCGCGGCAACTTCTCCTGGTCCGCGCACCCGATCCGACACGCATTGTTTCGGCGCCGTATTTTGCCGAGGAGGTCCGTCGCGAACTGTTCGAACGCTACGGCGAACGCCGCCTGTACGAGGGCGGGCTGTCGGCGCGGACGACGCTGGAGCCGGCGCTGCAGGAGATCGCCCGCCGGTCACTGCGCAACGGCTTGTCGACCTACGATCGGCGGCATGGCTGGCGCGGACCGATTGCACGCATCGAGCCTGCGGTCGACTGGACCGCCGGGCTGCGGCAGGTACGGGCACCGGCGGTCGACGATGACTGGCAACTCGCCGTGGTCCTGGCAACGGGCGCCGAAGCCGCGCAGATCGGCCTCGGCGATGGTCAGTTGGGCGAGATCCCGCTGGCGGCAATGACCTGGGCCCGGTGGCGCCGCGACGATGGTCGGTTGGGCCCCAAGGTCAAGAAAACCGAGGATGTGCTGACACCGGGCGATGTCATCGCCGTGACGGCGCTTAAAAGCGAGAGCAATGTCGACACCGAGGCCATGACCGATGAGGTGACATCGTTCGCACTGCGCCAGGTGCCGGAGGTCAACGGCGCGATCCTGGCCATGGATCCGCATACGGGTCGCGTGCTGGCGATGGTTGGTGGCTTCTCGCATCGCGTCAGCCAGTTCAACCGGGCCACCCAGGCGCAACGTCAACCGGGTTCGGCGTTCAAGCCGTTCGTCTATGCGGCGGCGCTCGATCGTGGCTTCACCCCCGCCAGCCTGGTTCTCGACGCCCCGTTCGTGATCGATCTTGGCCCCCAGGGGCGCTGGAAACCGGCGAACTACACCCGCAAGTTCTACGGTCCCAGCACCCTGCGTCTCGGCATCGAGAAGTCCCGCAACTTGATGACGGTGCGGCTGGCCAACAATATCGGCATGGCCACCGTCGCCGACTACGCGCGCCGTTTCGGCGTGGTCGACGAGATGCAGCACTATCTGCCGATGGCGCTGGGGGCGGGGGAGACCACGCTGCTGCGCCTGGTGAGTGGCTATGCGATGCTGGTGAACGGCGGCAAGCGGGTGACGCCGACGCTGATCGACCGCATCCAGGATCGCCGCGGCCGGACGATCTTTCGCCATGACGAGCGGCCGTGCCCCGGCTGCATCAGCAGCGGCTGGCGCGGTCAGCCCGAGCCCCAGGTGCCGGACGTGCGCGAGACCGTGGTGGCGCCAAGCACGGCCTACCAGGTGGTCTCCATGCTCGAAGGCGTGGTCCAGCGTGGCACGGGTCGGCGTATCCGTGACGTCGGCAAGCCGCTGGCCGGCAAGACCGGGACCAGCAACGAGGCGCGCGATACCTGGTTCATCGGCTTCTCACCGGACCTGGCCGTCGGCGTCTTCGTCGGCGCCGATCGGCCGCGCAGTCTGGGCCGACGCGAGAGTGGCACCACTGTCGCGGCGCCGATCTTCCGCAGTTTCATGGCGGCGGCGCTGGAAGAGGAACCGGCGATCCCGTTCCGGGTGCCGACGGGGATCCAACTGGTGCGGGTCGACTCCGGCAGCGGTCTGCCGGCCGGTTCGGGTGCCAAGGGGGTGATCCTCGAAGCATTCAAGCCCGGCACCATCCCGGTCCGCCAGGGCCCGGTGCTCGACGGTTCGTCGGCCCTTGCCGCCGACGACGGGGCTGCACGCGCAGGCACCGGCGGACTATATTGAGGCCAGTGGCGGCCGCGGTCGCCCGTGTTGTGAACGACTAGTGATTTGGAGGTCGCATGCGCGCCGAATCCCAGACAAAGGCTGATGAAATCAGCCAGATCCTGGGCCTCCTGAGGAGGCATCTTTGACTGGGATGTCGCCCTCAAGCGGCTTGACGAACTCAACCGCCTGATCGAAGACCCCAAGCTCTGGGACGACCAGCAACGCGCACAGCAGATGATGCGCGAACGCACCCGGCTGGAAGCGGCAATCGACAGCTATCGCGAACTGGAACGCGACTATCAGGATGCCGTCGAGCTGATCGCCCTCGGTGAGGCCGAAGACGACGCCGATGTGGTGCAGGAAGCTGAAGCGCAGCTGGACGACGCGCTGGTCCGGGCGCGCCGGCGCCAGCTGGAGTCGATGCTGTCCGGCGAGGCGGACGGCAACAATTGCTATGTCGAGATCCATGCCGGGGCCGGCGGCACGGAGTCCCAGGACTGGGCCGAGATGCTGCTGCGGATGTACAGCCGCTGGGCCGACCAGCACGGCTACAAGAGCGAACTGGTCGAGGCCAGCGAAGGCGAGGAGGCCGGCTTGAAGTCGGCGACAATGCATGTTCGCGGCGATGACGCCTACGGCTGGTTGAAGACGGAAAGTGGCGTGCACCGGCTGGTCCGGATCTCGCCGTTCGATTCCAGCAGCCGGCGCCACACCAGCTTCGCCAGCGTGTGGGTCTATCCCGAGGTCGAAGACGACATCGAGATCGAGATCAACGATTCCGATCTGCGGGTCGATACCTATCGTGCTTCCGGTGCCGGCGGCCAGCACGTCAACCGCACCGACAGTGCGGTCCGGATCACCCACGAACCGACCGGCATCGTCGTGCAATGCCAGCAGGAACGATCGCAGCACAAGAACCGGGCCACGACCATGAAGATGCTGCGCGCCAGGCTGTTCGAGCGCGAGTTGCAGAAACGGGAGGCGGAACGTCAGGCACTCGAGGAACAGAAGACCGACATCGGCTGGGGCCACCAGATCCGTTCCTACGTCCTGCAGCCCTATCAGATGGTCAAAGACCTGCGTACCGGAGTCGAACGCGGCGACGCCCAACGGGTTCTGGACGGCGACCTCGACGCGTTCATGGAAGCATCGCTGGCGGCGCGGATCGGCGGTCTCGACGACGCTGCCGCAGCGCCCGAGGCGGCAGCGCCAGCGGGCCAGTGAAGGCGGCGGCCGACGCGCCGTGGCGCAGCCGGGACGTCGCGAACCGGCAGTCAGTAAAGAGGGTTCAGGAGCCGCCGGCTGCGGCTTTGCGGGCCGTCGCCGGCTGTGCGGCGGCCGCCTTGTCCTGCGCCTGGCCGGTCGGCAGCTTGGCTGCCGGGGCCGGGGCGAGGGCGTCGCCGCTGCTGCCGTTACGGCGGCAATGCCCTTCGAGATAGGCACCCGACTTGATTGCCAGGCTGTCGTGCGAGATGTCGCCAATGACCCGGGCCGTCTTGGACAACTGCACCGCGCCCCCCTTGATCAGGCCATTGACGTGGCCGCGGACGATCACCTCCTTGGCGACGATCTCGCCATGCATCCGCGCGCTTTCGCCGATCAGCAGCTTGCCGCAGCAGACATCGCCCTCGAGCGCGCCGTCGACTTGCACTTCGCCGTCGCTCTTGATGTTGCCGACGATGCTCATGTTCGCCGCGATCAACGAGGGTGCCGTACGCTGAGTCACCGCCTGACGCGCGGCCTTCTGCTTGTCAGCCTTGCTTGAAAACATACTGCCCTGCCTTCAGGAACTGCGCCGGATCAACCGGCTTGCCGTCAAAGACGATCTCATAGTGGAGATGGCTACCGGTGCTGCGGCCGCTGTTGCCCATCAGCCCGATCTTCTCCCGGAACGCGACCTGCTTACCTTTCTTCACCAGAATCTTCCGGAGGTGCCCGTACTTGGTCTGCAGGCCATGGCCGTGGTCGATGATTACGGTCCGGCCATAAGGGCCTTTCCAACCGACGTAGATGACCTCGCCCGGCGCGGTGGCGAACACCGGTGAGCGCAGCGGCCCGGCCATGTCGAGGCCGGCATGCATGGCGCGCCGCTTGGTGAACGGATCGCGGCGGACGCCAAAGCGGCTCGATATCCGATACTGGTCCAGTGGGGCGGAGATCGGCAACAGCTCCAACACCACGTTCAGGGCCGACCAGCGTTCCAGCCGGCCTTCCAGCGCCGTCAGCGTGCTGTCGGCGGCGTTCTGCGGCAGGTCCAGAGCGGCGCCGTCCGCATCGACACCGGAGAACTCGATCAGCGGGCCGCCGACGGCGTCCGGCCCGCCGACCCGCTGGATCAGCCGGTTGACGTCCAGTCCGGTCAGCCGCACCGCCGCCTCCAGGCTGGAGATGTTGGTTTCGGTCTGTTCGTTCAGTCTGGCGATCAGGCTGCCTTGCGAGGACTCGAGGAAGGCCATGTGCGTCTCGAGTTCACGCACCCGTTTGTCAAGACGGGCGCTGCGCGCCCGTTCGCGGTCGCGCTCGAGGCGCATTGCTTCGGCTGTACGGTCGCTTTCCCGCAGCGACTGCGCCAGGCCCGTCTCCCTGGTTTCGGCCCGGACAATCTGCGCCCTCATGTTGTCGATGGCGCGGTTGAGCTCGGCATTCTCGCGCGCCGAACCCGCCCGTGCGTCGGCGCTCTGCGTCAGCTCGTCGCTCATCTGCTCGAGGTTGCGTTCCAGCCGGTCGGCGGTGGCCAGCGCCATGTCTAGCTGGTCGCCGAGATTGCTCACGGTGCTGCGCAGATTGTCGCCGGCGGCCTCCGCACGGTCGCGCTCGTTCGCGGTCCGGCTGAGCTCGCCGCTCAGCACCCGCAGGCGCCGCTCCAGGCCGGCGCGCTCCTTGAGCACGTCGCTGAGGAACAGGTGCTTGTCCTCCAGGGCGCGGGTGATGGCCTCGTAGCGCTCGTGCACCGAGCGCAGATCCGCCGAAAGACGGTCGTATGCCTTGCCCATGGCGGCCAGACTGGCGTCACGTTTGGCCACCGACTGTTCGCTCACGCCCAGTCCGACGGTGGCGTACACGGTCCATGCCAGCAGCGCCAGGCAGACCGCAGACAAACCCATCTGCAGGGGACGGCGCAACGTGACGAAACGGATTTCGCCGTCGGTACGCAGCAGTACTTGGCGTTCGGGGAACAGAAATTCTGCTGTCCGTCGCGCCCGGGAAACCAAAGGCATTGTCGCAGGCAGCCCCTCTTCACGCAGCCCGGAGGCGATTATTGCAGCCAAATCCCGGACCAATTGCAATCGATATTCAAAGAAGTAGGTTAAGACTTTGTTGGCAATCCAAGATTGTTTGCGGGGCCTGTCGGCAACTGATCATAGTAGCCGATATCCATGCCGGCGGCGGCTCGGGCGGGGTGGTTGAAGGGCGGCCGGACCAGTCCCGATGCGTACCGCTCCAGCAGGCCACGCCAGGTTAACCGGGGGTTAACCCCGCGCTGGAGGCAGAGGTACTCAAACCAGCGTCGGCCCACGGTGACGTGGCCGATCTCGTCCTCGTAGATGGTCTGCAGGACGTCCGCGCTGGCCGTGTCGCCGGCTTTGCGGAGCGCCGTCACCGTCGCCGGGGTGACGTCCAGTCCCCGTGCTTCCAGGGCCATGGGCACCACAGCGAGCCGTGCCAGCACGTCGTCACGGGTGCGGTCGGCGGCATCCCACAGGCCGTCGTGCGCCGGCAGGTCGCCATAGCTGCCGCCCAGCGCCCGCAGGCGCTGATCCAGCAGGCGGAAGTGCCGGGCCTCGTCGGCGGCAACGCCGACCCAGTCGTCGAAGAACGCCGCCGGCCAGCCGATATCGGCAAAGCGGGCCAACAGGTCCCAGGCCAGGTCGATGGCATTCAGTTCGATATGTGCCAGGGCATGCAGCAGGGCGAACCGCCGGCGACGGGAGCCGGTTCCGCGCCGCGGCATCTCTCGCGGTGGGCGCAGGGCTGGCCGGGCCGGGCGCGCCGGCCGGTCCGGTGGCCGGGCGGCGCCAATGCCCGCACAACTCCCATGTCGCCAGGCCCGTGCCAGGCTTTCGCTGGCGTCGGCCTTCGCGGCCGGCGCCGCCGTGCGCAGGATGTTGCAGGCGGAACCGGTCAGGGACTGCTCCAACCCCAGGCCGGGCGCTGGTGTCAAAGCTCCTGCACCGCCTGCAGCACGGCTTCTGCGTGACCCTTGACTTTGACCTTGCGCCAGATCGCGGCGATCCGGCCCTCGGGATCGATCAGGAAGGTCGAACGCTCGACCCCCATGTAGGTGCGACCGTACATGCTCTTCTCGACCCAGACGCCGTAGGCTTCACACAGTTCCTTGTTCTCGTCCGCGGCCAGAGTGACGGTAAGGTCATGCTTGGCCTTGAACTTGTCGTGCTTGGCGGGGCTGTCGGGCGAGGCGCCGATGATGACGGCCCCGGCGCGATCGAATTCGGCCTTGTGTTGGCTGAAGCTGATGGCTTCTTTCGTGCAGCCTGGGGTATCGTCCTTTGGATAGAAGTACAGGACGACCTTCTTGCCTTTCAGGTCCTTGAGGCTGACGTTGCCGTCGCCGTCCGTGGGCAGCGCGAAGGTCGGCGCCTTGGCGCCGACGTCGAGTTGAGTTGTCATCTTTTGAACTCCTTCAATACAGGTCCGTTGCGGCGTTGAAGATAATGGTCATCGGAACGGTTTTTTCCATAGCCGGTGCAGGATGCGCCCGGACGGGCCGAAGTCCGGCCGCGTGATCCGCCGCTCGAGCAAGTTCCTGACCGGAATCGCCGCGGCGATTCTGACGCCGGTGGTCCTGGTGGTCGTCGTCTTCGCGGCCCTGGTGGCACAGGGCCAGCTGTCCCTGAGCCGGTTCACGCCGCAGTTCGAAGAGGTGCTGAGCGACCAGGCACCCGGCCTCGCCGTCGGCCTTCGTGATGCCGTGCTGGCATGGGATGGCGAGCGTGGCAGGCTGCAGGTCCGCGTCGTCGGCGTCGAGCTACGCGGCCCCGATGACGACGTGCTCGCCCGTTTCCCGCAGATAGCGCTGGAGCTGTCCACCGGTGCGCTGCTGGACGGCCGGATCGAGGCCGCCGGCGTGGAACTGCTGGCGGCTGACGTGCACCTGGTGCGCGAGGCGGACGGACAGCTGTTTCTGCAGGCTCCTGAGGGCGACTGGCGGTGGCCGCTGGAGCAGGCGCGGCAGTTGATCGACCGGGGCCGCGGTGACGGGCTCGGGAGCGGGGTTAGCGGCGGCCTGGCGCGGCTCAGCGCCCGGGACGGCCGACTGACCTTCCTCGACGTGGGCTCCGAGCTTCGGCTCGAAGCCGACGACGTGGCTTTCGAGCTCAGCCCCGATGCCGGCACGATCAGCATCAGCCTGACGGCGGTCGTCGACATCGGTGGCGCCCGTGTGCCCGTAGGCCTCGGTGCCGTGCGCCAGGCGGAAGACGAGGCCGTCGGCGTCACCCTGCGCTTTCGCGACCTGCCGTTGTCGGCGCTGCCGCGCGCTCTGCCGATGCCCGCCCTGGCGCCGCTGAGCACGGTGACGCTTGCCGCTGAGGGTGAGGTCGACCTCGGCCTGTTGCCATCAGGCGAACTGTCCCAGGCAGAATTCGACGTCACCTTCGGGCCGGGCCAGGTGGCATTGCCGGAGCTGTTGCCGCTGCCGCTACAGGTCAATGCAGGAACGTTGCGGACGCAAGTCAGCCTGTCGACGCGGGAAGTGTCGGTGGAATGGGCGGAGGTGCTGTTTGCCGATGGTTTGCGGGCCCAGTTCGTCGGTGCGCTGGGCGGCCTTGGCGACGCGCTATGGGCGCGCGGCGAAGCCGTCCTTGCCGACCTGCCGGCCGAGAACCTCGCCATCTATTGGCCGCCGGCGCTGAACAAAGGCGCGCGACGCTGGGTCGTCGAACACGTCTACCAGGGCTTCGTGCCTGAGGGACGGGTGCTGGTGGACATCCGTCCGGGCGAGTTGCAGGCAGAGGAGAAGCGCGCGGAGATGGTTCAGCTCGACTGGCGCTTCGAGCAGGGCGCTGTGCGCTACTTCGCCCAGTTGCCCCACCTTATCAATGCACGTGGTCGTGGACGGGTGACGGCGCGGGATTTCAGTCTGGATGTCGAACAGGGCACGATCGCCGACGTCGCGGTGGACCAGGGGCGATTGAAGATCGACGACTTCAAGGTCAAGCCGACACCGCTGGACATCACCTTCAGGGCCCGCGGTCCGGTGGCGTCGGTCCTGGCGGTCATCGACGAGAAGCCGTTGCGCCTGGCCAGCCGGGTCGGGATCGTTCCCGCCACCGCCTCCGGCGACAGTACGACCCTTGTCCGCTTGCGGGTGCCCTTGAAGCGTTCGTTGCGGCCGGAGGAGGTCGCGGTCACCGCGCAGGCGACGCTGGATGGCTACGGCGTGCCGTCGGTGCTGGCCGGGTTTCCGTTGAGCGATGGTGCCCTCGTTGTGGACGTCGACAACGAGATGCTGCAGGCATCGGGGACGGCCCGGATCAACGGTGTCGCCGCCGAAGTCGATTGGCGGCGCCCCCTGCAGCAGGAGAACGGTGCCGGGGACGAGATCCGCCTGACGGCCATGCTGGACCGGGCCGGCCGGGATCGTTTCGGGTTGAACTTCGGCGACCGGGTCGCGGGACCGGCCGCCGTCGAGATGGTCATCCTGCCCGGCCCTGGCGGCAGTGCGGCAGGCCAGGCCGACGTCAACCTGGAGCAGGTCGCGATCGACCTGCCGGAAGTGAAGTGGCGCAAGCAGGCCGGCGATCCCGGGCGCCTGCAGCTCGCCTTTGCCTCCACGGCAGACGGCGGACTTGAACTCGCCGACATGCGCTTCAGCGCTGCCGACCTGCAGTTCACCGGGACGATGCAGTTTGCCCTGCCGCTGGCTTTGCAGCGCGCCGAATTTCGCGAGGTCTCGCTCGGCGAGAGCCGGCTTGATTTCGACCTACAGGTCCTGCCCGCCGGCGGCTACCGCATCGATGCCCGCGGTGACCTGCTCGATCTGCGTCGCCAGATGCAGGAGGCATTGGAGCTGGATGAGGAAAACGGCGCGGCGTCGCCGGCGGTCGACTTCACGGCGCGGTTCGACGCCGTGCGACTGTCGGACGATATCCGCATCACGCGCGTACGCGCGGCAGCCTCACGACGCAACGGCGAATGGCGACAGGTCGACGCCGGCGGTGTCGTCAACGACGGGGCGCCGGCGCTGTTGCGCATCGCCCCCGTCGCCGACGGTCGTTTGCTGGAACTGCGCTCCGGCGATGCGGGCGCGATGGCACGGGCCTTGGGCCTCTACGATGGTGCCGTCGGCGGGCGCATGCAGTTCCTCGCCCGCCTGCCGGACATGCCGGCGCCGGGAGAACCCGGGCGACCACAGGCCGAAGGTGAAATCAACGCCGAGAACTTCCGCCTCGTCCGTGCCCCGGTACTGGCGCAGGTCCTGACTCTCGGCTCGCTCGCGGGGGTACGCGATCTGTTGCGTGGCGACGGCATCAACATGGTCCGGTTGCGCGCGCCGTTCACCTTCGACCGTGGCGTCTTGACGATCACCGACGCCCGCGCGGTCGGGCCGGCATTGGGATTGACGGGGACCCTGAGCCATGACCGCAACTCGGGTGAGATTGACGCCGACGGCACCGTCGTGCCGTCCTATACGATCAACTCGGTGCTCGGCCGGATTCCGCTGATCGGCGACGTCTTTGTCGGGCGCGAAGGCGAGGGCGTCTTCGCCTTCACCTACAAGGTGGAGGGACCCATCGAGCAGCCACGGGTGACGGTCAACCCGCTGTCGGCGCTCGCTCCAGGCTTCCTGCGCAACATCGTCACCAGTCTCGAGGAGCCGCTGCCCAGCGGCGAGATGATCGATATGCAGCGGGAGGTAGAAGAGCAGCGCGAGCTCAAGTAGGGCAAACGCGCGTCCGATCAGGTTGGCCGCACCAGGGCATGCCGCTTGCGCCCGGCGCTGAGCTTGATCACGCCGTCGCCGGTGACGTCGGCCAGGTTGACGTTGGCCTGTTCGTCGCTGACCACGACGTCATTGACCCGCGCACCCCCGCCCTTGATCAGGCGGCGGCCTTCGCTGTTCGATCCGCAAAGCCCCGCACGCCGCAACAGCTCGAACACGGCGATGCCCTGCTCCAGCTCGCCGCGCGGCACGTCGATGGTGGGCAGTGCCTGGCCGATGGCGCCCTGCTCGAATGTCTGGCGCGCGGTCTCGGCGGCGGCCGCGGCCGCGGCGTCGCCATGGCACAGCCGCGTCGCCTCGTTGGCCAGCACCTTCTTGGCCTCGTTGATCTCTTCGCCCTGCAGCGCCTCCAGGCGGGCGACCTCGTCCAGCGGCAGTTCGGTGAACAGGCGCAGGAAGCGGCCGACGTCGCCGTCCTCGGTGTTGCGCCAATACTGCCAGTAGCCGTAGGGCTCCAGCATAGTCGGATTGAGCCAGACCGCGCCCTGGGCCGTCTTGCCCATCTTGGCACCAGAGGCTGTGGTGATCAGCGGCGTGGTGAAGCCGAAGAGAGCGGCACCGTCGATCCGTCGGCCCAGTTCGACGCCGTTGACGATGTTTCCCCATTGGTCCGATCCGCCCAGCTGCAGGATGCAGCCATGGCGGCGGTGCAGCTCGAGGAAGTCGTAGGCCTGCAGGATCATGTAGTTGAACTCGAGGAAGCTGAGTGCCTGCTCGCGCTCCAGCCGCAGCTTTACCGAGTCGAAGCTCAGCATCCGGTTGACCGAGAAATGCCGGCCGACATCGCGCAGGAACGGGATGTAGCGCAGGGTGCCCAGCCAGTCGTCGTTGTTGGCCATGACCGCGTCGGTCGGACCGTCGCCAAAGCGGACGAAATTGGCGAAGCTCTTCTTGATCTCGGCCATGTTGGCGTCGATCTGTGCGTCGCTCAGCAACTGCCGGCTTTCATCCCGGCCTGACGGATCGCCAACCTTCGTCGTGCCGGCGCCCATCAAAACGATCGGCCGGTGACCCGTCTGCTGCATGTGCCGCTGCATCATGATCTGCACGAGGCTGCCAATGTGCAGGCTCGCCGCGGTGCAGTCATAGCCGATGTAGCCAGTGATCGGACCGGCGGCCGCGGCCGCGTCGAGACCGTCGAGGTCGGTGCACTGGTGCAGGAAGCCGCGCTCGACAAGGGTGTTCACGAGGTCTGACTTGAACTGTGGCATCACGGCTGGTTCCAGGGAATGACTGCAAAGCGCGGCCGCGTGGTGTATCACACTTGCTCAGTTCGGCTCAATTCGGGGACGCGACATGGCGCAACGCTACGTGGCGATCGGGCTGATGAGCGGGACGTCGATGGACGGCATCGACGCGGCGTTGATCACCACCGATGGCGAACGGGTCCAGGCCTATGGCGAGGCGCTGTCGCAGCCCTATCCGACGGCGCCGCGAGAACGGTTGCGCGCCATCCTCGGCGGCGTCGGGGATACCGCCGCCGTCTCCCGCGAGATCACCATGGCGCATGCGCGTATCGTTAAGTCTTTACTTGAGAAAGCGTTGTTAAGCGCTTCTGATATAGACGTTATTGGATTTCATGGACACACCATTTTGCACCGTCCGCAGGACCGGCGGACCTGGCAGATCGGCGAAGGTCCGCTACTCGCGCAGCTCACTGGCATCGACGTGGTCAGCGACTTCCGCCAGGCCGACGTGGCCGCCGGCGGCGAAGGCGCGCCATTCGCGCCGCTCTACCACGCCGCGCTCGCGGCCGACCTGGACAAGCCGCTGGCGGTCCTGAACCTGGGCGGGGTCGGCAATGTCACCTGGATCGGCGCCGACGACAGCCTGCTCGCCTTCGACACCGGCCCGGGCAATGCCCTGATCGACGACTGGATGCGCCGGCAAAGCCTGGGCGAGATGGACGTCGACGGCGCCACCGCGGCGGCTGCCCAGCCCGCGCCTGAGGTATTGGCGACGCTGCTCGACAACCCCTACTTCGACCGACCGCCGCCAAAGTCCCTGGATCGAGATGACTTCGACCTGCTGCCTCTGCGTGGCCTGGATGCCGCTGTCGGTGCGGCGACGCTGGTGGCATTCACGGTGGAGGCGGTCGCGCAGGCGCGCGCACATTTCCCGGCGCCGGTCGGTCGTTGGCTGGTCTGCGGTGGCGGGCGGCACAACGGGACCATGATGCGCCGCCTGGCAGATGCGCTGGCCGTGCCCGTGGAGCCGGTCGAAGCCGTCGACTGGCAGGGTGATGTCCTGGAGGCGCAGGCCTTTGCCTTCCTCGCCGTCCGCAGCCTGTGCGGCCTGCCCTTGAGCCTGCCCGGGACCACCGGCGTCCCGGCACCGCAGACCGGTGGCACCGTATCGCCGGCGCCGCAGCGCGCGCAGGCGTGACGCGGTGGCGGGTTCGCCGGCGTCAGGCCGCTTCTGATGTGGTCAGGGCCGCGTCCAGGTAGGTGCTGATCTCCTTGAACAGGCGATCGAGCTTGTCCTCGTAGAAATGCGTCGCGCCGGGGATCTTGCGGTAGTCGATGGTGATCCCCCGCTGCTGCTGCAGCTTCTCCGCCAGGGCGGCGACGTCGGTCTCTGGCACGGTGTCATCCTTGTTGCCGTGGACGATCAGGCCAGAGGATGGGCAGGGGGCCAGGAACGAGAAATCGAACATGTTGGCCGGCGGTGAGACCGAGATGAAGCCGTTGATCTCCGGCCGCCGCATCAGCAGCTGCATGGAAATCCACGCGCCGAACGAGTAGCCGCCGATCCAGCAGGTGCCGGCGTTCGGATTGAAGCTCTGCAGCCAGTCCAGGGCCGATGCCGCGTCGGCCAACTCGCCGACGCCGCCGTCGTACTCGCCCTGGCTGCGGCCGACGCCGCGGAAATTGAACCGCAGCGTGGCAAAGCCGCGCTGGGTGAACTGCTGGTACAGGTTGTAGACGATCTTGTTGTTCATGGTCCCGCCGTACTGCGGGTGCGGGTGCAGGACCATGGCGATCGGCGCGTTGTCTTCGCTGCCAGGCTGATAGCGCCCCTCGAGCCGGCCGGCCGGACCGGCGAAAATCACCTCAGGCATGGGGGCAGCTCTCCTCGTCGTGGCGTGGTCTTGCGGTCATCGCGCCCCGGGGGCGCTGCGCGGCAACTCGGCAAATGTCACTGTTCCTCTATGTAGTCAGGGGTGGCGGTGACGAAAGGCGTCCGGCGCCGCCAGCCTTAGAAATCCCTGCAAATGCAATTCTTGACCAATTTAGTCAGGCTTACTACCTATTCAAATGGTAGCCGAGGCGCGCGCGTGAACAGAGCGTGCGTGGGGCCCCGCGGCGAGCGACATATAGCATAGCGGTGAGCGCCATGTTCAAGGTTCTTCGCGACGACATCCGGGTCTGCATGCAGCGCGACCCGGCGGCCCGCTCGGTCCTGGAAGTCATTCTGGCCTATGCCGGCTTTCATGCCATTGTTTTCTATCGGCTTTCCCATTGGTTGTGGGAGGCCAAATTTCATCTCGTTGCCCGGGTGGTGTCCCACCTGGGCCGTATCCTGACCGGAATCGAGATCCATCCGGGGGCCAAGCTGGGCCGCGGCTTCTTCATCGATCACGGGCACGGCGTGGTGATCGGAGAAACCGCCGAAATCGGCGAGAATGTCACCCTGTACCATGACGTCACCCTGGGCGGCATCGCCCCTTCGGTGGACTCTGACGCGCAGCGTAACCAGAAACGCCATCCGACCCTGGGCGACGACGTGATCGTCGGATCCGGTGCGCAGATCCTGGGTCCCATCACCGTCGGTCGTTGTGCCCGCGTGGGTGCCAACTCCGTCGTCCTGCGCGACGTGCCCGAAGGGGCGACGGTGGTCGGCATCCCGGCCAAGGTGGCGCGTGGGCGGGCGCCGGAGCGGGCCGAGGAGGCGGCCCGGTTCGATGCCTATGGCACACGGGCGGATCTGACCGATCCGGTCCAGCGCGTGGTCGATGCGCTGCTGGACAAGGTGCAGAGCCTGTCCATGCGGGTCGAGGATCTCGAGCGCCAGGTGAAGGAACAGGAGCAATGGGACCTCGCCGCGGACCTGCCGCGGCAGGAACCGGAGCCCGACGACGACGAGGACCGGGCCGGCGGCGCAAGCTGATTTGCAGGCACGCGCCGGCAGCCGACAGCAAAAGGAGGACGTGGTGAGACTGACGACAAAGGCACGCTACGCCGTCATGGCGCTGGTCGATCTGGCCTCGCGCAGCGAAGCCGTGCCGATCAAGCTCGCCGACATCGCTGAGCGGCAGGAGATCTCGCTCTCCTATCTCGAGCAGTTGTTTTCGCGACTGCGACGGGCGGCACTGGTTCGCAGCGTGCGCGGGCCCGGCGGCGGCTATCTGCTGGCGCGCCCGCGTGAGACGGTGTCGATTGCCGATATCGTCCTGGCCGTGGACGAACCCATTCGCGCCACCCGCTGCAAGGTCGGCACCGGCCGCGGCTGCCGCAAGGATGCCGGGCGCTGTCAGACCCACGATCTGTGGGACGAGCTGGGCAATCAGATCTACCTGTTCCTGAAGACCGTGACGGTGGCTGATGTGGTAGAAGGCCGCGTGGTCGGCATGAGCGGTTTGCGTTCGGCGGCGCCATTGACGTCGCTGGACGGCGTCGCGGCCGAATGACGGAAACGACCGGGCAGACGGAGTACGGAGCGGTGCAGACTGACAGCATCTATCTCGACTACAACGCCACCGCACCGGTGCGCCCGGAGGTCGTTCAATTGGTGGCGACGGTGATGGGCACCGTCGGCAACGCCTCGTCCGTGCATGCCTCGGGCCGGCTCGCCCGCAAGCGGGTGGAAGATGCCCGCGCGCACGTCGCGGCGCTCGTTGGCGCGCACAGCGACAACGTGATCTTCACGAGCGGCGGCACCGAAGCGGACAACCTGGCCCTGAGCGGGTTCGGCGATCGCCGGCTGGTGGTGTCGGCGGTGGAGCACGGCGCGGTGCTGGCGCCGGCGCTGCTGAGCGCGGCGGATACGGCCGTGGTCCCGGTCGATGCGGCCGGACTGATTGATCTGGCTGCGCTGGAGCGAGTGCTGGCGGAAGAGGGCCGGCCAGCGACGGTCTCGATCATGCTGGCCAACAACGAAACAGGCGCGATCGAGCCGGTCCGGGCCGTGGTCGACCTAGCCCGTCGTCATGGCGCGCTGGTGCACACGGACGCCGTGCAGGCCGCCGGCAAGATCCCGCTCGACATCGAAGATCTGGAGGTCGATTTCCTCAGCCTGTCGGCGCACAAACTTGGTGGCCCGCAGGGCGTCGGCGCGCTGGTTCTGCGCGAGGATCGCGAGGTTCGGGCCCAGGTCGTGGGCGGCGGGCAGGAGCGCGGGCGGCGATCGGGCACGGAGAACGTGGCCGGTATCGCCGGCTTTGGCGAGGCCGCGCGTCTGGCCCTGGACGGCCTGTCGCACTATGCCGGTCTGGCCGCGCTGCGTGACGACATCGAACGGCGGACCGGCGAAATTGCTCCGGCGCGACATGTCTATGCGGCAGAGGTCCCGCGGCTGCCGAACACCTCCTGCCTGAGCATGCCGGGGGTGAAGTCCGAAACCCAGGTGATGATGTTCGACCTGGCCGGCATTGCCATCAGCGCCGGCTCGGCCTGCTCCTCAGGCAAGGTCTCGGCCAGCCACGTACTCGACGCCATGGCTGTGCCCGAGGACGAGGCATTGACGGCTGTGCGCGTCAGCCTCGGCTGGGCGAGCACCGCTGCCGACGCTGACCGTTTCGTCGAAACCTGGGCGGATATCTATCGACGCTGCGGCCAGCACGCCGTCGATGCGGCCTGAGCCCGGCGCCGTCTCTCCACCGGATCGGGATAGTTCGCGCGTACGCGCAGGTGCGGCCTGCGGGGCGCGGTGAGAGGAAAACGTGTATGCCGAGAGTTGTGTTCACGACCGCCGACGACAAGCAGCGACACGAGGTCGAGGCCGATGTTGGCGAGACCATCCTCGAAGTTGCCCGCCGGCATGACATTGATATCGAGGGCGCCTGTGAAGGCTGCATGGCTTGTTCGACCTGCCATGTCGTCGTCGACCCGGCATTCTTCGACCGGCTGCCACCCGCCAGCGAGGAAGAGACCGACATGCTCGATCTGGCCTTCGGGCTGGAGCATACATCGCGTTTGGGCTGCCAGATCACGGTGACGGCGGAGCTCGACGGTCTGACCCTGAAGCTGCCGGCGGCGACCCGAAACCTGCTGTTGGGCTGAGCACATGCACCAGGCGACACCCCAGCCGCTGGTCCGGCCGGACAGCTTCTTTGCCCGATTGCGCGACAGCTGCGCCGACGACTGGCGCGCCTATACCGAGCATGCCTTCGTGCAGCAACTGGCAGCGGGAACGCTGCCCGAGGCCAGTTTCAGGCACTATCTGATCCAGGACTACCTGTTCCTGATCCACTTCGCCCGCGCCTATGGCCTGGCGATCTACAAGGCCGACAACCTGGTCGATATGCGGGCCGCGGCGGCGACGGTGAACGCCCTGCTCGACGTCGAGATGCGCCTGCATGTGGAGTACTGCGCCGGCTGGGGGATCGCCGAAACCGATATCCAGGCAGCCCCGGAAGCCGGCGCGACCATGGCCTATACCCGCTACGTGCTGGAGCGCGGCCTGGCCGGCGACAGCCTCGACCTGATGGTGGCGTTGGCGCCGTGCGTCGTCGGCTATGGCGAGATCGGTGCGACGCTGGCAGCCGACCCCACGACGCGGCTTGCGGACAACCCCTATGCGAGCTGGATCGAGATGTACGCCGGCGAAGACTATCGCACCGTTGCCATTGCCGCCGTAGCGCAGCTCGACCGGTTGGCCGCAGAACGCCTGACGCCGGCGCGGGAGGACGCGTTGCGAACCACCTTCTGCCAGGCGACGCGGCTGGAGGCGGCGTTCTGGGAAATGGGCCTGACCATCGCGTCTTGACGATCGCCGCCGCCCTCGTCGGGCCTGCGGCGCGGTCCGGTGGTCAGTCGTCCGCTGCTATCGGTGGCAGCCAGTTGCGGCCGTCGAAGATCGTCGTCGCGGTGAAGTCGTCGACGTAGGCGATATGGCTGACCAGGCCGCCGCCGTTTGGCAACCACACATGCAGGGCGATGCCTGGCGGCTCCATGACCGTCGCCAGCTTTTCGCCGTTGCCGATGTCGAGGGCGATCTGATGGGCCGTCGACGGGCAGATGCTGGCCACCGTGCCGGCGAACCTCCGGACGATAGGCCGGTGCAGATGACCGGCGACGATCCGTTCGATCTGGGGGTGACGGCGGACCACGGCGGCAAACCCCTCCGGATCGCGCAGGCCCATCATGTCCATCTTCACCAGGCCGGTGGCGAAGGGCGGATGATGCATGAACAGCAATGTGGGACGCTCGCGATCCTCATCGAGGCGCTGGTCCAGCCACGCCAGTCGCTGCGCGCACAGTTCACCGCCGCTTTCGCCCGGGATTACGGTGTCCAGGGCGATCAGACGGACCGGATAGTCATCGACCACATAGTGGAGGAAGTCACCGTCGGTGGGCAGATGGGGATGATCCGGGAACGCCAGGCGCAGATGGTTTCTGTGGTCATGGTTGCCGGCGATCGGCAGCACCGGCATCGCCAGCGATGCCAGGATTTCGCCAAGGCGCGCGTATTCCGCTTCCGTCCCGCCCTCCACCAGATCCCCTGTTGCCAGGACCACGTCGGGGCTGGGCGTCATCGCATTGATGCGGGCGACAGCGGCACCGAGGTGATAGGCGGTGCGATAGCGTTCGTCCGCCGGGCTGCCCGGCAGGGAGACGTGAAAGTCGCTGATCTGTGCAATGATCATGCGGTGCATACTGGCACCGCCGTTCGGGGTGGGCAACGCGGCAGGCGGCGTCGGCGGCGCCGGGACAGCGATTGTGAAAAAGGCAACGGGTACAGCGTGCGGACATGGCGGTATCGCCGGAATACAAGGCCTTTGTCGAGGATCTGCTGGAACCGCTGGGGCCGGTGGAAAGCCGGCGCATGTTCGGCGGGCTCGGCGTGTTCTATCGCGGCGTGATGTTCGCCCTGGTGACCCAGGAGCAGCTCTATCTCAAGGTCGATGAGCACAATCGAGGTGACTTCGAGGCGGCGGGCATGCTGCCGTTCAGCTATCAGCGCGCCGGTGCCACCAGGTCGCTGAAATCCTACTGGCGGCTGCCCGACGATGTCGTCGACGACCCCGACGCGGTGCTGACCTGGGCCCGTGCGGCGGTGGACGCTGCACTGCGGGCCGACGCGGCGAAATCGCGCTAGTGTCGCGGTTCGGAAGTTCGCCGGTGTTTGCAGCCCGTTCAGGAGCGAACTTCCGAATCCAAAGCGACACTAGCAAGAACTTACAACTAGTGTGGTTTTCGGACCTGAAGTTCCTACGACGAACGTGCGGCAACAATGGTAGGAACTTCAGGTCCACCACACTAGTCCGGGCTAACCCAGGGCTGCCAGGATCTTCTGGTGGTTGGCCTCGATCCGGGTCATGTCGCCGGGATTGTGGCCCCAGTTCAGCATTGCCTCGTCGTCAAGACGACGCGGGAAGACATGGCAATGATAGTGGAAGACGCTCTGTCCGGCGGCAGGGCCATTGGCTTGCACGATGTTGAGTCCCTCTGGCCGCATGGCGCTGTTCACGGCCGCAGCCACCGTCTGGGTGGTGCGGGCGACAGCGGCCAGGTCATCCGCGCTGGCGGCGAACAGGTCGGGATAGTGCGCCTTGGTGATCACCAGGCAGTGCCCGTCATTGAACGGATTGATGTCCATGAAGGACAACGTGCGCTCGTCCTCGAGCAGCTTGAAGCACGGAATCTCACCAGCAATGATCTTGCAGAAGATGCAGTCAGGCGCGCTGCTCACGGCGTTCTCCCTGTATTCCTCACGGGCGTGCCAAGCCACGGCAGACGCTCCGGCACCCCGGACGGCGCGGATATCGCGACCGCGAAAACCGGGATAGACTAGCACGCCGAGCAGCCGGGAGCCGGCGGATGTCGAGAGATACCGCAATACTGCTGCTGTTTGGCGCCTTGTTCGTGACGCCTTTTGCCCTCGCCGTAGGAGCTGCGGTGTTGTCGCGCCTGCTGCGCGTCTGGTCGCCCGGCAGCGCACAGGGACGACGAGCGGCCAGACGACCGTCACCGGCCCGCGACGACTGGCCGGTGATCGGCGAATTCGCCCGCCGTCGGGATCGTTTCACCAGGGTCGTTGCAGGCGCTGTCCTCGCGGGCGTGTTCTGCGCCATCGCCGGCCTGCCGCTGACGGCCATCGGGTTGTTCGTGCTGATGCCGATCTATGCGGCGCTCCGCTACCTGCGCTGCCCGCGCTGCGATACCTCGACCACGCTCAAAGGGGTCACCGACGGCACCTGCTGCCTGCGGTGCGGCCAGCGCCTGCGCTACTGAACGGCGGTCGCGCCAGGGGTCAGTCGAGGCTCTGCCGTTCGCTGCGGCGGAAGGGGGCCCTGTCAGCCAGATAGGCGGCGTCCTGGGCGACCTCGCGTCGCTCATGCTCGAGGAAATCGGCGACAGCCCGGCGGAATCCCTCGTGATGGATGTAGTGGGCGCTGTGGATCAGTGTCGGCAGGTAGCCGCGGGCGATCTTGTGCGGTCCTTGTGCGCCGGCTTCCACCCGGTCGAGGCCATGCGTGATGGCGAAATCGATCGCCTGGTAGTAGCAGGCCTCGAAGTGCAGAAAGCGATGGTCCTCGATGCAACCCCAATGGCGGCCATAGATCGCGTCGTCGCCGACGAAGTTCAGAGCCCCGGCGATATAGCGGCCGTCGCGTCGGCACATCACCAGGGCGATGCGATCACGCATGCGCTCGCTGATCAGGCTGAAGAAGCGTCGGTTCAGGTAGGGCGTGCCCCATTTGCGGCTGCCCGTGTCCATGTAGAAGGCGTGGAAGGCATCCCAATGCTCCTCGTGCAGGTCGGCCCCGCACAGGGTCTCTATCTCGATGCCGGCGTCCAGCGCGCCGCGGCGTTCCCGCCTGATCGTCTTGCGCTTGCGCGATGACAGGTCGGCGAGGAAATCGTCGAAGCTGCCATAGCCGCGGTTGTACCAATGGAACTGCTGGTCGGTGCGCTGCAGGAAGCCATACTCGCCCAACAGATCCCATTCGGCTTCGGTCGGGAAATTGACGTTCAGCGTGGCGATTTCGAGCTGCTCGCTTGCCGCGATCAGGGCGGCGACGAGCTGTTGCTGCACCCGCTCGCGTTCGGGGCCTGGCCGCACCAGCAGGCGGGGCCCGGTGACCGGCGTGAACGGCACCGCCGACAGGAGCTTTGGATAGTATCGCCCGCCGGCCCGCTCATAGGCATCGGCCCAGCCGTAGTCGAAGATGTACTCGCCGCGGCTGTGGCTCTTCATGTACAGCGGTGCGCAGGCGCGCAGCTGCCCGTCGTCACCTTCCATGACCACATGCACCGGCCCCCAGCCGGTTTCGCGGCGGACGCAGCCGCTATCCTCAAGGGAGGAGAGAAAGGCGTGGGAAACGAACGGATTGCCGCTGCCGGCGCAGGCATCCCATTGCTCGGCCGGGATCTCGGCAATGTTTTGCACAAGCTTGGCGACAACCGTTGTGCTGTCGTCTTCTGGCATCGCTCGGTCCGGGCCGGTCAACCTGATCGGGATCAGGAGGGACGAAATCCCTCGAAGATGATGTTGTCGATATAGGGCTGTACGCGGGCGAGTTCCGCCTGCGAGTGGGCAGTATAGCCTATCACCGGCAGTCCGCGACGGCGTTCATCCGTCACCGGCCGATAGGGCAGATCGGCGATGTCGTAGGAGATGTAATCGGGCCGCGACAGGTAGTTGAACATCAGCCGCTTGAGCATGGCCCGGCGCGGCGCCGTCAGGAAGCCAACACGGTCCGGCCGTTCGAAGTCGCAGGCTAATTGGCCGCGGACGACGGCGGGAGCGTGGTGGCGCAGCCAGTCCAGCCGCTCGGGCCGGAACGACTGGATGGTGAACGCGCCGGGATAGTTGCTCAGCAGCTGCAGCATCGCCGCTTCACAGATGCCCACCGGATCCTTCAGCCCTTTGATGTCGAACACCATGGGCACCCGTCCGGCGAGCCGGGCCAGAACCTGGGCCAACGACGGTATGGTTTCGCCCGTGCCGTGAAGCTGCAGTCTCTGCAGATCCTGCGATTTCTGCGCCAGTACCGCGCCCTTGGCAGGGGTCAGTCGATCCAGCTGCATGTCGTGGAACACCATCGGCACGTCGTCGGCCGACAACTGCACGTCGAGCTCCACCGGCATGCCGGCATCGGCCGCCTGCGCGAACGCGGGCAGGGAGTTTTCGATGACCCCGGCCGCGGCGTCGTGCAGGCCGCGGTGGGCGATCGGTTCGCTCAGCAGCCAGCCGGGCAGGCGGCTCATGCCAGCTCGAACACGGCGTCGATCTCGACCGCCACGTCGAATGGCAGGGCCGGTGCGCCGACGGTGAACCGGGCATGCTGTCCGGCCTCGCCGAACACTTCGACCATCAGATCCGAGGCGGCGTTGATGACCTGAGGGTGCTGCACGAAGTCGGGTGTACAGTTGACGAATCCGCCAAGCTTCACGCAGCGGCGGACCCGGTCGAGATCGCCATCGCAGGCCGCCTTGACCTGGGCGATGATGTTCAGGCCGACGATCCTGGCCGCCTGTTGCGCCTGTTCCAGGTCGTATTCGGCGCCGACCTTGCCGATGAAGTGGCGCTCGGCGCCGACGAACGGGACCTGCCCGGCGATGAACGCCAGGTTGCCACTGACCACGTAAGGGACGTAATTGGCGGCTGGCGCCGGTGCCGGCGGCAGCTCGATGTTGGCGGCCCGCAGACGGGCGTCGATCTGTCCACTCATTGTGGTCTCCTTCGTTGATGCATGGACGGCCCGCAATCTTCACCGGGGCATCTCGAAACCTTGAGCGGGAATACCTATTGTTTGTCAACGGGAGTTGCCATGATCGAAAGCGAAACGGCGGAACCGGCGCCGGATTGGAGCGCTGACGGCGCGTTGACGGACTGGTTGGTGCAGTGCGGCCTGCAGGGCGGCGGCATGGCGACACTGGTTTCCGGCTACTGCGACCGGCTGGCGGCTGCGGGCGTGCCGATTCTCAGAGTCTTTGCCGGGGTGCAGACCCTGCATCCGTTGTACGGCGGCTACAGCTATATCTGGCACCGCGGCCAACGCGAACTCACCAAGGAGACGTTTTTCCGCAACCAGCAGGCCGGTGACGACTATCTCAACAGTCCCTTTCACGACATGCTGGTGCGTGGTGACCTGACCCGCCGCGAGCGCCTGGACCAGCCTCTCGAGCACGAGTTCCCTATCTACGACGAGTTCCGCAAGCAAGCAGGGCGCCACGGACTACTACGTGCGCATCGCCGGGTTCGGCCCGGACGAGGACAGCAGCGTCAGCAGTGTCGACAACGATGGTCTCATCGTCTCCTGGCTCACCGACCGGCCCGGTGGCTTTACCGACGACGACATCGCCTTGATCGAGCGGACTCACCCGATCTTCGCCCTCGCCATGCGCACCGAGGCGACGACGGAGACGGCCCAAAGCGTTGCCGCCACCTATCTCGGGCGCGATCCGGGCCAGCGGGTCCTCGACGGCGCCATCGACCGCGGTTCGGTCACCAGCATGCGGGCCGTGATCTACTTTGCCGACCTTCGCGGTTTCACCAAGCTGGCCCAGGATCTGCCGGCAACTGACGTTGTCGAGATGCTGAACGGCTACCTCGACTGCCTTGCCCGGCCGGTGATGGATGCCGGCGGCGAGGTGCTGAAGTTCCTCGGCGACGGCGTCCTCGCGGTGTTCGAGATCGACGGACAGGGACCGGAACTGGCGTGCCAGTCAGCCCTGGCGGCCAGCCGCCGGGCATTGAACCGGGTGGCCAAACTGAACCGGCGCCGCCATCAGGCGGGGCAACCGGTGATGCAGATGGACCTGGCCCTGCACCTGGGTGACGTCATGTACGGCAATGTGGGGGTCGAGGGCCGGCTTGACTTCACCGTGATCGGCCCGGCGGTGAACGAGGCCAGCCGCATCGAGGGCGCCTGCCGGCAGCTTGACCGCCATCTGCTTGCGTCCGAGGTCTTCTACCGGGCGGTCGCCGGCCACACCGACAGCCTGGTGTCCGTTGGCCGGCACCAGCTGCGCGACATTGCCCAGACCCAGGAGCTGTTCGGCCTGCCACCGACCTCGCCTGGTGGCGACGGCTGAGCCGGTCCCGCATGGAGGCGCTGCCGGCGATCGACGGCTTTTCCCTGGCGCCGGACTGGCGCTCTTCAGCCCGCTGCTGGCTGGCATGGCCCGGCCGGGTGGAAACCTGGGGCGCGGCATTCGAGCAGGCCGGGCGGGACTTCGCCGCCGTGGCCCGGACCGTCGCCGAGTACGTTCCCGTCACTGTGTTGGCGCCCCCCGGGTCTGCTGCCCAGGCCGCGCTGCTGCTCGCCCGTCGGGCTGAGATCCTCGGCGGTGAGGTGGAAGACGCCTGGCTCGCGGATTTTGCCCCACTGCCGCTGCGCAACGATGCCGGCGAGTTTGCCGGCCTGTGCTGCCGTTTCAACGGCTGGGGCAACCGGGTGCACGACTATGCCGGCGATGAGGCATTCGCGGCGTGGTGGCTGCAACGACTTGGCTTGGATGGCTACGAGTGCCCGTTGACGCTCGAGGCCGGCGCGATCAGCGGCGACGGCCAGGGGACCCTGCTCGCCGCCCGCAATGTGCTGCTCAATGCCAATCGCAACCCGACCCTCGATCAGCGCCAGGTCGAGGACCTGCTGGCGCTCTATCTCGGCGTGCGCAAGGTGATCTGGCTCGAGGGTGCGCCACTCGGCCACGCCGGCGATGGCCAGTTGCTGCCATTGGCCCGGTTCGCGGCACCGGGCCAGGTGCTGTGTGCCAGGGCGGCGACGATATGGCTGGAGCCGGTGGCCTGCCGAGCTACCTCGGCTACTGTCTCGTCAACGACAACGTGCTGGTGCCCGGGTTTGGCGAGGGGCGCGATGGCGAGGCGGCCGGCATCCTGTCGCAGCTGTTTCCTGAGCGCGAGATCTGCAGCATCGACGTCGGCGTCATGGCCGCAAGGGGCGGGGGATTGGCTGCGCTTGCCCTGTTGGAACCTGCGCTGGACGAACGGCAGCGGCGGCTCCCTTGAGGAAGCCGCCGTGCCAGCGGGGTGGGGTTGTGGACGCCCGGGCGCTTTTGCCCGGAAAAGTGAACTCAATGGGTGGCGTGCCGGCCGCGCTTGTCGCGGTACATGGCGAGATCGGCGTGGCGCAGGATGCCGTTCACCGTATCGCCGGCACCGAAGGTCTGCGTCCCCATGCTGGCCCGTACCGGCAGGTCCATGTTGCGCCAGCGCGCGGACGAGCGGTTCATCTCGCGCTGGAGCATTTCGGCCCGGCCGACGCCGGTGATCGGGTCGGCGCGCTCCATCAGCACGGCAAACTCGTCGCCACCCAGGCGCGCCACGATGTCGCTGGTGCGGACCAGTGTGCGCAACACGGCCGCGGCATGGATCAGCATGGCGTCACCCGCCTCGTGGCCGTAGGTGTCGTTGATGGCCTTGAAATGATCCAGGTCGATGAAAGTGACCACGCCCATCTCGTTGTGGCGGTTCGCCAGCTCCAGGGCATGGCCGAGGGCTCGCTTGAAGCCGCGGCGGTTGGTCAGCCCGGTCAGCTCGTCAGTGGTCGCCATGGCTTCCAGCTCGGCGATCCGGGCCGATTGCTCGGCGATCGTCTGCTCGGCCGCGGCGGCGAAGTCGAGCACCCGGGTCAGCAGCTCGCTGTTGTCGACGTTCTTGTCGATCTTGTGCGTCGCGATCAAGGCGCGCAGCCGCGGCGTCGCCGGCGATATCGCCTCTGGCGTTTGCGACAGCGTCTCGGCAGTGTGTATCAACGTCGCAGTGGCAGGTGGCATGCGAACCCCATTCGAAAACAGTTGGCAACAGTGTCCCGAACGGCGCTGCAACCGCTGTGCCACCCGTTCGGTCGCGGATTTCGGCGGGCGCGGGGCCGGGGGAGGCAAAGGTTGCCGGGTCTGAACGGCCGCCGGGGCGGATTTGCCGGGATCGCGGTCCGGCTGAAATCCCAGGTCGGGAGAGGGTAATGGCGCTTGTATCTAGGACTATTTTCCTGGTCATTGCGGCTTTCGCGGCCGCAGGCCCGGCCGGCGCGCTTGAGTTCCTGCCCCACCGGGCGGTCTACGACCTGCAGCCCGCCGCCGTCGGTACTGGGACAACGGGCGGGCGGATCGAGGGGCGTCTGGTGCTCGAGCTGGCGGCCAGTTGCGACCGTTACCTGCTCAATCAGCGGATGTTGACACGGCTGGTGGCCGGCGGTGGCCAACATCGGGTGAACGACTTCCGGATCGCCCTTTCCGAGAGCCGCGATGGCCTGGAGCTGCGATTCACGACCCAGCACTACGTTGATGGTGCCCTCGAGGAGGAACGCGACGGCCGCGCCGGTCTCGATGGCGCGCGTCAGGGGGGGCCAGGCTGCCTACCGCAAGCCCGAGCCGCGGATTGAGCGGTTGCCGCCCGGTACGACGTTTCCTGTGGCCTTCAACAACCGGCTGCTGGCATCCGCGCAAGCCGGGGAGCAGCAACTTAAGATTGTAGTGTTCGATGGCTCCAGCGATGGCCTGCGCGATGCCATCAGCTTCATCGGTCGTCGGCAGGGGCCAGACAGCGATCCGGCGGATCGCCACGACATCCTGGACGGCCTGCCCTCGTGGATCGTGCAGACGGCCTACTATCCGCGCGGCACGCAGGCCGAACTGCCGGACTTCGAGGTTTTGTTCCGCCTCTTCAGCAACGGCGTCTCGGACGACGTCGTTCTCGACTACGGCGACCTGCGGCTGGAGGGCCGGCTGATCAACCTGGTCGCGCTGCCGCTGCCGGACTGCGATTGACCACAGGTCCCGCCGGCAGGGCTGGTCAAGGATCAGGTTGACGGATCTGATCGTTGCAGCGCCCGTCCTTTCTGGATCGCATCAGTGCCGAACTTGTTCCTGACCCGATCGAGGGCGCGTTCGGCATCGGCGCGCCGGCTCGCACCCGGATCGGCGAGGTCGACCGGATCGCCCAGGGACTCCGACGCCATTTGCGACACCCCGGCGCCAAGCAGGCGATAGGGGGTGCCGTCGACCTCGGCGGCCAGCAACTGGCTGGCGTTGCGATAGATCACGTCGGCCAGCTGCGTCGGGTTAGGCAACCGGCGGGAGCGGGTGCGGATCTGGAAGTCTGCCGTCTTCAGCTTCAACATCACGGTGCCCCCGGCCAGTCCACCGGACTTCAGCCGTTCGGCCACGCGTTCGCATTGCCGCCACAGAATGCGGTCGAGCTCGCTGCCATCGGCGATGTCCTCGTTGAACGTGGTTTCTGAGGAGATGCTCTTGCTCGGTGCGTCGGGACTCACGCGGCGCTCATCGATGCCGCGGGCGAGGTTGGCCATGCGCAGCCCCATGGCACCGTAGCGGGCGACGAGATCGGCCTCGTCCATCGTCTGCAATTGCGCCACGCTGGTGATGCCGTCCTTGGCCAGCTTGCGCTGCAGGGTCTTGCCAGCACCCCAGATGATGGCGACGGACTGGCGTCCAAGGAATTCGCGCGCCTCGGCCCGACCGATGACGGCAAAGCCTCGCGGTTTGTCCAGGTCGGAAGCGATCTTGGCCAGCGACTTGTTGTAGGACAGGCCGATCGACGCCGGCACGCCGAGTTCGTCTTCGAGCCGGCGGACGATCAGGGCGAGGGTGCGGGCCGGTGGGCCGCCGTGCAGCCGCTCGGTCCCGGCGAGATCGAGAAACGCCTCGTCCAGCGACAGCGGCTCCACCAGCGGGGTGTACGACTTGAGGATCTCGCGCACGGCGCGGCCGACGGTCGCGTACTTCTGCATGTCCGGCGGAATGACGACGGCCTCGGGACACGCACGCCTGGCCTTGAACATCGGCATCGCCGAGCGCACGCCATAGCGTCGGGCGATGTAGCACGCCGCGCTTACCACGCCGCGCCGGCCGCCACCGATAATGACCGGCTTGTCGCGCAGCGCCGGATCGTCACGTTTCTCGATGCTGGCATAGAAGGCATCGCAGTCGATATGGGCGATCGCCAGGTCCGCCAGCTCGGCATGGTTCAGCAGGCGTGGCGAGCGGCAGGATGGACAGCGCGCCGGCGCAACCGTCTCGGTGCCGTGCCAGAGGCAATCGCGGCACAGTGTCGTCATTGGTCTGGCGCTCCTGGCCACAGCCAGGCGGCGCCGCGCACGCCGCTGGAATCGCCGTGCCGAGCAGGCAGCAGCTGCGTCGCCACGTGATCGGAGAACACATAGTCGGACCACATCGCCGGCACGTTGACGTAAAGCCGTTGAAGATTGGAGACCCCGCCGCCGAGGACGATCACCTCAGGATCCAGAATGGTGATCACCATCGCCAGGGCCTTGGCCAGGGCGCGTTCATAGCGCCGCAGACTGTCTTCTGCCGCGGCATCGCCATCCGCCGCGCGGTGTTCCAGCTGAGCCGGCGAAAGGAGGTCGCCCGTCACTTGCTGGTGAGCGCGGCTCAGCGCCGGGCCGCTGACATGGGTCTCGATGCAGCCACGCTTGCCGCAATAGCAGGTCGGCGGCATCGCGTCGTCCGGCTCCGGCCACGGCAAGGGCACGTGCCCCCATTCGCCGGCAATCAGGTCTGGGCCGGCGTGCAGCGATCCCTTGATGACGATACCGCCGCCGACGCCGGTGCCGAGGATGACGCCGAAGACGCTGTCGGCGCCGGCACCGGCGCCATCGGTGGCTTCCGAGAGGGCAAAGCAGTTGGCATCATTGGCCAGGCGCAGCGGCCGCTGCAGGGCCTTAGACAGGTCGCGGTCGAACGGCCGGCCGATCAGCCAGGTGGAGTTGGCGTTCTTGATCATCCCACTCGCCGGCGAGACGGCGCCCGGGATGCCCATGCCGACCCGGGTCGCACCGCAACCCGCCTCGGCCTCGACCTGATGAACCAGGTCGACAATGGAGCGGACCGTGCCGTCATAGTCACCGGCCGGAGTCGGCACCCGCCGACGGGCATGCTCCCGGCCCTGTGGATCGAGGACGAGCGCCTCGATCTTGCTGCCGCCGAGATCGACGCCGGTCCGCATCGCCACCGATGTAATCAGAAACCCTGTTCGCTCAGCCGGTCTTCGATGAACGCCCTGGCCGTCGGCCAGTCGTCGATGCGGGCATGGGCGTCCTCGGCCGGGCCGAGCAGGCGGGCGAGACGGGGATCGGCGACGAAGTGCAGGCGCGTGACATGGGCCGCAGATTCGGCCACCGAGGTGATGTTGTGTGGGATGTCATCGATGAAGAACACCGGTGCGTCGATGCTGTCGGCCAGCATCGCCACGGCGCTTCCCTTGCGGCCGATATTGGCGATCAGCGGATAGTCCATGGCATGGCGCTGCAGCGCGCGTTGACGTGCCGCCCGCTGCGGCAACGGCACATTCGACAGGACCAGGATCTGCGCCCGTTGCGACAGCTCTGCCAGCGCCACCGCCGCGCCGGCCACCGGCTCCAGCAGTTCGGTGCAGGTGTCGAAGAAGGCTTCAATCAGGTCGCGAACCTGGGGTGCAGGCAGTGCTTCGTCGGTGTCCTGCCGACGGACGTTGCCGGACAGCGCGAACGAGTCGAGGCGCAGGATCAGTCCCTGCGTATTGAGATAGCCCTCAAAGCCCCGCACGAAGGCGAACAGAACCTCGTCGGCATCGGTAATCAGCAGCGGACGGTCCGGCGTCAGGGTCAGTTCTGCAACCTGGCTGCGGACTTCCGGCGGCAGTTTGCTCATATCGGCGACGATGTCTCACTCAAGCATGGCGCCGGACAGGACACGGCGGGCCTGCAATGGCAGGTCGGGCGCAAGGCCGACCTCGTTGCACATCGCCAGCAGCTCGGCTTCGTTGCCCAGATAATAGTCCAGTACCCCGGCCAGGAAAGCGGCGTCGTTGGCCAACCGCCGGATGTCATCGCCGGCCAGGCCCGTGAGGGCAGTGAAACGCTGCAGTGCGTCAGGTTGACCCACAAGGTAGCTTAAGGCCTGCAAAGCGATCGCCTCGGCGCTATCCTGTGAAAGAACCATGTCCTATATCCATGCGCGAAGCCCGACGGTCGGTAGAGGTTAACAATTTCCTTACTATTTTGGCCGCTAGATGTCCGCTCCACCCGACAGCGCTGGGCGGTATTCCTGCCGGCAAGGGACCTGTAGAGTCGAGGCCATGGCGAAAACCGTACTGATCGTTGAGGACAACGACCTCAACATGAAGCTCTTCCATGATCTCCTCGATGCTCACGGCTACCAGACCTTGCAGACCAAGGATGGGATGGAAGCCCTCGCGATCGCGCGCGAGAAGCGGCCGGACCTCATCCTCATGGATATTCAGCTGCCTGAAGTGTCCGGTCTCGAGGTCACCAAGTGGATCAAGGAAGACGACGAACTGAAGGCGATTCCGGTGGTCGCGGTGACCGCGTTCGCCATGAAGGGAGACGAGGAAAAGATCCGTGTCGGCGGGTGTGAGGCGTACATTGCCAAGCCGATATCGGTCCAGCATTTCCTGGACACGGTGAAGCGCTTCCTCGATTGAGGGTCCATGTCGGCGCGCATCCTTGTCGTAGACGATCTGGTTCCCAACGTCAGGCTTCTCGAGGCGAAGCTCGCGCGCGAGTATTTCGAGGTTCTGACTGCCAGCAGCGGCGTCGAGGCATTGGCCATAGCGCGGCGCGAGCGTCCTGACATCGTTCTGCTCGACGTCATGATGCCGGAAATGGACGGCTTCGAGGTGTGCCGCCAGCTAAAGGCCGATCCCGAAACAGCGCACATCCCGGTGGTCATGGTCACGGCGCTCAACGATGCCGTGGACCGGGTCCAGGGCCTGGAGGCCGGCGCCGACGATTTCCTCAGCAAGCCGATCAACGACGTCGCCCTGCTGGCGCGGGTGCGCTCGCTGCTGCGGCTCAAGCTGATGCTCGACGAATTGCGTCTGCGCGAGGTTACCGGTTCGGGCTTCGGCATCGCCGAGGACCGGCCCGAGGCAACCAATGGCCTTGGCGGACGCATCCTCGTCGTCGAGGATCGCGAGGTCTACGCCCGGAACATCGAGCAGGCGCTGAACGAAGACCATGTCGTCGTGATCACGGCTGACGTCGACGAGGCTGTCCACGAGCTGCGCACGGGTGCGCCCGATTTGCTCGTCGTGTCGCTGGGCCTGCGCGACCAGGACGGTCTGCGGCTGTGCTCCCAAATGCGGTCGATGGACGAGGGTCGGCACGTGCCGCAATTGATCCTCGTCGACGATTCACCGGTTGACCTGGAGCGCCTCGTGAAGGGGCTCGACTTTGGCGTCAACGACTACCTGATCCGGCCGATCGATCCCAACGAGCTGAAGGCCCGGGTGCGGACCCAGGTGCGTCACCGGCGCTTTCAGGACCGACTGCGGGCCAACGTGCAGATGAGCGTCGCGCTGGCGGTCACCGACTCGCTCACCGGGGTGCACAACCGGAACTACCTGGAGTCGCACCTGGAGAACCTGGTGCAGCGAGCGTTGCGCGATAGCAAGTCGATCGCCCTGTTGCTGCTGGACATCGACCGGTTCAAGGCGATCAACGATTCCCACGGGCACGGCGCCGGCGACGAGGCCCTGAAAGAATTCACCAACCGGATCAGCCGGGAAATCCGCGGCATCGATCTGTTGGCGCGCTTTGGCGGTGAGGAGTTCGTCGTGCTGATGCCGGACGCCAATGCCGACCGGGCGCTCGCCCTGGCCGAACGTCTGCGTCAGCTCATCGCCGAAGAGCCGTTTCACATTACCGGCGGCGACGTCGAAATCCCGGTGACCGCGAGCATCGGTATCGCCATCAGCCAGCGCGATACCGACACGGGCGCGGAGATGATGCGACGGGCCGACCAGGCGCTGTACGCCGCCAAGAACCAGGGTCGCAATCGGGTGATGCTGGCCGACAGTGATGTGCCACCGGGCGAGGCACGCAGCGCCTGAGGCCGACAGGCCCCGGCATCAGCCGCCGGGTCGGGCCCGGCGCGCTGCCGTGAAGGGATCCGGCAGCGCTACTTGATCTTGCCTTCGCGGAACTCGACGTGCTTGCGGGCGACCGGGTCGTACTTCTTCATCACCAGCTTTTCCGTCTGGGTCCGCGGATTCTTCTTGGTGACGTAGTAGTAGCCCGTGTCGGCGGTGCTCACGAGCTTGACTTTGATGCCGGCTGGCTTGGCCATCTGCGCTCTCCAGCGAAAATCCTTGCTGACCGCGGGAACATAGTGGTGCCGCCGGTGTTGTCAACCAGCGCTGCCGCCGGCCCGGAAGGCGCCCTGGGCATACCGCACCAGGGCCAGCACCAGGAACGCCGCGGCAGCGACGCCGATGACCCCGGGCAGGCCCAGGCCCGGCCAGGCCTCCATGGCCGCGCCGGCCACTGACGGCCCCGTCAGCGCTCCCATGCCCCAGATCAGGCCGATCGTGGCGTTGGCCGAGACCAGGTCGGCGCCGCGGTAGGTCTGTCCGACCAGGGTCAGGGCGACGGTATAAATTCCTGCAAGAAAGCCTCCCCACAAGAACAGCATCGGCCAGAGCCAGGTGGGCGCGTCTATGAACAGCGGCAGTGCCAGGCTGCCCAGCAACGTGGCGCCGGCGCAGAGCAGCAGGACCAGCCCGCGGTCGACGCTGTCGGCAAGCCAGCCGATGGGAAACAGCAGCACGACGTGGCCGAGGGCCAGGGCGCTCAGCATCAGCGCCGCGCTGGCCTCTGGCATGCCGTGCTGGACCCCGAACAGGGGCAGCAGCGGTCCGGCGGCCAGGTCGACGAAGGCGTACAGGAAGATCGCCGCGGCGATCGCCGGGCTCCTGGTCACCAGCAACAGCAGGCTCGACGGCTTCGAACTGATGGCGGCCGGCCGGCCGCCCGGACTGGTCAGCAACGGCAGTCCGGCCAGCAGGACGATCGCGGCGCCGGCGAAGAAGGGCAGTGTGCCCTCGGTGCCGGTGATTGAGATCAGTGCCGGGCCGCCGGCGAAAGCCAGTGCCAACATCGTGTTGTACACGCTGAGCAGGCGACCACGAGTGCGCTCGTTGGCAAGTTCGTTGAGCCAGGTTTCGCCGCTGATGAACAGGCCGATCGCCGATGCGCCCATGGCCAGCCTGATCGCGAACCAGACCAGCAGACTGTCGGTAAGCGGCAGCAGCGCGAAGCTGGCGGCTTCCAGCAGCACCGACCACAGCATCAGGCGGCGGTAGCCGAAGCGCAGCGCCAGGCGCGGCACCAGGGGCGAGAACAGCAGCATCGCCACCGCCAGCATCGCCGTGTTCAGGCCGATCAGGGTGCTGCTGACACCACGGTTCTCCAGCACCAGGGCGAGCAGCGGTCCGCTCAGCCCGATGGTGATGCCATAGATCGCGATGGAGGCGATGATCGCGGCAAGGGCGCGTCGGCGTCCGCCCGGCGACAGCGCGACCGCCGCGGTGTCAGCGCTCATAGCGGACGCAGGCGCGGTCCCGTCGGTAGCTGAACAGCGGCACCCCTGGCGGCTGCCAGCCGCTCAGCCGGCGCTCGATCTCCTGCAGCACGAACTCGGTGACGTCGACGATCGGCATCCGCAGGGCTTGATTCAGCGGCTGCCATTGCAGTTCCGACAGCTCGTGGCTGTCGGTGATCCGCCCTTCGGTCTGCTCGGCATCGACGACGAAGAAGCGGGCATGAAAGCGGATCGGGTTGCTCGGCGGGGTGATGGCGCGGGCGATGTAGTCGAGGCCGCTGAGGTCGGGGTGCAGGGCATCGCCCTGCATGCTGCCGATGCGCAGACCGGTTTCTTCGTGGGTTTCCCGGACCGCGGCGACGGCCAGGCCCCGTGCTTTCTGTGCCGACCATTTCTGCTGCATCCGGCCGGCGACCGACGGGCGCAGGTCCTGGCTGACGGGCGTCTGCAGGTCCCGGCGATCGAGCCGTCCGCCTGGGAAGACGAAGACGTTGGGCATGAAACGGTGCCGCGACGCGCGTCGGCCCAGCAGCACCTCGGCCGGGCCCCGCCGCCGTTGCCGCAGGATCACCAGGCTGGCGGCGTCGCGTGGACGCACCGGCCGGTCGTTCTCGGGCTTGGCGACGCTGCTGTTCATTCGAATTCCTGTACCCGGCGGCCGTGGCGCATGCGCTG
>Ga0209458_1000106_pt1 | contig 45949 bp, 43 predicted proteins | sample WorMetLIZAISLAND_FD_187411 | JGI IMG/M metagenome (GOLD analysis project Ga0209458, IMG submission 187411) | Marine gutless worms symbiont microbial communities from Max Planck institute for Marine Microbiology, Germany - Inanidrilus manae... ...
TTGCTCAGAAAGGCCGATGCGCGCACCACAGATGAAGTTGCCGACCGCATCGGTCAGCTCCTCGACGCCTTCACGCCGCACGAATGCGCCAACTACTTCCGAAATGCAGGATACGCTTCAAACTAAGACAGACACGCTCTAGGCATCCTTCGAGACGGGCCTTCGGCCCTCCTCAGGATGAGGTCGGCAATCCTCTGCCCTCATCCTGAGGAGGCCGCGCAGCGGCCGTCTCGAAGGATGCCTTGCACGCCGTCCACAACGCTTGCGCGAACGCGCGGGCGCGGTAATATCGCGCGCTTTCGCGGGCCCTTTGCCGGCCCGACCCCCGAGACACTGGAGCGCCGTGACCGATGACCGTCCTGCGTGGCCGTAACTTCCTGCAGACGCCGGGGCCGACCAACGTGCCCGGACGTATCCTCAACGCGATGCACCGGCCGGCGGTGGAGTTTTCCGGGCCCGATTTCGTCGAGCTGTCGCGCTCGTGCTTCGAGGACCTGAAGCCGCTGTTCCGCACCAGCGACGAGATGTTCATCTATGCCGCCAATGGACACGGCGCCTGGGAGACGGCCCTCGTCAACACGCTGTCGCCCGGCGACCGCATCCTGGTGCCGCATACCGGCAACTTCTCCGCCGCCTGGCAGCGCATGGCCGAGAGCCACGGCCTGGTCGCCGTCGAGGTACCCAACGACTGGCAGCATGCGATCGAGGCGGACGCGGTGGAAGAGGTGCTGCGGGCCGACCAGGCGCACGAGATCAAGGCGGTGCTGCTGGTCCATACCGACACCGCCACCTCGATCACCGCCGACGTGCCGGCGGTGCGCCGGGCGATCGATGCCGCCGGCCATCCGGCGCTGCTGATGGTCGACACCATCGCCTCGCTGCTGACCGTCGACTTCCGCATGGACGACTGGGGCGTCGATGTTGCCGTCGGCGCCGGCCAGAAGGGCCTGATGATGCCGCCGGGCCTCAGCTTCACCGCAGTCAGCGCCAAGGGCCTGGCGGCGGCGGAAAAGGCGAAGCTGCCCCGGGCCTACTGGAACTGGGGCGACCGCCTGGAGAAGCAGAACTACCGCTGGTTCTGCGGCACCGCGCCCGAGCACCTGATCTTCGGCCTGCGCGAAGCCATCGACATGGTCAACGAAGAAGGCATGGACGCGGTGTTCGCCCGCCATGCCCGCCTGGCCGGGGCCGTGCACCGCGCGGTCGAGGTCTGGGGTCAGGCGGGCGCGTTGTCGTTCAATGCCGCGGTTCCGGAACAGCGCGCAACCTCGGTGACGACGATCCACGTTGCCGACGGCATCGACATCGAGGCCCTGCATGTGCTGCTGCGCGAGAAGTTCAACGTCGCCCTGGGCTATGGCCTTGGCACCCTGCAGGGCCGCGCCTTCCGCATCGGCCACATGGGCGACCTCAACGAGCCGATGATCCTGGGCACCCTGGCCTCGGTCGAAGCCGGCCTTGCCGCCTGCGGCATTCCGCACGAGCCGCACGGCACCAGCGCCGCCATCGCCTGGTTGGCGGAACAGGCGCAGCGCTGAATGCCATTGCTGCGGCAGAGGTCGTGACCCGCCGGCACAGGGCGGCTGCCATCGGCACGTACCGCCCTGGGTCCCCGCGTTCGCGGGGACGACGCGGCATAGGTGGCCCACGTCCGTCAGTTTTCTCCTTCGTCATCCCGGACGGAGCGCAGCGGAGATCCGGAATCCAGGGGCGACAGACAGCAACGGCGGCAAGATGACCGTCTCCCGGCAGTTCGGGCACGGCCTGCGGGCGCTCTGGCCGCTGGCCGCCGGCACGATCTATCTGAACCACGGCACCGTCGGCGTGACGCCCAAGCCGGTGCTCGAGGCCCAGGACGGCTGGCGCGAGCGGATGGAGCGCCATCCCGCCCGCTTCATGCTGCGCGAGCTGAAACCGGCCCTGCGCACGGCGGCGGATCGGGCCGCGGCGCTGTTCGGCGGTCGCGGCGACGACTATGTCTTCGTCGAGAACGCCACCACCGGCGTCAACGCCGTGCTGCGCTCGACCGAGCTCGGCCCCGGCGACGAGGTCCTGGTCACCGACCACACCTATGGCGCCGTGCGCAATGCCGCCGCCTATGCCTGCCGGCGCGCCGGTGCGACCCTGGTCACGGCCGAGATGCCCTTCCCCATCGCCGGGCCCGAGGCGGCGCTGACCGCGCTGGAAGTGGCACTGGGCCCGCGCACCCGGCTCGCCATTCTCGACCACGTCACCTCGGACACCGCGCTGTTGCTGCCGCTGCAGCAGATGATCGCGGCCTGTCACGCGGCCGGGGCCCGGGTGCTGGTCGACGGCGCCCATGCGCCGGGCCAGATCGACCTCGACATTCCCGCCACGGGGGCCGACTGGTACGCCGCCAACCTGCACAAATGGCAGTTCGCACCGCGCGGCTGCGGCCTGCTCTGGGCCGGCCCGGCGGCGCAGGAGAACCTGCATCCGGCGGTGATCTCCTGGCGCCTGGACGAAGGCTTCACGGCCGAGTTCGACTGGACCGGCACGCGCGATCCGACGGCCTATCTCAGCTTCCCGGCCGCGGCCGACTTCATGGCCACGCTCGGCGCCACTGCGGTGCGCGAACACAACCACGCCCTCGTGCGCCAGGCCGCCGAGCTGTTCGCCGCCCGTTTCGACGGCCCGCTCGCGCCGGCGGCGATGAGCGGGGCGATGGCGTTGGCGCCACTGCCGGCAAAACTGGCGGCGACGGCGGAGGCCGCCCAGGCCCTGCGCGACCACCTGCTCGATGACCACGACATCGAGGTGCCGGTGCTTGCCTGGTCGGGCCGCCTGTGGGCGCGGCTGTCCGCCCAGGTCTATTGTGAAGTGTCGGATTTCGAGCGGCTGGCCGATGCCGTCGCCGCCTGGACGCAAGAGGAGTAGACGACCATGCCCGCATATGCCGCACCGCTGCGCGAGTACCGTTTCGTCCTGCATGAACTGCTCGGCCTTGCCGACCGGCAGGACGTGCCCGGGTTCGAGGAGGTCGACGAAGCGGTGGTCGACGCCGCCCTCGAAGGCGCGGCCCGGGTCGCGGAAGAGGTCTGGGCACCGTTGAACCAGTCCGCCGATGACGAAGGCTGCGTCTACGAGAACGGCGTCGTGCGGGCGCCATCCGGCTTCGCCGAGGCGATGGCGGCCTGGTACGCCGGTGGCTGGAACGCCGTCGGCGTGGACAGCCGCTGGGGCGGCCACGGCCTGCCGGGGGCGCTGGCCTCCTGCGTGTCGGAGATGGCGATGTCAGCCAACCTGTCGCTGTCGACCTATGTCGGCCTGTCCATGGGCGTGGCCGGCACGCTGATGCGCATCGCCCCCGACGCGGTGCGCCAGCTCTACGTGCCCAGGCTGCTGTCCGGGCAGTGGACCGGGACGATGAACCTGACCGAGCCGCACTGCGGCACCGATCTGAAGCTGATGCGCACGCGGGCGGAAGAGCAGGCGGACGGCAGCTACCGGGTCACGGGCACGAAGATCTTCATCACCGGCGGCGAGCACGACATGGCCGAGAACATCGCCCACCTGGTGCTCGCCAAGGTGCCGGAGGAAGGCGAGGGCCTGGCCGCCGTCAGCCTGTTCCTGGTGCCCAAGTACAAGGTCAACGATGACGGCAGCCTGGGGCCGGCCAACGGCGTCTCCTGCGGCGGCATCGAGCACAAGATGGGCATCCGCGGCTCGGCCACCGCCGTGCTGCACTACGACGGCGCCGAAGCGATCCGCCTGGGCGCCAAGCCCAAGCCGGCAACGGCAGGCGACGGCAAGGAGGGCAAGCGCTCCTCCTCGCGCGGCATGGCGGGCATGTTCACGCTGATGAACGCCGCCCGCATCGGCGTCGGCCTGCAAGGCGTCGCCCTGGCCGAGGTCGCCTATCAGAACGCCGTGACCTATGCCAACGAACGCCTGGCCGGGCGGGCGCTGTCGGGGGCCAAGTTCCCCGAGCAGCCGGCCGACCCGATCATCGTCCACCCCGACGTGAGGCGGATGCTGCTGCACATCCGCAGCTTCGTCGAGGCCGCCCGGGCGCTGAGCCTTTGGCTGATGTTCCGCCAGCAACTGGCCCAGCGCAGCGGTGACGCCAACGAGAAGCAGGCCAGCCAGGACCTGATGAACCTGCTGACGCCCCTGATCAAGGCACATTTCTCCGACCTCGGCTTCGACTGCGCCAACATGGCCATGCAGTGCTTCGGCGGCCACGGCTATGTCCGCGACCACGGCATGGAGCAGTTCGTCCGCGACGCCCGCATCTCCCAGCTCTACGAGGGCGCCAACGGGGTGCAGGCGCTCGACCTGGTCGGCCGCCGCCTGCCCGCCGACAACGGCGGACCGGTGCAGACGCTGTTCGCAACGATCAGTGCGCTGCTCGAGGAAGAGGCGGACAAGGACGAGCTGGCCGACTTCACCGGCCCGCTGAAGAGCGGGCTGGAGCGGCTGATGCAGGCGACCATGTGGCTGGCCCAGAACGCCCCGCAGGACCGCGAGCAGGCCGGCGGCGGCGCCAGCGACTACTTGCGCCTGATGGGCACCGTGGTGCTGGGCTTCATATGGACTCGCATGGCCCGTCAGGCCCTCACCGGCCTGGAAGCAAATCCCGGCGAGCGCGATTTCTACGAGATGAAGCTGGCCACCGGCCGCTACTACATGGCCCGGGTGATGCCGGACACGGCGGCCCTGCTGGACCGCGTGACCGCCGGCGCCGGCACCCTGATGGCGCCCGAGGCGGCCTGGTTCTGACGATGCCGCGGGCGGGTCTGGGACCCGCCCCTACAGGGCATCGGAACGGGTCGTAAGGGCGGGTCTCAGACCCGCCCGCCGTGCCATTGGCCGCGCCCCCGCAATCCGCGTTAGTCTGTCGCCGGAACAACCGGGAGGCGCCCGCCATGGCGATCTACGTCATCCTCGACAACGAGGTGCACGACCACGAGAAGTACGACACCTACAAGGCGGCGGTGCCGGCGATGGTCGCCCGCCATGGCGGCGAGTACCTGGCCCGCGACGGCGCGTTCGAGGTGCTGGCCGGCGACTGGAACCCCAACCGCATCGTCATCTTCAAATGGCCGAGCCGCGAGGCGCTGGAGGGCTTCATGAATGATCCGGAGTACCAGCCCTGGAAGAAGCTGCGCGAGTCGGTGACGACAACCAACAACCTGATGGTGGTCGAGGGGCTATAGCCGGCCATGCTCAGCGCCGCGCAGAACGAACGCATCACCCGGGTCGGCCCCGGTACGCCGTGCGGCGAACTGCTGCGCCGCTACTGGCAGCCGGCCGCCCTGGCCGAGGAGCTGGATTTCGACCCGCAGCGTCCGCTGGTCCCCGTCCGGCTGCTGGGCGAGGACCTGGTGCTGTTCCGCGATGAGGGCGGACGCGTTGGCCTGATCGGCCGGCACTGCTGCCACCGCGGCGCCGATCTGAAGTTCGGCCGGCTGGAAGACGGCGGCATCCGCTGCCCCTTCCACGGCTGGCTCTATGACGTCGACGGCAACTGCCTGGAGCAGCCGGCCGAGCCGACCGGCAGCAGCTTCCACCGCAAGGTGCGGCAGCCGGCCTATCCGTGCCGGGTGAAGAACGGCATCGTCTTCGCCTACCTGGGCCCGGGTGAGCCACCGCCGTTCCCGGATATCGACTGCTTTCTGGCGCCGGACGCCTACACCTTTGCCTTCAAGGGCCTGAACGAGTGCAACTGGCTGCAGGCGCTCGAGGTCGGCATCGACCCGGCGCATGCCTCATACCTGCATCGCTTCTTCGAGGACGACGACGCGGAATACGGCCGCCAGTTCATGAGCCGGGCGGCCGATACCGACATTCCGGTCACCCGGGTCCTGCGCAACTATGCGACGCCCGAAATCAGCGTCGAGGAGACCGGCTATGGCCTCAGGATCTTCGCCCGGCGCGAGCTCGACGACGAGCGTAGCCACCTGCGGGTGACCAACCTGGCCTTCCCCAACGCCTTCGTCATCCCCATGAGCAACGATATGATCATCGCCCAATGGCACGTGCCGATCGATGACGAGAACAACTACTGGTACGCGCTCTTCGTCGATTACCGCAACGTCGTCGACAAGGCGGTGATGCGGGCGCAGCGCGTGGAGAGCTGCACCCTGCCCGACTACCGCTCGACCCGGAACCGCGACAACGACTGGGGCTACGACCCGGCCGAACAGCGCAACCTCAGCTACACCGGCATGGGCCGGGACATCAACGTGCACGATCAGTGGGCGGTGGAAAGCCCGGGACCGATCCAGGACCGCACGGTGGAGCACCTGGGCACCACCGACCGGGCGATCATCGCCAACCGCAAGCTGCTGATGCGGGCCATCGACGGCGTGGCGCGCGGCGAGGGGGCGCCGGCCCAGGATGACGGTGACGACCGCGGCCTGGTCGCCATCGACACCATCGTGCCGACGGCCTCCTGGCAGGAGACCTGGCGTCAGCACGACCTCGACCGCCGGGCGCAATCGGCCTGGGCAGAGACGCCATGGCCATAGACGGCGCCGGGGTCGGGCGCCAGGACTTCGTCGACCGGCACGGCCTGTGGCGCGACGAGCAGACCCGGGCCGCGGCCGAGGTGGCAAAACGCATCGAGGCCGACGGCCTGGAGAGTGTGCGCTTCTCTTTCGCCGACCAGCACGGCCTGTTGCGCGGCAAGACGCTGATGGCCGGGGCCGTGCCGCAGGCCCTGCGCAACGGCGTCAACATCGTCACCACGCTGATCGCCAAGGACACCTCGCACCGCACAGTCTACCCCGTGTTCAGCGAAGGCGGCGGCTTCGACATGCCGGAGATGACCGGCGCCGGCGATCTGGTCATGGTCGCCGACCCGACCACCTTCCGCGTCCTGCCCTGGGCCGAGCGCACCGGCTGGATGCTGTGCGACATCTACTTCGCCAACGGCAGGCCGGTACCCTTCTCGACCCGGCGCCTCCTGGCCGAGGCCCTGGCCGGCCTGGCCGACCGGGGTCAGGGCTTCATGGCCGGCCTGGAGGTGGAGTTCCACCTGTTCCGCCTGGAAGATCCGCGCCTCGCCCCCGCAGACGCCACCCAGCCGGCGACGGCGCCCGAGGTCAGCCTGCTGGCGCACGGCTTCAACTACCTGACCGAGACGCGCTTCGACGAGCTGGAGCCGGCGCTGGAGATCCTGCGCCGACAGTGGCTCGACATGGACCTGCCGCTGCGTTCCGTCGAAGTCGAGTTCGGGCCAAGCCAGTGCGAAGCCACTTTTCTGCCTATGGACGCCATGGCCGCGGCCGACACCCTGGTGCTGTTCCGCAGCGCCACCAAGCAGATCGCCCGCCGCCACGGCCTGCACGCCACCTTCATGTGCCTGCCGGCGCTGCCCAACCTGTTCGCCAGCGGCTGGCACCTGCACCAGTCGCTGATCGACGCCCGCACAAACGACAACCTGTTCACGCCATCGGTCGACGACGCGGCGCTGTCACCCCTGGGCCTCAGCTTCGTCGCCGGCCTGATCGACCATGCCGCCGCAGGCTCGGCCTTCGTCGCGCCGACGATCAATGCCTACAAGCGCTACAAGCCCAACTCGCTGGCCCCCGACCGGGCGGCCTGGAGCCGCGACAACCGCGGCGTCATGCTGCGCGCGCTGGGCGGGGCCGGCGACGCCGGCAGCCGGATCGAGAACCGGGCCGGCGACCCGGCGGCCAATCCCTATCTTTACCTGTTGTCGCAGTTGCTGGCCGGCCTCGACGGGATCGACCGGGCGCTCGACCCGCCACCGCCGACCGATACGCCCTATGACAACCACGACGCACCGGCGTTGCCGCAGAGCCTCATGGATGCGGTGTCCGTACTGAAGGCCGACGGCTTCTACCGCGACAGGCTGGGCGACCGCTTCGTCGACTATTTCGTCCATATCAAGGAAGCGGAGATCGCCCGCTTCCTCGCTACCGTCACCGACTGGGAGCAGGCCGAGTATTTCGAGATGTTCTGAGCCGGCCCAGACGGGACCATGAAACGGGGCCTGGCCTGATGAAAGAGGGCGGGTCTGAGACCCGCCCCTACAGAAATCCCAACGGTTGGTAAGGGCGGGTCTCAGACCCGCCCGCCGGCGCCGCTGGACGCAGCGCCTTACCCCACCGCCTGTTGGGCGCCGGCGCGTTTTTCGTCCTCTTCGGCGTAGAGTTCCTTCTTCGACAGCTTGCCGACCGGGGTCTTGGGCAGTTCGGCCCGGATCTCCAGCTCGGCCGGCATCTCGTGCTTGCCGATCTTGTCCGCCAGGAACGCCTTCAGTTCGTCCAGGGTGAACGGCTCGGCGTCCTCTTTCAGGGCGACAAAGGCCTTGGCCGCCTGGCCGCGGTACTCGTCGGGCACGCCGATCACCGTGCACTCGGCCACTGCCGGGTGCTCGTAGATCGCGTCCTCGATGTTGCGCGGATAGACGTTGTAGCCGCCCGACAGGATCATGTCCTTCAGCCGGTCGACGATAAAGACATAGCCTTCTTCGTCCATGTAGCCGACGTCGCCGGTATGGAAGCGGCCGCCGCGGAACGCCTCGGCCGTCTCCTCCGGCTTGTTCCAGTAACCCTTCATGATGTTGGGCCCGGTGATGCAGATCTCGCCACGCTCGCCGTAGGCCAGCACCTTCTCCGGCTCGTCGACATCGGTGAACTCGATGACGATGCCCGGCAGCGGCACCCCGGCCGAGCCTGCCTTAGGCTGCATCGACGGGTGGTTGGCGGTGCCCGGCGAGCAGGTCTCGGTCATGCCCCAGCCCTCGGTGATCCGGCAGCCACTCTTGTCTTCGAAGGCGCGCTGCAGCTCGGGCGGCAGCGGCGCGCCGCCGGAGTTGCACGACTTCAGCGAGCTCATGTCGGTTTCGCCGGCCTTGGGATGGTTGAGGATCGCCGTGTACATGGTCGGCACGCCCGGGAACACCGTGGGCTGCTTCTTGCCCAGGTCGCGCATGACGTCGTCGAGCTCGAAGCGCGGGTGCAGGATCAGTTCCGCCCCGCCGGCCATGCCGTTCAGCAGGATCACGGTGAGGCAGTAGATGTGGAACATCGGCAGCACCGTGAGGATGCGCTCCTTGCCCTCATCCAGGATCGGATTGTCGCCGCCGGTCCAGTTCTTGAACTGGGTCGTGGCCGCGATCAGGTTGTGATGGGTCAGCATGGCGCCCTTGGGCAGCCCGGTGGTGCCGCCGGTGTACTGCAGCACCGCCACCTCGTCCTTCAGATCGCCGTGGCTCGCCGCCTCGAAGCGGCCGTCGTTGGCGACCAGATCCTTGAAGCGGACATGCTTGTCGTCCAGCGGGAACTTGGCGATGTCCTTGCCTTTGACCAGCGGAAACAGCAGGTTCTTGGGGAACGGCAGGAAGTCGGGCAGGCCGCCGACCACCAGCTTTTTCAGCCGGGTGCGGCCGAGCATGGCGGCCATGCGCGGGTACAGCAGCTTCAGGTCGAGGGTGACCATGATGTCGGTCTGGGAATCCTCGATCTTGTGCTGTAGCTCGGCCTCGGCATCGAGCGGCGAGTAGTTCACCACCGTCCCGCCGGCCTTGAGGATGCCGAAGAAGGCGGCCAGGTAGTGCGGCGTGTTCGGCAGGAACAGGCCGACATGCACACCCGGGCCGACGCCCAGTTCCTGGAAGCCCTTGGCCGCACGGTCGGCCAGATCGAGCACGTCGGCGAAGCTCAGCTTCTTGTCGAGGAAGTCGCAGGCCGGATTCTTCGGCCATTTCACCGCCGCCTCGTCAAGAATGGCGTAGACCGGCTTGGCCGGCACGTCGAGCTGCCAGGACACCCCCGCGGGGTATGTTTTCTCCCACTGCCGTTCGGCCATCGGTTCAGACCCTCCCTGCGACTCTCCCACCATTGAGTATGGCCCTGCCGTCGCCAGGGTCAATCTTGCTGACGGGCACCATGCGGGCGGGTCTGAGACCCGCCCCTACCGACCGTCCGCGCGAATTGTAGGGGCGGGTCTCAGACCCGCCCGCCGTTTGGCAGATTTCAGCCCTAAGGCGGCGGGCGGCGCAGCTTGATGCCTGGCCATTTGGCCTGGGCGATGGTCTCGGCGAAGTCCGACAGCATGATGTTGAAGGCGATCGAGGTGCGGATCTCGCTGCTCTCGTTGGGAATGACCGAATGCGGCAGCCAGGCCGGGAACATCGCCAGGGTGCCGGTCTGCACTTTGACGTTGTGGATCAGCTGGTTGAACTGGTTCTGGCTGCGCACGGCGGGATCGATGATGTAGCGCTGCGCCCGCGGGTCCTGGAACGAGATCATGTCGACCTTCTCCGGCACCTGCACGTAATAGACGCCGGAGAGGAAATTGTTCGGGTGGGTATGGCTCGGGTGCGGCGAACCGGGCGGGTTCATGTTGGCCCAGCAACCGGTGATGATGAAATCGTCGTATTCGACCTCCAGCGCCTCCAGCACCCCGCGGCTGGCGATGCGGATGACCTCGACCAGACCGGCGAACTCGGGATAGCGGTGCAGGGTCTGGTCGGACTGCCAGGTCTGCCCCGGCTCCAGCTGCGGCAGCGGCCCCATCAGATCCTCCAGCCCCTGGACGATCTCCCGGTTCAGCGTCGCCACCCGCTCAGCGCCGAGCTGGTGCAGCCAGATGAAGGTGGGGAAGATCGGCAGGGCGACGGTCTGCGCGAACAGGCCGGTTTCGGTTTGCTGGGACACGCCGGGCCTCCTCAAACCCACTTCATCAGGGTCTCGGGGTGGGGGATGTAGTCGTTCGGTTCGATCTTCAGCCAGGCGGTGCTGTTCTGCGCCCGCCGCAACCGCTCGACCAGGTGCATCAGGGTGAAGCGGCGCGAGGCGATGAAGTCGGTCAGCACGCGCTGCTGCTGGGCGTCGGTGTTCTGCAGGAAATGACGCGGCACCTTGCCGCGGTTGAGCTGTTCCACCAACTGCTCCAGGAACAGGAAGCTGACGGCGCTGGTCGAGGCGGAATCGATGAACACCGAGCCGACCGGCCCCATCCGCGGCAGGAAGTCGCGCAGCACGTCGAGGATGTGGTCGGGCTGCCGGCTGATGTCGAGGAACAGGAAGTCCCATGGCACCTGCAGGAACGGCAGCCTGTCGGGGCTGAAGGCGCCGGGCCGCTCGAGCTCCAGGTGCTGGTCGAGGAACACCAGGTGATCGCCCAGGCCCAAAAGCTCGGTGGCCCGGCGGATGAAGTCGGCATAGGTCACGGTGGCGAAATCGATCCGGTCAAATGGCGGCACCTGGCTCAGCGGCGCCATGGCGCGGCGGAAGTGCGCCACGTCGGTCCACTGGCTGCCGTCGTCGATCGTCCAGACCTTGCCGCTGCCGTTCTCCTTGGCCGCCTGCGCCATCCAGAAGGCGGTGACGCCGACACCGGTGCCCAACTCGATCAGGTTCTGCGGCTTCTCGCGGCGGATCAGCGCGTAGAACAGCAGGGAAATGTCCTCGCTGCCGTAAAGGTAGCCAACGACGTTGCGCATCTGCATGAGCGGCAGCAGCGCGCCCAGGTCGGACGGTGGTGCGTGCTCTTCGGGGGCCTGTGGTGCCTCGCCAGCCATGCTTTATCCGTCTCCGATCGCTCGTTGTCGTTGTCGCCGCCCCGGCCTTCAGCCGGGACTCAGGCCGTCGGTGCCGGCGCCGCAGACGATGGCGCAGACCCGGGCCCCCGGCGGCGGCCGGTAGGCGCCGGCCTGCAACGCCGCGATCGCCGCCGCGCCGGACATCTCGGCACCGATGCCCAGTTCGAACCACAGCCAGCGGGCCGCCGCGCGCATGTCGTCGTCCGAAACCAGGACAATGTCGTCCACGTGCCGGGTGATCAGCTCCAGGTTGATCTCCTCGCTGCGCCGCGGCGCCAGGGTGCCGGCCTCGGTCTGGATCGCCGCCAGCTCGACCAGGCGGCCGGCCTTGCGGCTCTCGTAGTGGGTCGGGGCGCCATGGGGCTCGATGCCGATCACCGTGATCCCTGGCTTCAGCGCCTTGGCCGCGGTGGCGACGCCGGCAATCAGGCCACCGCCGCCGATCGCCACCAGCAGCACGTCGGTCTCGGGCGCATCGGCCAGGATCTCCAGCGCCATGGTGCCCTGACCGGCGATGATCACAGGGTCGGCGAAAGGATGGACATAGGTCAGGCCGGCCGCCTGCGCCTGGCGCAGAGCCTCGGCGTTGGCGTCATCCCAGACCTCGCCATGGACCTCGACCCGCGCCCCCCAGGCGCGCAGCTTGTCGGCCTTGGCCGGCGGCGTCGAGTGCGGCAGGTAGATCGTCGCCGGGGCCTGCGCCGCCCAGCCGGCATAGGCCACGCCCAGGCCGTGATTGCCGCCCGAGGCGGTGATCAGGCCGCGGCGCAGTTCGTCGGGCGACAGCGAGGTGAGCTTGCTCATCGCCCCGCGTGCCTTGAACGAACCGGTGACCTGCAGGTTCTCCAGCTTCAGGTCCAGGCTGGCATCGCTGACGATTGGAGTATGCACGGGTGCTGCCGGCAGCAGCGGCGTTCGCCGCACGCGCCCTTCGATACGCGCTGCAGCGGCCTTGATGTCATCCAGTCCGACGGACACGGCTACTCCTCGATCACGGCATGGCCGTTGGAGAGCACCATGGTCTCGCGCTCCGGCACCGTGGTGGTGAAGAACACCTCGTCGTCCTCCTGCCAGATATGGGTCTGCAGCCGGTCGCCCGGGAACACTGGCGCGGAGAACCTGGCGGCGAAGCTCTTCAGCCGCTCCGGCTCATAACCGAGGACCGCGCGCACGACGGCGTGGCAGGCATGGCCCCAGGTGCACAGGCCGTGCAGGATCGGCTGATCGAAGCCGGCGGCGGCGGCGAAGTCCGGGTCGGCGTGCAGTGGGTTGCGGTCACCCGACAGGCGATAGATCAGCGCCTGGCGCGGCAGGGTTTCGAACTCGACCACATGGTCGGCCGGCCTGAGCGGCGATTTCGGCAGCGGCTCGGGCGCCCCCGCCGGGCCGCCATAGCCGCCGTCGCCGCGGGCGAACACCACCGATTCCATGGTGCACAGCCTGTCGCCGTTGGCCTTGTCGGTCAGCACCGTCTCGACCACGACCAGGGCGCCGCGGCCCTCGCCCTTGTCGTAGGCGGCGGTGACCCGGGCGTCAGAGACGATCTTGGCCGCCACCGGCAGCGGCCGGTGCATCGTCAGCCGCTGCTCGCCGTGCACCACCTTCACCACGTCCAGGCCGCAGCCCCAGAACAGCGAGTCGTCGAAGGCGATCACCGTGGCCATACTCGGCATCACCTTCAGCTCTTTCTCGTAGCAGAAAGCCAGTTCGGCACGGTTCATCGGATCGGCGCCCATGCCGATGCCCAGCGCGTAGAGCATGGTGTCGTTGTCGGTATAGCTGAACGGCTGGTCCAACTTGGCCAGAGCCATGAGACTGTCCTGTGTGACCGCCATGGTTCTCCTCCGCCCTTTTCTTGTCCGGATTCGTCGGCGCCAAGAAAACCCCGGAACCGGCGGCCGGGCAAGGCCGCAATGGGCCGGACCCGGCGCTTGTGCTATCAACGGCGAAATCCTGCAGCGAGAGGCACCCCATGGCCTACCAGACCCTGACGCTGAGCGTCGCCGACCATATCGCCCGGGTGACGTTGTCCCGGCCCGATGCGCTCAACACCATGAACCGCGTCTTCTGGGGCGAGATGGTCGCGGCATTCAACGAGGTCGCCGGCGAACCGGAGGTCCGCTGCGTCGTCATCGATTCCCAGGGCCGGCACTTCACCGCCGGCCTCGACCTCAACGAGTTCGGCGGCGACCTGATGAGCCAGGACAGCGAGCCGGCACGCCGGGCCGACCAGCTGCGCCGCATGATCGGCCGCATGCAGGAGACCTTCTCGGTGATCGATCGCTGCCGGCTGCCAGTGATCGCCGCCATTCAGGGCGGCTGCATCGGCGGCGGCATGGACCTCGTCAGCGCCTGCGACATCCGCCTGTGCAGCAGCGATGCCTTCTTCACCGTGCAGGAGATCAACATCGCCATCACCGCCGACGTCGGCACCCTGCAGCGGCTGCCCTACCTGCTGCCCCAGGGCGTGGTGCGCGAGCTGGCCTACACCGGCCGCCGCATGCCGGCGGACGAGGCCTTCCAGCGCGGCCTGGTCAACCGGAGCTACGACAGCCACGAGGCGCTGCATAACGGGGTGATGGAGCTGGCGGCCGAAATCGCAGGCAAAAGCCCGCTCGCGCTGGTCGGCACCAAGGAGATGCTGAACTACGCGCGCGACCACACCGTCACCGACGGTCTGAACTACGTCGCCACCTGGAATGCCGCCATGCTTTCCGGCGCCGACCTGATGGAAGCCTTCACCGCCCGCCAGCAGAAGCGCGACCCGGCCTACGGCGACCTGCTGGCCGACCGCGACGTCGGTTGAGAAGATGAACGGTTCCGGGCCTTCATCCTTCGAGACGCGTCCTGACGGACGCTCCTCAGGATGAGGTCCAACCAATAGACACCTCATCCTGAGGAGGGCCGAAGGCCCGTCTCGAAGGATGTGGCGGCGACCTGGAGGCGACATGCACTACCTCTATCTCGGCCTCGCCATCGTCGCCGAGGTGATCGGCACCACGGCGCTCAAAGCGGCCGACGGTTTCACCAACCTGTGGCCCAGCGTGCTGGTGATCGCCGGCTACGGCGCCGCCTTTTTCCTGCTTTCGCTGGTGCTGCAGCGGATCCCGGTCGGCATTGCCTATGCGGTCTGGGCCGGCCTCGGCATCGTTCTGGTCGCCGTCGCCGGCGCCGTGATCTACCGCCAGGTCCCGGACCTGGCCGCCCTGGTCGGCATGGCCCTGATCGTCGCCGGGGTGGTGATCATGCAGCTGTTCTCGAAGACCCTGGTGCATTGATGACGGAGCGGGTCGAGCGCCGGCTGGCGGCGATCCTGAGCGCCGACGTCGCCGGCTACACACGGCTGATGCATGCCGACGAAGAAGGCACGCTCAACCGCCTGCTCGAGCTGCGGACCGACCTGATCGAACCAAAAATCGCCGACTATAGCGGGCGCGTAGTCAAGCTGATGGGCGACGGTCTGCTGGTCGAGTTCGCCAGCGTGGTCAACGCCGTGCGTTGTGCCAGCGAGTGGCAGCGCAGCATCACGGCGCGCAACGCCGACGTGCCGGCCGAGAAGCGCATCGTCTTTCGCATCGGCATCAACCTGGGAGACGTCATCGTCACCGGCGACGACCTCTATGGCGACGGCATCAATGTCGCCAACCGGATGCAGGAGATCGCCCCGCCCGGCGGCATCGCCGTCTCCGGCGTGGTCTACGACAGCGTCCGCGACAAGCTGGAGCCGGGTTTCGCCGACCTGGGTCCGCAGCAGGTGAAGAACATTGCCGAGCCGGTGCGCGCCTACCGCGTGCTGCTCGAGCCGGATGCGGCGGACGCGGCATCGACGCCGGAAGCTGAGTCGGCGCCGGAGGCTGTGCCCCGGGCCACCCGCGCTGCCCGGCTACGCGCCGAGACACGGTTGACGTCGATCATGAGCGGCATCCAGCGCCGCGGCGACTGGCGGGTGGCGCGCAAGCTCCACGTTCTGGCCGTGATGGGCGGCATCGACCTCGATTTCCGCCACGCCCTGCTGGAGCCGGGCATCACCGATGTGCAGGTGACCGCCGTGATGGGCGGCGTTGCCATCGTCGTACCGCCGAACTTGCCGGTGGTCTGCAACGGCACGGCCATCATGGGCAATTTCGAAGGCATGGACCGTCGGACGGCCGAACGTGATCCGGCGGCACCGGTCCTGCGGATCTCCGGCCTCGCGGTCATGGGCGCGGTGGAGATCGAGACCCGCGACCCGGGCGACAGGCTGAAAGAGGATGCCGGCGCGTTCGTCGGCCAGATGGGCCGGCGCTAATCCACACCCAGCTTCTTCCACACCCCCGTTGCCGTCATCACCACCTCGCCGTCGACCAGCAGCTCGCCCTTGATGAACACCAGGGCACGGGTTTCGCGGGTGATGCGGCCGCGGCATTCCAGCCAGTCGCCGGGCCGCACGCCGGCGATATAGTCGACGTTGAGGCTGACCGTGGCACAGGGCTTTTGTCCAACCCGCTCCCAGACCATGTTGCCGAGCGCATGGTCGGCCAGGGTGAACAGCATGCCGCCATGCACGACGCCGCGGCGGTTGACGTGATGTCCGGCCACGTGCAGGCCGCAGACATAGTCGTCGCCGCTGCCCTTCTCATAGATCGGGCCGACCAGGGTCTCGAAGCCGGTGCCCTGCTCCGCTGCGGCGAAGCCCGCGGGCACCTCTCCCGACAGCTGCGACGACATGCGCGTCCTCCTGTTGTCTGCGCGGCCTCTCTAGCCCGAATTCACCGAGGATTGAAAGAGCCGGGACAAGAGGCTGCGGGCGGCGGCATAGATCTGGGGGTCCTCGCTGGCCCGCGGCCCGCCGACGTTGAGCGTGCGCACACCATGGCGGCGCAGCCAGCGGCGGACCAGCGCCGGGGCCCGGCGGTCGGTCGGGTCGACCACCAGGCGCGGGCGCCGTAGTGCCAGGCCACGAACGGTCAGCGCCGTACCACCGCGCGGCCGGCCGCACACCAGCACCAGAGTGGCGTCGGAATCGCGGATGTTCCACAAGGTGCGCTGACAGACCCGGCGCAGCGGCGTCTGCGTCAGCGGATACCGCGCATCGATCGGCCCGTCTTCGGCCCAGCGGCCACGCGGACACCAGCCGCCAACGGCCAGGCCCGCCGCCATGGCGGCGTCGAGAGCTGCCCGATCGACCCCGCTCTGGCCGCCGGAGACCACGCGGACCGGGCCGTGGTAAGGTCCGCGCTGCCGCAAGTTGAGGGCAGAGCGTGAACGACGGGAGGCAGGCATGACGGTGACGATCTATCACAACCCACGGTGCAGCAAGTCGCGGCAGACGCTGGAACTGCTGCGCGCCAAGGGGATCGAGCCGGAGATCGTCGAGTACCTGTCGAGCCCGCCGAGCAAGAGCAAGCTGAAGCAGATCCTCAAGCTGCTCGGCATGAGCCCGCGCGATCTGATGCGGACCAAGGAGGCCGAGTACAAGGCCAATGGCCTGGACGACGACAGCCTGAAGACCGATCAGCTGGTCGCGGCGATGCGCGCCCACCCCAAGCTGATCGAGCGGCCGATCGTGCTGGCCAACGGCAAGGCGGCGCTGGGCCGCCCGCCCGAGCAGGTACTGGAGATCCTTTGACGCGGGCGGGTCTGAGACCCGCCCCTACCAACGGTTCGTGCCCTGTAGGGGCGGGTCTCAGACCCGCCCGTCGCGGGACGATCCACCGCCGTCAGTGATCCAGGCCGGTGATCAGCCCTTCCAGGGCGGCGAAGGCGTCATCGGGCAGGCCGACGAACTCGAAGGCGGTCTGGTTCTTGCGGCGGTCGATCCGCACCACCCGCGCCAGCGTCCGGCCGGAGCGGCGCACACCGCTGCGCAGGCCCGAAAAGGTCATCTGCACTTCGGCCTCGGGCCTGAGGTGGGGATGGATGCCGTTCAGGCACAGCCCGCCCATGCTCCAGTCGACGCAGTCGAACACCAGACCACCGACCTCGACCTTCAACAACGGCAGTTCCAGGCGGCGGTCCCGCCGCCGCGTGGTCCTTCCGGCATATTGATAGCTGACGCGACGCATTCCGGTTCTCCAGCCACCGGTTATGCCCGCCGCTTGGTTCAGGAACCGTTACCTGTCGACGCCTCTCCGCGGAAAACGGCAGATTCGAGCGGCCGACCCCGCGTTCAGCCGGTGCCGAACGCCCGCCGCAGGGCGCCGGCGCACTGCCCGATTGCCTCCAGGCCCTTGTCCACGGCATCGGCCATCGACACGAAGCCGTGCACCATGCCCGCATAGTTGCTGACTTCGGTCGTAACCCCGGCCGCCTGCAGGCGTTCGCCATAGGCCAGGCCCTCGTCGCGCAGCGGATCATAGCCGGCAACGATCAGCAGGGTCTCCGGCAGCGCCGACAGGTCGTCGGCAGCGAGCGGCGCAAACCGCGGATCCGTCCGATCCGCCGGCCCGTTCAGGTAGTGGTCGTAGAACCACAATAGGTTGCGCCGGGTCAGCAGCAGGCCTTCGGCGAAGGCGTGGTGCGATTCACTCTCCGGCTCCCCGGCCAGCACCGGATAGATCAGCAACTGCAGCCGCAGCGCCGGTCCGCCCCGGTCGCGTGCCTGCAGGGCCGTCACCGCCGCCAGGTTGCCGCCGGCGGAGTCGCCGCCGACGGCGATCCGCGTGGGGTCCGCGTCGATCTCGTCAGCGTGGTCGTGCACCCAGTCGAGCGCCGCCAGGCAGTCCTCCGCCGCGGCGGGGAATTTCGCTTCCGGCGCCAGCCGGTAGTCGACCGAGACGACGATGCAGCCGGCACGGTTGGCGATGGCCCGGCACAGGGCGTCATAGCTGTCGAGGCTGCCGATGACGAAGCCGCCACCGTGGAAGTAGACCAGTACCGGCAGCGGCGCGTCCGCTGCCGGCTCAACCGGTGTGTAGATGCGCACCGGGATCTCGCCGCCGGGGCCGGGAATGCGGCGCTCCTCCCAGCGGAAGACCGATTCCGGCCGGATGTCGAGCTTAGGCACGGTGGCGTCGAACAGGGCCCGCGCGTCCTCCGGCGAAAGCTCGCAGAACTCCGGATATCCGGCCTGCTCGATCAGCCCGAGCACGGTTTCGACTTGCGGATCCAGGGTCATGCGCCACCTCCCTCGCCCGGCACCGTTGCCGGCTGCGGATCGTGGCCGCTGGGCCATGCGCCTGTAAAGCACCAAAGGCGGCGGGATGCGGCTGTCGCACCCCGCCGCCTTTGCCCGGGAAGTCGGGTCAGCTGCTGTGCTTGCCCTTGTAGGTGCCGGTCTTCTTGTAGTCGTTGATGGCGTTCTTCAGGTCGTAATACTCGTCGCAGCCGAAGAAGCAGGCCTTGTCGAGCACCTTCAGCCGTCCCTCGGCCGCCTCGACGTTGCCCAGCTTCAGATACAGCTCGCCGAGATACTGATTGGCACCGCGGTGCTTGGGCTCCAGCGCCAGGGCCTGGCCGTAGTAGGCCCGGGCCTGGTCGACCTGGCCCAGACGGCTGCTGGAATAGCCCAGGTAGTTGAGGGCATCGGCGTTCTTCGGGTCGTTGGCGACGACCATCCGCAGAAGCGGCAGCGCGGCGGCATAGTCCTTGCCGTCGATCGCCTTCTTTGCCGCCGACCAGTTGGGATCGGCCGGTGCCGAGGGCGACTGCGAGAAAGTGTCGTTGCTGCCGGCCGCCAGCGCCGGCGGACCCGACAGGGCCATCAGCAGCACTGCGGCCAGCGACAGGGTTGTCCAACCACGCATGAAATCTTCTCCCGTGATCCGGTGGGTTTGCAATGAGTATACGCTGTCGAGGCCGTTTGGTTTCCCTGACATGGTGTTCGCAGACGCACAATATTTTGTGACTGCCGGCATTGGGGTAAGCTCGAGAGCCATTCGCAGCATCCCCATCCGCGAACAGGCTTCAAGCGCAGCCGGCACTGCGCACCGGAGGATCATCGCCATGAGCCAGCCACAGTCGCTCACCATCCGCCTGAACGCCGCCGACAACGTCGTCGTCGCCCGCGCCGACGTGCTGCCGGGGACGACCATACCGAACGAGGACGTCAGCACCGTCGGCCATGTCCCGGCCGGTCACAAGATCGCCACGCGGGCGATCGCCGAGGGGGAACCGGTGCGCAAATACGACCAGATCATCGGCTTTGCCAGCACCGACATCGCCCCAGGCGAACACGTCCATACCCACAACGTGATGGTCAAGGACTTTGCCCGCGACTACCAGTTCGGCGCCACAGTCAAGGACATCGACTATGTGCCCGAGCACGAACGGGCCACCTTCGAAGGCTTCGTGCGCGACGATGGGCGGGTGGCGACACGCAACTACATCGGCGTGCTGACCAGCGTGAACTGCTCCGCCACCGTGGCGCGCTACATCGCCGGGCAGTTCCGTGACGAGGCGCTGGCCGACTACCCCAACGTCGACGGTGTGGTCGCCCTGACCCACGACTATGGCTGCGGCGGCTGCGCCGGCATGGGCCTGAACTACATCCAGCGCACGATCTCCGGCTATGCGCGGCATCCCAATTTCGCGGCCGTGCTGATCGTCGGCCTGGGCTGCGAGGCAAACCAGATTGGCGCAATGATGGAGGCGGAGAAGCTGAACCCGTCGGACAGCCTGCATGCCTTCACCATCCAGGACAATGGCGGCAGCACCGCCACGGTGGACAAGGGCGTCGGGTTGGTCCGCGACCTGCTGCCGACAGCGAACAAGGCCCGGCGCCAGACAGTGCCGGCCAGCGCATTGACCCTGGCGCTCGAATGCGGCGGCTCGGACGCCTACTCGGGCATCTCGGCCAATCCTGCCCTGGGCGCCGCGGCCGACCTGCTGGTCCGCAATGGCGGCACCGCCTGCCTGGCGGAAACACCGGAAATCTACGGCGCCGAGCATCTGCTGACCCGGCGCGCGGTGAGCCGCGAGGTCGGCGAAAAGCTGGTCGACCGGATCCGGTGGTGGGAGGAGTACACCCGCGCCAACGGTGCCGAGATGAACAACAACCCCTCGCCCGGCAACAAGGCCGGCGGGCTGACGACGATCCTGGAGAAGTCGCTGGGCGCCGCCGCCAAGGGCGGCACCTGCAACCTGACCGACGTCTTCCACTATGCCGAGCCGATCACCAAGAACGGCTTCGTGTTCATGGACACGCCCGGCTATGACCCGGCCTCGATCACCGGCATGGTCGCCGGCGGCGCCAACATCACCTGCTTCACCACCGGCCGCGGCTCCGTCTACGGCGGCAAGCCGGTGCCGTCGATCAAGCTCGCCACCAACACGCCGATGTTCCAGCGCATGGAGCTGGACATGGACGTCAATTGCGGCCGCATCATCGATGGCGAGGCGACGGTGGCGGAGGTCGGCCAGGAGATCTTCGACAAGATCATCGCCGTGGCCTCGGGCGAGCCCTCACGGTCTGAGGCGATCGGCATCGGTGACGACGAATTCGTGCCGTGGACCGTCGGCGCGATCCTCTAGCGGGACCGGCGGCACATGGGCATCGACTTCCGCCTCGACGGCAAGCTGGCGCTGATCACCGGCGCCACCCGCGGCCTGGGCTGGGCGATCGCCCGCACATTCGCCGAACACGGTGCCGAAGTGGCGCTGAACAGTCGCACCCCGGCCGATTGCGAGGGCCGGGCGGAGGAACTGACCGCGGCCGGCCACCTCGCCCTGGCCTGTCCGTTCGATGTTGCCGACCTGGATGCCTGTGCCACTGCCGTGCGCGGCCTGGAGAACCGTCACGGCGGCGTCGACATCCTGGTCAACAACGCCGGCGTGATCCATCGCGAGAGCCTGCCGGCATTCTCGGACGCAGACTGGGCCCGGGTCATCGACATCGACCTGAACGCCGCCTTCAGCCTGTCGCGCGAGAGCGCCCGCGGCATGACCGCCAAGGGCTGGGGCCGGATCATCAACATCGCTTCGATCATGGCCCTGGTCGCCCGGCCGACGATTCCCGCCTACGTCGCCGCCAAGCATGGCCTGGCCGGCCTGACCAAGGCGCTGGCGGTCGAACTGGCGCCCGAAGGCGTCACCGTCAATGCCATCAACCCGGGCTACTTCGCGACCGAATTGAACGCGGCGCTGATCGCCGATCCGGAATTCGACGCCATGGTGAAGTCGCGGACGCCGGTCGGCCGCTGGGGCGACCCGGACGAGCTTGCCGGCGCGGCGCTCTACCTGGCCTCCAATGCCGGCGGCTACGTCAACGGCGCCCTGCTGACGGTGGACGGCGGCATGACCGCCGCGCTCTAGGTGGCCGCGGGTCAGAAGGTTGCCGCGGGTCAGATCCGCACCGTCGTCTTCGACATGGACGGCGTGCTCTGCGTCTACGACTTCCAGGCCAGGCTCGCACACATGGCGCGCAGCACCGGCGTCGCCGCCGAGACCATCGACGCGGCGATCTTCCGATCCGGCTTCGACGGCCTGGCCGACCAGGGCCGGTTCGATGCCGACGACTACCTGCGGGAATTCAACGACCGCATCGGCGCCCCGATCAGCCGCGCCGACTGGCTGGCGGCCCGTGCCGCCTCGATGCGGCCGGACCGGGACATGCTGACACTCGCCCGTCGCCTGGGTCAGCGGCAGCAGACGGCGATGCTGACCAACAACGGCCCGGTGCTGCGCGAGGGTCTGGCCGAGGTGTTTCCCGAGGCGCTGGCGCTGTTCGGTCCTCGGGCGTTCTTTTCCTGCGCGTTCGGCTGCGGCAAGGAAGACACAGCAGTGTTCGCCGCCCTGCTCGCCCGCCTGGAGGCTGTACCCGGCGAGACGCTGTTCATCGACGACAGTGCCGACTATGTCGCCAATGCCCACGAGGCGGGGCTCGTCGCACATCATTTCACGGGTATCGCCGGCCTGCGGGCGCGTCTGCGGCAGCTCGACCTGGCGTCATGACGGTGCCGTCGCAATTCTGTCGTTGAAGTGACACACTAGTTTCTCCCGTGAGTCACCGCGGCTGCCTAGAAGGCAGGATAGCGGTCAGTTACAGGACTTGAGGGAGCCAGTCATGATGCGGAACCTGCGCGACACCTATGCCGACCTGCCGATCGTCGAAGACGCCGACGACCGTCCGGCCAATCCGACCGACAACACGGTATTCGGCGAAATCCTGGAGCGCCGCCTGTCGCGCCGCCAGGCGCTGCGCGGACTTGGCACCGCGGCGGTTACGGCCGGACTCGCCGGCAGCATGGTGTCGACGCTGGCGATGCGGGCGGCCGCAGCCGCGACCGGGCCGGCACTGACCTTTACCGAACTGGCGCACGGCGTCGACGAGAACATGCACGTCGCCCAGGGCTACCGCGCCGACGTGGTGATCCGCTGGGGCGACAAGGTCCTGGGCGATGCGCCGGCTTTCCAGGCAGGTGCGCAGGATGCCGGCGGGCAGAGCCGCCAGTTCGGCTACAACAATGACTATATCGGCTACTTCCCGCTGCCGACCGGCTCGAACAACTCCGAGCACGGCCTGCTGGTGGTCAACCACGAATACACCAACGCCGAACTGATGTTCCCGGGCGTGCTGAAGAAAACCAAGAACGATCAGGTCACCGCCGAGCAGGCCGCCATCGAGATCGAAGCGCACGGCTGTTCGGTGATCGAAGTCAAGAAGCAGGACGGCCGCTGGCAGGTGGTCGAGAACAGTCCCTACGCCCGGCGCATCACCGGCACCACGCCGATCAAGGTGGTCGGCCCCGCGGCGGGGCATGAGTGGATGAAGACCAGCGGCGATGCCACCGGCCGCCTGGTGCTGGGCACCCTGAACAACTGTGCCGGCGGCAAGACGCCCTGGGGCACGGTGATGATCGGCGAGGAGAACTTCAACGGTTACTTCGGCGGTCCTGCCGAGACCCTGCCCGACGCCGCGCAGTACAAACGCTACGGCATCAGCAGCAAGTCCTGGTACGCCTGGTGGAAGTATGTCGACCGCTTCGACGTCTCGAAGGAACCGAACGAGCCCAACCGTTTCGGCTGGATGGTCGAGTTCGATCCCTACGATCCGACATCGCTGCCGGTGAAACGCACAGCGCTCGGCCGCTTCAAGCACGAAGGCGCCACCGCGGCGGTCAACGGTGACGGCCGCCTGGTGGTCTATTCCGGCGACGACCAGCGCTTCGACTATCTTTACAGGTTCGTCTCCGACGGCCGCTTCAATTCGCACCAGCGCGCCGCCAATGCCGCCCTGCTCGACGCCGGCACGCTGTTCGTCGCCAAGTTCTCCGAGGACGGCACGCTGCGCTGGCTGCCGCTGGTCTTCGGGACAGGCCCTCTAACGCCGGAAAACGGCTTCACCAGCCAGGCCGACGTGCTTATCGAGACCCGCCGTGCGGCCGACCTCCTTGGCGCCACCCCGCTCGACCGGCCGGAAGACGTCGAGCCGAACCCCGCGACCGGCCGCGTCTACGTGGCCCTGACCAACAACAGCAAGCGCAAGCCCGACGACACCAATGCCGTAAACCCGCGCGGCCCCAACCCGTTCGGCCACATCATCGAGTTGCTGCCGCCCGGCGACGACGGCGCCCGCGATCACGCGGCGCTGGAGTTCGAGTGGGACATCTTCATCCTGGCCGGCAACCCGGGCGATGCCAGCCACGAGGCCCTGTACAACTCGAAGGTCAGCGAGAACGGCTGGTTCGCCGCGCCTGACAACGTCGCTTTCGACCCGCACGGGCGGCTCTGGGTCGCCACCGACCAGGGCAAGCACTGGAAGAAGACCGGCTTTGCTGACGGCGTTTATGCCTGCCAGACCACGGGGCCGGACCGGGCGCTGACGCAACAGATCTTCCGCGTCCCGATCGGCGCCGAGATGTGCGGGCCTGAGTTCACGCCCGACGGCAAGACGCTGTTCGTCGCGGTCCAGCACCCGGCCGCCGACGGCGTCGCCCCAGAGCAGAACTTCGACAACCCGGCGACCCGCTGGCCCGACTTCCAGGCCGGCGTGCCGCCGCGGCCGTCGCTGGTCGCCATCACCAAGGAAGACGGCGGCGACATCGGCAGCTGAGCCGCCGACACCGACCCATCGATGGCGGCGGCGCTGTCGTTTCAGGCGGGCGCCGGCACCACCGACCGCTCCAGGCTTGGGTAGCGCACCGCCAGGGTCAGCGCCCGGGCCAGCCACATCACCGTCATCGCCAGCCACAGGCCGTCATTGCCCATGCTCGGCCGGCACAGCTGGTCAGTGAGCAGGAACAGCACCAAGGCGATCGCCATGCCATTGCGCATGTCGGCGGTGCGGGTGGCGCCGATGAAGATGCCGTCGAGCTGGTAGCTCCAGACCGCCACCAGCGGCGCCACCAGCACCCAGGGCAGATAGCGCACCGCCGCCTGCTTGACCTCGGGCACGCTGGTGAGCAAGCCGATCAGGACGCCTGAGGCGACGAGATAGACCAGCAGGTAGGCCAACGCGCACAAGCCGGCCCAGATCGTGGTCAACCTCACCGCCCGGCGCAGCAGTGCCCGGTTGCGCGCGCCGATGGCGCTGCCGATCAGCGCCTCGGCGGCGAAGGCAAAGCCGTCGAGGCCGAAGGCGAGGAAGTGGACGAAGTTCAACAGCACGGCGTTGGCGGCCAGAACCACGTCGCCCTGCTTGGCGCCCTAGGCGGTGAAATAGGCGGAAGCAAAGAGCAGGAACAGCGAGCGCAGGAAGATGTCGAAGTTGACCGCAAACAGCCGGCGCAGCCGCCGGCCGTGCCAGATCGACGCGTTGCGGAAGTGCCCACCGATCCGGCTCAGGTTTTGCCGCACCAGCCACAGGCCGACGCCCAGGCCGGCGTATTGGGCGATCAGTGTGGCAACAGCGACGCCGGCGACGCCCCAGCCGAAGCCGAGCACGAAGATCAGGTCGAGAACGATGTTCACGCCGTTCATGGCCAGTTGCACCAACAGCGCGGCCCGGGTGTTCTGGATGCCGATGAACCAGCCCAAGAGGGCAAAGCCGGCCAGCGCGGCGGGTGCGGCCCAGATCCGGATGACGACGTAAAGCCGGGCCGACTGCTCGACCTGCGGACTCGCCTCCAGCAGCCCGAAGGCGACCGCTGCGATCGGCCCCTGCAACGCCACCATGGCCAGTCCCAACGCCACCGCGAGCAACAGGGCCCGGGCCAGATTGGCGCGCACCTCGTCGCCATCGCCGGCGCCATAGGCCTGGGCGGTGAAGCCGGTCGTGCCCATGCGCAGGAAACCGAAAGCCCAGTAGAGGAAGTTGAAGATCATCGCGCCGACAGCGACGGCGCCGAGGTGATAGGCCTCAGACAGATGGCCGACGACGGCGGTGTCGACCGCGCCCAACAGCGGCACGGTGATGTTGGACAGGATGATCGGCCCGGCCAGCCGCCAGACGCGGCCGTGACTGATCGTCGCCTCGGCTGTCGCAGAATCGCTGCCGCTCACTGTGGATCCTGTGCGACCGACCGTTCCAGGGCCGGGTAGCGCACGGCCTGGGTCAGGCCGCGCAGCAGCACGAACAGGGTGAACGCGGCCCACAGGCCGTCGTTGCCGAACCGGGCCTGCAAGGGGCCGCTGACCACCAGGTAGATCGCCAGGGCCACAAGCATCGCGTTGCGCATGTCCGAGCCGCGGGTGGCGCCGATGAAGATGCCGTCGAGTTGCATCGCCAGCACTGCCACCAGCAGCATCCATATCAGCCACGCCGCGTGCGCATTGGCCAGGGCACGCACGTCTTCCAGCGAGGTCAGCAGGGCAATCAGGGGGCCGGACAGCAGGCCATAGATCACGACATAGGCCGAAGCGGTGACCAGGGCCCACAACGAGGTCCGCCGGACCGCCAGCCGAACCAGGTCGCGCCGCCGGGCGCCATAGGTCATGCCGACAAGGGCCTGGGCGGCATGGGCGAAGCCGTCCAGACCGAACGCCAGGAAGAAGAAGAAGTTCATCAGCACCGCATTGGCGGCAACGACAACGTCGCCCTGCTTGGCACCCTGGGCGGTGAAGAAGGCGAAGGCGAAGGCGAACGCCACGCAGACATTGCGCAGAAAGATGTCGCGGTTGAGCGCGAACAGCCGTTTGAGCTGCGTCGGCTCGAAGATCCGCGGCCAGCTGAGCTGCCCGCCCAGGCGACGCAACCGGGGCCGTGCCAACAGCAGCCCGGTGATCAGGCCAAGCGCCTCGGCAATCGCCGTCGCCAGGGCCACACCCTCGACGCCCCAGCCGAAACCGAACACGAACAACAGATCCAGCGCCATGTTGGCGACGTTCATCACCGTGGTGGCGACGAACACCGCGCCGGTCGCCTGCAGGCCGATGAACCAGCCCAGCATGGCGAAGCTGGCCAGGGCCAGCGGCGCCGCCAGGATGCGGATGAACAGATAGCTGCGGGCTAGTTCCTCGACCTCGGCACTGCCGTCGATCAAGCCGAAGGCGACCACCGCGATCACTCCCTGCCCGGCGATCAGCAGCAGCCCCAGGACCAGCGCCAGCAGCAGGGAGCGCGCCAGCACCGCGCGGACTTCGTCTCCGTTACCGGCGCCGATGGCCTGGGCCACCAGTCCGGTCGTCGAAGAGCGCAAGAACAGCAGGCTCCAGTAGATCAGGTTGAACACCGTGCTGCCGACGGCGACGGCACCGAGATGCCGGGGTTCGGGAAGGTGGCCGACCACCGCCGTATCGACCGCGCCAAGCAGCGGTACCGTCAGGTTCGACAGCATGATCGGCAGCGCCATGCGCCAGATGCGCGGGTGGCTGAGCGGGGCGCGAAGGTCGGCGGGGTACGAGGACATGCGGGTGGCGATCACCTTCAACGCGAACCGCGGCGGCACGACGGCTTGGTCGAATCCGCATTGTGCACCATTTTAGCCTCGTAGGGTCGGCGGGCCGCGCCGCCCGGCGCGCGGGTCCGGGCGCGGCACGCGCCGGCAGGTTCTTGATAGAGTTGCGCCTCATGAATTCAGGTGAGTTCTTCGGCGGTGAAGACTGGTCGGGCCGCCTGAGCGGCCGGGCGACGGCAGCCTGGCAGGAACTGCTGAGCGCCGCGTTGTACCGTCCCTGGTTCGACCGGGTCGCCTTGTCGTCGCTGGTCGACTGGGCGCTGCCGCTATCGCGTGCGTGGGCTGCCGGCCTGGCGGCAGACGGCTCAGCAGAACGCTTCCTGGCCCAGCTGCCGGGTGTCGATACCGCTCTGCCCCTCACCGCACTGTTGCGCCGGTTGCGCGGCGACCGTCAGCGCTACGACGAGGCGGAGCGGACCTGGCGTGCCGCGTTCTTCGACCGGGCGGCGGACCGGGCGGACCTGGCTGATCTGCAGCGCCAGCGCCTGGCCGCGGCGGTGCGGCTGCAGACCGCGCGCAGCTACTTCCTGCCGCTGCGCCTGGCGACCAGGCTGCCGGCGGTCAGGTTCGAGATCGCCACCCCGGCCGAGGTCGGACAACGCCATGGCGAACGCCTGGCGAACCCGGAACGCGCCTTTGCCTTTCCCGATGCGGTGCCGGTGCCGGAGGTTTCCGCCGGCTACGAGGACCGGGGCGTCCGACACAGCTGGCTGCGTTTCGCCGCGCCGACCATGGCCGGCGACGTTGCCTGGGCGCGGATTGCCGAGCCGGCGGCGCAGTCGCCCTGGGCGACCCTCATCCTGCTGCACGGCATCGGGGTCGACAGCGAGTTCTGGCCGGACCCGCGCGGCTTCGGCAGGCGGGCGGCAGAGTTGGGCATACGCCTAGTGCAGCCCGAAGGGCCCTGGCACGGCCGACGGCGGGCCAAAGGCTTCTACGGCGGCGAACCCGTGTTGGCCCGTGGTCCGCTGGGCATGCTGGACTATATGCACGCCGCCGTGGTCGAGGCCGGCATGCTGATCCGTTGGGCCCACAGCCGCGGTCCGGGTCCGGTCGCGCTTGGCGGTATCAGCCTGGGCGCCTTGACGACGCAGGCGGCCGGCGCCGCCTGTGCGCACTGGCCCGAGGGCACCCGTCCTGATGCCATGTTCCTGATCGCGCCGGGCGGCGACTTCGTCAAGATCAGCCTGGAGAGCGCCCTGCCACGCGAACTGGGCGTGCCGGCCGAGTTGCGCCGGCATGGCTGGTCGACGGACCGGCTCGCCCACTGGCTGCCGCTGGCGGGCGCCGACCAGGCCCCGGCGATCCCGCCGGCGCGGATCGTCGCCGCGCTGGGCAGCGCCGACGAGATCACCCACATACCCGAGGCCCAGGCCATGCTGCACCGCTGGCAGGTGCCCGACGACAACATCTTCGTTGCCGAAAAGGGCCACTTCTCGCTCAGCCTGGACGTGCACGGCCTGCGACGCCCCCTGGAGCGGCTGCTGTATCTGCTGCGTACGGCCTAGGCGATGGCCGTCCCGATCGTGCACCACGCGGCCTACACGGTTCCGCTGCCCAGGCGCCACCGGTTCCCGATGAACAAGTATCAGGCCCTGATCGAGGTGCTGCGGCACGAAGGCCTGGCCCCGCCCGGCAGCTGCTACGAGCCGGAGCCGGCGCCGCGCTGGTGGCTCGAGCTGGCGCACGAGTCCGGCTACGTCGCCGGGATCTGCGAGCAGACCGCACCCGACGCGGTGATGCGCCGGATCGGCCTGCCGCTGTCGCCGGAACTGGCCCGCCGTTCGCGTTGTGCCGTCGGCGGCACGGTGCTGGCGGCCCGGCTGGCGCTGGAACGCGGACTGGCCTGCCAGACCGCCGGCGGCAGCCATCATGCCGCCCATGACGCCGGCGCCGGCTACTGCGTGTTCAACGACGTCGCCGTCGCCTGCCGGGTGCTGCAGGCCCTGGGCCTGGCCATGGACATGGCCGTGATCGACCTGGACGTGCACCAGGGCGACGGCACGGCGCAGATCTTCCGCGGCGACAACGCCGTGTACACGTTCTCGATGCACTGCGAGCGGAACTTCCCGGTTCGCAAGCAGCCGGGCGACCGCGACGTCGGCCTGCCCGAAGGGCTGGACGACGAAGGCTACCTCACCGTCCTGGCCGAAGAGCTCGAGCGCGTGCTGGGCGAGCGTCGTCCGGATATCGTCTTCTACAATGCCGGCGTCGACCCGCATCACCTGGATCGCCTGGGCAAGCTGGCGCTGACCGATGCCGGCCTCGCCCGCCGCGACGAGATGGTCATCGGCGCCTGCCTGCAACGCGCCATTCCGCTGGCCTGCGTCATCGGCGGCGGCTATTCCGACGACGTCGCCGCCCTTGGCCGGCGCCACGCCATCCTGCACGCCACCGCCGACCGGCTGTATCGCCGCCAGATCTAGCCTGCAGGGATTGTTGGCTCGCGACAGCCGGCCCTATAGTGGCTGCAATCGGCAACAGTGGCGGCGGAGAATGGGAATGCGTACCGCAGGCATAGCGGGCGGAGCGGCGACAGGCTTGGCACTGCTGCTGAGCGCACCAGCCCGGGCGCATCACGTCATGGACGGCGCCATGCCGACGTCCTGGTTCGAAGGTCTGCTGTCGGGATTGGGACACCCGGTGATCGGCCTCGATCACCTGGCCTTCGTCATCGCGGTCGGCCTGCTCGCGAGCCGCTTTGCCCGCGGTTGGCTGCTACCGCTGCCGTTCCTGGCCGGCACCCTGGCCGGCGCTTTCGTCCACCTGAGCGGCGCGGATCTGCCGGCAGTCGAGGCGCTGATTGCGCTGTCGGTGCTGGTGCTCGGCCTGCTGCTGGCCCTCGGCGCACGGATCCCGCAAGGCGCGGCTGCGGCCCTGCTGCTCGCGGCCGGCCTGGCGCACGGCTACGCCTATGCCGAATCGATCATCGGTGCCGAGCCGGCGCCGCTCGTGTCCTATGGCATCGGTTTCCTGGTGATCCAGTATGCCATCGCTGCCGCGGCCTGGGCCGCGGCCCGGGCCATGTCGCAGCGTCCGGGCGTGAACGTCGAACCGCTGGTCCGCGGCGCCGGGGCGTTGATCGGCGTGTTCGGCGCCGTCACCCTGGCCCTGGCCGCGGGATGAACGAGGTCCCGCGCCGTTGACGAAGACCGGGCTGGCAATTCGCACACGACGCCTGAAACATGTGTGCCAGACGGCGATCGCCTTCGCGGCGGTCCTGGCCTTCAGTCTGCAGGCCCTGGCCCCGTTGGCGGCGATGGCGGCGCCCTCGGCACAATGGCTGATCATCTGCAGCGACGGCGTGCTCAAGCAGGTCCGTGTCACGCTGCCGGCGGGCGAAACCGGTGGTGCCGCGCCGACCACGGCCTGCCCGGACTGCCTGGCCTGTCCAGCCGTCGCCGTACCACCACCGGACGCCGCCTGGCGCGCCGTGGCGCCGGTATTCCAACGCAGCCAGTCGGGCGTTCAACAGCACCGGCTGGCCCGCACCAGCCGGCACGCCATGGCCGAGCCGGGGCCAAGCCGCGCGCCGCCGCCGTACGGCTAGCCCCACTCACACCCCTGACAAGACGACACGATCGCGCGCCCGTGCGACACGGGTGGCGGCAGCATGCGAGGCAATCGACGATGATGCGACGAACCATTCTGACCCTGTTGTTGCTGGCCGGCATGGCCGGCGTTGCCGGTCCGGGCCATGCCGACAACAACGGCGGTAAACTGATGATCCACGAGCCCTGGGCCCGGGCCACGCCTGGGCGCGCGCCGAACGGTGCCGCCTTCCTGACCATCCGCAACGATGGCGATGCCGACAGCCTGGTTGCGGCCACGACCGCCGTGGCCAGGCGCACGGAACTGCACACCACGCAGATGGACGGCGGGGTGATGAAGATGCGTCACGTCGCGGCGATCGAGGTCCCTGCCAAAGGCGCGGCCGAGCTCAAGCCCGGCGGCTACCACGTCATGCTGATGGGGTTGAAGCAGCCGCTGAAGGAAGGCGATGTGTTCGACCTGACGCTGCGCTTCGCCGGCGGTGGAGAGATCACCGTCAGTGTGCCCGTGCGCGCGGTCGGCGCCATGGGCAGCGGCGGACACGGCGGCATGCACGGTCACGGCAAGAAGCACGGCAAGCCGAAAGAGTAGTGGTTCGTGCCGGCGGCTTGACCGCGCCGGCCACGCTCAACACACTGGCGGCGGCGCGCTTCGGCGCGCCGTTGCTGTTTCTGCCCAATCGTCAACCAATTCGCCAGCCAGGACCTGACGCCATGAGCAAGACCGTCGACTATTACGTATCACTGGCCTCGCCCTACACCTACATGGGTGGGACCCGCCTGCCGGACATCGCCGCACGCACCGGCGCCAAGTTCGTGGTCAAACCGATCAAGGCCGGTCCGCTGTTCGAGGCCACCGGCGGGCTGCCGCTGCCCAAGCGCCACCCGGCGCGTCGGGCCTATCGCCTGGTCGAGCTGCAGCGCTGGCGCGACCACTGGGGCCTGGCGATGAACATCGAACCGGCGTTCTTCCCGGTCGATGACAGCCAGGCCGGGCGCATGGTCATCGCCGCCCGTCAGGCCGGTGCCGATGCCCTGGCCCTGTCCAACGTGTTCCTGGCTTGTGTCTGGGAGCGCGAAGCGAACATCGCCGATGCGTCGGTGCTGCAGGCGGCGGCCGATGCCGCCGGCTTCGACGGCGCAGCCCTGGCAGCACAGGCCGGCAGTGCCGAGGTCGAGGCGGAGTATGACGCCAACACCGAAACGGCGATCGAGCTGCAGGTGTTCGGCGTGCCCTGGTTCATCTGCGACGGCGTGCCGTACTGGGGCCAGGACCGCATCGACTTCCTCGAGCGCGCGCTCGCCGGCTGAACGGCCCTCAGTCGTCGCCGAACAGCAGGCCGTGGCCGGCGCGGATCACCCGGCTGGTCTCGACCCACATCTGCAGGCTGTCGAGGCGGTCCAGCGTCACCCATTCCGCGTGCATCGCATCGCTGCCGGCGACCGGCTCGCCGCCGGTCCAACGCGCGGCCACGTCGATCAGGGTGTAGTGATACTGCACCCGCCCGTCGCCGTCGTGCTGGATGGAATCGATGAAATCGACCACGACCAGATCGGCGATGTCGACCCCGGTCTCCTCGCGCACTTCCCGCTCGGCCGCCGCGAACACGGTCTCGCCGGTTTCCTGCAGGCCACCAGGCAGACTCCACTGCCCATGCCGCGGCGGCTTGCCGCGGCGGATCAGCAGCACTGCATCCGGCCGCAGCACGGCGACGCCGACACCGATGAAGGGGCGATCAGGGTAGGCCCGGTCCATCACCGCCGCCCCATCAGCCGAAATCGGGCTCCCGGCGCTCGCCGAAGGCGGCCAGGCCCTCGCTGACGTCATCGCCCATCAGATGGTCGATCACCTCATGCTCCTCCAGGTTCAGCCCGGCATCGAGGCTGCCTTCGAGGCCCTGGCGCGACAGCCGCTTCATCTCCGCCAGGCCGCTACGGCTCTTGCCGGCCAGGGCCCGGCAATAGTCGGCGGCGCGGTCGAACAGCTCGCTGTCGGGCACGACGTAGTTGACCAGCCCCCAGCGTTCCGCCTCGACCGCCTCGATCCAGCGGTTGGAGTACATCAGGTCCAGCGCCCGGCGCAGGCCGACCAGGCGTGGCAGCCGCTGGGTACCGCCGCCGCCCGGGATCAGGCCATAGCGGGCGTGCTGGTCGCCGACGCGCGCGCCCTCGCCGGCGAACACCACGTCGCAGGCCAGCATCAGTTCCAGGCCGCCGGCCAGGGCCAGGCCGTGCACGGCCGCCACCACGGGCAACGGTGAGGCTTCGAGCCGGCGCAACATGCGGTGGATGGCGGTGATGAACGCTTCCTGTTGCGCCCGCTCGCGGCGCGCCTGCAACACCTCGTCCAGGTCGGCACCGGTGCAGAAGGTCTTGCCGTTGCCCAGGATCAGCACCACCCGCACCTCGGGGTCGGCCTCGAACGCGTCGAGCGCCGCCTCCACACCTTCGATCAGCGGCGTCGACAGACAGTTGAATTTCTCTGGCCGGTTCAGGGTGATCAGACCGACCCGCTCGCGCACCTCGCGCAGCACGGGGCTTTCCTGTGGTGCCATCTCTCGTCTCCTCCGTCCGACCGCCTCAATAGGGAACGGTGATGCGTCCGGCCTTCTCGCGGGCGATGATCATCTTCTGGATCTGTGCCGTGCCGTCGCCGATCTGCAGGCCCATCACGTCGCGCAGGCGCTGCTGATGCGGCAGGTCGGTGGTGTAACCGTAGTGGCCGTGAGTCAGCAGGCAACGGTGAATGACCTCGAAGGCGACCTTCGGACCCCACCACTTGCACATCGCCGCTTCCTTGGTGTGCGGCAAATCCTGGTCCCTCAGCCACAGGGTCTTGTAGCAGAGCAGCCGTGCCGCCTCGAGCTCGGTCTCCGCCTCAGCCAGCGGCTGGGTCACCCCCTGGTAGGCGGCGATCGGCTTGCCGAAGGCCTCGCGCTCGGTGATGTAGACCCAGGTCTCGTCCAGCGAGGCCCGCGCGGCGGCCAGGCACTGCAGGCCAATCAGCGCTCGGGAGTAGTCGAAGCCGGTCATCACCTGGTGAAAGCCCTGGCCTTCCTCGCCCAGCATCGCCGCGGCCGGCACGCGTACCCCGTCGAAGAACACCGAGCCGCGGCCGACGGCGGCCGAGCCGACGTCGTCGAAGGCGCTGCGGCTGATGCCATCGGCGTCGAGCGGGACCAGAAAGGCGCTGACCCCGGCGGCACGCGCTTCCTGCGCGCCGGTCCGGGCGAACAGGATGATCCGGTCGGCCTGGGTGATCAGTGAGATCGAGGTCTTCTCGCCATCGAGGACATAGCCATTGCCGTCGCGCCGCGCCCGCAGCTGCAGGTTGGCGGCATCGGAGCCGCCACCCGGCTCGGTCAGACCCAGCGCCACCACCGAACGGCCGGCGCAGATCTCCGGCACTACGGTGCGCGCCACCTCCGGCACCGCATGCCGGGCCAGCAGCGACCCTTCGAGCGAGGCCAGAAGCTGCAGATAGGCAACGTTCATGTCGCCATAGGCAATCGCCTCGATGATGATGCCCGCGGTGACGCTGTCGAGGCCGTGGCCGCAGACCTCGGCCGGCAGGTCGGCCCCCAGCAGGCCGAGCGTGCCCATCTCCTCGATCAAGCCAGGTTCGATCCGCGCCTCGGCCTCGCGCCGGGCGTAGTGCGGGGCCAGCCGCTCGGCGGCATAGCGTCGCGCGGTCTCGCCGATCGCCTGCTGCTCGTCGCTGAAGGCAAAATGCATGGCCCGTCTCCCGTCCCAGCCGCGGCAAGGGTAGCGACGCCCAGGCGGGCGAACAATGCCGCCACCCGGGGCCGGTTGCCGGCAATGCATTGACGATGCTTGGCGAACCCGGACACAATGGCGCCACCTGCGGCGTCGGCGCGTTCGGCCGGCGCCCATATCGTGCGGAAATCCGGGGCCAGGGAAGGACCTGCCCGGTTGCCGACAACGACATAACGGGGAGGTAACGATGACCAAGAGACTTGCTGCCGTTGGGATGGCAGCCGCGTTGGCATTCACCGTCGGCGGCGCCCAGGCGGCCGACCTGCCTAAGAACCTGACCTGGATAGCCTATGGCACCACCGCATCGGGCTATGCCCAGTCGGTCGCCATCGGCAACATGCTGAAGAACAACTTCGGCACCACGGTGCGCGTCATTCCGGGCAAGAACGACGTCTCACGGATGGCGCCGCTGCGCGACGGCAAGGCGGACTTCTGCGCCTGTGGTATCGCCGTCTACTTCGGCCAGGAAGGCGTGTTCCTGTTCGCCTCCAAGGAATGGGGCCCGCAGCCGCTGCGCGTCGCTGCCACCGCCATCGGCAGCTACAATCTCGCCCTGGCCACGGCCAAGGACGCCAACATCAAGACCATGGCCGACCTCAAGGGCAAACGGGTGTCCTGGGTCCGTGCCGGTGACGCCCTGAACTGGAACGTCGCCGCCAACCTGGCCTTCGCCGGTCTGAGCTGGGACGACGTCGAGCGGATCGAGGTCTCGGGCTTCAAGGCTTCGGTCGACGCCATCATCAACGGCCAGTCCGACGCCGCCTTCATGAGCACCGTGACACCGCATGCCAAGCGCCTGGCGGCCTCGCCGCGCGGCATCTACTGGCCGTCCCTGCCGCACGACGATGCGGATGGCTGGAAGCGGCTGTGGTCGCGGCATCCGGTGAACCAGCAGAACATGGCCATCGTCGGCGCGGACATCACCAAGGAAGCGCCGCACGAGGGCGCGGCCTACGCCTATCCGGCGCTGGTCAGCAACGCCGACCAGGATGCCGACGTCGTCTACGCCCTGGTCAAGGCGATGATGGAGAACTACGACGACTACAAGGACGCCGCACCGGGCGCCAAGGGCTGGACCATCGACAACCAGAACCTGACCTGGGCCCTGCCGTACCACGACGGCGCGATCCGCTACTGGAAAGAGAAGGGCATGTGGGGCGACAAGGAGCAGGCCCACCAGGACGGTCTGGTGAAGCGTCAGCAGGTGCTGATCGACGCCTGGAACGCCATTCCGAACCGCGACGGCATGTCCAAGGATGAGCTGAAGGCGGCCTGGGGCAAGGCCCGTGCCGCGGCCCTGACCAAGGCCGACATGACCCTGGTGTTCGACGACGTGGTCTTCAAGTAACCTCGTCGATGACCACCGCAAGTCCCGCGAGCGGGCCCGCCGATGACGGCGGGCCCGCGTCGCCGCAGCAGCCTGCCACCGCAGAGCATCGCTACCGTCAGCTGACGCCGTCCTGGCGCTGGGTCATGGTGATTGCGACCGTACTGTCGGTCGTCATCTCCATGTACCAACTGTTCAACCTGGGCCGGTTCGGCGGCTTTGTCGCCATCGACACCCAGTACTTCTTCGCCCTGCTGGGTGTGCTGTTGCCGCTGACCTTCCTGATTTTCCCGGCCCGCGCCGCCGACCGCGAGCGCATGCCGGTTTACGACATGGCGCTGTTCGCCGCCGCCTTCGCGGTCAACATGTATTTCCTCTACTGGGCCCGCGACATCGTCGACCTGGGCTGGGAGTACGCCGCCCCCGACCACATCAAGTATGCCGGCATGCTGCTGTGGCTGCTCGTGCTCGAGGCAACGCGGCGGGCCGGCGGCTTGCCGGTGTTCCTGGTCGTCTTCCTGCTGTCGCTGTACCCGGTCTACGCGAGCTACGTGCCGGTGCCGTTCGATGCCTTCAGCGAGGAGTTCGGCGTCGCCGTCGCCTATCACGCGGTGTCGAGTGAATCGATCTTCGGCATCCCGTTCCGCGCCTTCGCCAACCTGGTGATCGGCTTCCTGATGTTCGGCGTCGCCCTGCAGTACACCGGCGGCGGCAAGTTCTTCCTCAACCTGGCTTTCGCCCTCCTGGGCCATGTCCGTGGCGGCCCGGCCAAGGTGGCGATCTTCGCCTCCGGCCTGATGGGCTCCATGAGCGGCAGCGTGATCACCAACGTGCTGACCACCGGCGCGCTGTCGATCCCGGCGATGAAGCGGATCGGCTTCAAGCCGCACTACGCCGGCGGCGTCGAGGCCTGCGCCTCGACCGGCGGCGTGCTGATGCCGCCGATCATGGGCGCCACCGCCTTCGTCATGGCGATCTACCTGGAAGTCCCCTATTCGGAGATCGTCATCGCCGCGGTGATCCCCTCGCTGCTCTACTTCTTCGGCCTGTTCGTGCAGATCGACTCCTATGCCGCGAAGGAGAAGCTGAAAGGTCTGCCGAAGGTCGAGATGCCCTCGGTGCGCGAGACCCTGAAGGCCGGCTGGTACTACGTTTTCGTCTTCTTCCTGCTGATCTGGATGCTGATGTTCCTGCAGCGCGAAGCGCTGGCGCCCTACTACGCCACGATGCTGCTGATCGCCATCAACCAGATGGTCAAGGCCAACCGATGGAACTTCGACGACCTGATCAAGTTCATCGTCGGCGTCGGCCGGCTGTTCGTCGAGCTGGCGGCGATCCTGGCCGGCATCGGCATGATCGTGGGCGCACTGTCGCTGACCGGGAAGGTCAGCACCCTGGCCAACGAACTGCTGTCGCTTGCCGGTGACAGCGTCCTGTTGCTGCTGTTGATGGGGGCGGTGGCCAGTTTCATCATGGGCATCGGCGTCACCGTCACGGTGGCCTACATCATCCTGGCCATCACCCTGGCCCCGGCGCTGACCGATTCCGGCCTGAACCCGATGGCCGTGCACCTGTTCATGCTGTACTGGGGCATGTTGTCGTTCATCACCCCGCCGGTGGCACTGGGCGCCTTCGCCGCCGCCAGCCTGGCCCACGCGGCGCCGATGCGGACCGGGTTCGAGGCCATGCGCCTGGGATCGATCATCTATTTCATCCCGTTTTTCTTCGTGCTGAACCCGGCGTTGATCATGCAGGGCAGCGCGGTCGAGGTGCTCAGCGTCTTCGCCACCGCGGTGGTCGGTGTCACCCTGCTGGCCGGTGCGCTGCAGGGCTACCTGATCGTCGCCGGCGACCTGACCACCAGCAACTGGGCCCAGTGGCCGATCCGGGTCGCCATCTTCGTTGCGGCGATGCTGTTCGCCGTGCCCGGCGGCCAGTTTGTCGGCTACAGCAACCTGGAGCTGGCGCTGGCCGGTGTGGTCGTCGGCGGTCCCGCGGCAGCGCTCGCCTGGCTGCTCAACCGTGCAGCCCGGCGGGAGCTGACCCCCGCATGAGTCGCAACGCCGCGCGGGCCCTGGTCGAAACCCTGCGCCGGCACGACGTCGACCGGGTGTTCTGCGTGCCCGGCGAGAGCTACATCGCCGTGCTGGATACGCTGTTCGACGTGCCCGAGATCGAGGTCGTGACCTGCCGTCACGAAGGCGGTGCCGGGTTCATGGCGGTGGCCGACGCCAAGGTCACGGGCCGGGCCGGCACCTGCTTCGTCTCCCGCGGCCCCGGCGCGACCAACGCCGCGATCGCCGTGCACACTGCCGATCAGGACGCCGTGCCGCTGGTGCTGTTCGTCGGCCAGGTCGAGCGCAAGGACCTGGGCCGGCGCGCCTTCCAGGAGGTCGACTACCGCAAGACCTTCTCGGACATGGCCAAATGGGTCGAGCAGGTGCACGACGCCGACAAGCTGCCGGAAGCGGCGGCGCGGGCCTACGCCATCGCCGGCTCTGGCACCCCCGGTCCGGTGGTGGTGGTGCTGCCGGAAGACATGCTCGAGGAACCGACCGAGGCACAGGCCGAAGCGCCGCGCAGCCAGGGTCCCGTGGCGCCGGCGACACAGGACATCGCCGCACTCGCCGACCGTCTGGCTTCGGCGGAACGGCCGGTGCTGATCGCCGGCGGCGGCGCTGGCGCCCCGGCGGCGCGACGGGCCCTGCTGGCCGCGGCCGAAGCCTGGGCCCTGCCGGTCGCCACCAGCTTCAAGCGCCAGGACCTGTTCCCCAACGGCCACCCGAACTTCGCCGGCCACCTCGGTTATGGCATTCCGGCCGCCCTTGGCGACGCCCTGCGCGAGGCCGATCTGGTCCTGGCGGTCGGCACGAGGCTCGGCGACGTCACCACGCAAGGCTACACGCTGCCGACACCCGGCCAGACCCTGGTGCACGTCTACTCGGACGCCGACCAGTTCGGACGCAACTTCCGCGTCGATGCCGGCATCGTCGCCGATGCGGAACCCTTCCTGGACGCCCTGGCCGCGCACAACGCGCCGCCGGCACCCGCGGGCCGCGGCGACTGGCTCGCCCGGCTGCACCAGGTGCATGCCAAGCTGGCGGAATGGCAGCCGCTGGCGGCCGACGACGGGGTCGATTTCGGGCATGTCGTTCACGCCATGAGCCGGCAGCTTGCCGACGACGCGATCGTCACCATGGATGCCGGCAACTTCTCCAGCTGGTGCCACCGCCACTTCCGGTTCGAGCCCTCGCACCTGCTGGTCGGCTGCGTTACCGGCGCCATGGGCCTGGGTGTGCCGGCCGCGGTCGCCGCCGCCCTGCGCCATCCCGGACGGCAGGTGGTCGGCCTGATCGGCGACGGCGGCATGCTGATGACGGGGGCCGAGCTGGCGACCGCGGTTCAGACCGGGGCCCGGGTGCGCCTGATCATCGCCAATAACGGCGCTTTCGGGACGATCCGCACGCACCAGGAAAAGAAGTACCCGGAACGGGTGATCTCGACCGGCCTGGCCAATCCCGACTTCGCCGCCATGGCCGAGGCCTATGGCGCCGTCGGCCTCAAGGTGGAACGGCCGGAGGAGGCCGAGCCGGCGCTGGCGCAGGCACTGGCCGCCGACGGCCCGGCAGTGATCGACGTGCGTACCAGCCTCGAGCACATCTCGGCCTACGCTTCGATCTCCGGCCTGCGGAGCCAATAGCCATGGCCCTGTTCCGACGTTCGGCGCCGCCGCCGGCGCCGCCCGCACAGGATGACAGCCTGCGGCCGCTGTTCGAGCCGCAGAGCATCGCCATCATCGGTGCCTCGAACGACATCCATAAGTTCGGTGGCCGGCCGATCCGCTATATGAAGGAAGCCGGCTACGCCGGCCGGCTGTTCCCCATCAACCCGAAGGGCGTCGAGATCCAGGGTCTGCCGGCCTATGCCGACGTGCGTGACGTCGCCGAGCCGATCGACATGGCAATCATCAGCGTGCCGGCGCCCTACGTGGTCGAGGCGGTGCGCGGCTGCGCCGAAGGTGGCGTCCGCTCGGCGGTGATCTTCTCCTCGGGCTTTGCCGAGATCGGCGGCGACGGCGCCGTCTGGCAGGACGAGATCGCCGCCATCGCCCGCGACACCGGCCTGCGCGTGGTCGGGCCCAACTGCATGGGCACGCTGAACGTGCGCACCTGGGCGATCGGCACCTTCACCAGTGCCTTCGAGCACGGCTGGCCCCGGCCGGGACGGATCTCGATCATCAGCCAATCCGGCGCCGTCGGCGCCCATACCATGGTGCTGGCGCGCGAACGCGGGCTGGGCATCAACGGCTGGGTCACCACCGGCAACGAGTGTGACGTCGACGTTGCTGCCTGCCTCGCCTACTGCGCCGCCGATCCCAAGACTCAGGTCATCGCCTGCTATATCGAGGGCACACGCAATCCGAAGGCGCTGCAGCAGGCCCTGGCCAGCGCGCGCCAGCACGGCAAGCCGGTGGTGATGCTGAAGGTCGGCGCCTCCGACGTCGGCGCCGTCGCCGCCAGTTCGCACACCGCCTCGCTGGCCGGCGCCGACCAGGTGTTCGATGCCGTCTTTCGCCAGCACGGGGTGTTCCGCGCCCACTCGCTGGAGGAACTGCTCGACGTCTCCGGCGCCGCCGCGGCCGGCCACTTCCCCACGGGCAACCGCCTCGGCATCGTCACCATCTCCGGCGGCGTCGGCGTGCTGTCGGCGGATGCGGCTGCCGCCAACGGCATGGAAGTGCCGGAGCTGCCGCAGAAAGCCCAGAAAACGTTGAAGGAGCTGATGCCGTTCGCGGCCGTGTGCAACCCGGTCGACACCACGGCACAGATGCTGAACGACGTGCCGCTGTTCGAGAAGAACATGCGGGCGATGCTCGATCACGGCAAATGCGATGCCGTCGTCGCCTTTCTCAGCACCATCGGCTTCTCCGAGCGGATGATGGCGCAGTTGCGCGAGATGCTGCCCCGGGTCCGGGCACAGCACGAGAAGGACCTGATCGTGCTGTCGATGATCTGCAAGCCCGAGGACCGGGAACTGCTCGAGCAGCACCGCTACCTGGTGGTCGAGGATCCCAGCCGGGCTATCGCCACCATTGCCGCGCTGATGCATTTCGGCCGCAGCTTTGCCCACGGCGCCGATGCCGACCCGCCGGCCCTGCCGGGCGGCGCCCGGCCGCCCGAGGGCGCGCCGCTGGCGGAGCACGAGGCCGCCGCCCTGCTGGCGGATGCCGGGCTGCCGATGCTGCCGGCGCGGCTCGCCACCTCGGCAGAGGAAGCGACCCAAGCCGCCCTCGAGGTCGGCTACCCGGTGGTGCTGAAGGCCGCCTCGCGCGACATCGCCCACAAATCCGATATCGGTGGCGTCAAGCTGAACCTGGGCTCGGCCCAGGAGGTGCTGACGGCCTACGAGGCGATCATCGCCGCGGTGCGCGAGAACGCACCGCAGGCAACGCTGGACGGCGTGCTGGTCACGCCGATGGCCGCCGGCGGGCTGGAGACGATCATCGGCGTCCACCGCGATCCGGTGTTCGGGCCGGTGGTGATGTTCGGCCTGGGCGGCGTGTTCGTCGAGCTGCTGAAGGACGTGACCTTCCGGGTGGCGCCGTTCGGGATCGAGGAGGCCCACCGCATGATCCGCGAGATCCGCGGGTTTCCGATCCTCGAAGGCGCGCGCGGCCAGCCGCCGGCCGACCTCGATGCCCTGGCCGGGGCGTTGAGCCGCCTCTCCGTCTACGCCGCCGCCTTTCCCGATGCGATCGACAGCATCGACATCAACCCGCTGCTGGTCCACCCACCCGGCGGCGGCGCGGTGGCACTGGACGCCCTGGTGGTGCCGCGCGGCGCCGAGGACGGAAACTGAGCCGCGGCACGGCGGTTGCCAGAGCCGTCCGATCCGGCTGCAATGTTGCATCCGACAACGGCCGGAGCGGGCACATGGCAGTCAGACGCATCGTGAGGAACGTCGCAACGCAGCAGGTCGCCCTGGCCCACGCCTTCTACCGCGACCTGCTCGGCCTCGACGTGGTCATGGACCTTGGCTGGATCGTCACCTTTGCGTCCGGGCAGACGGCACCGGCTCAGATCAGCATCGCCAGCGAGGGCGGTTCAGGTACCGACGTTCCTGACATCTCGATCGAAGTCGATGATGTCGACGATGTCCATGCGCGGGCGCAGGCGGCCGGCTTCGAGATTGCCTATCCCCTGACGGACGAGCCGTGGGGGGTGCGCCGCTTCTACGTCCGCGACCCGTTCGGTCAACTGGTCAACATTCTCGCCCACGCCGACTGACCGGCGCCGGCCGGCTGCGGCTGGTCACGCCGGTTCGGCGGTGTCAGCAAACGCCAGCATCAGCTCGCTCAGGCGAGGCTCCGCCACCGCCGCCGCTGCCCGCTCGACCGGCATCCACTTGCGCCGGCGCATGGCCTTTTCCGGCCAGTCGTCCTCCACGGTCTCGACCTGCATGGGGTACAGCTCGACGCGGCAGATCGCGCCCCCCTTCACGTCAGCCTTTTTGTAGGCGTAGTGGCCGATGTCCTTCTTGCTCACCGCGCCGCGGACGCCAGCCTCCTCGAAGGCCTCCTTCTCGGCCGACTCCCGCGGCGTGTAGTCGGGCGCAATGTTGCCCTTGGGCACCACCCAGCGGCCGGTGTCCAGGGAGGTGACCAGCAGCAGCTCCAGCCGGCGTTTGCGCCAACGGTAGGGCAGCACCGCGCTCTGCCGCACCTTGGCCAGTTCATGTCCCATCGTTCACCACGCCGGGCTTGCCGCGCCGCGCGGCCAGCGCCGTTCAGTACAAATGGTCGCGATAGCTCCGCTCGATATGGGCCTCGGTTTCGGCCACCTGCTCGCCCTCGTTGAGCTGGTCCGCGATCATCCGGCCCAGCGACGGGATCTCGTCCCGGCCGGCCCGGTAGTCATCCTGCCACAGCTTCGAGCGGATGATCGCCTTGGCGCAGTGCAGGAAGGCCTCCTCGACCTCGACCCGCACCGCCGCCGTCGGCACCTTGCCGCCAACCGCCATCCCGGCCAGCACGGCGGCATCGGTGACGACGCTGGCCCGGCCGTTGACCCTGAGCGTTTCGCCAATGCCGGGCACCAGGAACAGCAGGCCGACCTGGGCGTTGGCGATGATGTTGGCCAGGCTGTCGAGCCGGTTGTTGCCGCGCCGGTCGGGGATCAGCAGCGTATGGTCGTCCAGCACCTGGACGAAGCCGGGCGCGTCGCCCCGCGGCGAGGCATCGACGCTGCCGTCGGCGCCACTGGTCGCCAGGATCATGAACGGCGAATGCGCGATGAAGTTGCGGCAATGCCGGTCCAGCCGCTTCAGGTCCTTCCGCTGCACCAGGTCCGAGGGCTGGGGATAGAGGGCGCGCAGATCGCCTTCCGAGGCGACCGGTGGGTCGCCTGCATCTGCCATGGCCGTCACCTCCGATTTTGTTGCCGCCTGCTATAGCAGGGCCGGCTCGGCACTGCCAAGCAGGGTCCACGGTGGGGCCGAATCCGCCCTGCCGCAACCGCAGATTCGTGCTATGAAGCCGGCAGCTCAACCCAACCAATCAGACCGCCGGCAGGCGGCCCGAACGGACCAGAGGAGGACGATTCCCATGCCCGGAGCCGTGGAATTCGAGAAGCAGGGCGCCGTTGGCGTCATCACCGTGAAGAACCCGCCGGTCAACGCCCTGAGCGCGGCGGTGCGCGATGGCCTGATGGACGGCATCCGCCAGGGTGTGGCCGACGATGCGGTCAAGGCGATGGTCATCGTCGGCGATGCCCGCACCTTCATTGCCGGCGCCGACATCCGCGAATTCGGCAAGCCGCCCTCCGGCACCCCGCTGCATGAGGTCAACCTGGCGATCGAGAACAGCCCCAAGCCGGTCGTCGCCGCCATCCATGGCACCGCGCTGGGCGGCGGCCTCGAGGTCGCGCTGTGCTGCCACTACCGTTATGCCGTGCCCAAGGCCCTGGTCGGCCTGCCCGAGGTCAAGCTCGGCCTGATCCCCGGCGCCGGCGGCACCCAGCGCCTGCCCCGCCTGGCCGGGGCGGAGAAGGCCCTGGACCTGATCGTCACCGGCAATTTCGTGCCGGCACCCAAGGCCAAGGACCTGGGCGTCGTCGACGAGATCGGCGACGACCTGGTCGGCGGCGCCGTGGCCTATGCCGAGAAGCTGGCGGCCGACAACGCGCCCCTGCGCAAGGTGCGCGATCTCGACTGCGATGCCAACCCTGCCGTGTTCGAGGCCTACCGCAAGAAGATCCAACGCTCGGCCCGTGGCTTCAAGGCACCCTGGGCCTGCATCGACGCGGTCGAAGCGGCGGCAACGCTGCCGTTCGACGACGGGCTGGCGAAGGAGCGCGAGCTGTTCGTGGTCTGCCACGACAGCCCGGAATCGGCCGCCCAGCGACACGTGTTTTTCTCCGAGCGGGAGGTCACCAAGATCCCCGACGTGCCCAAGGACACGGCGCAGAAGGAGATCGCCAAGGTCGCGGTGATCGGCGCCGGCACCATGGGCGGCGGCATTTCCATGAACTACCTGAATGCCGGCATCCCGGTGACCATCCTGGAGGCTGACGCCAAGGCGCTCGACCGCGGCGTCTCGATCATCCACGGCAACTATCAGAACACCGTCAGCAAGGGCCGGCTGAGCGAGGCGGCGATGGAGCAGCGCATGGCCCTGCTGTCGCCGACCACCGACTATGCCGACATCGCCGACGCCGACCTGGTGATCGAAGCGGTCTTCGAGGAAATGGAGATCAAGAAGGAGGTGTTCAAAAAGCTGGACGAGACCGTTAAGGCGGACGCGATCCTGGCCTCCAACACCTCGACCCTGGACATCGACCAGATGGCCGCCGCGACCGGCCGGCCGGACCAGGTGATCGGCATGCACTTCTTCTCGCCGGCCAACGTGATGCGGCTGTTGGAGGTGGTGCGCGGCAAGGACTCCTCGCCGTCGACCATTGCCACCGCCATGACCAGCGGCCGCAAGGTCGGCAAGATCTCCGTGCTGGTCGGCAACTGCCACGGCTTCGTCGGCAACCGTATGCTGCACGGCTACACCGGCGAGGCCTCGTTCCTGCTCGAGGAAGGCGCCCTGCCCTACCAGGTCGACAAGGTGATCTTCGACTTCGGCCTGCCGATGGGACCGTTCCAGATGGGCGACCTGGCCGGCCTCGACGTCGGCTGGCGCATCCGCAAGGCGCGGGCCGCCGAGCGGCCGTCGAACCAGCCCTACTCGGGCACCATCGCCGACCGCATCTGCGAGATGGACCGCTATGGCCAGAAGACGCAAGGCGGCTACTACGACTACAAGGAAGGCGACCGCACGCCGCTGCGCAACGACGAGGTCGAGGCGCTGATCGTCAAGGTCTCCGAGGAGAAGGGCATCACCCGCCGCGAGATCGGCGACGAGGAGATCCTCAAGCGCTGCCTGTATCCCCTGGTCAACATCGGCGCCCAAATTCTCGACGAGGGCATGGCGCTGCGCTCGTCGGACATCGACATCATCTACATCAACGGCTACGGCTTCCCGGCCTACCGGGGCGGACCGATGTTCTGGGCCGATCAGATCGGCCTGGCCTCGGTGCTGGACGACATCAAGCGCTTCCATGCCGAGCTGGGCGAGCGCTGGACCCCGGCGCCGCTGCTGGAGAAGCTGGTGGCCGAGGGCAAGAGCTTCGCCGACTTCGACCGCCAGGCCAGCGCCGGCTGAGCGAGGAAAGAGCCGGCGCCGGCTGAGCCTGTGCAAGACAAGACCGCCGCGCCGGATCGGTGCGGCGGTCTTTCTTTGCGGCCAATGGTGCCCCGAAGCACCATCGGTCCGAGTGGGGCCGCTACGCGTTGACCCCGGCTTTCGTGTTGTGTCCCGGGTGATTGTTCAGACGCTCGATTGGCGCGTTGTATCCAAGGCACCTGAGTCTGGTTCGATTGTAGGCATCGACGAAGCTGCGGATGAACTGATTTCGTTCGTGGTGTGTGTCGAAGCGGTTCTTGCCGTGGTTTCGGG
>Ga0209458_1000107_pt1 | contig 45531 bp, 49 predicted proteins | sample WorMetLIZAISLAND_FD_187411 | JGI IMG/M metagenome (GOLD analysis project Ga0209458, IMG submission 187411) | Marine gutless worms symbiont microbial communities from Max Planck institute for Marine Microbiology, Germany - Inanidrilus manae... ...
CTGCTCCGAGACCCCGTGCCGACGGGTGACCTCCTTCACCGTCCCGCCGGCCTCCTGCTCCCGCAGGATCCCAATGATCTGTTCTTCCGTGAATCGACGCTTCATCAAACAGTCCTCCTCCTAAGGAGGACTCTCATGCCTCATGACCTAGATTCGGGGGAACAGGTCAAGCGGGTATCTCCATCTTTGGAAGGGCAAGATTTATGTTACCGAGTTCCTCAACGGTTAGCTCACGGGAGCTTGTTGAACTCGCACCTGCGTCGCCAGCACGGCGCCGATGACGAGCGCGCCGCCAGCGAGCTGTTGCGGGGTCAGGCGTTCGCCGAGCAGCAGGACAGCGAGCGCTATGGTGGCGATCGGCTCAAGGTTCATGATCATCGACGTGCGCAGGGCGCCGATCAGCTTGACGCCGGTGAACATGGCGAGGAAGGCGACGGAGAAACAGAAGATCGTGCCCGCCAACGGCGCCCAGCCGGCGAGGTCCGCCGACGGCAGCGCGAAGGTGCCGCTGGCCAGCACCAGCACCGCCGCCACGACGGCACCGCAGACAGACATGTGGAAGGTCACCACGGTCATGTCCTCGGCGGCGAGCGTGCGGCCAGCCCAGACGAAGGAAGCCGAAGCACCGGCGGCGCCGACCAGCGCGAAGGCGATGCCGCGCGGATCAAGGCTGGCGAAGGAGACCTCGAGCGCCAGCGCCAGGCCGGCGAAGGCGGCGAGGAAGGCGACGGCTTCGAGCGGCCGCGGCAGGCGGCGCTGCAAGACGCTCTCGAAGGCGACGGTCATCAGCGGGTAGGTGTAGAAGACCAGCACCGCCAGGCTGACCGGCAGGAAAAGGATCGAAGCCAGATAGCAACTGGTCCCGCCAAAGTAGACCAGCCCCACGGCATAGCTCCTCAGACGCGACCGCGTCGGCAAGCCAGTCGTTCGGCCGCTCAACCGCAGGAAGCCCCAGATCATCAGAATCACGGCCGGATAGCGCAGCGCGATCACGGTCAGCGGGTTGCTGCCGGCGTCGTAAACCAGCCGCGCCAGTACGAAGGACAGCGCAATCACCGTGGCGGCGAAGACCACCACCATCACGCCGCCGGGCCCGGCCCGCGCGCCGGCCCTCTCAGCCGTGCTCATGCGGGCCTGGGCTGCGCGGGGTCACATCGCGCAATGATGGATCGATTGCACCCCATGACCGGCAGTTAGCCTGGAGCCGGCCGGCCTGGCAATGCCCGCGGCAGTGCCGCTTGTTTCCCCTGGCTTGTCCCCCCCTGCTTGTCCCGGGGGCCCTCCGATGCATAATTCCTTGTTCGGGTCCGAAAACGACCATCGACCGCCTTCCCGCGGCCGGCCGGAGAAGGCCTCTCACGCAAGGACTTCAGCCATGACCCACCGCAGCGGCCGACACTTCCTGCAGATCCCCGGGCCGACCAACGTGCCCGACCGGGTGCTGCGCGCCATGGACCGGGCGACCATCGACCACCGCGGGCCCGGCTTCGCCGAACTCGGAAAAGAGGTGCTGGCCGGCCTGAAGCAGATCTTCCAGACCGAGAGCCCGGTGGTGATCTACCCCTCCTCCGGCACGGGCGCCTGGGAGGCGGCCCTGGTCAACACGCTCTCGCCGGGCGATCGAGTCTTGATGTTCGAGACCGGCCACTTTTCGACTCTCTGGAGCGAGATGGCGGAGCGCCTCGGCCTCACTGTCGAGGTCATGCCGGGCGATTGGCGCAGCGGCGCAGACCCGGCGCAGATCGAGGCCAGACTGTCCGAAGACAAGGAGCAGACCATCAAGGCCGTCTGCGTGGTCCACAACGAAACCTCGACCGGGGTCACCAGCCGCATCGGCGCCGTGCGTCAGGCGATCGACCGCGCCGGCCATCCGGCGCTCTTCATGGTCGATACCATTTCATCGCTGGCCTCGATCGACTATCGGCACGACGAATGGGGCGTCGACGTCACCGTGGGCGGCTCGCAGAAGGGCCTGATGCTGCCGCCGGGCCTGGGCTTCAACGCGATCAGCGACAAGGCACGCGCCGCCGCCGAGACGGCCGGTCTGAAACGCTCCTACTGGGACTGGCAGGCCATGCTCGGGCCGAACGCTTCCGGCTTCTTCCCCTACACGCCGGCGACCAACCTGCTCTACGGCCTGCGCGAGGCCATCACTATGCTGCTGGAGGAAGGCCTCGAGAACGTCTTCGCCCGCCACCAGCGCCATGCGGAGGCAACGCGGCGCGCGGTCAATGCCTGGGATCTGGAAATCCTCTGTCGCAACGCGGCTGAGCATAGCGGCTCGCTGACTGCGGTGCTGATGCCCGAGGGACACAGCGCCGATGCCCTGCGCGCCGTCATCCTGGAGCGCTTCGACCTGTCGCTCGGCTCCGGCCTCGGCAAGGTGAAGGACAAGGTGTTCCGCATCGGCCATCTCGGTGACTTCAACGACCTCATGCTGGTCGGCACGCTCTGCGGCGTCGAGATGGGCCTGGCGCTTGCCGGCGTGCCGCACAAGCGCGGCGGCGTCGAGGCGGCGATGGATTATCTGGCCGGAACGGAGGCCCAACGTAGCGGCCAGGCGGCCGCCCAATGATACGTAAGTTGCTAGTCGGCCTTGTCGTGTCGGCCGTTAGTCTCGGGGCGGGCCTGATCATTGTTCTACTTCAGGGCGATTTGAACTACCACATCCCGCTTGTCGGCCTGGCACTGGCGTGGCTCGTCTGGGTCAACAGACGTTTGCTGCCCTTCTAGCCTTGCCACGAGCAATGCTTACAAGCGCCCCCTCACCCTCCCAGGCGCCTTGCGGCACCTGGGCCCCTCCCTCTCCCCCGGAGGGGCGAGGGTATCTAGGCGCGCGGCCCTTTTCCCTCGCCCCTTGGGGGAGAGGGAGGGGCCCATCGCGACAGCGATGGGAGGGTGAGGGGTAAGCAACGCTTGCGGTGAGCGACAACGCACCAGTCTTTTGCCCCGCTCTCACCGCCAACTCAATGAAAGGCGCATAGTGACAAGCCAAGCAAAACACAGCGATCTCTACCGCCTCACCGCCATTGAGGCGGTCGACTTGCTGAAGCGCGGCGAGGTCTCGCCGCTGGAGCTGGTCGAGGCGGCCGCCGCGCGTATCGAGGCGACCGACGGCGCTCTGAACGCCATGCCGACACTTTGCCTGGATCGTGCGCGCGAGCAAGCCAGGCGGATCATGGCCGAAGGCCGTAATGGAGACCGACCGGCCGGCTGGCTCGCCGGGCTGCCGGTGGCAATCAAGGACCTGAACGACGTGGCCGGGGTGCGCACCACCTACGGTTCGCCAATCTACGCCGACCACGTGCCGGAGCGCTCCGACGTCATGGTCGAGATGCTGGAGGAGAACGGCGCCGTCGTGATCGGCAAGGCCAATACGCCGGAGTTCGGCGCCGGCGCCAGCACCTTCAACGAGGTCTTCGGCAAGACGCATAATCCCTGGAACCTGGAGAAGCAGGTGGCCGGCTCCTCCGGCGGCTCGGCCGCGGCGCTGGCCGCCGGGCAGGTCTGGCTCGCCAGCGGCTCGGACCTGGGCGGCAGCTTGCGCACGCCGGCCAGCTTCAATTCGGTGATCGGCCTGCGCCCTTCGCCCGGCCGCGTCGCGCACGGGCCCAAGCCGCGTCCCTTCTCGACCCTCGCTGTCGAGGGACCAATGGCGCGCACGGCCGAGGACTGCGCGCTCTTCCTCGACGCCATGGCCGGCATGCATCGGGAAGACCCGCTGTCGCTGCCCGCGCCCGCCACGCCCTTCCTGGAAACAGTGCGCGCCCGGCGCAAGCCCAAGCGGGTTGCCTTCAGTCCCGACCTGGGACTGGTGCCAGTCGACCGGCGTGTACTCGAGATCTGCCGTCAGGCGGCCGAGGCCTTCGCCGGCCAGGGCATCTCCGTGGAGGAGGCCTGCCCTGATTTCTCCGGCGCCCTGGAGACCTTCCAGACACTGCGTGCCGCCAGCTTCGCCGCCAACATGGGGCCGCTGCTGCGTGAGCATCGCGACAAGCTGAAGCCGGAGGTGATCTGGAACATCGAGAAGGGCATGGCGCTCAACGCCGACGCGATCGGCCAGGCCGAAGTCATGCGCGGCGAGCTCTTCCACCGCGTGGTCGCCTTCTTCGAGAGCTACGACCTGCTGCTCTGCCCGACCGCCATCGTGCCGCCGTTCGACGTGGACGTGCGCTACGTGGAAGAGGTCGGGGGGGTCAAGTTCGACACCTACATCGACTGGCTCGGCATCACCTTCACCGTCACCCTGACCTCCTGCGCCGCCGTCTCGGCGCCGGCCGGCTTCACGGCCGATGGCCTGCCGGTCGGCCTGCAGATCATCGGGCCGCCGCGCGGCGAAGCTGCCGTGCTGACCGCAGCGGCGCTGCTCGAAGAGGCAACCGGCATCGCCGACCGCCTGCCCATCGATCCGATGGCGGCTGGTGGGGCATCCTATATGGCGTAAGACGACGCCGGCCACGGCCGGGCTGACCGGAGAACCCGGGAGACGTTCTCAGTTCAATAGGCCGCGTACGGCCGCAGCCATAAAGTCAGCCTTCGCGTCGGCTGTTTTAGGCGTTGCCATCCAACAACGCGGCACAGAGTTTGGCCCTGAGCACCGGCTTCGCCAGCAGCTGCACCTGCATCTGGCCCTTGACCTCGGCCAGGGCCTTGGCTGCCCTCATGCAGACGCCGCCCGCCCCGCTACAGACCAGGACCTTGGCCGCGCTGTCCTGGCCACACAGCCAACGGATGATCTCGATCCCGTCGAGGTCCGGCATGAGCAGGTCGAGAACGACCACCTCGGGTCGAAAAGCCGGATATGACTCCATGAACTCGCGGCCGCCTCGTACCGTCGCAACGCGGAAGCCCAATTGCTCCGCCACCGCCTGCAGATAGGACCTGAAATCGGGCTCGTCCTCGACGACGAGCAGTCGCTTGTTCGGCATTGCAAAGTTCCAGTGAGAGCCGAGCTCCGCCTAGAAGCGGAAGTTTGGTGCTGGCAGAAATGTTCCCGGAATGCTCGCGGTTTATAGGTCTACATACAGGCTTGCTTGATGGAATCCGTCAATGGTTTGACAACCCGCGCCAAACAGGCAGCTCAAGGCGCCACTTAGTGTTGTCGGACCGCCCTGAAGGGCGAGACGCGTCTGTCATCAGGGCCTTCGGCACCAGCCTTGAGTTCGCGCCGGAGTGGGGGACTCAGTCCAGATACTTGGCGATCGCCTGGGCCATGAAGTCGGCCTTGGTGTCGTGCGGGAAGAGCGTCACGAACTTGCCGTCCGGCCCCATCAGGTAGGTAATCGAGGAGTGGTTGACCAAGTAGTCCTCCGGCGCTGCGTCGGACATCACCACCTTGCTGCGATGGATGCGGTAGGCCTTGGCGGCGGTGCGGACCTGCTGCTCGCTGCCGGTCAGGCCGATCAGGCGCGGATGGAAGTGGGGCACGTAGTCCTTGAGCGCCTCGACCGTATCGCGCGTCGGGTCGACGGAAATGAACAGCGGCTGCACCTGCTCGGCCTTGTCCCCGATCAGATCGAGCGCCTCGGTCATGGTCTGCAGGTTGGTCGGACAGATGTCCGGGCAGTAGGTGTAGCCGAAGTAGATCAGCAAGAAGTCGCCGAGGAAGTCGGTATCGCTGCGCATCTCGCCGTTATGGTCGACCAGGCTAAAGGGTCCGCCGAAGCTGACCGGGAAGTCGGGCAGCTTGGGCGGTGACGACTCGCCCTCGGCCGCCATGCCAACCTGCGCCGGAACGCCTAAGGCCAGCACTAGGACGAGGGCTCGAAACAGTCCAACCATGCACCATTCCTTCCGAGCAACGCTGAGGGTTACCTAGCTCTCGCAGCGGCGTGGCGCCATGAACGCATCATCACAGCTGCGCGAGGCCAATACCAAGTCTTGATGATAAAGGCCCGTAGGGATCGCTTGTGCGATCCGTCGGGTAGGAGGAGAGCCGCCAACAATGTCCCAGGGGCGATGCCTTCGCATCGTCAAGGCTTTCCGACGCCCTCCCCAACCTCCCCCGGCGTTTCGCAGAAGCGACCGGAACTGCGGCTTTTCGAGGCTTTTGGACCGCGTCGCGTCCGCCTTGCGATGCCGCCTTGACGATGTAGGGGCATCGCCACGCCAAACGCTCCTAACCAAAAACCACGAAAAGCCGTCCCTATGGGCCTCTATCATCAAGACTTGGTATTAGCCCTCGAAGGCCAGCTTGGCCGGTGAGATCAACACGCCGAACTTCTCGCACCAGATCACCACGCTGCCGAATTGGGCCAGATCGACCCCGGCCGGGACGCTGTAGTTCTGGCTGCCCTTGAAGGCCTTCAGGCGGCCGAGATCAATATACATGGTGCCCTCCACATCGGCCGACTCGGTCACGTTGTCGTGCGGCACCAGATAGACGTGGAACTTCGGCCCCGGCCCGACCTCGAAATCGCTCTCCAGATGCAACAGGTCGTCGTAGACCGTCACGCCGCCGCTGCCGTAGTGGATCGGGTCGGAGGGATTGGCGTGGATGAAGCTACCCTTGGCGACCACTTGCTTGCTGTCCGCGGCGGCCACCTCCTCGCTGGCCACGATGTCGGCCAGGAAAATGTAGGGATAGACGAAGATCCCTGCGGCGAATCCAGCCGCCAGGCCGAGAATACCGCCGCCGAAGAACAGGACGATCAATCTGATCATAACGAATACCCTCCCAAGCAGCGCTCTGGGCTGCCTTCGTTCAATGCGCGGGCTTTGGACTGCCCCTTTCAGACGCTCATATAGTCCCAGGACCGCGTCCCAAACAGACCACGCAGGCTATGGAATGTATAGTTTCATTATGAGAATGCGTCTCATTTTCAATAATTTCATGGACAACTAAGATGGTTATCCCTATCTTGTCGATCCGCAGGCTTCACGGACCGTCCATGTACCGCGACAACACGCTCATCCCCAGCGAAGCGATCCGGCTGCTGGCTCTCGGTATTCTTGCCGACGGGGATCGGCGCTATGCCGAACTGGCCAGCGAAGTGCGGCGCTTCACCAGTCATGTGGTCGGCCCATCCCTGGATCTGGTCGCCTCGCCGCTCGAGCTGCTGAAGGTTGAAGGCCTAATCGAACCGCTCCCAGGTGCGAACAGGGATGCGGACGGGGCCGCGGACGGCGACGAGAGCAGCGCCGACGACGAGATCCTGCGCGTCACCGACAGCGGCCGCGACGAGCTGACCCGCCTGATGACCTCGAACGTGCGTGCGCCGGTCAACGACATCAACAAGCTGATCATCGCGCTGAAGATGCGCTTCCTGCATCTGCTGACCGCGGCCGACCAGCTGCTGCAGCTCGAGATCCTGATCGAGATGGGCGAACGGGAGCTGGCGCGGCTGGTCAACCTGCGTGGCCTGCACGCCGAAGACCCGGGCCACCTGGTCGCCTGGCTCGACCACGACATCTCCGAGACCCGTGCCCGGCTCGATTGGCTGGGCGGCCTGCGCGAAGGCATCGCCGCAGGCTGACAGCACTGCTCAGCTGGCGGCGAGTTGGGCGCCGACGCGCTCCACGTTGAAATCCACGAAGGCTCTCGTCTTGGGCGCGGCGCCCTGGCGGCTGGGATAGACGAGATGACAGTCGCCGGGCGTCCGGCTCCAGCCGGGCAGCACGTGGACGAGCTCTCCCGATGCTTCGTGATCGTCGCCCATGTAGGACGGTAGAACGGCGAGTCCCGCATCCCCCAGAGCGACCCTGCGCAGCGTATCGATGGCGGAGACCGAGGCCTCTCTCGCCGAGGCACAGATTCCGACCACGGGCAGCTTTAGCTTCGGTGGGCTTACGGCCGTCTTCATCCGCGATCCGGACCGGAACGTGATCGAGCTCGACGAGTTCCGCGGCGACGAGTCAGAGAAGGGCCGCGACGGCGCTCCCGATCTAGAGGGCTACGCGAACCACCCCTAGGGCAAATGCCGGCGAACCCGGCCGCGCAGATGCGCGTTAGAGGTGCTGGCCGCCGGTGACGAAGACCTCGGTGCCGGTGACGTAGCCGAAGTCCTCGGTGCAGAGCCGGAAGACCGCCGCAGCGACTTCCTCCGGCCGGCCCATACGGTGCATGGGAATACGCGGGATCAGCGCCTCGTACTCCTCGCCGATCATCGCCGTTTCGATCTCGCCGGGCGCCACCGCGTTGACACGCACACCGATCTCGGCGAACTCGACCGCCATCTCGCGGGTCAGGGCCGAGAGCGCCGCCTTCGAGGTGGAGTAGGCGGAGCCGGCGAAGGGGTGTTTCAGGTGGCCGGCAATCGAGGTGATGTTGACGATCGCCCCCTTGGCCTTGCGCAGGGGCACGGCGAAGCCGCGGGCGAGCGCCAGCGGGGCGAAGAAGTTCAGCTCAAAGACCGAGCGCCAGCCGGCCAGGTCGCCGTTCAGCACGCCGAGGCGCTCCTTGAAAGGGGTCTTGGGCGAGACAGCCGCGTTGTTCACCAGGGCCGCAAGCGGCCCGCCATCGAGCACCTCGTTAGCGGTGGCGACGAAGGCCGCCAGGCTCTCGGGATCGCCGAGGTCCGCGCTGATGTGGTGGGCCCAATTGGGATCGCGCTGGCACTCGATCGGAATGTCCTCGCGCGAGCAGGTGATGATGCGCCAGCCCTCGTCGCTGAAGCGCTTGACCGTGGCATGGCCGATGCCGCGGCTGGCCCCGGTGAGGACGATGGTTTGTCGTGCGCTCTCCATGCGCGCGATCTTAGCCAAATCGCCGCGCCGCGCCAGCCTTGCCGGCGCAACCCTGCCATTCGGCTCGGGTCTTGGCGGCCTTGCCGTCTCGGCCGCGTCCTACGAGACGCTTTGCGGCGCTGCGGCGCAGACCGGTCGCACGCTGACCACCCGGAAAGTCCGCAGACTGCCGTCATGCTCGCGGATCGAAACGTATTCGCCCTCGGCGAAGACATGGCTATCGAAACGGTAGCCCGACTCGTCGTCGTCGGCCTCGCCCCGGATGTCGTAGTGGAATGCCCAGGTCCGCCCACGGGTATGAACCAGATGGCCGAACTCGTCCGCCTCCCCGGCCCAGAAGCGCCACACGCGGCAGTTCTTGCGCTCGGTGCGCCAGCCCTCGACGTCGATGTGGCCATCGTCCTGCAGGGGCGCCACGAACTCGTAGCCGTGACGGCTGCTGCCCTCGGGAAACTCGGGATCGCGGGCCAGCTCCAGTCGGATGGTCTGCAGGGTCATATCCTCTCCTTCTCGCTTGCTTCTTTACGTACCTTGCCCTCGTCCGGCTTGTAGTCGGGATGCGTCTGGATGAAATGACGCAGGACTAGGCGCAGTTTGAGCGCATGTGCCAAATCGCCACGCTTCTTCGCGCCCTCGATGTCGTCGAGAATCATGCGCTTCAGAAGCGGAACGCCATCGGGGCTGTGCACCAGGTAGCTGCCCATCTCGGCGGCGACGATCTCCGGAATATGCTCGTGCTCGGCAATGGCCAGGATCTCGTCTTCCGTTAGATCGGAGAGCGCGATGCAGTCTTCCAAGGTTAACATGGCTCACTCCATTCCGCGATCGGTGCTGCGACTCATTAGCGGGCCATCAGGACCGGAAGACCGGCCTCCTGCACGACACTGCGCGTCACGCCGCCGAGGATGAATTCGCGCAGCCGGCTATGACCGTAGGCGCCCATGACCAGCAGATCGGCGCCAGCTGTCGTGGCCTCTTCGAGAATCTGTTCGCCGACCGCCCGGTGATCCGGCTCCAAGGTTCGAACCTTTGCCGCCACCTCATGCCGCGCAAGATACTGCACGACTTCCGCTGGATCGGCGTCGCAGTGGTCGCGCACGGTCATAAGCGTGACCGCCTCGGCCTGAACGAGGAAGGGTAGTGCCGCGCCGAGCGCGGCCGCGGCCTCCCCCGTGTCGTTCCAGGCCACGGCCACTTGGCGCCCCAGCGACGCCGCTGCGGTCTGCGGAGCCAGCAGCACGGGCCTGCCGCTATCGAACAACGCAGCTTCCAAGATGAGCGGATAGTCGCCACTTTCGCTTTCGCCGAACCGCTCTACGACCAGCAGGTCGAAGAGTCGTCCGGCGCGCCCCACGCAATCATAAGGCCGGCCGATCACTTCCTTGAACGCCGTGGTGACGCCGCTCGCCAACCCTTTCTGGGCGCCCCCAAGGCAGCGCCATTCGTAAAGCTTTCGTGCCGCCGCCGCTCGCTCCTTGGCCTGCGTTTCGAGGGAGTCGATGAGTTGGTCGACGACCGCACCGGAAATGCCTTCGGCCATTACCGGCACCGCATCGTTGGCATCGACCCGCGCGTGCAGAACCTCGACGTGGGCCTGGAACAAGCCAGCCGCAATCAAAGCGGTTTCCAGGGCGGCTTCGCTGCCGCTGCCGCCGCTAATCGGTGCCAAGATGGATTTGGGTGTCACGCCATCCTCCGCCCCATTGAACGCCTCGTTAGGCGCCAGGTCGGGCGCCGGGCAACGACGCCAAGCTAACGCTTGCACGGCAATGGCGCTACTACATTGACCTGGATCAAGGCTTTCGGAGCCTTCGCTCAGGCAAAGCGGGCACGCGGCTCCTCTAGCCCATGCGGGTCCTGATGAATCAGCACCTCGGCCCCTGGAAAAGCGGCGGCAAGTTCGGCTTCCACGTGGTCGGAGATCTCGTGCGCCCGGCTTAGGCTCATGCCGCCATCGAGCTCGAGATGCAGCTGGATGAACAGCATCGGCCCCGAGGCGCGGGTGCGTAGGTCGTGCAGGTCGCGCACCTCGGGATGGGCGGTGACGATCTCCCGAATGCGCTGACGCTCTTCATCGGGCAACTCTCGGTCCATCAACATGTCCAGCGCGCCCTTAGCGATGCGCCAGGCGTTGAAAACGATGTAGGCGACGATCCCCAACCCGATCAGCGGATCGGCATGGACCCAGCCCAGCTGGCTGACCAGCAACAGGGCGACGATCACCGAGACGTTGACCAGCAGGTCGCCGACGTAGTGCAGCGAATCCGCCTGAATGGCGAGCGAACCGGTCTTGCGCACGACATAGGCCTGATATCGGGTCAGCGCGAAGGTGACGACAATGGCGAAGATCATGACGCCGATACCGACATCGCTGTGCATCACGGCGCGCGGCTCGTAGAGCCGGTGGATCGCTTCGAACAGCAGGAAGACGGCGGAGCCGGCGATGAAGGCCGCCTGGCCCAGGGCTGCCAGCGGCTCTGCCTTGCCGTGACCGAAGCGGTGCTCCCGGTCGGGCGGCACCAAGGCATGACGTACCGCAAACAGGTTGACCAGCGAGGCGGCCACGTCGAGCAGCGAATCGACCAGGGTCGACAGCATGCTGAGTGAATCGGTGTAGACCCAGGCGGCCAGCTTCACCACGATCAGCACGCTGGCCGTCGCCACCGAGGCATAGGTGGCGCTGCGCATCAGGCGAGCCGCGCGCTCGGATGTTACAGCGGCTTCGTTGCTCTCGATCACGGCTGAATCCTCATGGCAGATCGATCAACCGGGTCTCCGGACTGCGGCAAGCGGCGAGGGCCTAGGGATAGAGCCTTTCGGTCCGCCAGGCCTCGCCCTCACGATGATAGACCAGCCGGTCGTGGAGGCGAAACGCGCCATCCTGCCAGAACTCGATGAGCTGTGGCGCGACGCGGAAGCCGGACCAATGGGGTGGCCGCGGCACGGCGCCGATCGCGTGTTTGGCGGCGAACTGCGCGACCCGCTTTTCCAGCACAAAGCGACTCTCAAGCGGACGCGACTGCTGGCTCGCCCAGGCGCCGATCTGGGCCTGTCGCGGGCGGGAGGAGAAATAGGCCTCGGCCTCATCTTCGCTGACCTGGCTGACCGGACCCTCGACCCGCACCTGGCGGCGCAGCGATTTCCAATGGAACAGCAGCGCCGCCTTGGGCTGCGCCAGCAGCTGCTCGCCCTTGCGGCTCTCGAAGTTGGTGTAGAACACGAAGCCGCGCTCATCGACGCCCTTCAGCAGCACCATGCGCAGCGAGGGCATGCCGTCGCTTCCCACCGTGGCAAGCGCCATGGCGTTGAAATCATTGATTTCCTTGGCCTCTGCCTCTTTGAACCAGTCGTCGAAGAGCGCCAAGGGCTCCTGGGGCGTCTTGTCACCGAACATGCCGTACCACTAGTATTTCCCCGGTTTCGGCCCGCAGCGTCGGGCCAGGCTGCGACCATAGCCTGTCGCACGAGCTCTGAGGAGCCCGCTTGCGGCATGGCAGACGCGCAATTCAGGCAGTGTTAACCAAGCCCATGGGTTTTGTACCGGCTCCGGGGATGAACGCGATGCGCACCCCGTATCAGTCAGACGAGGAGGCAGGGCAGTGTCCCCTGCGCTCGAAGACTGAGCGCATTGCCGTAATACCTAGGAGAGGTAAGTCTCATGAGTTTCAAAAGCTTGGTGGTGGTGATCGGCCTGGCGGCCTTTGCCGCGGGCTGCACCCAGCAGGGCTATGGTCCCAAACAGACGGTCGGCGGCCTGGGTGGAGCGGCCCTGGGCGGCCTGCTCGGCGCCCAGTTCGGCAGTGGAACCGGGCAACTGGCGACGACCGCTGCGGGCGCCCTGCTCGGCGGTATCGTCGGCAGTGAAGTCGGCCGCTCCCTGGACGACAACGACCGCCGCCGGGCCGAGGATGCAAGCTTCCGCGCTCATCGGGCGCCGGTTGGCGAGACCATCGCCTGGAGCAACCCTTCGTCGGGCAACTACGGCACGGTCACGCCGGTTCGCGAAGGCACCTCGAGCAGTGGCAGGTACTGCCGTGAGTATCAACAGACGGTCACCGTGGGCGGCCGCACGCAGGACGCCTACGGCGTCGCCTGCCGCCAACCGGACGGCTCCTGGGAGATCACGCAATAGTTTTGTCGAGACGCCCGGCCGGCAGTCAGTTCAGCGTTTCAGCCGGGCGTTCGGCCCCGCGTTCCGCCCCGCCCGGCCCCCCAGGCGGGGCGGAGGGGCGCGGCTTGCTTTCGCCACCCTCCTTCAGCGAAGCTTGCCCGCATGAAGGATCCCTACAGTGTTCTGGGCGTGGCTCGTAACGCCAGCGCCGACGAAGTCAAGAAAGCCTACCGCAAGCTCGCCAAGCGGCTGCACCCCGACCTCAATCCCGGCGACACCAAGGTCGAGCAGCAGTTCAAGGAAGTCTCGCAGGCCTATAGCATCCTGGGCGATCCCGAGAAGCGCAAACGCTTCGATAAGGGCGAGATCGACGCCAGCGGGCAGGACACCGGCTGGGGCAAGCGCGGCTTCTATCGCACCTACGCGGAAAGTGGCGAGGGCGCCAAGTACCGTAACTTCGACTTCGGCTTCGGCGACGATGCCGAAGATATCTTCGCCGACCTCTTCCGCGGCGGTGCGCGCCGGCGCAGCGGCGGCACCCGGCGCAGCACGGTGCGCCGGCGCGGTGCCGACGTCACCTATCAGGCCGATGTAGACTTCGCCGAAGCTGCGATCGGCGCCAAGAAGCGCATCGTGCTGGCCGACGGCAAGGCGCTCGACGTAACCATCCCGCCCGGCACGGAAGAGGGCCAGACCCTGCGCCTCAAGGGCAAGGGCATGCAAGGGCTGGGCGGCGCACCGGACGGCGACGCCTACATCGAGGTCCACATCAAGCCGCACGAACTCTTCGTGAGGGAGGGCAACGACATTCACCTGGAGATCCCCATCACCCTGCAGGAAGCGATCAGCGGTGCGGCGGTCGAGGTGCCGACCCTGCACGGCAAGGTGTCGATGAAGATCCCGGCCGGCGCCAACAGCGGTAGCCGCCTGCGCCTGAAGGGCAAGGGCGTGACGAACAGCAAGGCCGGCGAGACCGGCGATCAGTATGTGACCATGACGGTGGTCCTGCCGGAGACGATTGACGACGAGCTGCGCGACTTCATCGAGCGCTGGGGCGGGAACCACCCCTACGATCCGCGGCGCAAGGCGGGTATCACGTGAGCAGGCTGGTCACCATCGAGACGGTGCTGAGCGAGGTCGAGATAAGCCACGGGGAGCTGTCGGCCTGGATCGAGCAGAAATGGGTGCTGCCGACCGAGGAGGAGGGCCGCCTCCTCTTCAACGAGGCCGACCGCGCCCGCATCGCCCTGATCATCGAGCTGCGCCGCGACCTTGCGATCAACGACGAGGCCATGCCGGTCGTGCTGCAACTGCTCGACCAGGTCTACGCCATGCGCCGGGCGATGAACGAGCTGCACGCCGCCATTGCCGAGCTGCCCGAGGACATCCGCTGCCAGCTCGAAACCCACCTGCACAAGGACGATCAGGGCTAGTTCGTCGTCGGCAGCGGCGCGGCCCCCGCCTCCTTAGCCTGTGCCCTCAGCCAGTCGATGACGATCCCGACCGATTCGCGCGGCGGCGCCTCCTTCGGCCGTACGATCCAGTAGGCCGCCTTCAGCTCCACTTGCAGATCGCCGAAGGGCCGCAGCAGGCTGCCGGCTCTGATGTCGTCGTCGGCCAGCCGGCCGCGGGCCAAGGCCACGCCAAGCCCCTGGCTGGCGGCCCGCAAGACCAGGTCGGAGGAGGCGAAGCGCGGGCCGGGGCGGACATCCAGTCCCGGCGTCGGATGGCGCTGCCGCCAGACCTCCCAAGAGGCATTGGGGTCCCGATCGTGCAGCAGGCGGAGGCCGATTAAGTCCTGCGGCCAAACCGGACGGCCCGCGTCCTGCCAATAGGCTGGGCTCATCACCGGATAGAGCAGGTCGTCCATCAAAGGCTCGCAGATCAGGCCGGGCCAGGGCCCTTGGCCCATACGCAGTGCGAGGTCGGCGCCCTGCTCGCCGGGATCGGCGAGCTTCTGATCGGCCACAACTGAGAGCTCGATCGGCGCGTGCCGCGCCGCGAAATCGGCCAGGCGCGGCAGCAGCCAGCGAGCGGCAACGGAGGGCGTGGTGGAGATCGTCACGGCGTTGCCGCGCCTGGATTCACGCAGGCCCGCGACGGCGCTCTCCAACTCGCGCAGGCTGGCCAAGGAGGCTCGTCCGAGCGCCTCGCCTTGCGGCGTAAAGACCAGCGAGCGGGCGCCCCGCCGTTCGACGAGCGGTAAGCCGATCCAGGCCTCGAGCTCGCGCAGATGGCGGCTGATCGCCGAATGGGAAATTGCCAGCGACCGCGCCGCCGGGCGCACGCCGCCGGTCTCGTAAACCGCAGCAAAGGCCCGCAAGGCGTTGAGCGGGAGATTTCGCATGGTATGAATATTAGACCAAAAAGGTTTGATTTGAGAACAGTTGGCAGCGCGACCGGCTGGTAGGGTCTCGGGTGCCGCCTCGGCTACCCACTCAGGCAACAAACAGGACGGAACAACGCGATGGGCATGCTGATCGCCGGACGCTGGAGTGACCAGGACCGCTTTATCGAAGCCGGCGCCTTCGTGCGCCATGCCAGCTGCTACAGAGAGAGCCTCGGCGCGGCGACTATCGCGGCGATCGAGGAGCAGCCGGGGCGCTTCCACCTCATCGCGTCGCTCAGCTGCCCCTGGTCACACCGGACGACCATCGTTCGCGCGCTGAAGGGCCTAGAGGCCAGCATCCCCTTGCAGATCGCCGGCGGCGAGCGCGTCCAGGGCTATCCGGTCGCCGGCGGCAAGCCCTGGCGCGTTCCCGGGACGGAGCGGGGTATCGTCCACCTGCACGAGCTCTATGCCCTGGCCGATCCGGACTATACGGGACGCGCAACCGTCCCGCTGCTTTGGGACAGCGAGACCCGCCGCATCGTCAGCAACGAATCGGCGGCGATTCTGCGCGCTCTCGATGCGGTTCGCGAGAGAGAGGGCAACGTCGACTTCACGCTGCGGCCCGAAACCCTGCTGGTGGAGATCGACAGGCTGAACGCCTGGCTGCAGCAGGAGTTGTCGGACGCGGTCTACCGCGCCGGCCTCGCCCAACGGCAAGAGGCGTACGATGAGGCGGTGACCCGGGTCTTCGCCGCGCTCGACGCGCTGGAGCGGCGCCTTGCCACCCGCCGCTATCTCTTCGGCAGCGTCGTTACCGAGACCGACTGGCGGCTGTTCGCGACCCTGGTCCGCTTCGATGCGGTCTACCACACGCACTTCCGCTGCAGCCGCCGACGCCTGATCGACTATCCGAGCCTTTGGTCCTATGCACGCGACCTCTACGCTTGGCGCGGCATGGCGGCGCTGGTCGATTTCGCGGCGATCCGCGAGGGCTACTACCGCAACGACGGCGTTCACAATCCCTTCCGCATCGTCGGTGCGGCGCCGGAAGCCGACTGGCTGGCGCCGCACGGCCGCGAGACCCTGGGGCCGGCCCAAGTGGCGCTCCGCAACCGAGCCCTGCAAGAGATCGTGCCGGAGCGCTTGGCATGACCTCGCTGGATCCCCTGCTCGCGGTAGCCGGGTTCATCACCGTCGCCGCCATCACGCCTGGCCCGAACAACTTCATCGTCATGGCCGCCGCCGCGCGCGACGGCTTCGCCGCGGCGCTGCCGGCCATCGCCGGCGTCGTGATCGGCAGCCTCGGCTTGCTGGCGCTGGTCGGGGCCGGCGCCGGCGCGGCCTTCGAAGCTTTGCCGGCGCTGCGCCTGCTGCTGATGGCAGCCGGCGCCCTCTACCTGACCTGGCTCGGCGGCCAACTGATCTGGCAAAGCAACCGGCACCCGAGCGACGGGGAACCGAGCGATGGCCGGCTTCCCTGCACGGCGGGCGGCGTGGCTGCCTTTCAGCTCATGAACCCGAAGGCCTGGGTACTGATCGTCACCGCTGCGGCCGCTGTCTCGGGCCAGACCGCCGCGCTTTACAGCCTGGCCAGCCTCGTCGCCGTGATCTCCGCCCTCTGCCTGAGCCTCTGGGCCTGCGCCGGATCGGCCATCGCAGGCTGGCTCAGCCAGCCCGCTGCTCGGCGCTGGTTCGACCGCTTCATGGGCGGCCTGCTGATCGCCTCGGCGGTACTGCTGGTCCTGTAAGCTGCTGGCGAGCGCCTTACGACACCGCGCTGACGGCGCGCTGCACGGCCTCTTCCTCGGTTTCGGTCAGCAGCTCCGCGATGCTGCGCTCGAGCTGCTCCTGGCCGGCCGCGGCAAGCCCGGCGGCAGCCTGTTCAGCCTGCTTCGGCCAGCCCTCGCCGGGATCGAGTCCGAGATGGAGCATTGCGGCCAGCTCACCGAGGCTCAACGCGTTCAGGTCCCATGCCAGCACCCATCTGCCACGGCTCGAGCGTTCCACCACGCCGGCATCCCGCAGCAAACGCAGGGTGCTGTCGATCTCCGCCGGCGTCGCCGGCAGACCCTGCACTAGGGCGCGGCCCCGCATGGCGCCGCCTGATTGGCTCGCGGTGTAGAGCCGGCTGATCAAGCCAAGCGCCAGTGCCAGCCGCTCGCCCGGACCGGCGGTCTGGCGGCCGCGCGCCTGGGCCGCGCGCCACTCCGGCAATGCCGCGGCGATCTCTGCGCCGATCAGCACCACCACCCAGGCCAGATACATCCAGATCAGGAAGACCGGTACTGCGGCCAGCGCGCCGTAGATCGACTGATAGGAGGTGAATCCGCGCACATAGGCGCCGAAAAAGGCCTTCAGGCCCTCGAACAGCACGGCCGCGACCAGGCCGCCGAAAAAGGCATGGCCGAGCCGCATGGAGCGGTTCGGCACCACGAAGTAGATCAAGGCGAAGCCCAGAGTCGCCAGGGCGATGGAGATCAGGCGCGAAAGCCCGATCAGCGAGCCGGTGTAGGCCTCGAATTCGGTGTACTCGACCATCGCGAAGGCATAGCTGGACAGTGAGACTGAGGAGCCCAGCAGCAATGGCCCCAGGCTGAGCAGCGCCCAATAGACCAGGAAGCGCAGGGCGAGCGGCCGCGGATCGGGAACCCGCCAGATCTCGTTCAAGGCGCCGTTGATGTTGTTCAGAAGCATGACGGCCGTGACCGCGAAGGCCAGAACGCCGGGGCCCGTCGCCTTGCTGGCATTGTCGATGAAGAAGCGCAGCTGCTCGTCCGCGGCGGCACCGGTTTCCGGTAGCAGGTTGCTGAAGATCAGCGCCTGGATATCCTCGCGCACATTCTCGAAGGCCGGGAAGGCCGAGAGCACGCCCAGCGCGATGGCCAGCAGCGGCACGATCGACAGCAGCGAGACGTAGCCAAGGCCGGCCGCCTTCAAGGGACAGCCGTCCGCCGCGAAGCGCTTGGCGGTATAGACCACGAATCGGCCGATCCGCTCGGCCCGGAAGACGAACTGCAGCCAAACCTGCCAGCGCCGAATCCAGCGGTTCTCCGATAAGCCTTTCATGCCAGCATCATAGGCTATTCCGCGCGAGGGAACGAGGGTCTGCATCCAGCCCCCTTACCAGGGGGTTAGATTGACCCGCCCACCCTATTGTGTAGGATGCGGCACCGTTCCCCGGGGGTGTCACCACAAAGCCAAGGAAATCATGCCCGAAAGCCAAGCATTGATGGCCGGCAAGCGCGGCCTGGTGATGGGCGTCGCCAACGATCGCTCGATCGCCTGGGGCATCGCCAGCAGCCTGCACGCCCACGGCGCGGAGCTCGCCTTCACCTACCAGGGCGAGGCGCTGGAGAAGCGCGTCCGACCGCTTGCCGAATCGGTCGGCTCGAACATCGTGGTGCCCTGCGACGTGACCGAGGACGAAAGCATCGACGAGGCCTTCGCGACCCTGAAGGGCTCCTGGGACAAGCTCGACTTCGTGGTGCACGCGATCGCATACTCCGACAAGGAAGAGCTAAAGGGCAAGTACCTCAACACCAGCCGCGACAACTTCGTGCGCAGCCTGGATATCTCCTGCTACTCCTTCACCGGCGTGGCGCAGCGCGCGGTGCCGATGATGAACGGCGGCGGCAGCCTGCTGACCCTGACCTACTACGGCGCCGAGCGGGTCATGCCACACTACAACGTGATGGGTGTAGCCAAGGCAGCCCTGGAGGCTTCGGTGCGCTATCTCGCGGCCGACCTGGGTGATGCCAACATCCGAGTCAATGCCATATCGGCCGGGCCGATCAAGACCCTGGCCGCCTCCGGCATCGGCGATTTTCGTTATATTCTGAAGTGGAACGAGTACAACTCGCCGCTGCGGCGCAACGTCTCGATCGATCAGGTCGGCGGCGCGGCCCTTTACCTCTTGTCAGATCTCTCGGCGGCGGTCACCGGCGAGGTGCACCACGTGGACTGCGGCTATCACACCGTCGGGATGATGGCGGTCGAGGCGGCACCGCAGGTGGCCCAGCTGCTGCAGGGCCGCCTGACGGAGTCCTGAGCGCCGGGGTCGCGCATTGCGACCTAGCCATTTGGACGCCTACCAATGAGCGGTAACAGCTTCGGACACAGCTTTCGCTTCACGACCTGGGGCGAGAGCCACGGCCCGGCGATCGGCTGCGTGATCGACGGCGTGCCGCCGCTGATCTCACTCGAGGAAGCCGACATCCAGCAATGGCTGGACAAGCGCCGGCCGGGACAGTCGCGCTTCACGACGCAGCGGCGCGAACCGGATGCGGTCAAGATTCTCTCCGGTGTGTTCGAGGGTCAGACCACCGGTGCGCCGGTATCGCTGCTGATCGAGAACATCGACCAGCGCTCCAAGGACTACGGCGACATCAAGGACAAGTTCCGGCCCGGCCACGCCGACTACACCTACGTGGCCAAGTACGGCATCCGCGACTTTCGCGGCGGCGGCCGCGCCAGCGCGCGCGAGACCGCCTCGCGCGTTGCCGCCGGCGCCGTCGCCCGCAAGGTGCTGGCGCAGACACTGCCGGAGCCGGTGACGATCCGCGGCGCCATGATCCAGATGGGTGGGCTCACCATCGACCGCGAGCGCTGGGACTGGGATCAGCTCGAGGCCAACGCCTTCTGGTGCCCCGACGCGGAGGTCGCCGACCACTGGGCCGAGTACCTGGACGAGGTACGCAAGCAGGGCTCCTCGGTCGGCGCCGTGATCGAGGTGGTCGCCAATGGCGTCCCCGCCGGCCTAGGCTCGCCGGTCTACGACAAACTCGACGCCGACCTGGCCAAGGCCATGATGTCCATCAACGCCGTCAAGGGCGTCGAAATCGGCGCCGGCTTCCGAGCCGCGGCGCTCACCGGCGAGGACAACGCCGACGAGATGCGCATGGAAGACGGCAAGGTCCAGTTCCTTTCCAACAACGCCGGTGGCGTGCTGGGCGGCATCTCCAGCGGCCAGGACGTCGTGGTGCGCTTCGCGGTCAAGCCGACCAGCTCGATCCTGACGCCGCGCCGCACCGTCGACCGCAGCGGCGAAGAGACCGAGATCGCCACCAAGGGCCGCCACGACCCCTGCGTCGGCATCCGCGCCGTGCCGGTCGGCGAGGCCATGATGGCCATCGTGCTCGCTGACCACCTGCTGCGCCACCGTGCGCAGTGCGGGGAAGTCGGGACGGGCCAGCCGGAGTGACCACGATTCGCCGCCTGACCGGCGACGATGTGGCGGCCTTTCGCGACATTCGGCTGGAAGGACTGCGGCGGCACCCCGAAGCCTTTGCCGCGTCCTTCGAGGCGGAGTTGACCGAGGACCTTGCATGGTTTGCCGACAGCCTCGCCCGGAACGCCGTGTTCGGCGCCTTCCATGAGGGAGCCTTGCAGGGCGTCGCCGGCTTTCACCCACAACGACACGAGAAGATGAAGCACAAGGGCGTGCTGTGGGGCCTTTATCTGCGTGAAGCGGCCCGCGGCAGCGGACTGGCCCAGGCCCTGATCGAAGCCGTCGAAGCCCATGCGCGGCAAGAGGTCGAGGTGCTGTCCGTGACCGTGGTGACGAGCAACAAAGCGGCGCGCCGCCTTTACGAGCAGCTTGGCTATGTCTGCTATGGCGTCGAGCCAAGGGCCTTGAGGGTAAAGGGCCGCGACTACGACGAGGCGCTGCTGGAAAAGCGCTTGCGTTGACTCCAGGCGCCGATCACAGGTTCTGCGCGCCGTCGACGGCGACCGTCTGCCCCGTCACCCAGGAGGCAGCCTCGGACAGCAGAAAGACGGCCACCTGGGCGACCTCCTCGGGCTTGCCCATGCGGCCGAAGGGTATCTCCTCCAGCACCTCCTTGTAGAGATCCGGGTCGTCGGTCTTGCACTGCGCCCAGAGGCCGCCGGGAAACTCGATCGAGCCCGGCGCGATGCAGTTCACCCGTATCCGATCGGCGGCGTACTTGCGGGCCTGGGATTGGGTCAGCTGGATCACCGCCGCCTTGACGGCGCCATAGGGTAGCAAGCTCGAAGCGCCGATCCCGGAAATCGAAGAGATGTGCAGCAAGGCGCCGCAGCCTGCCGCCTTGAAATGCGGGATCGCGGCCCAGGTCGCCCGCACCAGGCCCATCAGATCGACCTCGATACCGCGGGCCCAACCCTCCTCGTCGTCTTCCTCGCCGAAACCGCTCGGATTGTTGACCAGGGCCCGCAGGCCGCCCAGGTGCTCGGCGGCGCCATTGACGAAGGCGGCGACCGCGGCAGGTTCGGCTACATCGCAGGCCGTGGCAAAGACCTTGCCGCCGTGCGCCTTGAGGCTCCGCTCGGCCTGCGAAAGGCTCTCCGCCGATCGGCCGCAGATCGCCACCGACGCACCCTCCCGCGCGCAAGCCTCGGCGATCGCGTAGCCGATGCCCCGCGTCCCGCCCGTCACCGCCACCGCCTTGCCTGTCAGTCCCAGATCCATGGCTCTTTCCCTGCCCGCAACATCCTCGACGGGGATCAGACATACAGGGATCGTCGCGACTGGGGAAGCGGCGGTCGACCGGACCGCAAAGTCCGCTTGCAGTAGCTGCCGGCAGACCCCAACGTGGCGCCTCTTTCCTGGTGTTTCGGAGCCGGCCTTGAGCGATACCAAGGTTTCTTCGCCGCCCTTGGCGATCACCAGCATCATTCTATCGATGGGGCTACTGGCGGTTGGCAGTGGGCTGATGTTCGCCTACGTACCCGTCAAGCTGGCAGTCGAGGGCTTCGAGCCCTGGGTCGCCGGCAGCATCATCACGGCCGTCGCCGGCGGTGGCTTCGGCGGCTGCCTTCTCACCGGGCCGCTGGTGCGGCGAGTCGGCCACGCACGGGTCTTCGCCACCCTGGCGGCCATAATCAATCTATCCGTACTGGCCATCGCCCTCGGTACCGAGCCGCTGCTCTGGATCCTTTCGAGAGCGCTCTACGGCTTTTGCGCCACCGGCCTCTTCATCGTCAGCCAGAGCTGGCTAAACGACGCCTGCGAGAACCAGTGGCGCGGCAAGGTGATCGCCATCTTCTACATGACCTACGTGCTGGCGATCGGCGCCGGTTCCTTCCTGCTGCGCACCGTCTCGCTGGAGACCCTGCAAGCACCGCTGATCAGCATCTTCTTCTCGACCCTCGCCATCCTGCCGGTCGGACTGACGCGCCTGCGGACGCCGCCGCCCCCGGAAGCCGTCTCGGTCGCCCTGCGATCCGTGTGGCGCATCTCGCCGGTCGGCCTCGTGGGGCTGCTCGCGGTCGGCGGCCTGACCATGCTGGTGCAGGGCTTCGCCCCCGTCTATGCGGCTGCCGAGAACTACTCCAAGGACGATATCGCCCTGCTGATGTTCCTCATGCAGTTCGGCATGATCGTCGTGCAGTATCCCCTGGGCGCGCTCTCCGACCGCATGGATCGGCGCTATGTCCTGATCGCCGCCTCGCTCATCGTGGTGCTGGGCGCGGCGACCGCAAGCCAGATGAACGGCGCGGCCCTGGTCTGGCTGATCGTCGTCTTCGCCATCTGGGGCGGCGCCACGGAATCGATCTACGCCGTCGCCAATGCGCACGCCAACGACCGCGCCGAGCCGCAGTACTATGTCTCGCTGTCCAGCACCTTGTTGGTCGCCTGGTCGGCCTCGGGCGTCGTGCTGCCGGCGCTGGCGACGGCACTCACCCAAGTCTTCGGGCCGCGCGCCTTCATGTTCGTCGCCATCGCCACGGCGGCGCTCTACGGCGCCTTCGTCGCCTATCGCGTGACGCGCCGCGAGCCGGCACCGGGAGCCGATCAGGAGCCCTATCGGGCGATCAGCGCGCAGGCGCCCTACACGCCAGACCTGGCGCCGCAGCCGAGCGAGGAGTGACGCGCCGTAGCGGCTAGGCCGGCGCCCGCTTCAACGAGCCGGCCATCTGCAGGAGCAGAGCGGCCAGGACGACGAAACCGCCAAGAAGCGTCATGTCGGCTGGCACCTCGCCGACGCCGATCCAGACCCAAAGCGGCGCGACCAAAACCTCGAGCAGCATGATCAAGGCGATCTGGCCGGCCGGAACGAAACGGGAGGCGTAGGTTATGAGCGCGTACTGCGCGCCGAGCTGCCCGCTGCCGAGCAACAGGGCCAGCAGGATGTCCGTTGTTGGGATCGCCAGGCTGCCAACCAGGAGGCTACACACTAAAAGCGCGAAAACACCCGACAGACAGGTCGCCGGCATCATGTCGACAGCGCGACCGGCGCGTAGCGACACGACCGCCACCGCGTAGCCGAGACAGGCGATCAGGGCGGCCAGATTCCCGTCCAGGCTGCCCGATCCCAGGCTGTCGCCAACCATCAAGGCAACGCCGATCAGGGCCCCGACCATGGCCATCAAGGTCGCCGCCGAAATACCCTCGCCGAGAACCAGGCGGCCGAGCAAGGCGGCAGCCAGGGGCGAGGCACCGAGAATGAAAACGGTGTTGGCCACCGTCGTCAGGGTCAGGGCGAAGATGAAGGCGATGAAGGCCGTGCCCAGGGCAACCGCCAAGACCAGGCCCGGCCAGCCGATGGCGCGGAAGGCCGCACCGGTCGCGCGCCCATGACGCGCCAGCACCATGGCGAAGAGCATCCCGGTAAAGGCGAGAGCGCGGTAAAACAGGATCTGCCAGGCGTCGGCGACCTCCACATGGCGCACGATGATGCCCGCTGAGCTGGCACAAAGCGCGGCCAGCAGGACGGCCGCCACACCCCATCGATATCCACTGCTCACGCACGTCCTCCGCAGTCGAGTTCAAAATCCAACCAAATTCCACTATAATAGAATTTTCTCGTATTGTCTACACAGCGATTGAGTTGAGCTGTCCCACTGGCCATACTGCTGCCAAGCGGCAGTGAGCGCGAACGATATGGCCCTGAAACCCGAACAGTCCCCGAGCCCGACCTCGCCGGCGGATCTCGTCACCGAGTCGCGGCGACGCCTGGCCGAGCGGCTGGCCGCGCTGCGCCGCGACCGGGGCTGGACCCTGGATCAGGCGGCCGAGCGAACCGGCGTCTCCCGGGCCTCCCTCTCCAAGCTGGAAAAGGCGCAGATGTCGCCCACCTTCGACGTCCTGCTGAAGCTCGGCCTCGGCTTCGGGCTCAGTCCGGTGGCGCTGCTCGCCGGGGCTGGCGTCGGCGGTGCGACCGGCCGGCGCAGCATCACCCGGGCCGGCGAGGGCACCGACTACATCTCGCCCAATTACGAGCACCGCGTGCTGGCGGCCGAGCTGTCGCACAAGGCGATGCTGCCCTTCGTCACCGTGGTGCGGGCCCGCTCCCTGGACGACTACGAGGACTGGGACCGGCACGAGAGCGAAGACTTCCTCTACGTGCTGAAGGGCGAGCTGACGCTTCACACCGAGCACTACGCGCCGGAACGGCTGGGCCCGGGCGACAGCACCTACATGGACGGCCGCATGGGACACGCCATGGTCTCGGAAAGCGACAGCGATGCGGTGGTTCTATGGGTCAGCGCGACCTGAGCGACCGAGCCGAGCGCTAGGGGCGAAAGGCGGCCAGAAACCTCTGCCGCGCCGCCTCGTCCTTAATGTGCTCGGCGAGCTCCGCGCAGAGATCATCCAAGCTGGTCGTCCGCTGCGCCGCTTTCTTGACCAGCACGCTGGCCAACGGACCGAGATGCCCCGTCAGATGGCGCTCGATCTCGGCCAGCAGCAACTCGGTCGGCTTCGCAGGCGTAGCCGTCGCCTCCTCGCTCGTTGCCGCGGCCGGCTCGGGCACGGGTTCTGCGCCGGCATCGGCCACGGGCTCGACGAGGTCATCTGCAGGGGCTCCAGGCACAGCTGCCAAAAAGCCCGCCCGATCCGCGCTATCCGGAATGACCGAGGCGATGGTGTCGTAGAAGGCCTGCCTGTCGCGCGCGGATTGCGCGGCCCTGGCCACGACAACTTTCGCCAGCGGGCCGATCAGGTCCGTTAGCCGCTGTTCTTCCGCCGCCAGCCACTCTGCCGGGAAGACCGGCTCAGGACCGGGCTCCGGGACCGGCACGACCTCCAAGTCACCGGCAAAGGCATCCGTGGCTTGGTAGGCCAATTCGGCGCTGGGCGGCTCCGGCTCCATCGGCTTGGGCGCGAGCGAACCCAGGGCGTAGATCTGATGCTCGCGGATGTGCTTGTCCTTCTTCATGCCGATGTAGTGGAAGAGCTTTGCATAGCGCTCGTTTAGACGCGCCACGACCTCGTAGTAGGAGCGCGAGATCAGAATCTCGTTCTCGCCGGCGAAGCTCATGACGCGCTCGGCCACGTTGATGCCATCGCCGATAACGTTCTGCTGACCGTTGAGATCGATGACGGTCTTGACCGGGCCGAGGTTGATGCCGATGCGCAACGTCATCACAACCTCGGCGCCACCTCTCCGGATCGCATCGTTCACCGCTGTGGCGACGAATACCGCATCCTCCGGATCGCCCGTGAAGCAAAGCGCCACGCCGTCGCCCGTGTCGATGACGATCCGCTCGGCCTCCGAGATATCTATGACGGCCCGGCGAATATGGCTGTTCAGCCGATCCTTCATGACCAACTGCGTGGTCACCGGGGTCTTCGAGAAACCCACGATGTCCATGAACACGATGGAGCAGATAACCGTTCTACCGGTGCTCTCGACCATGGCGGATCGCTCTCCGAAACCGACCGACTTCAGTCGATCATCTTCATCGCCTGCTCCAGGCTGCGGCGCATGCGGTTGAAGGACGCGGCCAAGCGCCCGATCTCGTCCTTCCCGCTGTCTTCGAACTCGGCAACGCTGAAATCGCCGTGGCTGATCTGGTCAGCCGCGCTGGACATGTCGGTGATCGGTTTGATGATCATGCGGCTCAGCATCAGGTTGAGCGCGATGTAGAGCACGACGAAGACGGCGCAGAGCGAGATCATGAAGGTCAGGAAAGCGCGATCCGCATTGGCGATCGGCACCGACATGGGAACCGAGACCACCTGCGCGCCGACGATCTCGTTCAGCTTCCAGCCGAAACCGTTGGCGTCTCCGTAGACCGCCAGCATCGAATAGGGCGCGTTGGCGGGTAGACTGTGACAGGTCAGGCAGGCCTCGTTCTCGATCTTGATCGGGCTGGCGATGTAGAGCGATGGACCGCTCGGGGTAGACCGTTCGCCGCTGAGGAACTTAACGTTCTGGCGACGCTGGAATTCCTGAATCAGGTCCGCCTCCCAATCGGCCGCGCGATGACGCGGGTTGGTCGGGTTGAGCGTGGCCTCCTTGTAGACGAACTCGCGATACTCCTCAGGCAGCAGGTCCAAGGTCGTTGTGGCCGCATAGGCGGGAACGGTCTGCGGCAGGAAGGTGTCGTCGATGCGATGCGCCAGCTCGGGGCGCACTTCCGAAACCGTGTAGGCGCGGATGGCGCGCGCCGCTTCGATCAGCAGATTGGCGCTACGGATCACTTCCTCGCGCGCGTTCTGCTGCAAGAGGTCGTGGGAAACGTAGCCGGTTACCGACAGTCCGATCACAAAGACCAACGTCAGGATGATGTTGAAGCGAAAGCGCAGTCCCATCGCTCGTCTCCTAGCCTCGCCGTGCGGAGCGGACGGCGGCAGCCCCTTCCGGGGCTTTTCTTCGCTCTCGAGATCTTACGACGGCAGGCCGCCGATGGCAGACAAGAAACGGCCAAAGGGGCCGCAACCGCCGCTTGCGGCCGGCCCCAGAACCCCCAGAGCAGCCGCACCCTATGCCGTGCCGCGCCGCCTGCCTGTGAGATTACGCACGTCCCGGCAACGTCACGCCGTTGCTGCTCCATCCCCCTCTGAAAGCGCGCGGAGGCCGGTCAGCCGCCTTGCGCCTTGGCGCGGCGGCGGAACGCCTCGACAGGCAGGCCGCCGATGCCCCAATCCTCCATCTCCACCTCGTCGATCACCACGACTGTGGTCGCGGGGTTCTTATCGAGCACGCGGACCAACAGATCGGTCACGCCGGAAATGAGTTCGGCCTTCTGCGCCGGCGTGACGCCTTCGCGGGTGATCTTGATGTTGACGTAGGGCATCGCAGAGCTCCTGGCGTTTCGGCATGGGAATCCGGCGGTCGATACTGCTCGCTCATTCCTCGAGGTCGTAATGGAAGACCTTGGCAATGATCTGCCAGCGCCCGTCGAGGAGAATCAGGGAGAGCAGATCGGTGAAACGCTTGGGCGCGATCGAACAGTGCACCTTGGCAATGGCCGTCACAGGCCCGGCAAACTCGATCGAAACGATCTGGTCGGTCCGCGCCTCGCCGCGGCTCGCCGGTGAAGGCCGCGCATCGACCACGGGAAAGTATTCGTCCATCCCCATCCGCAGTAGGCTGCCGTCGGTCGCGCAGGCGTAGATCGCGTCGGGGTGGAAGACCTGCTTCAGGATCGAGGTGTCGCTGTGATGCAGGCCGTCGAAATAGCGTGACAAGACCTCGACGACGGCGGCGTAGCGTGGATCCATGATTCCTTGCTCCCCAGGGTGTTGATGGTTCGCCCACCCGCCGCTGGGCGGCGGGCCAGCTGCGAAGAGTGACAGGCTAGATCAGGCGATCAAGCCCTCAGCGCGCATGGCCGCCTGCGTCGACGCGCGCTGCGCCACCCGTTCCACGAAGGCCGCGAGCTTCGGCCACTTGCCGAGGTCGATGCCGACGAAATTGCACCAATTGGAGACCACGAAGAGGTAGGCGTCGGCGACCGAGAAGGCCTCGCCCAACAGGTAGGCCCGCCCGTCGCCGAGCAGCGATTCCATATAGTTCAGCTTCTTCGCGACCTGTGCCTCGGCCGCCTCGCGGGCCTCGCCTTCCGGCGGGCTCGGTGCGAAGAAGGGCCCGAAGGCCTTGTGCAGCTCCGAGGCGACGAAGGCGTCGGCGGGAAAGTCCGGCACGATCGGATGGGTCGGGCGTTCCGGCATATGCGGATCTCCTCCGCCATCATAAATGCGCACGGGCCCGCCGGCGCTCTGAATGGCAACAGTGTCTTCTGCCGATGAACCGATCTATCGTAGTATGAACAAAGAGTATTACTAGAACTGGTGATAGTTGCCGTTTCCGCATTCTCACAGGGAGACATGTCATGGCTAGCTGGAACCCTGGACCGGACCCTTTTCCTACGAGTGACATCAAGAAGATCACGGACTTCGAGTACCTAGATGAGCTGAAGTTTGTTCGCCACGCACAGGTCCACGTCAACAAGACGCCGACGTCGCTCTGGCAGCTTTCCGCAAACTTCCGCGTCCGCATGACCGTGCACCCAAAACAGGCCAGCCCCTATGCGCTGATGATCAAGGCACCGAGAGGTCTCTACACCGATCTTTCATCCGTGCCGCGCGAGTTGTGGTCGATTGTCGGGCCGATCGGTCCTCATCTTGAGGCGAGTATCGTTCACGATTACCTCTACATGGCTTGGACCGACTTCCGAAGTAAGGCGCAGAGGCGCGATTGGAACTTCGCCGACGACGTGTTTGCCGCCGGGATGAAGGCCTCGAAAGTGAAACCGCACGAGCGCAAACTAATCTATTCCGTCGTGCACTCCCCGATAGGCTGGGCGGTCTTCCGCAAGAAATCGTACACGCTGAAGGAACGCATGGATGCCTGGCTTCCGCAGCTTGCGTCGGGCCACGGCCGAGACGGTTGAGGGCAGTCGCAATTCGACATTGCGAAGCGTCGCTGCGGGCGGACTAGCGCTCTTCAGTCGGTACGAACCAATCGTCAGCCGCATGCAATCCACTCGGGGATATGCTTGGTCCCCATCCTACCGATCGTGATTGGATCGCGGAGCCGGCGGTCAGAGCGCGGCCCCATCGGCGTCGGCAAGCCATGCACTCAGGTTACGCTTACACGCAGCCGGTCATCGACGAAACAACGCCACCAGCTCCAGATGGCCGGACCAGGGGAACTGGTCGATGGGCGTCGCCTCGACGAGCGTGAAACCGCCGTCGACCAGGGTGCGGGCATCGCGGGCGAAGGAGTTCGGATTGCAGGAGATGGCGACGGCGAGCGGCACGGACGAGCGGGCGATGGCCTCGGCCTGGGCCTTGGCACCGGCGCGCGGCGGGTCGAAGATCACGGCGGCGTAGTCCTTCAGCTCCTCCGGCGCGAGCGGCCGACGCTCGAGGTCCCGCTCTTCGCCGCTGACGCGGCTTGCCAGGTCGCCCACCCGCGCGGCCTGGCACAACGCCGAGAGGGAGGCTGCGTCAGCCTCCACGGCGTGGACCTTGCGCTGGCCCTGGGGCGCTCCCTGCGCGGCTATTGCGAAGCTGAACGTGCCGCAGCCGGCGTAGAGGTCAGCGACCGGGGAAGCCTCTTCCGGCAGGTAAGCGAGCAGGGCCTCGGTCAGCGCCGCCTCACCGGCGGCGGAGGGCTGCAGGAAGCCGCCCGGCGGCGGCACCACGGCGACCCCGCCGAAGGTCACCTGCGGCGGCCGCCGCATAGCGATCGGCTCGGTCGTTCCCTCTGCATCGCAACAGGACAGGCGCGCCAGGTCTTCCTGCTCGGCAAAGGCGGCCAGCGCTTCTCGGGCCTGCAGGTCCGGCAAGGCCGGCAGCTGCAGCAGCAAATCGATGCCCATCTCGCTCTCGATCAGTGTCGCTTGGGCCCGCGCACCCGCCGGCAGGAGCGAGCCGAGCAAGGCCCGCAGCGCAGGCAGCAAGGCGAGCAGCGCGGGCGTGAGCAGCAAGCAACTCTCGATATCGACTACGTCGTGGCCGGCGCGCTCGTGAAAGCCCAGGACTATCCTGTTTCCCGGTCCACAACGCGCGGCCAGCACGGCGCGCCGCCGCGTGCCCGGCGGGATCTGCACCAGTGGTCGGATTGTTACATCGGAGAGCCCGCGCCGCGCCAGCGCCTGGCCCAGCAGGCCCGCCTTCCAGTCGGCGTAGCGCGCGGCCTCCCAGTGCTGCAGGGCGCAGCCGCCGCAGGGCCCGAAATAGGGACAGGGCGGCTCGACCCGCCCCGGGCCGGCCTCCAGCAGCTCGATCACGGCGCCCCGGTAGGCGCCGCCCCGCTCGCCGGTGAGGCGCAGCCGCACCCGATCACCCGGGACCGTCCCTGGCACGAAGACCGGGCGCGTACCGAGGTCTGCCCCAAGCTGGGCAATGCCGTCGCCGCGACCACCCAGGCTCTCGATCGTCACTTCGACCTGTTTGCCGCCACCAGGGCGGGGCTTGCGCCGCATGTGCGGACTCCGCATCACTGCCAAAGCGCGGATCCTAGATCATCGCGCCCCTTCGGCAACACTCGGCAGAGTGCCTGCGCAAGGCCGCTTGACGTGTCCGGTCGCGCGAACGAGGATCGCGAAAACGTGATGGCCCCCCTATCCTAAGGGAGCGGCCCCCACGGTTCGGAGAGAGTGGATCATGACAAGACGATTGACGCGCGGCTTGCTGCTCGCCGTGCTTGCCGCCTTCGGCGCGGTAGCGCTCGGCCAAACCAACGCAAGGGCCGCCACAGGCGAGTGGGTTCAGGAGTTCATCGAACGGCCGGCCGAGGACGGCGGTGACATCCGCTACGCCATCTTGTTCGAGGAAAACCAACAGTCGTTGCAGCTTGGCTGCGTGCGCAACAGGATCGAGCGTGTGCTTATCGGCTTCCCGACGAGCGCCGGCGGTGTCGCGGCACCGATCGCCCGCGAGCCGGAGGTGGAGTACTCCTTCGATAATGAAGCCTTCGAGCCGGCCGACTGGCCGCTTTTCGAAGCCGGCAGCATCGAGGTGCCACGCGGTGCAAAGTCCAGCGCCATCACCCGTCGGATCATGACCTCGTTGCGCTTCAAGGTGCGCGCGAGCGGCAGAGATGGCCAGTGGTACGAGGCCGACTTCAATGTCGTCGGCGGCCAGCAGCTCCTGGCCGACATGCTGGACGCCTGCGGCATCAAATAACGGTATCCGGTAACGGCGCGCGACGGCGGCGGCGCGCCCATAAGGGAAGAGATCAGAACCGCTATGCGGATCATCCTGTTCCTGCTTAAGTGCCTGCTCGGCCTCTTCGCCAGCATCGGCTTCCTTTTGGTCGCCGCCGTCGTCGTATTGGCGGTGCTGGCCAGCCAGTACGAGCCCTTCGAGTGGGAGCCGCGCGAGGTCACGGTGCCGGATAGCACGGTGCTGACCCTCGACCTGGCCTCCGGCGTGACCGAGGCGCTGCCCGACAACCCGCTGGCCCGCGCCTCGCTGGGCGGCGTCCTGGTGCTGCGCGAGACCCTGGACACCCTGGAGGCAGCCGGGCGCGACCCGCGCATCAAGGGCCTGGTCGCGCGGCTCGGCCGTGGTGGCCTGGGCTTCGCCGACGTGCAGGAGCTGCGCGGCGCCATTCGCCGTTTCCGGGAGACCGGCAAGTTCGCCCTCGGCTTCGCGGAGAGCTTCGGCGAAGGCGGCGACGGCACCCTGCACTATTACCTCGCAAGCGCCTTCGACACGGTCTGGATGCAGCCATCCGGCGACTTCGACGTAACCGGCATCAGTCTGGAAAGCCCCTATCTGCGCGGCTCCTTCGACCTGCTGGGCCTCAAGCCGCAATTCGACCAGCGCGAGGAATACAAGGGCGCGATGAATCAGCTTACCGACCGAGAGCTGCCGGCGCCGCAGCGCGAGAACCTACAGCGCCTGGTCGATTCCTGGCTCGGCCAGATCACCCGCGGCATCGCCGAGGACCGCAACCTTGAGAGCGCGCAGGTCCGTGGGCTGATCGACCGTGCCCCCCACCTGCCAAGCGAGGCGCAAGCCAATGGGATGATCGACGAGTTGGGCTACTGGGACGAGGCCAACGACGCCGCATTGGACGCCGCCGGTGACGACGCCGAGTTCCTCAGCCTGGAAGACTATGCCGCGGCGCGCGAGGCACCTGAGCCCAACGGCCCGGTGATCGCCCTGGTCCACGGCCTGGGCCCGGTGGTGCTCGACGGCAGCGAGAATGATCCGGTCTTCGGTCAGGTGGTGATGGGCTCCGACACCGTGTCCGAGGCCCTGGCCGATGCGGTCGCCGACGAGGAGGTCGCGGCCATCGTCTTCCGCGTCGACAGCCCCGGCGGCTCCTATGTCGCCTCGGACGTGATCTGGCGCGAAGTTCAGAACGCCCGCGACCAGGACGTGCCGGTGATCGTCTCCATGGGCAACGTCGCGGCCTCAGGAGGCTATTTCGTCGCTGCCCCGGCGCACAAGATCGTCGCCCAGCCGGGCACCGTGACCGGCTCGATTGGCGTGGTCTCCGGCAAGCTCGTGATGACCGGCCTGTGGGACAAGCTGGGTGTCAACTGGGACGGCGTCCAGGCGGGCGACAACGCCGACATCTGGAGCGCCAACCGCCGCTTCTCGCAAGAAGGCTGGAACCATCTGCAGCGCTTCCTCGATTCCGCCTACGAGGACTTCACCAACAAGGTGGCCGAGGGCCGTGGGCTGGATCAGGCGCAGACCCTGAAGGCCGCCAAGGGCCAGGTCTGGACCGGCGAGGACGCGCGCGAGATGGGGCTGGTCGATGCCCTCGGCGGCTACCGCGAGGCGATCGACCTGGCTCGCGCCGCCGCCGGCCTGCCGGAGGATCAAGAGGTCGAGATCCGCCGCTTCCCGATGGTCCGCGATCCCTGGGAGGCACTCTTCGAGGATGCCTTCGGCAGCGCCGTCGACAGCCCCGCCATTGGCGCGCTGGCGCGCGGCCTGGCCAGACTGGGCCGGACGCTCGCGCCGATCGCCAAGAGCCTGGACCTGCTGACCGGCGACCCGCGTTCGCAGCGCCTGCGGGCGCCGGAACTGCGGATGGGGTCGTGAAAGGCCCGCCCTTCAGCGGCCCCGATGTCGAAGCCGTTTTCGCGGCCTACCCGAAAGCTCTGCGTGCGCCGCTGCTGGAACTGCGGCACCTGATCTTTGCCGTCGCGGAGGAAACCGACGGGGTCGGCGCGCTGGTCGAGACCCTGAAGTGGCGGCAGCCCTCCTACCTCACCGAAAAGCCGAAGAGCGGCAGCACGATCCGCATCGACGCGGTCAGGGGCCGGGACGACCGCTATGCCATGTACTTCCACTGCCAGACCACGCTGCTGCCGACCTTCCGCGAGCTCTACCCCGACAGCTTCACCTTCGAGGGCAAGCGGGCGCTGGTCTTCTCGACCGAGGACAAGGTTCCGCAAGACGCCCTCGAACACTGCATCGCGCTGGCGCTGACCTATCACGCGAGAGCGCGGGCCCTGTGAGACATGGTGGGCTGGAATAGCGAAGCGTAGTCCACCAATTCTCGTTCCCTGCCTCGGACGGACTGGCGGATTACACCTGAGCTACTCCGCCCTACGACATCGCACTTGATCGGCCGATCTTGCGCCAGATCAATGCCGGGCCGGGACATGGACGTAGCCTATCCGCCCATGAGCAGTCGAAAGCGGCATCGTCTGGCAGCTTACGTTTTCCTTGCCTCTAGCCTTCTGATTGGCCTTTCCAACGCATCGGCCCAGCAGGCGAAGGTGATTGCCGACGGCGTAGAAGATTTCGAGGCTTATTGCGTACCCTGCCACGGACCAAAAGGGCGCGGCGATGGCGAAATGGCCTCGATCCTGGCGGTGCCGCCCTCCGACCTGACGCTAATCGCAGAAGAGGCCGGGCCGTTTCCCTTCTGGCGGGTCTACTCCATCATTGCCGGCGATGTGGAGGTAGCAGGGCACGACACCTTCCAAATGCCGCAGTTCATCGAGCGCTTGAAGGCGGATACGGGCAAGCCCGGCTATCTTCCGGCCCACATCCGCATCCTGTTGCTCACCCACTACTTGGAGAGCCTGCAGCCACGCTGAGAACGTGGCATTCATGCGCCGCCCGGTTCAGACAGATTGGCGGATTACGCCAAGGCTAATCCGCTTTACGGCATCGCGCCTTCCCGTTGGGCCCCGATCAGGAACTCCTTGTTCCCCTCCGGGCCGGTGATCGGGCTTTCGATCACGCCGAGCACATGCCAGTCGGGCAGGCCGTTCAGCCAGGCCTCGATGGTCTCGCAGACCTCCCGGTGCAGGGTCGGGTCGCGCACCACGCCGCCCTTGCCGACGCGCTCCTTGCCGACCTCGAACTGCGGCTTGATGAGCGCGATCAGGCGAGCGCCGGGGCGGGCCAGTGCCAGCGGCGCGAGCAAAAGAGTCCGCAGGCCGATGAAGCTGGCATCGCAAACCAGCAGGTCGATCGGCTCGGGAACCTGCTCGCCGGTCAGGTGGCGGGCATTGGTGCGCTCCAGCACCACCACGCGCGGGTCCTGGCGCAGCTTCCAGGCAAGCTGGCCGTGGCCCACGTCGACGGCGTAGACCTTGGCCGCGCCGTTGGCCAGCAAGACATCCGTGAAGCCGCCGGTCGAGGCGCCGATATCGAGGCACGTCAGGCCAGTGGGGTCGATCTCGAAGTGATCCAGGCCGGCCGCGAGCTTGATGCCACCGCGGCTGACCCAGGGATGGTCCTGGCCCTTCACCGTCAGGGCGGCGTTCTCCGCGACTGGCTGACCCGGTTTTTCGATGCGGCGTTCGCCGGAGAAGACCTTGCCGGCCATGATAAGGGCCTGGGCCTTGGCGCGGCTCTCGACCAAACCGCGCTCGACCAGCGCCGTGTCTGCCCGCTGCTTCGTGGTGGTCACAAGGCCTCGGCGGGCCGCGGCGCGCCGATTCGCACGAAACGGTCGCGCAGGTGGAATCGCAGGATCATCAGCACGGCAACGACGGTCAGGGCCACGGCCAGGCCGAGCCAGACGCCGCGCCCCTCCCAACCCAGGTAGAAGCCCATCAGGTAGCTGCTGCCGAGACCGATCACCCAGTAGCTGAAGACCGCAATCGCGCTTGGCACTTGCGTGTCCTTGAGCCCGCGCAGGCAGCCGGCCGCGATGACCTGTGTGCCGTCCATCAGCTGGAACAGGGCCGCGACGCCGAGAAAGACCACCGCCAAGGTGAGCACCGGCTGGTTTTCCGGCCGCGCCAGATCGAGGAACAGACCGACGATGTCACGCGGAATAGCCAGGAAAAGTACAGCCGGGATCAGGGTCGCGGCGCCCCCTAGCGCGATCGCCACCCAGCCGGCGCGGCCGACAGCCACCGGATCGCCGGCACCGGCCACGAAGCCGACCCGCACGGTGGCCGCCTGGGAGACGCCGAGCGGCACCATGAAGGCGGTCGCCGCGCACTGCACGGCAATCGCGTGGGCGGCCAGGGCGGCGGTGCTGATCCAGCCCATCATGATGCTGGCGAAGGCGAAGAAGGCGGATTCGGCGAGGATTGCCAGGCCGATGGGAAAGCCGATGCGCAGGATCTCGCGGAAGCGCGGCCAGTCCGCCTTCCAGAAGCGTACTGCGATGGCGTAGCGGCGAAAGCGCCGCTCGCGCAGGACGAAGACCAGCAGGCCGAGGAACATGGCCGTATGCGTCACCGAGGTCATGATCCCGGCGCCGACCAGGCCAAGCGCGGGAAAGCCGAAGTTGCCGAACATCAAGGCGTAATTGCCGAGCGCCTTGAGCCCGACCGCTGTCAGAGCAACCACAAGGATCGCCCGCGGCCGCGCGTGCGCCGTTAGGAAGGAGCGCAGGACCACGAAGCCCAGGCTGGGGGTGAAGCCCCAGACCGCCCAGCGCAGATATTCCTGGGCCAGGACCGTGTTCTCCGCCTCCTGGCCGAAGGCACGCAGGATGGCACCGCCGTGCCAGAGCACCAAGCTGAAGAGCACGCCGAAGAGGATCGCCACCCAGAAGCCCTGCCGTACCGTTCGGCGCACGCCGCGGTACTGCCGCGCGCCGAGCTCCTGCGCCACTATCGGAGCCACGGCGATCACCACGCCCATGCCGAAAAGATAGAGTGGGAACAGCAGGTTGTTCGCCAGGGCGCCACCGGCCAGCTCGCGCGGACCGAGCCAGCCCATCATCACCGTGTCGATCAGGGCGATCGCCATGACGGCGAGTTGCGCCAGCACCAGCGGCCCGGACAAACGCAAGGTCAACCAAGCTTCGTGCGCGAGCGATGGCGGGCTCGCGTTCTGATTGTGCGCTGTCGCCCGCGGTTCGGCTGTGGGGTGTTGCATGCCGGCCACTATGGCGCCTTCCCGCGCCGGCAGAAAGCCTCAGCAAACGCAAGGCGGCCATGCATCGGCAAAGGCGGGGCGGATAAGCGAAACGGCCCGCACGATGGCGGGCCGTCCCAAGCTTGTCGGTTGGCGGCGCTAGGCCCGCGCCGGCTGCTCCAACGCCTTGTCTTCCTGACCGAGTGCGGTCAGCGCGGCGGCGAGGATACCTGCCGCGTCCAGGCCGGCGAGTGCCAGCTGCGCGTCCGGCTTGTCGTGATCGATGAAGACATCCGGTAGGCAGAGCGGGCGGAACTTCAGGCCGTTCTCGAGCAGCCCGGCATGGGCCATGAACTGCATGACGAAGGCACCGAAGCCGCCGGTCGCGCCTTCCTCGACGGTCAGCAGCACCTCGTGCTCCTTGGCCAGGCGGCGGATCAGACCCTCGTCGAGCGGCTTGGCGAAGCGCGCATCGGCGACCGTGGTGGAAAGCCCGCGCGCGGCCAGCTGATCGGCCGCGCTCAAGGCATCCTGCAGGCGGGTGCCGTAGGCCAGGATCGCCACCTTGGTCCCCTCGCGCACGATGCGGCCCTTGCCGATCTCCAGCGGCGTGCCGCGATCCGGCAGCTCGATGCCGATACCCTCGCCGCGCGGATAGCGGATCGCCGACGGGCGGTCGTCGATCTGGGCGGCGGTCGCGACCATGTGCATAAGCTCGGCCTCGTCCGACGGGCCCATCAGCACGAATCCCGGCAGGCAGCCGAGATAGGTGATGTCGTAGCTGCCCTGGTGGGTCATGCCGTCGGCACCGACCATGCCGGCGCGATCGATGGCGAAGCGCACCGGCAGGCTCTGGATCGCCACGTCGTGCACCACCTGGTCGTAGCCGCGCTGCAGGAAGGTCGAATAGATCGCCGCGAAAGGCTTGTAGCCCTCACAGGCCATGCCGGCGCAGAAGGTGACCGCGTGCTGCTCGGCGATGCCCACGTCGAAGGTGCGCTCCGGAAAGACCTCGCCGAACTTGTTGAGGCCGGTGCCCGAGGGCATGGCGGCGGTCACGGCGACGATCTTGTCGTCCTGCTCGGCCTCGGCGATCAGGCCCTTGGCAAAGACGTTCTGATAGGCCGGCGCCTTGGGCGCGGGCTTGGCCTGCTTGCCGGTCACCACGTCGAACTTAGCGACGCCGTGGTACTTGTCGGCGGCCGACTCGGCCGGCTGATAGCCCTTGCCCTTCTGGGTCACGCAGTGGATCAGCACCGGGCCGTCGTAGTCGGTGTCGCGGGCGTTCTTCAGCACCGGCAGCAGGTGGTCCAGGTTATGCCCGTCGATCGGCCCGATGTAGAAGAAGCCCATCTCCTCGAACAAGGTCCCGCCGGTCAGCATGCCACGAGCGTATTCCTCGGCGCGCTGCGCCGCCTTGCTGATCGGCCGCGGGAACTTCTTGATGACCTCCTTGCCCAGGTGCCGCACGGAGGCATAGGGCTTGGAGGAGATCAGCTGCGAAAGATAGGCGCTCATGGCGCCGACGGGCGGCGCGATCGACATGTCGTTGTCGTTGAGGATGACGATCAGGCGGCTATTCATGGCCCCGGCGTTGTTCATCGCCTCGTAGGCCATGCCGGCGCTCATGGCGCCGTCGCCGATCACGCAGATGACGTCGTTGTCCTTGTTCGAGAAGTCACGGCCGACCGCGAAGCCGAGCCCGGCGGAGATCGAGGTCGAGCTGTGCGCCGCGCCGAAGGGATCGTATTCGCTCTCCCGCCGGGCGCAGAAGCCGGACAGGCCGCCGCCCTGGCGCAGGCTGCGGATGCGGTCGCGTCGGCCGGTCAGGATCTTGTGCGGATAGCACTGATGGCTGACATCCCAGATTAGCTTGTCCTCGGGCGTTTCGAAGACATAGTGGATTGCCACCGACAACTCGACGACGCCGAGCCCGGCGCCCAAGTGGCCGCCGGTGACGGAAACCGCGTCGATGGTCTCTGTGCGCAGCTCGTCGGCGAGCTGCCGCAGCTGCTTCTCTTCAAGCTTCCGCAGGTCCGCCGGCGACTTGAGGGTATCGAGTAGCGGCGTTTGGCTGTTATGGCCGATCTGTCCCACGTCCCACCTCTAGCAATACAAGTTGGTTGCGCCCCGCCCCTGAGGACCAGCCCTTTCGGCCGATCCCAACCCAACACTGGCTCTTTACCAAACCTGGCAGCCGCCGCCCAGCCCGAAGTCGGTCCTCGAATAGTCCTGGGACGATCCCAGAATGATCCCGGCGCGCGCTCTATGACCTTCGTTCTAGCACGAAAATGGCGGCCTTTCGAAGAAGCTCCGCCTTTGCGCCGAAAAGATCAAGCCGTTTGCAAGCCCGCTCGACGAGCTCCTCCGCCTTGGCCCGTGCGCCATCCAGGCCGAGTTGGCCGACGAAGGTGGCCTTGCCCAGCGCCTCGTCCTGGCCGGTCGGCTTTCCCAGCTCTTCCGCCGATCCGTCGGCATCCAGCAAGTCATCGACAATCTGGAAGGCGAGGCCCAGATCGGCCGCGTAATCGACCAGGGCAGCCCGTTCTTCGGCCGTGGCGCGCCCCAGAATGGCGCCACCCTCGCACGCGAATGTGATCAGCGCCCCGGTCTTCAAGCGTTGCAGCTCTGTTATCCCCACCAGGTCCAGCGAGGCGCGGTCGGGCGAGATATCGATCATTTGCCCGCCGACCATCCCGCCGGCACCGGCCGCCGCCGCCAGCCCAGCGATCAGCTCCACGCGCACCGCCGGATCCTCGGCGGTGCGCGGGTCGGCCAGCACGGCAAAGGCCTCGGTCAGCAGGCCGTCGCCGGCCAGAATCGCCGTGGCCTCGTCGAAGGCCTTGTGCGCCGTCGGTCGGCCGCGGCGCAGGTCGCTGTCGTCCATGGCCGGCAGATCGTCGTGGATCAGGCTATAGCAGTGCACCATCTCCAGCGCGGCGCCGGCGCGCAGCGCGCCTTGCTCCGGTATGTCGAACAGCCGCGCGGACTCGATCAGCAAGAAGGGGCGCAGCCGCTTGCCGCCGCCGAGCGCGCCGTAGCGCATAGCATCGATAACCTGCCCGATCGGCCCGGAGACCGGCGGCAGGAGTTTGTCGAGAAGCTGGCTGACGGATTCCGCCGTCCCTTTCAAGGCGTGATCGAGCACACTCAAATCTGGAATTCCTAATCGACGTCGAAGGGTTCCGTGGTGGGTTCGCCGTCGGGGCCGAGGCTGATCTTCTCGATGCGCTCCTTGGCCTCGCGCAGCTTGTCCTCGCAGTGGCGCTTCAACTCGGCACCGCGCGTATAGGCGTCGATCGCCTCGTCGAGCTTGCCCTCGCCCTTCTCCAGGCCCTCGACGATGGTCTTGAGCTCTTCGAGCGCCTCCTCGAAGCTCATCTTCTTGATGTCTGCGCTTTTCTTGTCGGCCATGATCTCCCCCGCGCGGCGGCGGGATACTAGGCGCCGCCTCGCCCCTTAACAAGCACTGGGCCTCTGGCTTTTTTTGCGGCGTTAGGCCGCCATCAGGGCGCGCACGTGGGCGGCGGCACTGGCGGCCAGGGCCGCCAGGTCATAGCCGCCCTCCAGGGTCGACACCAGGCGTCCTTCGCAGCAATCCCGCGCGATGGCCATCAGCTCCCGGGTCGCCCAGGCGTAGTCCTCCTCATGGAACCGAAGGTTGGCCAGAGGGTCGCTCGCATGGGCGTCGAAGCCGGCCGAGATAAAGACGAAGTCCGGCTCGAACTCGGCCAAGGCCGGCAGCACGATGCCGCTCATGGCCTGGCGGAATTCGCCCGATCCGGCCATCGGCGCCAGGGGCGCGTTGACGATATTGTCGGCGCGACCACGCTCGGTCTCGCTACCGGTGCCGGGATAGAGCGGCATCTGGTGGGTCGAGGCGTAGAAGAGATCGCCATCGTCCCAGAACATGGCCTGCGTGCCGTTGCCGTGGTGCACGTCGAAGTCCATCACCGCAACCCGGCTCAGGCCGTGCACGGCGCGCGCCTGCTCGGCGCCGACCGCGACGTTATTGAAGAGGCAGAAGCCCATGGCGCGCTGCGGCTCGGCGTGGTGGCCGGGCGGCCGCACGGCGCAGAAGGCGTTGTCCGCCTCGCCGGCCATCACCGCGTCAACCGCCGCGCAAACCGCCCCGGCGGCCCTGAGCGCCGCTTCGCCGGAGCCTGGCGAGACGATGGTATCGGCGTCGAGGCCGCTCAACCCGGTCTCCGGAATGGCGGCCAGGACGGCCTCGACAAAGGCCCGGGGATGCACCCGGGCGATCTGCTCCACCGTCGCGGGTGGCGCTTCCCGGCGCTGCAATTCAACGAACTCTTCGGCCTCCAGGGCGGCCAGGACCGCTTTCAGACGCGCCGGTGACTCCGGATGCATGGAGCCGGTGTCGTGCCCGACGCAGGCCTGGTGGCTGTACAGCAAGGTCGTCATGGGTCGCGCCCCCCTTTGGGCTCTCCTGTTTCGGGCCTTATCTTTGGCTCCTCCGGCCCGTCCCCCACTGTGGTAAACCGGCGCCGTCCGGGGCGCCACAAAGAATTGATGGCCAGCGCGCCTTGAATGTGAACGAAACGCGACCAAAGATCCTATGGTAGCGTGTTTCGGAGGAGGCGGCGGCTCGCGGGCCGGGCCGGCGATCCCCCTCAATAGACATTGATTTCCCAGGAGCGAGCGACCACAACTGGGGCGCACTGCAGTGGTACAACCGGCGAGAGATCGGCCTTCGAGGAGGTTCCCCTGAACATTGGTCACCCGATGGCGAGAGTCGCATCCCTGCTCGCGCTGGTGTTGACCCTGGGAACGGCCGCCGGGGCCACCTTCGGGCAGAACGACTCGGCGCGCGTACGCGTCGACGCGGTGAAGACGGAGCCGCTGGACCAAACCGTTCCTGTGATCGGCCGGCTGGTGGCGCGTCAGGCGGGCGTCGTCTCCACGCGGATCAACGGTCCAGTGGAGCGCTTCCTGGTCGAGGTCGGCGATCGGGTCGAGGAAGGCGACGTGATCGCGGTCTTGACCAAGGACTCGCTTGAGGCCCGACGCGATCTGGCGGCCAGCCAGCTCGCCGAGGCGAAGGCCCAGATCTCGACCAAGCAGGCGTCGCTTAAACTGGCCAGGCAGGAGGCGAAGCGCATCGAAGGCCTCAAGTCCTCGGCGGCCTTCAACCAGAGCCGCTACGAAGACGCGCAGCAGGAGGTTGCCCGGGCGCAGGCCGAAGTGGCGGAGGCGGAGGCCAACGCGCAGACCTACTCCGCGGAGATGCGGCTGGCCGAGATCAATCTCTACAACGCGGAGGTCCTCGCTCCCTATGCCGGCGTGATCGCCCAGCGCCGCACCGAGACTGGTGCCTATCTGCAGGTGGGCGATCCCGTGGTCAACATGATCGCCGACGGCACCCTGGAAATCGAAGCCGACGTGCCCTTCCGAAACATCGTCGGGCTGGAGGCCGGCACGGCGGTGCGCTTCTCGCTCGACGACGGCACCGGGCACTGGGCCATCGTGCGCGCGCTGGTGCCCGAGGAGAATCCTCTGACGCGCACCCGCACCGTTCGCTTCGTGCCAGAGTTCGGCGAAACCCTGGGGCCGCTCGCGGCCGAACAGAGCGTGACGGTGCAGATCCCGATCGGCGCCCCGCGCACCGTGGTGTCGGTGCACAAAGACGCAGTGATAAGGCGCGGCGAGCAGTCGATCGTCTACGTGGTCGCCAAGGGCAGCGCGCAGCTGCGCACGGTGCGCCTCGGCGAAGCGGTCGGCAGCCGGCTCGAGGTGTTGGATGGCCTGAACGACGGTGACCTGGTGGTGGTGCGCGGCAACGAGCGGCTGCAACCGGGCGATAAGGTCAGTATCGACAAGGAATCCTGATGAACCTGATCAAGCTCGCCATCGAGCGTCCCATCGCCGTGATCGCAGCGGTGCTGATGGTGATCATGTTCGGGCTCGTCGCGTTGCAAAGCATTCCGATACAGCTCGCGCCGGACGTGAACCGACCGGTCATCACCATCAGCACGAACTGGTCCGGCGCCGCGCCGGCTGAGATCGAGCGCGAGATCATCAACGAGCAGGAAGACGTCCTCAAGGGCCTGGAAGGCCTGACCGAGATCACCAGCAGGGCGCAAACCGGACGCGCCCGGATAACCCTGGAGTTCGCCGTCGGCACCGACATGGACAAGGCGCTGCTGCTGACCGCCAACCGCCTGGACCGTGTCGACGGCTATCCCGACGAGACCGATGAGCCGACGCTCGACACGGCAGGCGCCGAAGACAGCCCGATCGCCTGGTTCATCATCCGGCGCGACAAAGGCAACGAGCGGCCGATCCACGAATACGGCGACTTCGTCGAGGACATCGTCCAGGACCGCATTGAGCGCGTGCCCGGCGTCAGTCGGGTGAATGCCTTCGGCGGCAGCGAGCGCGAGATCCGGGTGACCGTGGAGCCGCAGCTGTTGGCGCGCTACGGCCTGACCGTCAGCGAGGTGGTGCGCACCCTGCGCAGCGCCAATGCGTCGGTCTCGGCCGGCGACGTGGAGGAAGGCAAGCGCCGCTACGTGGTGCGCACCGAGGGCGAGCTCAACACCTTGGAGGCGATCCGCGCCGTGGTTCTGCGTTCGGACGACCGGGAGGGCAGCGGCCGGCTGGCACGCGTGACGGTCGGCGACGTGGCCGAAGTCGATTTCGCCTACAAGGAGCCTGTGGCCTCGATTCGGCTGCTCGGCGAAAACGCGATCGCTTTCAATGCGGTGCGCGAGACCGGCGCGAACGTGATCGAGACCATGGAGGGAATCGACGCGGCGGTACAGGAGCTCAACGAGTTCGCTATGCCGAACGCCGGGCTCAACCTGAAGCAGGTCTACGACGAGACGGTCTACATCAACTCTGCGATTGCCCTGGTGCGGCAGAACATCTGGATCGGCGGCACTTTGGCGGCGATCATTCTGCTGCTGTTCCTGCGGTCGGGCAGGGCTACCTTGGTGGTCTCGGTCGCCATCCCGGTCTCGATCATCGGCGCCTTCGTTGCCATGGCTGCACTCGGCCGTTCGATCAATGTGATCTCGCTGGCCGGATTGGCCTTTGCCGTGGGTATGGTGGTGGACGCGGCGATCGTCGTGCTGGAGAACATCTTCCGCCTGCGCGAGGCAGGCAAGCCGGCGCGCGAGGCGGCCTACGAAGGCGCGCGGCAGGTCTGGGGCGCGGTGCTGGTCTCGGCCTTGACCACCGTCATGGTCTTCATACCGATCCTGGTCATGAAGCTGGAGGTCGGCCAACTCTTCCGCGATATCGCCGTCGCCATCTCGGTGGCCGTCACCCTGTCGCTGCTGGTTTCGGTTACCGTGCTGCCAGCGCTGTCGCGCTACCTGCTCGGCGGGCGCGACGGCGAGGCCACCAGCATCACCCGCATCCACCTGCCACTGATCGACAGCCTGGCCAGCGCCTTCGTGCGCTTCGTGATGGGCTTCGTCGACCGCGTCGTGACCAACCGCGTCTTAGCGCTTGGCGTGGTCGGCGGCATGACCCTGCTGGCCAGCGTGGCTGCCTGGCAGTTCCTGCCGAAGCTCGAGTATCTGCCTGAAGGCAACCGCAACCTGGTGTTCGGCGTGATCACGCCGCCGCCGGGCTACAACCTGGCGACCACCACAGAGATTGCCGAGGAGATCGAAGGCGCGATCCGGCCCTATTGGGCCACGGTCTCCGGTCCCGAAGCGGCGCCTGACGAGCCGCCAAAGATCGAACGCTTCTTCTTCGTGGCCACACGCTCGACCACCTTCTTGGGCGCTGTCGCGGTCGAACCACAGCGCGTGCGCGAGCTCATCCCGGTGCTCGAAGAGCCGGTGTTTCGCGAGCCGGGCACCTTCGGCTTCATCAACCAGCCCTCGATCTTCGGGCGCGGCATCGGCGGCGGGCGCAAGATCGAGCTCGATGTCTCTGGGCCGGACCTCGAGACCGTGCTGCAGGCCGCGGGGCGGGCCGTGCGCCGCCTGGTGCAGGCGCTGCCGCTCCACGAGGGCAACCAGCTGCGACCCAACCCCGGGCTCGAGCTGGGCGCGCCGGAGGTACGAGTCTTCCCGGACCGCGTCCGGCTCGCCGACAACGGCGTGACGGCCCTGGAGCTGGCCGACACGGTCGACGCCTTCAACGACGGCCTGCGGGTCGCCGAGGTGACGGTGGGCAACGACCAGCTCGACCTGATGCTCCAAGGACCGGACCGTACCGTAAGCGAGACCCAGGGCATCGACAGCCTGCCGGTCGTGACCTCCGACGGCGACATCATCCCGGCGAGCTCGCTGGCCAAAATCGTGCTGACCGCCGGCCCGACCGAGATCCGCCATCGGGAGCGCGCGCGCACCGTCACCCTGGAGGTCCGCCCGGCGCCCAACATGGCGCTCGAAGAGGCGATCGACATCCTGCGCAGCGAAGTGACCGAGCCGCTGATCGCGGAGGGCCTGCCACCCGGCGTCAAGCTGCGCATCTCCGGCACCGCCGACAAGCTGACCCAAACCTGGGACGCCATGGTGCTCGAGCTGATGCTGGCCCTGGCCATTGTCTACCTGGTCATGGCGGTGCTCTTCGAGAGCTTCGTCTACCCGCTGATCATCCTGCTGTCGGTCCCGCTGGCGGCAGCCGGCGGCGTTGCCGGGCTGGTTGTGCTCAATCAGTTCACTTTCCAGCCGCTCGACATGCTGACCCTGCTCGGCTTCGTGATCCTGATCGGCATCGTGGTCAACAACGCCATCCTGCTGGTGCACCAGACCCTGCACCACATCCGAGACGAAGCCATGGCCGCCACCGCGGCGATCAAGGAAGCGACGCGCAATCGCATCCGTCCGATCTTCATGTCCACCCTGACATCCGTCGTCGGCATGCTACCGCTGGTGCTGTTCCCCGGCTCGGGCTCGGAGCTCTATCGCGGCCTCGGCTCGGTCGTGGTCGGCGGACTGTCGCTCTCGGCCGTGCTGACCTTGCTGATCATCCCGCCGATGCTGACCATGACCGTGGGCACGCTTGAGCGGGCACCAGAACCCAAAGCCAAGCCCAAGACCAAGCCAAAGCGCCGTCGCAAGGGCGGCAAGCCGGCAACGGCCCAGCCGGAGCCCATGGCGGGCGAATGAGGCCATACCGTGCGGCAAAGCCCGCCACTGCGGATGCCGTCGCCGGGAAGTGTCACCGTTTTAAGTTGAGTGGGCACTCTGGGCCACTTGGCAAACACTCACAGAGCTCTTACCTAGGCTCGCTATCGGCGCGAAGGCGGCCGTTCGTCACTCCAGGCGAGGCGCCCGAGTTTGGGCGATAACGTAAAAGATCTTTCGCACATTTGGATGGGGTTGGTGGCCCCGAAACCCTTCAGGCTTGAAGTCGCGAAACCTTTGAGCCAGAGGAGGAACCAGGAGCCACCATGGAAGAGGATAGCACCACGGGCTTGTCGAACGTCATTCGGATTGATGACGAGCGGATCCAAGATCATCT
>Ga0209458_1000108_pt1 | contig 45345 bp, 38 predicted proteins | sample WorMetLIZAISLAND_FD_187411 | JGI IMG/M metagenome (GOLD analysis project Ga0209458, IMG submission 187411) | Marine gutless worms symbiont microbial communities from Max Planck institute for Marine Microbiology, Germany - Inanidrilus manae... ...
TTCATCCAAACCGCGAAGGAAAACACTGCTCACCGGGGTTAGCAAGGAGACACAGCTAGCCGTGGCTAGTCAGGTATATAGGTCCCCAAATTTGTGGCTCGCCATGGAGGGCGACCAACGGAGAAACCGTCAGAGTTATGCCTCAAGTTAAGCCCATAACTTATCATTCCGAAAATAATCCTGTTAATCCTGAAAATCCTGTATCATTGGTGGTTACCTCCAATCGACAGCGGGTGCCGTTCGCCGCCGGCGCTCCTGCCTGTCGGCTTACTCCATCTTATGCGCTATCTTTAGAGGATAGATCTTTATAATCAATAGGTTAGTTCTTAGACAGTCTCTTAGGCCTTACTGCGTCATTCCGAACCATTACCCAAGGTGATGTTTCATGGGCTTATCGCCGAGTATGAGCGGTAGACTGATCCGTCCGTCATCCCAGCTCCCAGGCTGGTCGGGGCGGGAACACCAGCGCTCGAGCAGGTGGATGAAGTCGGCCCGGGGTACCTGCTCCGCACCCATGCGGATGAGGTGTGCAGTCAATACCTGGCAATCGATGAGTCGGAAGCCCCGCGCCGCGAGTCTCCCGCACAGGTGGACGAGGGCTACCTTGGAGGCGTCGCTGATGCGGGTGAACATGGATTCACCGAAGAACACCCGGCCGATGGCCACCCCATAGAGTCCTCCGGCCAATGCGCCGTCCTGCCAGATCTCGACGGAGTGGGCGAACCCCCGGTGATGGAGTCTCCGATAAGCAGCGATCATCTCGGGTACCAACCAGGTACCGCTGCTTCCGGTGCGGGGTCGAGCACAGGCGGCGATGACGGCATCGAAATCCCGGTCCATGGTGGCGCCGAAGCGGCCCTTGCGTAGGGTCTTGCGCAGGGTCCTGGAAATTCGGAGCCGCTCCGGGAAGAGGATGGTCCTGGGGTCGGGAGACCACCAGAGGATGGGATCGCCGGCGCCGAACCAGGGAAAGATACCGCGCCGATAGGCGTTAACCAGTCGCGTCACGCTCAGATCCCCGCCTACTGCGAGGAGGCCGTCCGGCTCCTGCTCCGCCGATTCTACATCCGGGAAGGGTGCCTGGGGGTTCCTAGGGTCAAGGAGATAAAGCATTGAAAGCAGCAGCACGCATCGGAACTTCGCATCGGAACTTCACACCCAGAGAGCATGTACTGCGTGCTTTTGCGGTTTTGTAACCAAAAAATACTAGGGGGCGTTCTCAATTGAGCCAAATCATCGTAAAAATCAAGCTGGAAAAGCGCGGACAAGCCCCGCGCCTACCGCGTAGTCAGCTGTAGGCGCCGGCGAGGCATCGGGGCCATATGATTGTCAGCGAGTCGCTCATCACGGGTTGTTATCCTTGGATAATTTATTGATTTCGCTCCTCTATTGAGTTCATAGTACTTTGGATTGAGGTCTCCCTTCTTCACTGCTGTAAATCTTAGTCTTCCCATCCATATCCCGATACTAAATGTGAGTACCACCAAAGCAAACACCGGCAACAATATTGCGTTTTGTTCCATAGTCTATTTCTCTCTAACAGAGAGTTCTGAATGGTTACAGCCAGATCTAGATATTGAATTTCGGTTCAAAGGCATCTATCAAACACGAAAGACACGAAATTGTCATCCCTGGCACCTGGATTCCGGCACTCCCTGCCGGAATGACGAGGTAGGGGCTGGTAAACTTCACCACTTAAAATTTATCCACGACCGTCTTTTCGTGTTCGTTCGTGTTTTTCGTGGCTCTTGGTGAGTCAAATCCCCCAAACAGCACCAAATCATTCAGGATTGTTCCTGACCCGCGGATGCCGGCTCCTGTTCGCCCGCGCTCCGATCCAATTCCTGCAGGTGTGCGAGCTTTTCGCGGATGCGGATTTCCAGTCCGCGGTCCACGGGTGCGTAGTACCTGGCGTGGGACAGGCCTTCCGGGAAGTAGTCCTCGCCCGCCGCGTAGCCCTCCGGCTCGTCGTGGGCATAGCGGTAGCGCTTGCCGTATCCCAGCGCTTTCATGAGCCGGGTGGGGGCATTCCGCAGGTGTACCGGGACCTCCAGGGAGCCGGAACGACGGGCGTCCTCCAGGGCCGCGTTCCAGGCCTGGTAGACGGCATTGCTCTTGGCGGCACAGGCCAGATAGACGACCGCCTGGGCGATGGCGAGCTCGCCTTCGGGACTGCCGAGACGTTCCTGCACCTCCCAGGCATTCAGGGTCAGCTCTAGGGCGCGGGGATCGGCATTGCCGATGTCCTCGGAGGCCATGCGTACCACTCGCCGGGCGATATATCGGGGATCACAGCCGCCGTCGATCATGCGCGCCAGCCAGTAGAGTGCGGCGTCCGGCTCCGAACCGCGTACCGATTTGTGCAAGGCCGAGATCTGATCATAGAAGACATCGCCGCCCTTATCGAAGCGTCGCACCTGTCCCGCGACCAATTCGGCGACCACATCGGCGCCGATCTCACTGCCCTCGGTCAAGTCCACCGCCAGCTCCAGCAGATTGAGGGCGCGTCGGGCATCCCCGTCCGCCGCCTCGGCCAGGAGCCGCCGCTGCTGCGGGTCCAGGATCAACCCCCGCTCGCCTGGCCCCTGCACGGGATCGGCCAGGGCCCGATCGATAACCTGCTCCAGCTCTTCGACCTCTAATGGCTTGAGCACATAGACCCGGGCCCGGGACAGCAAGGCGTTGTTGAGCTCGAAGGAAGGGTTCTCGGTGGTGGCGCCGATGAAGATCAGGGTCCCCGCTTCCACGTGGGGCAGAAAGGCGTCCTGTTGGCCCTTGTTGAAGCGGTGTACCTCGTCGATAAAGAGGATGGTGCCGCGGCCTCCCCGTTTCCGGACCTTGTGTGCCTCGGCCACGGCCTCGCGGATATCTTTGACGCCCGAGAGTACAGCGGAGAACTTGCGGAAATTGGCCCCCGAATAAGCCGCCAGGAGACGCGCCAGGGTGGTCTTACCGGTGCCGGGCGGTCCCCAGAAGACCATGGAATGGGGCCGGTCCGCCTCGATGGCCCGACGCAGCGGTTTGCCGGGCGCGAGGAGGTGGGACTGTCCGCACACATCCTCCAGTGTGCGCGGCCGCACGCGGTCGGCTAGGGGTGCTGCGGGCGCAGTGGAGAGGAGCGATTTAGGCGCAGGGGTCGGCATGTCGGATCGCGGCGCACTCCAAGGTTAAGCGTCCCCTCCATCCGCCTGCCGTCTCATTCCATCAAAACCGATTCCCTGCGCCCTGTAGGTCCAGTGAATAAAGACGGAACAACAGCTCGCTACACCGGAACATCCAGCGAATCGGGATAGAGCTCGATACCCAACTTCTCGCCGACCTGGCGCGCCGGGTCGTCGATCATGGGTGACACCACGATCATGCAGGTCGCCTGCCTACCATGACGCCGCTCATAAAAGCGAACCTTGCGCTCGAAGATGTGCATCTCGGATTTGCTCATCGACGACTTGAACTCACAGAGAATCAGCAAGCCGTTTTTGATGATCACGTCGAGATCGACCTGATCCGGTCGCCCGAAGACCTCGCCCTTATCGTCGAACTCGTTCACATTGATCACCTCCACCCCGAAGCTTTCCACCAGGATGGCGGCCAGCGCATCGCGGAAGGCCCGCTCCGCTTGGGTACCCCAACGCGCCCCCAGCCCGCCAACCGAGCGTCCCAATCTCCCAAGCTCCCTGTCCACTTTATCGAAGCGCTGGTTGGCCACCTCCCATTTACGGTCCTGCGCTTCCCATCTACGGTCCTGGTCTTCCCACCTACGCCGGTCTTCCTCCTTTTGCTCCTCCCATTTACGGCTTTGCACCTCCCGATCCCGTGCCAATTCATTCAGCATCCGGGTAAACCGATCTTCCGTTTCCACCTTGGAAGGGAAATGCTCGCGCGTAACGCTCAGGATATAGTCGCCCAGCGACGGATCGCTGCGCAGCAGCTGCGGAAGATGGCCGCGAATAGAGCGAATCATCTCCTCTTCGGTTACTAACTCAGTCATGGTATCGATTTCCATTGCTCAAGGCCTTTTGATATTCAACTTTAACCGACTGTTTTCAGATGTCAAACGGCTCCAATAGCCTGCCCGCGCGGACCTCGCCTTGGGTGTAGGTTGGGTTAGGCGCGCTGCCCGATCCTGAAGAACACAAACAGCGTTGAGCGCGCCGTAACCCAACACGACACCTTCCCAGGCAACACAAATAACGCTGAACAGCGCCAGGATCGAACGAGACCAATCCTAAATGCAACCGGTCAGGCCGGATGTGACAAAGCAGAATCAGTCGATCTGCAGAAAATCGACGACGGCGGATGCGTCAAAGCGGAACAGGTCCTCATCGAGCCTCGAGTTGCGTTTGGTTCCTGTAAAGACGAAGCGCGTGAGCTGACCGAAGCTGTCCTCCATGACCAAGGTGTCGAGACGCTTGCCGATGAAGCCGATGCGGATCCTCACCACCTGGGTATCCTTGGCCTTGGGCCGTAACTCGACCCATTCGCGGTCGTCCCCGGCATCCCAAGGGGTCACCCTGAAGTGACGGTCGATAGGCCCTTCTGTCACCAACAGCTGGGCCGGTGTACCACCCAGGGCCTTGGCCTGGCTCTGGTGGGAGACCTGATCCAGCTCCAGATCGTGCAACCACACGCGTTTGCCGTCGGCGACGATGACCTGCCTGACCGGACGCCTGTATTCCCAGCGAAACCTGCCGGGACGCCTGAGATAGAAGGTGCCCCTCGATTCCAGCGCGCGGCCCCCGTCGGCATTCAGGGTAATCTGCCTGAAATCGGAGACCAATGACTTGAGCCCTCTCAGGTAGCCCTGCAAGCGCTCGGGACCGCCAGCGGCCGTCGCAGAACTGCACAGCAGAAGCGCCAGCAGGATGATCCACGGGCCTTTCAGCCGGAGTAATCCGGATTGAAGGGCAGTGCCTCTTTTTAGGGTTACCGGATTTTGGATCAACTGCATGTGAGTCATTCGACAACAACCAACGAAGGAATCTGAATGGTTGCAGTATCGCGCAAACCTTGATTTTCACGTTCCGCTTTAATCAATGAATACCGTTTCACAGTTCGCATACTTGTCCATTCCTAAGTTATCGTTTTCGAGATCGGGATTTGGAGGTCAAACCTCAGGCGAAGGCGGGACCAAAACCTCCCGGCTGCCGTTGGTCTCAGCGGGGCCGACCAGGCCGATGCGTTCCATCTCCTCGACTATGCGGGCGGCCCGGTTGTAGCCGATCTTGAGCCTGCGCTGCACACCCGAAATGGAGGCCCGGCGAGTCTCGGTGACGAACTGGACCGCCTCGTCGAACAGGGGATCCTGGTCCTCGGTATCACCGCCGGAGGGCTCCGGATCGATACCGGGAATGGCCTCCCCCGTATCCTGCAGAACGGTGTCGATGTAGTCCGGCACCCCCGTTCGCTTGAGGTATTCCGCGACCCGGTGCACCTCCTGGTCGTCTACGAAGGCACCGTGCACCCGTTGGGGAATGCTGGTGCCGGGAGGAAGATAAAGCATATCGCCCCACCCCAGGAGGTGCTCGGCCCCCATCTGGTCGAGGACGGTCCGCGAATCGACCCGCGAGGACACCTGGAAGGCCATACGGGTCGGGATATTGGCCTTGATCAGGCCCGTGAGCACGTCGACCGACGGGCGCTGGGTCGCGAGCAGCAGGTGGATTCCCGAGGCCCGCGCCTTCTGCGCCAGGCGCGCGATGAGCTCCTCCACCTTCTTGCCCACGACCATCATCATATCCGCCAGCTCGTCGATGATGACCACGATGTAGGGGAGATGGGCGAGGCGAGACACTGCCTCGGTCTCGTCTACTCCTAATCCGCCCGGCTCGGTCACCAATAGTGGATCAGGGATAGGTGCCCCGGCCGCCTCCGCGTCCGCCACCTTGCGGTTGTAGCCGGCGATGTTGCGCACCCCGAGCTGGGCCATCAGGCGGTACCGGCGTTCCATCTCCGCGACACACCAGCGCAGGGCATTCGCCGCTTCCTTCATGTCCGTGACTACGGGGGTGAGTAAGTGGGGAATGCCCTCGTAGACCGAGAGCTCCAGCATCTTGGGGTCCACCATGATCAGGCGCACGTCTTTCGGTGTGGACTTGTAGACCAGACTCAGGATCATGACATTGATGGCCACGGATTTTCCCGAGCCCGTGGTGCCGGCAATCAGGGCATGGGGCATGCGGGCCAGATCCGCGCACACCGGCTTTCCGGCGATATCGGTACCCATGGCCAGGGTCAGGGGTGCCTTGGCGTCCTGATAGGTCGGGGAAGCCAGGACCTCGCTCAGGAAGACGGTCTCGCGGTGCCCGTTGGGGATCTCGAGGCCGATGACGGATTTGCCCGGTATGATCTCCACCACCCGCACGCTCACAGTGGACAGTGCCCGCGCGATATCTTTGGCAAGCCCCGTGATCTTGCTCACCTTGGTGCCGGGCGCAAGCTGAAGCTCCAGCAGGGCAACCACCGGTCCCGTATGCACCTCAACCACTTCCGCGATGACGCCGAAATCCGCGAGCTTAGCCTCCACCTGGCGCGAGAGCGCTTCAAGCATCTCCTCCGTATAGCCCTTACCGCTCTTGCGTGGCGGGTCCAGGAGATCCAGGGACGGCCCCCCCCCCCTCACCGAGAAACCGGGAGATTTCGAGCTGGGACTCGTCCTGCGCTGCCGTGGGTACAGTTACCGTGACAGGTTTCGACTGCTCCGGTTTCGACTGCTGTGGGGGGGGATCAGACTCGGTGACCGGTGACAGCTCCGGCACCCTGGACCCAGGCGTCTCCAGGGCCTCGAGCAAGGGGAGCTCGCCCTTGTCCACGTCGTCCGCCGGGGACCCACGGCGCCGCGACGGCAACCAGGCTCCATCCTTTACCCACCGCACCAGCGCCAGGATAGCGCCCCCCACGGTATCCAGCACTGCCAACCAGGAGACCCCCAAGAGCCTGAAACCCACAAAGAACAACCCGAACAGGAAAAGCAACGTCCCCTTGGGGCCGAAGGCCAGGAGCATATGGTCTCTGAGGAACAACCCCAGTCCTCCCCCGCTTCCGTTCGGTAATCCGGTCCCGAGCACCGGCAGGTAGATACTCGCGAAGACACAGCCCGCGACCAGGATGAATAAAAAGCCGAACCAGCGTAGCGCCAACTTGTGGAGCCGGACCTCGGGCCAGGGTTCCGGTTTGCGGAAGATCAGATAGCCGCTCCAGGCGACCATAACCGGGATGAGATAGGACAGAATACCGAACAGATAGAATGCGATATCGGAGAACCAAGCACCGACCCTGCCGCCCGCATTGGTCACGATGTAACCGTAACCGACGTGGGACCAGGCCGAATCCTGGGGAGAGTAGGTCACCAGGGCCAACAACAGATAAAGCGCCACGCATACCAGGGCCCACATCGTCCCTTCACGGATGCCGCGTTGCAGATAGTCGCCGAAGGTCAGCGTCCCGACCCGAGTCGCCTGAGTCACAGGTCAGCTCCCTGGTATCCCCTTTGATATTACAACCTTACAGAGGCCTTCTCCTGTAATCAAGGAAAGATAATCCGGAGCGAGCGCGGATAAATTTTGTCAGAAGCCGTTTGGTTAAAACGGATCCTAGCGTCGTGTTTCATTACACCGCGTTTGACGCCGTGCCGGTCCGGGCGTGGTCCTGGGTTATCTGGCGTTGGCCGTGGGATCCGACGTGTTGGGTTACGGCGCGCTCGGCTCTGTCGCTGTACTTCAGGATCGGGCAGCGCGCCTAACCCAACCTACACCCAACGCGAGATCTGCGCAGGCAGACCGTGCGGGGGGTAATATGGGTATAGGTTGCATTAAGACGCCGGTACGGACACTGAAGTCGATCGATAAGCCCCTATGCGTCGAACGCAACACGTCAAACTTGTCCCGACGCAGGAGGGATCTTTTCCCCCAACAACGCCAAATCACTCAGGACTGCTCTAAGATATGGGGGTAGTGGATAAACTCTAAGTGGTGAAGTCTGCCAGCCCCGACCTCGTCATTCCGGCAGGGAGTTCCGGAATCCAGTGCCAGGGATGGCAAAGGCAGTGGGGCCCGAATCACTCGGTTGCGCACCATGCCACTTTGAATTCAAACACTACCCCATTTCTATTGAGGTCCGGCTACGCTGAGACGGTTGGTAACCCCATGCCGGGACCCGCATCGACCACACCACCGACTACCCGCGATCACGCATCGCTGGCACTGCGCATCAAGGCCTGGGGTCGTGCGCTCGGCTTCCAACAGGTCGGCATCGCCGACACGGATCTCGGGCTTGTGGAGCGGCGTCATGCAACCTGGCTGCGCCAAGACCGGCACGGCAAAATGGACTACCTGGCACGCCACGGCACCAAGCGCAGCCGACCCGGATCCCTGGTCCCCGGCACCTTGCGGGTCATCTCGACGCGCATGGACTACCGACCCGAGACCGAGGACCGCTCCTGGGCGACGCTCAGGGACCCCGCTGCTGCCTTCATCTCCCGCTATGCCTTGGGCCGGGACTATCACAAGATACTCCGCCGCCGCCTGCAGCAGCTGGCCGAGCGCATGCGCGGCGAGATCGGCGACTTCGGGTACCGGGTGTTCGTGGACTCCGCGCCCGTGCTGGAAAAACCCCTGGCCGAGAAATCGGGGCTGGGCTGGATCGGCAAGCATACCAACCTGATCAACACCCAGGCCGGCTCCTGGTTCTTTCTGGGTGAGATCTACTGTGATCTGCCGCTGCCCCCGGACCCGCCGGCCCGGAATCACTGCGGGACCTGCCGCGCCTGCATGGACGCCTGCCCGACCCAGGCTATTGTCGCCCCCTATGTGCTGGATGCACGTCTGTGCATCTCCTACCTCACCATCGAGCTCAAGGGCACCGTCCCCCCGGAGCTGCGCCCGTTGATAGGAAATCGTATCTATGGTTGTGACGACTGCCAGTTAGTCTGCCCCTGGAACCGCTTCGCCCGGATCTGTGCGGAGCCCGATTTCAAGCCCCGTCAGGGACTCGACCGCGCCACCCTGATGGACCTGTTCTCCTGGAGCGAACCTGAATTTCTGAAGCGCACCGAAGGCTCGGCCATCCGTCGGATCGGACATTGCGCCTGGCTGCGCAACCTGGCGGTAGCCCTCGGCAATGGGCCTCCCTCCGCGGCCGTCACGGCGGCACTTCGGGCCCGCCTCGGGCACCCGAACGCACTGGTGCGCGAGCACGTCGCCTGGGCCCTCAAACGTCAGAGCCTGTCTTTGAGCATAGGCACAGGGCTCCATCCCACCGTCCCAACCAGATAGGATTGGGCAAACCGGAGTATGTCCGTCACGATAAATAGTCCAGCGAGGCTTGGCCTCAGACCGCCGAGTCCAACTCGAACGTCGTCGCAAAACTCCAATCGGACAGGATTGACAGGATTTACACGATGCTTGTCTTTCCTGAATTTCCGACGCCCGATCACGCCCTGACCAAACCAGCACGCGCCAAAATCCTGTTAATCCTAAACATCCTGTCAATCCTGTACTACACGATCACGATCACGACTACGACCACGATCATGATTGGTTAACCCGCTGCGGGCCTTCATAGGGTCTACGAGTTAGCGAGGCTTCGCCTTAAGCCCACCAGGCGCGAATGTTTGGTGCCGTGCACAAACTTGACTCATGTGTAAAGATGAGGGTCCATCATAGGGATCCTGGCGTCTCTAATTTCCGCCGCGCCGCGAACAGATTCCGGTTGAAACCGCAGCCGCGGGGAACACCCAAGCTACTGGAGCATGATGACCATGAGCGAACCCAGACACTGGCGCCTACTCATCCTCGGGTCCGGTCCCGCCGGCTATACTGCGGCCGTCTACGGCGCCCGTGCCAACCTGAACCCGGCGATCATCACCGGCCTGGAGCAGGGCGGGCAGCTGATGACCACCACGGATGTGGACAACTGGCCGGGTGACCCTGACGGTGTGCAAGGGCCGGATCTGATGGACCGTATGCGCCGGCATGCGGAACGTTACGAGACCCGGATCGTCTTCGATCAGATCAACCAGGTCGACCTCTCGGGGCGCCCCTTGCGGCTGACGGGCGATGCCGGCGCCTATAGCTGCGACGCCCTGATTATCGCCACCGGCGCCAGCGCCAAATATCTGGGTCTGCCCTCCGAGGAAAAGTTCCGTGGCCGTGGCGTCTCCGCCTGTGCCACCTGCGATGGTTTTTTTTACAAAAACCAGAAAGTAGCCGTCATCGGCGGCGGGAACACGGCTGTCGAAGAGGCGCTCTATCTGTCCAACATCGCATCCGAAGTGGTCCTGATCCATCGTCGGGACGCCCTGCGGGCCGAGAAGATTCTCCAGAGGCATCTCCTGGAGAAGGCCGAACAAGGCAATGTCACAATCGAGTGGAACCATGTACTCGATGAGGTCCTAGGTGACGCGACCGGGGTCACCGGCATCCGCATCAAGCAGGTGCAGGATGGCACCACCAAGGACATCGCGCTGATGGGCGTCTTCATTGCCATCGGGCACCACCCGAACACCCGCATCTTCGAGGGGCAGATCGCGATGACCAATGGCTACATCGAGGTCCGAAGCGGTACCGCGGGCAGTGCTACCGCTACCTCGGTACCCGGGGTCTTCGCCGCCGGCGATGTCATGGACCGGATCTACCGCCAGGCCATCACCTCCGCGGCTACGGGCTGCATGGCGGCACTCGATGCCGAGAAATATCTCGATACCTTAGAGCGGGGCTAAGAGACTGTATAAGAACCAACTAATCTGTAGGGTGGGCTGTGCCCACCAAATACGACGCCTAACCGGTGGGAACAGCCCACCCTACGGGTACGGTTCTATGAAAATCAATGGCTTAGTTTTTAGACAGCCTCTTAGGCCACATGCTGGGGTGTGCGGATATTGCGCCGTGCCAGCCAGTTGTACAGCGTTGAGGGCGAGCACTCGACCAATTTGGCGATCGAGCGTTTGCTGATACCCTTGGCGAGGTAGCCACGAATCTCCGCCGCCTTAGGAATCGAGCCTTTTTTTGGACAGACAGCCGGGCGGATAATCGACCACATTGCGCAGAGACCGAAAAACCGTGACGCAACCAGCGCCAGCACATCAATCAACCCTTTATGAGGCCCTGGAGGCCCTACCCGAGGGGGTGACCGGAGAAATCCTGAACGGCCAGCTCCACACCCAGCCGCGGCCTGCTGGCCCACACGCGATTGCTGGTTCGGTGCTCGGTATGGAATTGGGAGGACCCTATCATAAAGGCCGCGGGGGTCCCGGTGGCTGGTGGATCATCGATGAGCCGGAGCTCCACTTTGTACGCAATAGCGAGGTGGCGGTGCCGGGCCTGGCCGGTTGGCGGCGGGAGCGGATGCCCCACCCACCGGAAGATCAGCGTTTCGAGGTCGTTCCTGATTGGGTCTGCGAGATCCTCTCCCCATCCACCAAACGGAAGGATCGTCAAGACAAGATGCCACTGTATGCGCGCTATGGTGTGCGGTATGCGTGGCTGACTGATCCGGTCGAGCATACGTTGGAGGTGTACCGACTTGAGGCTGGTGCCTGGGTTGAAATTGGTCGCTTCGCCGAGGCCGGCCAAGTTACCGCACCACCATTCGAGGTGGTGTCTATCGCACTGGAAGACTTATGGTTGCCGCAGCAATTGCGGCTTGTCGAACGTTGAGACTGATGAGCGCACCGCCGGCCTAGTACCCGGTTTCGACTGATATTGCAAATTTCTCGAAGGAGGCGCACATCCAGCTTAAGAGACGGTATAAGAACTAACTAACCTGTAGGGTGGGCTGTGCCCACCAAATACTATGCCTGACCGGTGGGCGCAGCCCACCCTACGGGTACGGTTCTATGAAAATCAATGGCTTAGTTTTTAGACAGCCTCTAAGGGATTATGCCCGCAATATCAGTCGAAATGTTGTACTAGTGATCCGAACCTCCATTGCTTCTGCCATCCGTGGCGCTGGATTCCGGCATTCCCTGCCGGAATGACGAGGTCGGGGTTGGTAGACCTCATCACTTAAAATTCAGCCATTACCCCTTCCACTCTCTGCCCCCTGACAACTGATAACTGATAACTGTCCCCATCTCATATCGAGCCGCCCTGTGACCACCAATCCAAGCCCCCTCCATGCCGATCGGATTCTGATCCTGGATTTCGGCTCTCAGTACACCCAGCTCATCGCCCGCCGGGTGCGCGAGGCGGGGGTCTACTGCGAGCTCCATCCCTGGGATCTGGATGCCGACCGGATCCGTGGCTTCGGGGCCAAGGGAATCATCCTCTCGGGCGGTCCCCAATCGGTCCATGAGCAAGCGACCCCACGGGCCGACGACGCCGTATTCGAGATCGGTGTTCCCGTACTCGGCATCTGCTACGGCATGCAGGCCATGGCGGCCCAGCTCGGCGGCCGGGTGGCCCCCTCGACCCGGCGCGAGTACGGCTATGCCCAGGTGTGCGCCCGCGGCCACTCCCGGCTGCTGCGGGACATCGAGGACCATACTAGCCCCGAAGGCTACGGCCTGCTGGACGTCTGGATGAGTCACGGCGACCGGGTCGAGGCCCTGCCACCGGGGTTTCGCGCCATCTGCACCACGGACAATGCGCCCTTGGCAGGCATGGCGGACGAGGGGCGGCGCCTCTATGGCCTCCAGTTCCACCCGGAAGTCACCCATACCCGCCAGGGGCAACGCATCATCGAGCGCTTCGTCCACGCCATCTGCGGCTGCGGCAACCTCTGGACAGCGGGCAATATCATCGCGGACGCCATCACAGAAGTCCGCCGCCGGGTGGGCACCGACCAGATACTGCTCGGTCTGTCCGGGGGCGTGGATTCCTCCGTGGTGGCCGCCCTGCTGCATCGGGCCATCGGCGACCAGCTCACCTGCGTCTTCGTCGACAATGGGCTGCTGCGGCTGGGTGAGGGCGAACAGGTCATGCGCACCTTTGCCCGCCACATGGGGATCAAGGTCATCCGCGCCGACGCCGAGGAGCGCTTCCTGGCCAGGCTCGCGGGCGTCACCGACCCGGAGCGAAAACGCAAGCTGATCGGTAACACCTTCATCCGGGTCTTCGAGGAGGAAGCGGAAAGGCTGCCCGGCGTCAGATGGCTGGCCCAGGGGACTATCTATCCTGATGTGATCGAGTCAGCAGGGGCCGAGACCGGCACGGCCAAGGTCATCAAATCCCATCACAACGTGGGCGGACTGCCCGCCGCCATGAAGCTCAAATTGGTGGAGCCCCTGCGGGAGCTGTTCAAGGACGAGGTGCGCAAGATCGGCGTCGAGCTCGGCCTGCCCTACGAGATGGTCTATCGCCACCCCTTCCCCGGCCCTGGGCTAGGGGTGCGTATCCTGGGTGAGGTCCGTAAACCCTATGCGGACATCCTGCGCCTGGCGGACCATATCTTCATCGAAGAGCTGCACCGGACGGATCTCTACAACCGGGTCTCCCAGGCCTTCGCCGTCTTTCTGCCCGTCAAATCCGTCGGCGTGGTGGGCGACAACCGCCAGTACGACCATGTCATCGCCTTGCGGGCGGTCGAGACCCTGGACTTCATGACCGCCCGCTGGGCCCGCTTGCCCTATGACTTCCTCGATCAGGTCTGCCGCCGCATCGCCAACGAGGTACGCGGGGTCTCACGGGTGGTCTACGACATTACCGGCAAGCCGCCGGGGACCATCGAGTGGGAGTAAGGAAATACGAAACTGCTTGTGGAAACACCAACGTGAAGGCCGAGTTGCTACTCCATGAACGACACCAAATTGCATCCGATGCCTTTGCGGAGCTGCGCATTTGGCGAGTACCAGAGTTGGTGCGTGGCTCAAGACATGAATACAAGTACGCATTGGCCTATATCGTCGCAGAGGAGTGTGTGCTCCGCTACGATAACGAAGTGGGCAAGGGTGACCATAAGCACATCGGTGCTGAGGAAGTGCCGTATCGCTTCACCACGCCGGCACGACTACTGGCCGATTTCTGGTCTGATGTAGATGATTGGAGGCGTACATGACGACCGTAACGCTCTCGGTTGCTGCTCGTGATGATGTAACACACCGTGCCCTCGCTGCCTTCGAGGGCCGTCAGCAAGGTGCCTATATCTCCTTTGCCTCAGTTGAGCTACTTTGGCAGACCATGACCAGCGCGCGTTGGGTACTGCTCAAGGTGATGGCCGGCCAAGGGACAATGAGTATCCATGAAGTTGCCCGGCGGATCGGGCGTAACATGAAAAGCGTGCATAGCGACGTTCACGCCTTGCTCGATGCAGGCATTTTGAACCGTGCGGGTGATGGTCGAATCGTCTTTCCCTTTGACGCTGTGCACGTAGATTTCATGCTGACGGCGGCGGCCTGACGGGTCTGACGGATTCTTGCCTAGCGAGGCTTCTCCTCAGACCGACGAGGCGTAGATTTTTTGTACGAAAACCGGAAAACCACGAAAAGCACAAAAGGACACGAGACCTCATTCGCGTGAATTCGTGTCCTTAGGCGATTTCTGTCAAATGACAGACCAGCCTGCTTGTCTTTTCGTCCGTCTTCTGTGTCGCGACAACAGTTACATAGCACAACGATGCGCCTGTTGTCGCTCCTTGAAGACGAACGAATAGCCGACCCATCCTGGTCTATCATTTTCCGGCAATCGCCCTAAGCCTTATGCCGAGTGACGAGGAGTGGATGCGCCGTGCTTTGGCGCTCGCCAAGCAGGCGGCCGCGGCAGGCGAGATCCCGGTAGGGGCGGTCCTGGTACGGGAGGACGCGCTGGTGGGTGCAGGCTGGAACCGCCCGATCGCCGACCAGGACCCGAGTGCCCATGCCGAGATCCTGGCCCTGCGCGACGCCGGGCGTCGTCTCGGCAACTACCGGCTGCCCGGCACCCATCTCTATGTCACCTTGGAGCCCTGCCCCATGTGCGCGGGCGCCATCATCCAGGCCCGAGTGGAACGGGTCCTGTTCGCGGCGGCCGATCCCAAGAGTGGTGCCTGTGGCAGCGTCTTCGACCTGCTGCCCGCGGACGCCCGCTTCAACCACCGCACCGACTGCACGGGCGGTCTCCTCGGCGACGAGTGCGGTCAGCTGCTGCGGGGTTTTTTCCAGGCACGGAGGTGATCGAGCAATGCTATTAAGTTAAGCGTTACCGGTCGGCAAAAGAGGGAAAACGACGAATCACGCGAATCCTCGCGGATGAATTCGCGCCGATTCGTGTGATTCGTCGTTTTCGCCTACCACATGCGTATCATTTTCCCTTTTGGGCATGTCAATGTACGAGGGCCTGCGCCTGGTCGATAATCTCATCCACCTCACGAATAGCCGCTACCGCGCCATCCAATTCGACATGCGGCTTGATTTTCATCAACTCGGCCGCCTGCTCCTCAGTGGTCCCATCAGGCAGCTTCTTGGTGACATAGTAGGCGGTCGCCAGACGTTCCAACTCCTTCACCTTCTTGGCTCCGAGCCACCCGGCAATAAAGTCGATCCGGGCATGGTACTTTGCCAGCGTCTTAGGAAAAAATCCTTGGACATACTCGGCACGGTCCGTCTGCTCGTAGCGGAACCCGTATAGAGACTGTATAAGAAATAACTAACCTGCAGGGTGGGCTGTACCCACCAAATACTATACCTGACCGGTGGGCACAGCCCACCCTACGGGTACGGTTCTATGAAAACCAATGGCTCAGTTTTTAGACAGCCTCTTACCCCTGGTCCTGAATGATTTGGCGTTGTCTGCAGGATCGGACATGTTGGGTTACGGCGCATTCAACGCCGTTTGTGTTCTTCGGGATCAGGTAGCGCGCCTAACATAACCTACACCCGATTTAAGGTTTTTGAGCATCTTTACTCGCCAGCTGCGATTGAGATGAAACAGATTCCGAACCGGAATCCTTACTCGCCGGTTGTGATTGAGACGGAACAGATTCCGAATCGGAGCCCTTACTCGCCGGTTGCGATCGAGACGGAACAGATGCCGAACCGGAACCCTTACTCGCCGGTCGCGATTGAGACGGGGCAGATTCCGAATCGGAGTCTCTACCGGTAAATTGCGAAATAATCTTATCCATTAAAACAAACAGGAGTTCTACGTTGTACCCTGTTAGAAATGACATGGCAAAGCCGGAAAGGCCAACGCTGAGATTATCTCCCGTAAAGAACCAGCTGATGGTCAACCCCGCAAGCGCTCCGGTTGGAATACGTAACCGAAATTGATTTCCGTCATCGGCAAATAGGTGAGATCCTGCAATTCCTTCGACAAGGCCCTTAACACGAAGAAGACCGCACCTAACAAGCCATAGAGCAAGGGAAGTATATATCTTTCCAGGGCGACAGTCACATATTCGGAAGCAAAGGTGTTCAAAAAGAACCGATTTCGTGTTATGTCAAGTGCCCGCTCGAGCCGTTTTTCTTGTAATGCTTCTTGTAATCGGGCAAGTTGTTCGCGTTGATTCGTTTCATCCGGTGCGGCGCTATCCACATCACCCCGTGATTGCAGGGATGCTTCCAGCTGTGCAATCTCATTTTCCAGTGCCGTAAATTGGCTTTCGTACTCGGTTTCGCGATAGTTTCTAAGCTTTCCTTGAAACTCGTCTTTCAAGAAAAAAGCCAACCATATTTTATTCCAACCCCTCAGCAGCTCATAGTTCGCATCCTGTTTCTGCTCGATCTCTTCGTATCGAGCGCGTAACGCTCTGATATTCACATCATCTGCTGCGCTCTTGGCTGTCAGTTCTTTGAGCGTCGTGACTTCCTCGATTTTCGCTTTAATAATCTCTTTTTGTTCAAACAATTCATTGCTTCAATAACTTTAGTGCGCGAAGCGCATCATAGTTGAAACTATGGACTTTGAGTCCCTTCACTTTCAGTCCGTGGCTTGTCCACGGATGAGGACTTTAGTCCTCCAGACTATGGACTTTCAGTCCATAGTGGTTGATCGACTTCGTTCTTGCCGTGACGCCAATGATCAAATAGATCCGAAGGATAAGTAAGGCAAAGAGTGACACAACAGCTAAGGCTCTATAGCGTGACACAGCCTTATCAACATCACTCGCCGCGCGCTTCCTGCTTTTCTTAGAGGGCTGATGTATCGATTTTAGTGACTGGATCGTCACGGGTTTTACGGCATGTGTCACATTCGTAAAAGCTCGCCAAAACAAATGCTCCGCTGCTGCATCCAATGTGCCATCCCGGTATGAGAGCTTCGAGTCGACCAAGACCGAGAGGTCATCTTTATCGATAGCAATACCACTTTCAGCGACATATTGAAGCAACAACTCAGCATTTTCGATAGCGGTCGCAATATTGTCCGTCTTCGAAGATGGTGAGGCAGGTTTCGGATCGGTATTAGGCTGCATTTGCATTCCCCTTCAGGGCACTTTGAAAAATACGGTTTTCGTCTACAGTACACACCAACAATCAATGGCTTAGAGTCGCTTGATTGGTAAAAATACTTATTTTTCAAGGTGCCCTTCATTCGAATCAGTCAAACTTGTCCCGACGCAGGAGGGATCTTTTCCCCCAAACAACACGGAGCGATCGGTGACCCGCTTCACACAGTGCAATCGAACAGGTGAACCAGTCCGATCAGACGCCGGCCAGCGACGATCACCAGGCTGGTGATGCTGTGCTCCGTCATCAAGTCGATGGCCTCCTGTAAACGTGCCTGCCGGTCGATGCGGATGGGATTCGCCGTCATCATATTACTGGCCAGCAGCTCCGAAAAATCCCTGCGATGGCGCTCCATGGCCCGGCGCAGATCACCGTCGGTGATGATGCCGGTCAGCTCCCGGTCCACACAGACCACCGCGACCCCCATGCGCCCCGCGCTGATGGTCTGGACGACGTGAGCGGCAGGGTCGTCCGGGCGGACGATGGGCAGCTGCTCGGTGTGCATCACATGCTCCACCCGGGTCAGCAGACGCCTTCCTAAGTCTCCGCCGGGATGGAAGCGGGCAAAGTGCTCGGGACGAAAGCCGCGGGCCTCCATCAACACGATGGCGAGGGCATCGCCCAGCGCTAGGGCCGCGGTGGTGGAGGCGGTAGGGGCGAGCTGGAGGGGACAGGCCTCCTCGGGCACCGCGGCATTCAGGTGAAAATCCGCATGCCGCGCCAGCGTCGAAGCGGGCCGGCCCGTGATAGCGATGAGCCGGTTCCCGTTGTCCTGGAGAAAGGGGATCAGCCGGATCACCTCATCCGTCTCTCCGGAGTTCGAGAGCGCAAGGAAGATGTCCTCCGAGCGCACCATGCCCAGATCGCCGTGAGAGGCCTCCCCCGGATGTACGGAGAACGCAGGCGTACCCGTACCCGCCAGGGTCGCTGCGATTTTGTTCCCGATCAGGCCCGACTTGCCCATACCGCAGACGATCACCCTCCCCCGGCTGGCGAGAATCGCATCCACGGCAGCGGCCAAATCCGTGTCCACCTGCTCGATCAGAGCAGCGATGGCGGTGGCCTCGATCCGCAATACCCGCCGCGCCCGCTCGAGATAGGCGTCCTTCGAGATGCCCCCGGTCCCCTGTGCCGTCCCCATGATTCCCCTTCCCGCACGCATTGCCTTGGTCGCCGATGATACCGCCGGGCCCGCAGGTAAGCTATACCGCGACCTAGTCCTCCATTTTACCTTATTTTTCGCTCTCAGCGCGGCGAGAAGCGGCCCGATGCCAGGCGCGCGAGCACAGGAATAGCCGGTCCTCTTTCAAGCTCGCGCAACAACGCAGCTGGCCGCTTCTCGTCGCGCCCGAAGGGAGCCCCCCAAACGCACCAAGGCGACGTTACAGCGCTTGGCAAGAGAGGGAGCTATTCCCTGCGCGCGGTGCCTTACCTTGGCACGTTTGGAGGGCTCTGAGTGTGAAAAATAAGGTGAAATGGGAGGACTGGGTGTTCTCAATCAAGGGTAACACGATTTAAGCCCTGACCTCTACCGACGAAACCTGTGCGGGTTGCCTGGAAGGAGGCGGCGGATTTGACGGAGCGCGCCGAGACGCACAAGATGGTGGCTCTCTCTATGAAAAATCCTACAGCGAGTGCTCGATGCGACCATCTCTGCGCCGCGCGGACCAGCTGCGCCCCCTTGCCTTTACCCGTGGTTTCACCCGCTACGCCGAGGGTTCCGTGTTGGCGAAATTCGGCGCCACCCGGGTGCTGTGCACGGCCAGTGTGGAAGAACGGATACCCGGCTTTTTGAAGGGCCGCGGCAGCGGCTGGATCACCGCCGAGTACGGTATGCTCCCGCGCGCCACCGGTGAACGCACCGCGCGCGAGGCCGCCCGCGGGAGGCAGGGTGGTAGGACCCTGGAGATCCAACGCCTGATCGGCCGTTCCATGCGGGCCGCGGTGGACCTCCAGGCCCTGGGGGAACGCACCATCACCCTGGATTGCGACGTCATCCAGGCCGACGGGGGGACCCGCACCGCCGCCATCAGCGGCGCCTGGATCGCTCTCCATGACGCGGTACGCGGTCTGCTGAAGCAGGGGATCCTGGACGGCGATCCGCTGATCGCCCAGATCGCCGCCATCTCCGTCGGCATCTACCAGGGGGAGCCGGTACTCGACCTGGACTATGCGGAGGACAGCGGCGCCGAGACGGATATGAATCTGGTCATGGACGAGCAGGGGCGCTTGGTGGAGATCCAGGGCACGGCGGAGGGTAAGCCCTTCTCCCGCGCCGAGTTGGCGGCCATGCTGGATTATGCGGAGACCGGCATTCGGGAGATCCTGGCGGCCCAACGCACGGCCCTGGCCGAACCGGTCCCCCCACCGGAGCAGGGCGGAAGGATAGAACCATGAGCGGAACACACCGGGACGGTCCTATCGTCCTCGCCAGCAACAACCCCGGTAAGGTCCGGGAGATCAACGCACTGCTCGAAGCAACCCGGATTCGGGTGGTACCCCAGAACGAATTCGGGGTGCCGGAGGTGGAGGAGACCGGCCTGACCTTTGTCGAGAACGCGATCCTCAAGGCCCGTGGCGCGGCCCGCCACAGCGGCCTGGCGGTGATCGCCGACGACTCGGGGATCGAGGTCGATGCCCTGGACGGGGCGCCGGGCATCTACTCCGCCCGCTTCGCCGGGGTGGGCGCATCCGACCAAGCGAATCTGGAAAGACTCCTCGCGGTGTTGCAGGGCGTCCCCCAGGAGTTACGCAGCGCCCGCTTCCAATGCCTCATGGTCTACATGCGTCATGGTGAGGACCCGACCCCCCTGATCTGTCAGGGGACCTGGGAGGGGCGCATCCTGCCCGCCCCCCGGGGCGAAAACGGCTTCGGTTATGATCCGGTGTTCTATGTTCCGGGGGAAGACTGCAGCGCGGCGGAGCTGCCTGCCGCTACCAAGAATCGGCTCAGCCACCGCAGCCAGGCATTGCGGGCGCTGGTGCGCCACCTCGGGGGCGCGGATTGATCGGCAATCCTGAATTATTCGGTGTCGTCCGGAGGATCCGACGTGTTGCGTTCGACGCACAACGGCTCGTGGATCAACGGCCAAGCCAGTGTCGGCGTCTTAGGCGATTTCTGTCAAATGACAGACCAGCCTGCTTGTCTTTTCGTCCGTCTTCTGGGTCGCGACAACAGTTACATCGCACAACGATGCGCCTGTTATCGCTCCTTGAAGACGAACGAATAGCCGCCCCATCCTGGCCTATCATTTTCCGGCAATCGCCTTAACGCAACCTACACCCCCATGACCCCCCGCGCGCCGGCCCGCGCGGACCTCGCGTCAAGTGTAGGTCGGGTTAGGCGCGTGCCTCGGTGTGTTCGGTTAGGCGGCAGGATTCGGGCGCGCCGTAACCCGACCTACAAAACTGATCGTGATCGAAGCCAAACTCGATCACGATGACGATCACGGTGACGACCACGATCTTGGATGACGATGACCAATCCCGCTTCAACCATCATCACGTGATCCGAAGACGGCGGTTCCCACCCGTACTATGGTCGCGCCTTCGGCGATCGCCGCCTCCAGATCGGCGGACATGCCCATCGAGAGCACCGGAAGCGGCAGTGTGACCCCGGCCCTATCTCCGGTAGCGATGCGGTCCCGCAGCAGACGCAATGCGCGAAAGGGACGGCGGCGGGCCGCCTCGTCCTCCCTGGGCGCGGGCAGGGCCATGAGCCCAACCAGCTTTAGTCGCGGCAGTCCCGCGCAGGCCGTGATGAAATCGGCGACCTGGGCCGGGGGCAGTCCGGCCCTGCCAGGCTCCAGGTCGAGGTTGACCTGAACACAGGCCGTCAGTGGGGGTAGCTGTGCCGGGCGTTGTTCACTCAGGCGTCGGGCATGCTTGAGATCGCACAGGCTGTGCACCCAGTCAAAGCGCTCCGCGATTTGTCGCGTTTTGTTACCCTGGATGCGGCCGATGAAGTGCCATTGGACCCTCAGGGTCTCGAGCGCGCCCATCTTTTCGGCCGCCTCCTGGGCGTAACTCTCGCCGAAGGCCGTCTGGCCAGCGGCAAAGGCGGCGCGGAGCTTCGCTGCCTCCTGCTTTTTACTCACGGCAAGCAAGGCAACGCTACCCGGCTCGCGCCCGAAGCGATCTTCGGCGGCGCGGATGCGCGCCCGCACCGCAGCGAGGCGTGCCGGTACGCCCTGGGTCAGTCGAATCATTTCCAGTACCCCGTTTCACCTTATTTTCCGTTCTCAGCGCGGCGAGAAGCGGTCAGATGCTAGGCGCGCGAGCGCCGGAATAGCCAGCCCTCTTTCAAGCTCGCGCAACACCGCAGCTGGCCGCTTCTCGCCGCGCTCGAAGGGAGCCCCCCAAACGCGCCAAGGCGGCGTTACAGCACTTGGCAAGAGAGTGCGCTGTGCTTTGCCCGGGCACGTTTGGGAGGGCTCTGAGAGCGAAAAAATAAGGTGAAACGGGGTACCAGGCCCCGGATAGTCGATTGGAGGTAGTTTATCAGGTCGGATGTCAAGCGTACCCACAAAATCAATAAATTAGGCGATTGCCTGAAAACGATAGACCAGGATGCGTCGGCTATTCGTTCGTCTTCAAGGAGCGACAACAGGCGCATCGTTGTGCGATGTAACTGTTGTCGCGACCCAGAAGACGGACGAAAAGACAAGCAGGCTGGTCTGTCATTTGACAGAAATCGCCTTAACTCGGTGGTTTTGCTGAACAACCTACGCCTGCATTACCCCCGCGTGGCCTGTACGCGAGGACCTTGCTTTGAGCCGCAGGCTGGGTTGAGGGACGAACCCGGTTTTCCCTGCCCCCTGACAACTGTCCCCTGCCCCCTTTCCGGATCCAAGTTACCAGATTATTTTCCCATGCTCAATTAAAATCTCGGCGGTTCCGCATGTCACCACCAACCAAGGCAGATCAGGCGAGATCGGTTCGCCATCATCGGCGACAATGCCATCAACTCATACCCATGCGCGGTATCTCACGCCCCGGAACAGGTAAAGGTGGCCCAATAGTAGGGATGCGCGAAGGGGGTAGCGTCCACCGGCGCCTGTTCGAGGGCCGCCGCCGTGCCGCCTTGCGCGCGCAATTCTTCGACCGAGACGTCACGCAACCAACGTTGCGCCGCGCGCAGTGCCGAGGCCGCCGGCAGCGGTTGGTTGCCGGCGTGGCCGAGCAGGTTCCGGTAGAAGCGCTCCAGCAACAGACCGGTCGCCAGGTCAGCGACGGGCCACAGGGTACCGACCACCGCCGGTGCCCCGGCCTGCAAGAGGCCGGCCGGTAGACCCAGGTACTCGTCGGGGGAACGGCGGATGTCGGTCATACCGATCTCGCACGCGGAGAGGGTGACCAGCCGGGAGGCACTGAGATCCAGCTCGGCGATGAGCTGGGACAGGGTCAATTTTTGTCCCGCGGCCAGTGTCAGACCGGACTGCATCGGGCCCCACCAATCGTAGGAGCCGTGGCAGGCAAGGTGGAGGTAGTGACAGCCGGGTGCGGTCTTGATGACGGCCGCGACCGTGGCGGCATTCCCTTCCAACCGCTGGAAGTCGGAAAAGAGGGCCGTTACCGCCCTACCCTCGGCCGGGGCGAACCGGAGGTCCCGGGTCGGGTCGACGACGGCGAGCAGCCTATACCCCTGGCGCCTTTCCTCCCGTAGGCGCCGGCGGGCGACGGATAAGGCATAACCACTGGGCAGGTAGCGGATGGTCCAGTCGTCGAGCAAGTAGCGCCTGTGCCCACCGTGGGTACGCCAGGCGGCATGGACCGGCAGCAGGCCCAAGCCACCCTGGGGCATAAAGAGCAGGGGGGCGCCTTGCCGGAGGCCCTGCTGCTGCAGCCGCTCATGGACCGGCCCCAGGAACCCGTCCCACAGCTCCCGTCCCGCCGTCTCGATCCGGTCGAGCCATTGTTTCTTTATCTCGGGACTCTCCGGGGAGATGCGGTACTTGTCGTAAACACCGAGCCAGCCGGCCGGTTGCGGCCCATCCGGCGGCCCTTGCAGCAAGGTCTGCAAATCGGCGGCGGTGAAGCCCTCCAGCGCGATGAGATGTTCTTGGGTTACCGTCACCGTCCCGTAGGGGACCACGAACACCGCGCTGCCCTGGGAGGTCAAGAGCGGCACCACCAAGGCGCCCCCCGCGGGGATCAGCTCCAGCAGCCCGGCTAGATCCAGGCCGGTGGGTATGAATTCGGGCCGCGCGGCGTGGATGGCCTCGATCAGCTGGTCGAGCGCGGCCCGCGCCCGAGGTAGGGCCTCCGCCAACTCGCGGTCGCTACGGCGGGCGGGAGTATCCGGCGGGAGGTGCATCTCCGCCTCCAGGTCGTGCACGGCCTGCCGGGCCGCCGTGATAGCCTCTCGCTCGGCCGCGGGCAGCGCCGTCAGCTCAACCTCGCTCAAGGCCAGGGGCTCCCGCAGGAGGTGGGTCTTACCCTGCTCCAGGCGCAACAGACCCTCCGCCGGTCGCCCCAGGCGCATCGCGCAATAGGCGGCATCGATGTAGGTCCGGCTCCGACTGCCCGCCTCGCTGCGGTGAGCGGTCTCGGTATGGGCCTGTGCCGGCAGATCCGCCTCCGCCGCGATTGCCGCGGCATAGGCGGCCTCCGCCGCCGCCCAGTCCCCTTGGCCGAAGTACAGATCGCCGAGATCCCGTTGGGTGCGTCCGTGCTCGGCGGGCAACTCGGCCCGGGTATGGACCTCCAGCGCCTGCTCGAAGTGGTGAATCGCCCGCCTGATATTCTCGGCACGCCTGCCGTGGATGCGGTCCGCATAGGCCTGCGCCAGGTCGTGCTGGGTCAAGGCCCACTGCTCGGGCAAATCGGTCCGGGTATAGACCGCGAGCGCCTGCCTGAAGAGGCGGATGGCCTGCTCGATATTCTCGGCCCGCTCGCCCCGGATACGCAGCAAGTAGGCGCTCGCCAGATCGTGTTGGATCAGCGCCCAGTCCCGGGGCGAATCGGTCTGGGTATGGACCTCCAACGCCTGCTCGAAGTGGTGAATCGCCCGTTCGATATTTTTGGCGCGTTCGCTCCGGACGCGCAGCAGGTAGGCACTCGCCAGGTCGTGCTGGGTCGTCGCCCAGTCCCTGGGCAAGGCGGTGCGGGTCCGTATCTTGAGCGCCTGCTCGAAGTGGTGAATCGCCTGCTCGAGATTCTCGGCCCGCTCGCCCTGGATACGGTCCGCGTAGGCGTTCGCCAGCTGGTGTTGAGTCAGCGCCCACTGCTCGGGCAAATCGGCGCGGGTCCGTATCTCGAGGGCCAGCTTGAAGTGGTGAATCGCCTGCTCGAGATTCTCGGCCCGCTCGCCGTGGATACGGTCTGCATAGGCGTTGGCCAGGTTGTGGTGGGTCATCGCCCAGTGTCCGGGCGCGGCGGTGCGGGTAATGACCTGAAGGGCCCGTCGATAGTGGTGGATGGCCTGGTCGAGATTCTCGGCCCACTCGCCCCGGATGCGGTCCGCGTAGGCGTTGGCCAGATTGTTCTGGAGCCCTGCCCACTGCTCGGGGAGCTCGGTGCGGGTCCGTATCTCGAGGGCCTGGTTGAAGTGATGGATCGCCTGCTCGAGATTCTCGGCCCGCTCGCCCTGCGGATTCCGGGCCAAGCTGCTCCCGAGCATTCCCTGCAGCGCCGCCCACAGATCCGGGGCCTGCCCGCGATCGGTCAGGTTCAAGGCCTGGCGGCACAAGCGGACGCGGCGGGGCATATCACTCGGCTGGCCGGGGCTGTTGACCTCGCGGAGGATCGTCCGCAGGTCGGTGGCCAGAACCGAGTCCTCCTCGTCGCCGGGGATCTGCGCGCGGTCCGCTTGCCCGGAGCCTTTCCCTAACCAACGTCTGAGGATGCCCATATTCGCTGTTACCTCTGCCTGGGTTCGGAGTAGTGGCTAAATTCCAAGTGGTGAAGTCCACCCGCCCCGACCGCGTTATTCCGGCAGGGAGTTCCGGAATCCAGTGCCAGGGATGGCAAATAGTGGGGGGTTAAATAATCAGGTCGCACAACCATACCACTTAAAATTTAATCACTACCGGGTTCGGTACGGGCGGACATCTTAAGGATGTCGCCTCACCCTATCGAGACCCTGAAGATTCGGATCGGCGACGAAATCCGGGACAAGGATTGCCCAACCCGACCATCGGAGTCGAGGATAACACCCCGCTCCGAGCCGTGCGTCGCTTTGTCATCGGTGCGATCCTGAATGAGTTGTCGCGGAACTCTATATAGACAGGATTTACAGGATTACACCGGATTTACAGGATTTTTGCTTAAGGGCACCTTGAAAAATATGGTTTTCGTCAAGGGCGCATCTGAATAATCAATGGGTTAGAGTTTCCCTCCTACCCCGTCATTCCGGCAGGGAATGCCGGAATCCAGGGCCAGGGATGGCAAAAACAGTGGGGGTTCGAATCATTAGGCGATTGCCGGAAAATGATAGCCTAGGATGCGTTGGCTATTCGTTCGTCTTCAAGGAGCGACAACAGGCGCATCGTTGTGCGATGTAACTGTTGTCGCGACACAGAAGACGGACGAAAAGACAAGCAGGTTGGTATGTCATTTGACTTCCAGGTTTCAGGCGTCAACCGCGACCGCGGTAGTCCGCTATGCGCGGTAGGCGCCGGCTTGCCGGCGCTGGACCGGAAAGCCGCCGCGCCGGGCGGGCAAATGCCCAGGAAAGCGCGGGCAAGCCAAAGCGCGGGCAAGCCCGCGCCTACACGACTCCGGGGACACCTGCCGGTGTTGTGCTATCCTGCAACTCTTGAGCCTGACTCAGCCTGCCACAAGCCACTATGGACACACCCGGAGACTTTCCAACCATCCTTTCCCAACTGTGGGCCTGGGTAGTTGAGAGCAGAGAGTGGCTGTTCTCGGGGGCCGGTGTCGTCGTACTCGTTGCTCTTTTTCGCCGGTTCAAGACGAGGCCACACCCGCCCGAGCACCCATTGGTCACTATCCAAAACACCGACCAGGCAGTCACCGAGGCCATCAAGGCCCTCTGCCAAGAGCTGGAGCGGAAAGAACAAGCCCTGACCGATGCCCGGCAACGAGAGACAGCGGCCCAGGAGCGGGAACGATCACTCCAAGCGGATCTGACGGCCCTGAAAGCAGCCATCGCGGCCATCCCCGAGCAAACCGAGATTCCGGACGCCCAAGCCCGCATCGCGGAGGCCCTTACAGCAGCGGCCGACGGGAACACCGTGCTTGCGGAGGCGATCTTCTCCGAGGTCGAAGCGCGTAATGTCACAGAAGGACAAGCGGCCTACCAAGCAGCAGCGGAAGCGGCCCGACATCGTGGGGCCCTCGCCTTCCTGCATGATACGGACAAGGCAATCGCCGCCTACCGGCGCGCCACCGAGCTCGACCCGGAGAACGCCGACGGCTGGAACCGGCTCGGACAGCTTCTGTATCGCACGGGGGCACTGGATGATGCTGAGACGGCCTATCGCAAGGTCGAATCACTCGGCAAGGCCCAGAACAATCAGACGCTCCTGGCAGTCGCCTACGGCAACCTGGGCATCCTTTATAAGACCCGCGGGGATTTGGACCAAGCGGAGGCCATGTTCCGCAAGAGCCTGGCCATCGAGGAAGAACTGGGCCGCAAGGAGGGCATGGCCAACCAGTACGGCAACCTGGGCAACCTCTATCAAATCCGCGGGGATCTGGACCAAGCGGAAGCCATGTATCGCAAGAGCCTGGCTATCAATGAGAAACTGGGACACAAGGAGGGCATGGCCAGTAACTACGGCGACCTGGGCAACCTCCATCGAATCCGCGGGGATCTGGAACAGGCCGAGGCCATGTTCCGCAAGAGCCTGGCGCTCTTCCAGGCGGTAGGAGCCGTGCCGCGAGTGAAACAGGTCCAGGGGTGGTTGGAAGCGCTGAGATCCGATCAGACGCCTTCCCAGACAACGTCACTATAACGCCGAACAGTGCCAACCCGTAGCCCTCTTACAAATAGGGCATCATGCCCTTTACAACCAAGTCGGTAAGGCTCACGATCCCGATCACCTCGCCGTCTTGCACCACGGGCGCCCGGGTCAGGTCGAAGCGGGCGAACAGGCGCGCGCAGTGCCGGATATCCATCTTGGGATTCACCGACAATACGGGCTTGGACATGATCTCATAGATGTTGACTCGGTCCGGGGCGCGGTCCTTGGCCAGCACCTGGCGGGAAATGCCATCTGATCAGCACCGGTAAAGCGACCAACCTCGACCCAGGCACCGACCTCAAGCCGGTAGACCTCCAAGGTATGCTCGACCGGATCGATCAGCCACGCATACCGCACACCGTAGCGCGCATACAATGGCATCTTGTCCTCACGATCCTTCCGCTTGGTAGAGGGAGATAGGATCTCGCAGACCCAATCGGGGACCACATCGAAGCGGTGACCTTCCGGCAGATCAGGCATCCGTTCACGCCGCCAACCGGCCAGATCCGGTACCGCTACCTCCGTGTCCCGCACAAAGTGCACCTCCGGCTCGGGGCAAATCCACCAACCACCGGGTCCGCCAATTCCCTTACCGTAAGGACCACCCACCCTGATAGCGAGATCGAGAGCAACCTGGCCATGTGGGCCTGACGGGCGTGGCTGAGTGTGAAGTTGCCCATTCAGAATCTCCCCGACCAGATTATCGGGCAGGGCCTCCAGGGACTCGTAGAGTGTCGGTTGGGTTGCTAGTTGCATCAGTTTTTCACCCGTTATCGAATTTCAGCTTTCCAAGTCAACTTGACCACCGGCTTCAGCCGGTGGTCAAGTTGACTTACATCAGATCACGTACTAGTACCCCATTTCACCTTATTTTTCGCTCTCAGAGCCTCCCAAACGCGTCAAGGCAAGGCACAGCGCGCAGGGAATAGTCCCTCTATTGCCAAGCGCTGTAACGCCGCCTTGGCGCGTTTGGGAGGCTCCCTTCGGGCGAGGCGAGAAGCGGCCATCTGCGGTGTTGCGCGAGCTCGAAAGAGGGCTCGCTATTCCTGCGCTCGCGCGCCTAGCATCTGATCGCTTCTCGCCGCGCTGAGAACGTAAAATAAGGTGAAATGGGGTATTAGATACCCCGGAATGACGAAGTGTGGGAAACTGTGAGCACAAAATCATAAATCAATCGAGTCTGACCGACCCCATTGATTGTTCCCACCGCTATCAGGAAAAGCGAATATTTTCACAGTCTCTGGAGCGTGGGAACGAGCAACACGAATTCACACGCATGAGGATTCGTGTCCATTCGTGGTTCCATTTGGGGATCCTTAGATCTAGCCTCGACGCGGCGTACGTGCACTGTGTACAAAAAACTCACGCCTCGTGGGCTTAAGAGGCTGTCTAAAAGCTAATCCATTGATTTTAATAGAATCGTGCCCGTAGGGTGGGCTGTGCCCACCTCTCAGGCGTTGTATGTGGTGGGCACAGCCCACCCTACAGTTTGGTTAGTTTTTATACAGCCTCTAAGGCGAAGCCTCGCTAACCCTCGATGCCATGGCGAACGCAGGAGTGGTAAAAATGCCGATGATCGATTTGAGCTTTTCCAGCTTTTCAGCGCTGGCGAAGTGGGTGCAACAGAAGGCCGGAACGGAGCCATCAAGCCATCCGCGTTCGATTCGTTTAATAGTGGATGAACCAGCGGAGACGGAAGCAGCGCCTTACGATAACGAGGACCTAACCGATTCACTCAAGGCAGCGTTACGGGAGGTGGCGGCCCATCGGCGCGGCGAGATCGAATTGCCCGATGCGCGGGAGTTCTTGAATTCTCTGGAAGAAATAAAGCCATAGATGTACAGCGTCAAAGCATCGACTGCGTTCCAGCGTGATGTCCGAAAACTGCAAAAAGCCTACCCACGGACCAAACAAGACCTGGAAGAGCTGCTTAACCGCTTGGAATCTGGACACCTTGACGGATCGGCCATCAAAGGCTTTGGAAGAAGCGTTTTCAAAGTCCGCGTTCCCTCCTCGGATCAACGACGGGGAAAACGGGGTGGGTTTCGGGTTCTCTACTATGTGGTAACCAAGGACGGATTGATTTATCTGCTTACCATATACGCCAAATCTCGACAGGAAGATATTCGGGTCGAGGAGATCGAGTCCTTGATCCGAGAACTCGAGGTGCACATCAATCGAGTCTGACCCCATTGATTGATGGACGTAGAATTCATCGAAATCCGCGATTTTATCGCTGGTCACCACCCCTTCGATCTGCTTCCCGAGGCGGTGCTGGGACAGCTGCCCGGACGGCTTGCGGTGCGTTACTTCCGCCGGGGTACGCCTTGTCCGCCGGATGACGCGGATCGATCCTCTCTGTATATCGTGCGCCGCGGTGCCATCGAGCTGCGGGACGCGCACGGGGAGTTGGTCGGCAAGCTCGCCGAGGGCGACCTGTTCCCCTGGCGCTGCTGCCCGCAGGACCACCCTGAGCCCCGCTTTTCCGGTAGTGCCGCCGAGGACACCCTGGTCTATCTGATCTCCTGCGCGGATCTGGATCGGCTCTGCGGGCAGTACCAGGCCTTTTCCGACCACTTCGAGCATACGGTCGCCGAACGCCTGCGCAATGCCTTACATCGGATCAAGGAAGGAGCAGCCACCGGCACCGGGGGGATGACCGTCCGCGTCTCGGATCTGCTCAGTCGTCCCCTGGTTGCCGCCACGCCCGATACCAGTATCCGCGACGCCGCGCGGATCATGACCGAGCATCGCACCTCGGCGCTGATGCTCATGGAGGGGGAGGGTCTCGCTGGCATGGTCACGGATCGCGACCTGCGCAGCCGCTGCATCGCCGCCGGCCTGCCCGCTACAGCCCCGGTGCGTGAGATCATGACGCATAACCCCCATACCATCGCGGCGGACACCCTGGGGTTCCAGGTCCTGATCGCCATGACCCGGCTCAACGTACACCATCTGCCGGTGCTGGACGCGGGCCGGGTGATCGGGGTGGTGTCCAACTCCGATCTGGTGCGTTTCCAGAGTGCCAATGCGGTCTATCTGGTGGGGGATATCCATAAGGCACAGGACCTCGCAACCCTGGTCCGGATCAGCGCCGAGGTCCCGGAGCTGCAAGTCAACCTGGTCACCGGCGGTGCCTCCGCGGATCAGGTCGGCCAGGCGATCAGCGCCATGACCGATGCCTTCACCACCCGTCTGTTGCAGCTGGCGGAGGCGGAGCTCGGTCCGCCCCCGGTGCCCTATGCCTGGCTGGCGGGTGGCTCCCAGGCGCGCCGCGAGCAGTCGTCCCACTCCGACCAGGACAACGCCTTGCTGATTGAGGATCAGGCCGGGCCGGAGGATGACGCCTACTTCGCGAATCTGGCCGAGCGGGTGAACGCGGGGCTTGCCGCCTGCGGTTACGACCATTGTCCGGGCGATGTGATGGCCCGTAATCCGAAGTGGCGTCAACCCCTGCGTATCTGGCGCAGGTATTTCACGGACTGGATCGAACGCCCCGAGCCGCAGGCGCTCATGCTGGCCAATGTCTTCTTCGACCTGCGCCCCGTGCAGGATCCGGGGGGGTTGTTCGAGGCGCTGCACCGGCATGTGCTGGAACACTCCGGCGCCAACCGTATCTTCATCGCCCATATGGCCGCCAATGCCCTCAAGCATCGCCCGCCGCTCGGTTTTTTCCGTAACTTCGTGCTCATCCACGGCGGCGAGCACGACCATACCTTTGACCTCAAATACCGCGGAACGGTGCCGGTGGTGGATCTGGCGCGGGTGCATGCGCTGTCTGCCGGAATCGGGCAGATCAACACCATCGAGCGCTTGCAGGCGGGGGTGCAGGTCCGGGCCTTGAGTCGCGACGGCGCCGCCAATCTGATCGACGCCCTGGAGCTCATCGGCACCCTGCGCATGCGGCACCAGGCACGCCAAATCCGCGCCGGCCGGAAGGCGGACAATTATTTGTCTCCGGATGAGCTCTCGTCCCCGGAACGCGGCCACCTCAAGGATGCCTTTTCCCTGATCAATACCATGCAGGAGGCCCTGGGACAGCGCCATCAGGCCGCGCGTTTTGCCTGATCTGCTTGCTCGAGCAGTCGGTCGGTTAAAACGGGTTCCGGCATTGTTCGGCGTTGCTCGAAACGGTAGGCGCGGGCTTGCCCCGCACCTATCGCCGTCGACCGACCGGGCGGCAGCGATAGGTGCGGGGCAAGCCCGCGCCTACGCCTTCCAGCGCAGGGAATAAGTTAGTTCTTAGACAGGCGTCCGGTGGGTTGGGCAAAGCCGGGAGCGCCGGCATCCTGCCGGCAAGCCAATCCGCCGCCAGGACGGCGGCGCTCCGAGCGCTCCGACGGAATTCAGGACGGGTCCTGCCCACCGCCGAACAGCCGGTCCAGTGCCTCGATCAAATCACAGGAGGGTCGGTCGTACCAGACGCCGTAACGCGGGCCCGTGTGGGGGCGTATCCCGCGCAGGAACAGGTAATAAACGCCGCCGCAATGGGTCCGGTAGTCATAGCCGGGTAGCCGCCAGCCGAGAAACCGGTGCAGGGCCAAAGTATAAATCAGGTATTGCAGCTGGTAGCGGTGGCGGCGAACGGCGACGCGCAGGCCATCCTGCCCATAGGCCGGGAGGCGGTCACCGAGCCGGTTGGATTTGTAGTCGACGATGTAGAAGCGTCCCTGGTAGCGCAACACCAAGTCGATAAAGCCGTGCATGAGCCCGCGCATGGGCTCGAAACCCAGTCCCGCAGCGCGGCATCCGCATGGGCCTCGGAGACCGCCAGGGCGGCACTCAGGGACTTGGGGCTCAGAGCTGCGACGGGAAAGTGGAACTCCAGCTCCGGGATCCGATCGGCAGCGGCGATGTCACGCAGACGCAGGGATGCTGCCGGGTCCAGCCAGGTCTCCAGGACGTTGGTTACCAGCGCTTCCACTACGGGTGTCCAATCCCGATCCGCAGCGCGGCCCGTGCCCAGTCCCCCATAGCGGTCCAGCAGGTCGCGGACGGTCCGGGTCAGGGCCTCGCCGGCGGCGTGAGGGAAATCCAGGTCCTGGAACAGCTGGTGCAGGAAACGGCCGGCCTGGGTGCCGGCGGGAAGGGCGAACACCGGATCGGTCGGATCGCCCTCCGGTACCGGGAGCACGGCGGCGGCGTCGAAATCGGGGCGCTCGCTCTCGTCTCCCCGCACCAGGCCCGAACAGCTGGCGACCCGCCAGCCGGCGTCGATGGTGGAGCGGAATTCCCTGGGGGTCAGGCGCGCAGGGTCGATCCGGCCCCCGAGCCAAGGCCCGCCGCCGGGCAAGGGCAGCGCGCGGATCTCGATGGCATCCGGCGCCCGCGCGGCCAGGGCGTCCAGATCCGCGCGGATCTCGGCCTCCGACAGGCGCGCTATCCGGCTGGTAGGAAGCTCACTCTCCGGGTCCCGATGCAGCAGGTAGGCCAGGGCCGCATCCTGGATGCCGTTGACCTTGCCCCAGCAGAGTACACAGAGCCTGGCCGCCCGCGTCACCCCGACGTAGAACAGGCGCAGCCGCTCGGCAAGCCGCTCGGTCCGTTCCAGGCGTGCATGCGCCCCCAGGTCGCCCGAGCCCAGATCCAGACAGGCCCGCTTGTCCTCCGAGGCATGGAAGAACACCGGCGCCCTCCCCTGGGACCCCTTGAAAGCACTCCAGGGGAAGGGGATGAAGACCAGGGGATACTCCAGGCCCTTGCTCTTGTGCAGGGTGACCACCTTGACCAATCCTTCGTCGCTCTCCAAGCGCAGCTGTGGGGCCGCATCCCCTGCCCGCTCCGCGCGCCGGTCGCCGAGCCAGCGCAGTAATCCGTCCGGACCGGGATGCTCGCCGGAGGCCACCTGGAGGAGTTCCAACAGCTGCAGCAGGTTGGTCAGGCGGCGCTCGCCGTCGGGCCGACGCAGCAGCCGGGCGGGTATCCGCTCCGCCGCGAGCAGGGCCTGTAGTGCTGCCATGATCCCTTGTTGCTGCCAGCGGTCTCGGTAGGACCGAAGCGGGTCAGCAGCTCCTCCCAGGCGGGCCCGTCGTCACTGAGCTGCGCCAGGTCCGCCGCATTGCGTCCCAGCAGGGTCGTGGCCAGGGCGGCCCGCACACGGCCTGCGTCATGGGACGCTGCCAGGGCCTGCAACAGGGTGGTCAGCTCCTCGGCGTCCTCGGTGGCGAACACACTGTCCTCGCTCAGGCTCACGCTGCTGATGCCGCAGGCACGCAGGGCCTGCTGTACCAGGCCGCCCTCGCGGTGGGTACGCACCAGCAGGGCGATGTTGCTCGGCTTCAGGGCGCTGTCCCCGATGGTCACCGCGCCGGTGTCCGCCGGTTCAACAGGTCGGCGATGTATCCGGCGCAGGCCTGGGCCGCCTCGGTGAGGGCCGCGTCGGCGCGGATGGATACCGGCGTCTTGCGGGTCTGATTCTCTTGGTTGATTTGGAGCATCCAGAATTGCAGGGGGACGGGTTCGACGCCCTGGATCCGCAAAGGTCGCTCATCCGCCGTGGGACCGGGCGCGACCGGCTCGAAGCCGATGTAATCCTGGTAGATGAAGGGCGCCTGGGCGGATGCGAACAGGCAGTTGACGGCCTCGATCAGCCGCGAGCCGGAACGCCGGTTGACGGTGAGGCTATAGTGGTGCCCGGCGCGCGCGCTGTCGTCTCGGGCCTGCATGTAGGTGAAGATGTCGGCGCCGCGAAAGGCGTAGATGGCCTGTTTGGGATCACCGATCAGGAACAGGCCGCAGTCGGGTTGATCCCCGTAGAGGCGACGGAAGATGCGGTATTGCTGGGGGTCTGTGTCCTGGAACTCGTCGATCAGGGCCACTGGATAGCGCGCACGCACGCTGGCGGCCAGGGCCTCCGAGCCGTCCCCGGCCAGGGCCTGGTCGAGGCGGCGCAGCAGGTCGTCGTAATAGAGCAGACCCTCAGCCCGTTTGCGCTTTTCTAGGGCATCGCGGACGAACGCCCGCGCAGCGGTCAGGAACAGGGCCCTGGTGCCGGTATGGACCTGGGCCGACAACTCCGACAGGCGACCGCACAGGTCGAAGAAAGGATGGGCCGGTGGCCGTTGACCCGCTTTGGTCCCACGTGCCAAGCCGGACGGGGTCAGGCGTTCCAAGCCGGCGGGCAGGGACTCGGGGGACTCGGTGGCCGCGGCCAGCACCGCGGCGGTCCGGACGGCCTGGGCGACCACCTGCTTGTTATAGGAGCGCCAATTGAGAGCGGGACTGGTCGCCAGGATGTCCGCTACCTGGTCGGAGGCAGCGCGCCATTGGGCCTGCATCCGGGCAAAGACCGCGTCTAGCTCCCGGCACCCAGCCTCGATGTCCGCCGCGTCCACCTGTGGTAGCAGCCTCAACTCGTCGAGCGCCAGCGTAGGTTGCAGGTCCGCGAGCAGGTCCTGGGGGGTCTTCCAGTGCTCCCGCACCCGGCGCGCGGTCCTGGGGTCCGCACCCGCGACCCGGCGGCGCCAGAAATCCGCGACGGCGGTGGTCCGCAGCCGGGTCTCGTCGGTGATGAACTCGACATCGAAGGCCGCGCCGCTCTCGAAGGCCTGGTCCGTCAGGGTGCGCAGACAGAAACCGTGGACGGTACGGATCGCGGCCTCGTCCAGGCGCGTCAGGGCATCGGTCAGCACTGTGCAAGCCCGATCCCGATCCGGGAGCCCCGACAAGAGCTGGGCGAGGACCGGATCCTGTCCGGCTCCCCCTGCTGGATCTCCCCCCTCCCCTGCCTCCGCGCGAGCCGCTACATCGTCCCGGAACCAGTCCAGGGCCTGCACCAACCGCTTGCGGATCCGATCCCGCAGCTCTTAGGTGGCGGCCTCGGTGAAGGTGACCACCAGAATCCGATCCACCTCCAGGCCCAGCTCCAACAGCAACCGCAGATACAGGGTCGTGATGCCGTAGGTCTTGCCGGTACCGGCGCTGGCCTCGATCAGGGTCAGGCCCCGCAGGGGAACCCCTAAGGGGTCGAGTGCCGTCATGTGCCCCATGAGGTGTCCCCAGGTAGTGGATCGAGGTACATTGTGAACTTTTTCACGATCGGGTCTTCAACAGCCTCACCTAAAATCAAGGTTAACGCACATAATTATTTGTTTTACCTTTATCTGAAATATGAGACAGTAGTCGTTACCGTCACTTGGTGGTGCAATCCTTGCTCTTAAGGAGAAACAATCAACCACTATGGACTGAAAGTCCATAGTCTGGAGGACTAAAGTCCTCATCCGTGGACAAGCCACGGACTGAAAGTGAGACTTAAAGTCCATAGTTTCAACTATGATGCGCTTCGCGCACTAAAGTTATTGAAGCAATGAAAGATCCCAGACCAGCCCGTAATCATTCGGCCCCCCGCTAACGCCTGAGATCGCAAACGAGAACTCGAAACATCACGCCCGTAGCGAGCCGAAATCCGCAAAGAAGACAAGGTGGTCACGACGCTCCGGCCATCCTCGCCACCCTTCGTTACAAACCCAGCTGTTGGAAGAATCCGAAGCGATGACGCGATATGCCCTCACCTCGGGGCTCGTGGTTCCGGCGGATGCCGTGGAAAAGCTCGAATATATTGCTGCCCGGATACGGAGGGAAGGTCAGGATTCCGATTCACTCGATTTAAAGACCGATGGCAGTACGGCCGGAGACGGCACCTATTCCAATGCAGACGGAAACGGGTTCGTCAGGCTGCTGGCCACGATCCATGACCAGCTGGTCCGCATCGTGGCGCCGACCACCCCACGGACCATCCATCTGCTGGTGACGGAGTCCGCCAAGGGTGGTTTCTGGCATTTCCTGGGTCCGGTGCCGCTCGTGCGCCGGATGATGCTGGTGGCCCTCATCTGTCTATTCGCAATCGTCGGGCTCAGCTTGTCGGATCAGGTCAATACGGCGAACATCGGCAAGGAGTGGTTGGTCCTCTCCGGGTACGTGCTGCTGAACAATCTGCTTTTTCTCATCGCCGCCGCCGGGCTCGGCGCCTCCTTTCAGGTCCTCTTTCAAGCCAACCGATACGTGGTGGCCGGCACCTTCGATCCGAAATACGAATCCTCTTATTGGATCCGATTCGTACTCGGGCTGATCGCCGGCCTCCTTCTCGCCGAGCTCGTGCCTCTCAAGACCGAGGGGACGCTGGAGACCGGGGAGATCATAGGAGGATTCGGCAAACCCGCATTGGCCATGCTCGGCGGTTTTTCATCCGCATTGATATACGAGGTCATCCATCGCTTGATCACTGCCGTCGAATCGCTCGTGCGCGGCGAAACCAGGGACATCATCGCCAGCCGGGAACAGACCGCGCGGGCCCGCGCCAACGAAGAAATCGGCCGCAATCGATTCACGCTCGCGGGAAACCTCATGAGCCTCCAGCAACAACTCAACGCGGGGGCCAGTCCGGAACAGCTGAACCAAAAGCTCGGCCAATTACTGGAAGAGCTGATACCCCCGGGCGTGACCGGAGAGGTAACCGATCGGAAACAGGCCACGCAAGTGCGGGCCGGCGCAGCAATCGACCCCAAACCGGCTCCCGGATCGGCTCGGACGCGCACGGAACCTAAAGCGCCTCCGGTGAGCGTAGCGGAAAAGACGGCGAGTGACCGGGAGAAAATCGGAGAGGCCGGTGATTAGTACCCCATTTCGCCTTATTTTTCGCTCTCAGCGAGGCGAGAAGTGGCCAGATGTGAGGCGCGCGAGCGCAGGAATAGCTCCTCCTCTTTCAAGCTCGCGCAACACCGCAGCTGGTTGCTTCTCGCCTTGCCCGAAGGGAGCCCCCCAAACACGCCAAGGCGGCGTTACAGCGCTTGGCAAGAGCGTGAGCTATTCCCTGCGCGCTGTGCCTTGCCTTGGCGCATTTGGAGGGGCTCTGAGCGTGAAAAATAAGGTGAAATGGGGTACTAGGGCCTGTTGACATTTACCAGGCCCGTACAGCGGGCCTACGCTAACCATTTGATTGACCATAGGGTCTGCGGTGCGGACCTTTGTTTTCAAAAACGGGTTCCCCCAATTCTCGAGTGGAGAGCGGCAAACCCACTTGTCATTCCGGCTGGGATGCCGGAATCCAGTGCCAGGGATGGCAAGCGGTGGTAACCCGCATGGCTCACGGCTCACCCCTGCCCAGCGACGGGTAATGTGTCGTTCGCCGTCCCTGGACGACTGGGTCCCGGCATCCCAGCCGGGACGACGGATGGTGGGAGTGGGCGCTATGCGAGGGGGCAGTTGTCAGGGGACAGGAAGAAACCGCCCCTGACAGCTGCCCTCTGATAACTGACAACTACCCATTGATTCCTCACTTCACTTCAATGGTGATCTTCTTCGATAGCAGAGCGGGCTCATGGGGGATGTGATTCCCGTCGCCCAACAGGAGCTGCAGGGTGTGCCTCCCAGGCGCCAGCTCGAGCTCGGTCTCTGTCTGTCCGCCACCGAAATGCCTGTGCTGAGCGTCACTCGGCAGCGGTCGATCCAGGAGTGGCAGCTTGTCCACATCGATCAGCAGATGATGGTGGCCCGTGTGCTTGTTATCCGTCCCGGCCGGTGCCACACCCATGCCCGATAGTCCGAAACGGACCTTCACCGGGCTGGTGATGACCGCCCCGTCAGTGGGCGAGATGATATAGACGCGGGCGCCGTCCGGGGCCGGCGTTCCGGCCCAGGTCAGGGTCGAGCATACCCACCAGACGGCTCCGAGCAGGATGGAAATTGGTTTTGCCGACATGCTTAAAACACCTCTTGCTATGGGTTGGTAAATCAATGAGGTCAAACCCGATTGATTTAATAGTCTAGCGTGATTTGGGAGACACGGCGTAACCTGACCCGACGCCCAACCAGGATCCACGAAAAACACGAACGGACACGAACAGATCCTTTCGATCTAACCACAGAAACACAGAGGACGCAGAGAAGGACAATCTCTGTGTCCTCCGCGTCCCTGTGGTTCCATATTAACAGGTGTGGCGAGCCTTCCTCCGTCCGTTCCGGATCGGATTGAGCGCGTAGGATGCGGTGAGCGCGGTAGGTCTTACTCAGGATAGCACCGCGAGGGGACGCGAACCGCATCGATGATGCGATGAGCTGGGAAAAGCGGCGGCCCGCCATACGCGCAGGCGCAGGCGGGTCCGGCTCCCTACCGGTGGAGGGAGTATCGCCAAACCCGTCGGACGGACGTAGGATGCGGTTCGCTCCTGCGTGTGTTGCGTGCCTGTCTGCGGCAGGACAGATCCCTAGGACGGCAAACAGGTTCCTGTACGCAGGCGGACGCTCACCGCATCCTGCGTTCATCCCACACCGCTGAAAGCGAGTTATGCGCGCTCGCCCTGACGCCCTGACTCGCTTTGGTTTAAACACATGCTCAACTTTTCTGCCAATACCCGGACATGAGGCTTACTCATCATGGTGTGGTGACCGCCGGGCACCACATGGATGTCCACCGGGCCGTCCGCATATCGACGCCAGCCCCAATCGGCCTGTTGTTTGAGGGGGGCACGCAGCCGTTCCAGCTCGACACCGGATGCGGTTTCGGTCAGCGTATCCTCGACGATAAACAGGGCGATCGGAACCGGTGGGATAGCCTGCGGGACATAACCGGCCTGGCAGTTCGCCTTGAAGGTCTCGATCAGTCCGGACAATTGCTGTCTGGAAATCGCCCAATCATTGGCCTCCAATGTCTCGTGGAGAAGATTCAGTTGCGCGGTGGGGTCCAGTTGCCGGAAATCGGCCAGCGACAGTGCCAGTGCTTTGCCCAGCAGCCGTTCGACGATACGGGCGACATCCGTCATCCATTGCGCCTCATCCCAATCCAAGCCGATCGACTGGTTCAGCGGTATGGTGGATAGGAGCCCAATCACCATGTCAAGAGAACGCTCAAGACAGATGCCTACCAAGACTTCCGGTTTGACTCCCAGGGTTTGCAGATGATGGGCGAGTCGGTTGGCTCTGGTATTCAATTCCCTGTAGGTCAGTTGTTGGTCTTCACAGACCACCGCAATGGCTTCCGGCGTTTTTTCCGCTTGGGCCTCGAAGACTTGATGGACACACTTGTCTTGCGGGTAATCGACAGCGGTATCATTCCAAGTCGCAAGTTGTTGCCGTTCGGCCTCGGTGAGTAAGGGCAATGCGTGAATGGGTGTGTCTGGATTGTCTACAATGCCGGTCAATAAGGTCTGCAAATGCCCCGCTAAACGTTCGATAGTGGTCCGTTCAAACAAATCGGTGCAGTATTCCAACCGGCATGTCAGGCCCGCGGCCGTTTCTGTGATCTCCAAGGTGAGATCGAATTTAGATACGCTGCTTTCCAGTTCCAGAATAGTTAGATTCAATCCGGGGAGATCCAAATCAGGTAGGGGTGCATTTTGTAATACGAACATCACCTGAAAGAAGGGGGCGTGACTCAGATTCCTTTCGGGTTGTAATGCCTCTACCAAGCGTTCAAAGGGAATATCCTGATGGGCATAGGCGTCCAATGCGACCTGTCGCGCTTGTCGCAACACCTCCTCAAACGAGGGGTTACCGGACAGATCGAGACGTAGGACCAGGCTGTTGACAAAAAAGCCGATCAGAGACTCCAGGTCACGGTGGGTGCGGTTCGCGATAGGGGAGCCGATGATAATATCGGTCTGCCCGCTGTAGCGAGACAAGAGGATGGCAAACGCCGACCAGAGCGTCATACCCGTTTGTAGATTGGGCGCTTTCAACAGAGCCGTTAATTGATCGGGAAGCGAAAAAGACAAGCTGGCGCCGGAATAACGCGGCGTCGGGGGGCGTGGATAATCGGTCGGCAATTCGAGTAATGCGGGTGCATCGGCAAGTTGTTGTTTCCAATGCCTGAGCTGTTTGTCGAGCACCTCACCTGTCAGCCACTGCCGTTGCCAGCTCGCAAAATCCACATACTGGACAGGCAGCGGCGGCAAAGGCGGAGCTTCTCCGGCCACAGCGGTTTCATACAGGACCCGCCATTCTCGAACAAAGACACCACGGGGCCAACCATCCGCAATGATATGGTGCAGAATGATCTGCAAAATATGTGAAGAAGCGCCTAATTGGAACAGCTGCGTCCGGAATAAGGGGCCGGTTGTCAAATCAAAGGGACACATTGCCGCTTGTTTGAGTAACCGTTGAACTTCTGCGTCTTGTTCGGTATCCGATAGGGTGCGTAGGTCTACTCGGTCCAACTGGAAACTTGCGTCTGAAATCTGTGCCACCGGGGCGCCGTCTCGGGTCGGGAAGCTGGTACGTAGACTCTCGTGACGCCGGATCAGGGCTTGAAGGCTGTGTTCCAGTGCCTGCGGGTTCAGTTGTCCTTCCAAACGCACTGCGGCCGTTAGATTGTAGGTGGCACCTTTGCCTTCCAGTTGGTCCAGGAACCACAGGCGTTGTTGGGCAAAGGACAGGGGCAGGGGTTTGTTACGCTCGACTCGGGTTATCGACGGTAAGGAGGCCTCAGGCTCCCTCATATTCAATCGTGTGCTCAGTTGAGCCGCTGTCGGGGCCTCGAATAAGGCATTGAGCGGTAGCTTGACGGCAAAGGCGTCGTGAATACGTGACATGACCTGGGTTCCAATCAGGGAGTGTCCTCCTGATTCAAAGAAATCATCATGGATACCGACTCGCTCAAGTCCCAATACGTCAGCAAAAACATTTGCCAATAACTCTTCTTCCGGGGTCCGAGGGGCAACATAGGTCTCTGTCACTGCCTGGGGGGATTGTCTGTCCTGGGACTTCATCCGTTGCACAATCCGGGGGACCTTATCCAATTCCGTCGCAATACGGTTGAACAGTGTGGATGAGGATTGAATCGCGGTTTCTTCCTGCCGGGGGGTATGTTGAGATGAGGTCTTTTCAACCGGAGGATGATAGGTCAATTCCGACACCAAATGGACGGGGAGGTTGAATTGCCAACCTTGAGGAACGGATTGTTTGAATTGGCCGCCGACATGCTCCAGGAAATCCAGGACGATTTGATTCCTCGAGTGGGGATATAGGGTATCTCGATAGACTTCAACTGACGTTCTGCGGCGATTTGTCCGAGATGGACAAGCATTCGATGTTTGACACCGCGACCGAGCGCACGACAGCTCAACAGAAAGGTATCGACGCGAATGGTATCGGCAAGCGACTCGAACAGGATGACGCCCACCAGGCCATAATCCCCAAAACGGTCTTTCACTTTCACAACCAGGGATTCAAGCGGACCCGATTCGCATACGTGTCGGACTTCGGCTTCGGTCCGTCTGATCGTCGTGAAGTTGAATTGATTGGTTCGCTGCGTCAGTTGAGAGACACGGGGAAGTTGGGAGGCGGTCATGGCCGAAATCTCGATCTTCAACTCCAGCCCGGCCAGAAAATCGGCGAAGGTCAGGGCCTCCCGACGCCAGCAATCACGTTGGAGGTTTTGTTGGTAATAGCTGGTTCGCTGCTGATCTTCCCTGGTTGTCTTTAACTGGTCGAAGGCCCAAACGTAATCGAGAAATTGTGGAATCCGGTCGCTGTCACCGGGTAGCTGTAGCGTGGTGACGGCCGGACAATGAGCGCGGACTTCGGCACATTCGAGCGGACTGTCATCGAGAAAGATAAAGCTCGACAGTCCCAGGTCCAGTTCTTCCGCCAGGGATTTGAGATTTTCAGATTTAGGTCGCCAGTTAATGCGCCAGGAGACTAAATGCTCGCGCTTGAGCGGCATATCGGTACGCTGCTCAAAGACGGAAAACACATCTGCTTCCCGGTTTTTACTGCACAAACAGAGCAACATACCTGCCTGCTGCCGGGCCACCATGAAGACTTGCAGTGCCTGGTGAGGGGCGTCGATGCTAAGACCAAGTGGCCCATCCTCCGTACAAACGCCTCGCCACAAGGTTTCATCACAATCGAGCACGATCACCTTGTAAGGATTGCGCTTGGTGGCGTGGATCTTGCAGGCAATTCAGAGTACCCAGCGCGGTAAAGAAGGGGATGTGTAAGGAATATGCCCTGTTTCCTCCGCATGTGGATCCTCGATCCGGGAAACGGGGTAATGTGTAATGACATCGGACGCTTTGATCACATAGACACTTTCCATACCTTTTAATGATGACGCTAACGAGCCCTCCCAATGCCGGTGGTTCGGCGACGTGGGACAAACACAGACGATATAGGTTTTCTGCTGAACCGCCGCCGTCAGGGCCAGTATGAAATCTTGCACGTTTTGCTCGATTTCAGTTTCCATAATTGATTTGTCCGCGGATTTTGCTCAATCCTCGAAGCGCACCAATACCAGGTTGATGCCGGTCTCGTTTTTGGACAGTAAGCTGGATGGATCGAGCTGCTGCTGAAAGACTTGGTTGTAGGGCACAAACTCGACCTTGAAGGGTAGCTCGAGTTCCTGCATCCAAAAATCGAGGGAGTCTTTCAAGGGATTGGCCATGAAGGTGGCAGTGATAGCAATGGTCTGTTCAACACGCCTTGCGGGCTCTGTATACCCGATGGATCTCGTATCTTCGAGTAATTCGAAGATACCGACCTGCGTATCGAGGAAGGTCACGAGTCGATCGTTGAAGAGCGGTGCGAGTTTCGGTTCGGAGATCACTGTTGCTCCGTTGGTGATGAACTTTTCCATTACCAGAAACAGATCGGAGACTTCATAGCAAACATGATACAAACCGATGCCTTTCCGTAATAAGGATTCCACCTGAGGACCCGAGACGAGATCGATATGAATATCGGTATTCGCTTCGATCAAACACACACTGGCATCCTGGTGCTGATCGAACAGGATCTCACTGATGTGAGTGACATCATAGAGGTCTCTCACATGTCGGATCCCCGCTTCGATCGGGTGACAGGCAAAACCGTTATGATGAAATCTGATCTGTTTCTTCAACTCGGCATCGGAGACGATGGGTAACTGCCGAATCGACATCTCCGGTTGACGGAGGATTTCACCCAACAATGATTCCAAACGTGTTTGCAGGCGTTCGATGTCCTCTTCCTGAAAGAAGCTCAGGTTATAGTGGGTAGCTCCTCTCCTTCATGGAGCAGGATACGGAGTGCGTCATTGTCCGCAATGACCCGGTTGAGTGCCTGCTCAAACCGGGCGGGATCGACAGGGCCCGCTATCCGTACATAGCCACCGATAGTGTAGAGTGGCACATCCGGGTGCAGAATCTGGTCGAACCAAATATCTACTTGTGGCGATGAAAGCGGGTGATGCGTGTTGCTATCATTGGAGGCCATATCACACTCTCTTTGTTGATGAAGATTATGTGCTATGCGAATGACCGTTACATGGCAATGCTATTAACTTAAGGGTTATGGGGCCGGTTCGTTCAGCCCCCACCGCGTCATTCCGGCACTCCCTGCCGGAATAACGCGGTGGGGCTGAAAGGATTCCAACCTTGGCGATGACCGCTTAGGACCCAGCGGATACACAACAGCGCGTTGTGCCATCTAGCTCCCACGCTTACCATCTGGCTCCCACGCTCCGGCGTGGGAGCAAGCTTGTCCCGACGCAGGAGGGATCTTGACGCTCCAGCGTCACCAGGCCTGGCCGCTGGAGCGGCCAAGGTGGTGTTCCCACGCTGGAGCGTGGGAACAAGCAAAGCGCGTAGGATGCGGTGAGCGCGGTAGGTTTTGTCAGGATAGCACCGCGAGGGGACGCGGACCGCATCGATGATGCGGTGAGCGCGGGGCTGGAGTGCCGCCATCCTGGCGGCAGATTGGCTTGCGGCAGGATGTCGGCGCTCCGAATCATTGGGGTCAGCACCCACCGGGTAGCGTATTGGTGGGCACAGCCCACCCTATTTTGAGTGTAGGATGTGGTGAGCGCGGTAGGTCTTATCAAGATAGCACCGCGAGGGGACGCGAACCGCATCGATGATGCGATGAGGCGGGATGCGCTACGCTTTCCCGCCCTACGCCAACCCCGACCGCGAACCGCATCCTACGTCCATCCTACGGGCTGGTAGTCATAGTAGCCGTTGGCAGGGGCCGAACGGTCAGGGCCTCACCCGATCGATAACGACCTTTACGGCACTGGCCTGGCCCGGTTTGACCATGCTCACTTCGCCTTCCAGGTCGCCGCTTTGGGGGGTAGCCTGGCCGCTTTTGGAGATGCGGGCGCCGACGGTCACCTGATCGAATCCGGACAGCTGCATGGTGGGGATCACCGCCATGCCGTCGTGGAGGGTGATGGTCAAGGGCAGGTCCCGGACCTGCCCGCGGTGGACCGCAATCGGCATGGGGGGGCCGGTAGCCGCTTTGGCGTAGACGAAAAGGCTATCGTTGATGTTCGCCTGGGGCCAGAGGGGTTCCGCCAGGGATACCTCTACCTTGATCCCGGTAGTGGCTGCCGCGGGCCGAGGGGCGGTTGGCCGTTCCGGGTTGGCGGCGTCGGCGGTGCTGGGCGGGGTCCCTTGCGTGGTGTCAGCGGTCTCGGTTGCAGCCAGTGCCTGTTCCGGTACTTGCTCCGGCGCTTGCTCCGATTTCAGCGCCTGCTTTGGCCTTGGGCGGCTGCGGGCCTGGGCGATATAGCGTTTGAGCTCCGTCGCTTCCGTGCTTTCCGGGTCGAAGGTCGCCAGCAGTGCCTCCCACTGCTCCACGGCCTGCTCATAGCGGGTGGCCTGGAAGGAGATCAGGCCCTCGAGCCAGCGGGCGCCGGTGTGTTGCGGATCGATCTTCAGGGCGGCCTGGATTAGCTCGGCTGGACGGCCCGCCAGGGCACTGCCGTGGTCGGCGGCGATCGCCTCGGCATAGGCCACCAGGACGTCCGGGTTGTCGGGTGCCAGGCCGTAGGCCCGCTCCAGGGCCTGGAGAGCACGCTGTGGCTGGCCCATGACGAAGTAGGTGCGGCCCAGCATCATCCAGCCGTTCAGGTCGTCCAGGTTCTGTTCCAGCCTGTCCGCCAGGCGTTGTACCATTACCTCCAGGGGCGGGATCTCGCCTTGTGGCCCCGGATGTGTCGCCGGTGCCTGGGATCCTGCGGTGGTGGCTGCCGCCAGGCGGGGGATGAGATCGCTGTTTCCCAGATACAGATACAGGGAAACCGCTACCGTAGGCAATAGGACCGCGAGCAGGACGGCGGTCCAGCGTCCGTCGCCGAGTTGGGGGGTGGGT
>Ga0209458_1000109_pt1 | contig 44700 bp, 38 predicted proteins | sample WorMetLIZAISLAND_FD_187411 | JGI IMG/M metagenome (GOLD analysis project Ga0209458, IMG submission 187411) | Marine gutless worms symbiont microbial communities from Max Planck institute for Marine Microbiology, Germany - Inanidrilus manae... ...
CGACAAAAAGCGTATTCTGGTTCACGGCTCGTCTCCTGTGGTTGAGGCTCGGCACCGGCCCATCCGGCGCAATCCTCGGAATACACACCGCGAGACGAGCCACCTACTCAAACGAACATTGGGTCCTTCCAAGGCCAGGGCTACGAGGTGGCCAGGACCTGCGTCGAAGCCGGCGTCCACTACGTCGATCTCGCGGACGGTCGCGAATTCGTATGCGGCTTCGCTCAACTGAACGAAATGGCGCGCCGGGCCGGCGTTCTCGCTGTTAGCGGGGCGAGCAGCGTGCCGGGACTGTCTTCCACTGTCTTCGCCCATCTCCGCCGCGACTTCGAAAGCGTCGAAGACGTCGCGATCGCCATCGCGGCCGTTATGAATCAGCCTCGCGGACCGGCGGTGGTCGAGGCCGTGCTCGGCTATGTCGGCAAGCCGATGCCCTGGCTTCGCGACGGTCGTTGGGGCCGCATGCATGGCTGGCAGGACCTGCGGCGGCGCAGCTTTTCCGGACCCGGTCTGCGGACCCTGTGCAACCGCTGGCTGGCAGCCTGCGATGTGCCCGACTTGGCGCTTCTGCCCCGCCACGAGCCGGAGCTGCGCAGCGTCAGCTTTCATGCCGGCCTGGAGGTCGCCGCGGCTCACTTAGGGCTCTGGGCGGCATCCTGGGCGGTCCGCTGCGGCTTGCTGCGGAGCCTTGCGCCTTTTGCAAAGGGGCTGTCGCGCTTGGCGTCGCTGCTGTCGCCGCTCGGTAGTGACAGCGGCGGCATGTTCGTCGAACTGACAGGTCGCGGGGTGGATGGGCAGACGAGAAAGGCGACGTGGACCTTGGTTGCCGAGCAGGGCCATGGTCCGTGGGTTCCGGTCATCCCGGCGATCATCCTGGCAACAGGCCTGGCCAGCGGTGCGATAGCCCAGCGAGGCGCTTTTCTTGTTTCAACCTTTTCGCTCTAGAGGATTTCGACCGAGAGGTGAGGGCGCTGAACATAGCGACGGCCATCGAACGGAACAGCGTCGAAGACCGGAAGACAGCAAACGGCAGGAGGCTCCGGTGAAACCGCAATCGCTGGACAGCGAGGACAAGGACAGTGTCGTTCGGGACATGGCCATTGCCCCGCTCTATCGCCGTCTCCTCGGCGCAGGCTTCGATCATCTGCCGGAACCGCTGCGGGCGCTACACGACTTGCAGGGGCAGAGCCTCTACGAAGGTCGTGCCGAGGTGACCCGAGGCCCGAATCCTCTGGCCAGGTTAATCGCCGGGTTGCTGGGGCTGCCAGAAGAAGGACAGGACGTGCCGGTGACGGTGGAGTTTCGCCGGGACGGCATCGGCGAGATTTGGACCAGGAATTTCGGCAATCGCCGTTTCGCCACGCAGTTGCGGCCGGTGCCGAACACAGATGGCGGCAAGCTGTCGGAACGGTTCGGACCCTTTGCTCTGACGATGGATCTTGTCCCTAGGTCCGACGGATTGGAGCTTGTCCCGTTGCACTTCACCGCATTCGGGCTTCCGATACCTCGGTGGCTGGCGATCCGTTCGACGGCCCGCGAGGTCGTCCGTGCCGGCCGCTACGGCTTCGACGTGACGATCGACCTGCCCGTCTTGGGGCGACTGGTCGGCTACCGGGGATGGCTGGAGCCGGTTGAGACGCCGACGGATTGCGCCGGCAGGGCAGATGTCGTCATGCTGTTTGACGGCGTCTGCAATCTCTGTAGCGGGGCCGTGAGTTTCCTGATCCGGCATGATCGCGAAGGCCGCGTTCGCTTTGCCGCGATGCAGTCAACTCCAGGGCAAAAGCTGCTCCGCGAACTGGCGCTTCCGCTGACGGATTTCGAAACCGTCGCGGTCCTGGCAGACGGCCGGCTCTATACCGAGTCCGACGCCGTTTTGCGGCTGGCGGCGGAGCTGCCGCGGCCCTGGCGGTGGCTGGCGTCGCTGCGCATCGTTCCCCAAACCCTACGCGACCGGGCCTATCTCTGGGTGGCGCGTAACCGTTACCGCTTTCTTGGCCGGCGCAGCGTTTGTTTCGCCCCGGACGCGGAGACACGGGACCGCTTTCTGATCTGATTTGGCGCTTGCTGAGACGTCGCCCAGCCAGTCTGCTATCCTGCTGCCGGAAAGGAAGCGTCCATGATCGTCGAGCTTGCCGAACAAGACCCTTTGATCGATGCCCTGCGTCAGCGGCTGGGCGACCGCCTGTCGACCGCCGCGGCGGTGCGCGAGCAGCACGGCCGGGACGAATCCTACCATGCGGCCCATGCGCCGGATGCGGTGGCCTTCGCCCAGAGCACCGAAGAGGTGGTCGAGATCGTCACGCTCTGCGCGCGCCATGGCCGGCCGGTCATCCCCTTCGGCACCGGCACCTCGCTGGAGGGGCACGTGGCGGCGCTGCAGGGTGGGGTCTGCATCGACCTCTCGCAGATGAACGAGGTCCTCTCGGTCAATGCCGAGGACCTGGACTGCCGCGTGCAGGCCGGTGTCACACGCAAGCAGCTGAACAGCTATCTGCGCGATACGGGTCTGTTCTTCCCGATCGACCCCGGCGCCGACGCCTCGCTCGGCGGCATGACGGCGACCCGCGCCTCGGGTACCAACGCTGTGCGCTACGGCACCATGCGCGAGAACGTCATGGGGCTGACGGTGGTGCTGGCCGACGGCCGGGTGATCCGCACCGGCGGCCGGGCCCGCAAGTCGGCGGCGGGCTACGACCTGACGCGGCTCTTCGTCGGCTCGGAGGGGACGCTGGGCGTGATCACCGAGGTGCAGCTGCGGCTCTACGGCATTCCCGAGGCGATCACCTCGGCGGTCTGCGCCTTCGAGGATCTGGAGGGTGCGGTCAACACGGTGATCCTGGCAATCCAGAGCGGCATTCCGGTGGCCCGGATCGAGCTGCTCGACGAGGTCCAGATGGACGCGGTCAACCGCTACTCCCAGCTCGACTATGCGGTCCGGCCCACGCTCTTCTTCGAGTTCCACGGCACCGAGGCCGGGGCCAAGGAGCAGGCCGAGATGGTCGGCGAGATCGCCGCCGAGTTCGGCGGCGGCGACTTTCGCTGGACAGCCCAGCAGGAGGACCGCAACAAGCTGTGGCAGGCGCGCCACGATGCCTACTATGCGGGCCTTGCCTTGCGGCCCGGCGCTAAGGGATGGGCGACCGACGTCTGCGTGCCGATCTCGCGCCTCGCCGAATGCATCCTGGAGACCAAGAAGGACATCGAGGAGAGCGGCCTGTTGGCCCCGATCGTCGGCCATGTGGGCGACGGCAACTTCCACCTGGTCTACGTGATCGACCCGGAGGACGCGGAGGAGATGGCCCGCGCCGAGGCGCACAACGAGCGCATGATCATGCGGGCGCTCGCCATGGGCGGCACCTGCACCGGGGAACACGGCATCGGCTACGGTAAGATGGCCTTCCTGCAGGCCGAGCACGGCGACTCGGTCGCCGTCATGCGCCAGCTCAAGCAGGCCCTCGATCCCGAGAACCTGATGAACCCCGGCAAGATGGTGCGCCTCTAGGCTCCAGCGCGCCTTGGTCCGTCGGCAGGCGGCGGCTGTCGCGCCGCTTGGCCGCCGTGCCGCGATTGCCAAAGGCGATTGAAACTCATCGTTGCACGGGCCGTATGGCTGCCGTATCGCCGGTGGGCTTGAAAAGCCGCGAGCCAGGTCTAAATCCTCGGAGTCTTTGTGATGATGTCCTAGACAGGTCGGCTAGGTCATCAAGAGATAGCCGGCTCCTCCCTGCTAACTGCGCATGCCTTATCTGGGGGCTAGGACCGGCCTTATGCAGAATTCTATATCTTTAGTATAGGTTGTTGCTATGATGCTCGGTGATTGGTCGAGGATATGAAGAGTCACGCCGAACTCTTCCAGGAGATCGCGTCTTTGCAGCGTCGGGTTGCCGAACTGGAAGGCGCGCTGGGCGAGCCGCTGTCGCTCGATCCGAGCGATCTTCTCGATCGGCTCATGAAAAGCGAGGCGCGTTACCGCCAGCTCTATGAGCAAACGCCGGCCATGCTGCATTCGATCAATTGCGACCGGCAACTGGTGAGCGTCAGCGACCACTGGCTCGAAACCCTGGGATACAAGCGCGACGATGTGCTCGGCCATGACCTGTCGGAGTTCCTCACGCCCGATTCGGCCCGGAAGGCGGTGCAGGAGGTGCTGCCGGATTTCATGCGGACCGGCTACTGCACGGACGTCGAGTATCAGTTCCTGCGTAAGGACGGTGGCACGCTCGATGTTCTCCTCTCCGCCACGGCGGAAATGGACGAGGCCGGTAACATGGTGCGGTCTCTGGCGGTCCTCACCAACATCACCGAGCAGCGCAAGACTGAAGCGCAGCTTCGCCAGGCGCAGAAGCTGGAAGCGCTCGGCAATCTGACGGGTGGGGTCGCTCACGATTTCAACAATCTCTTGGCGATCATCCTGGGCAACATCGAGCTGCTCAATTCAAGCGCGCTCGAGAACCGGGAGGCCAGAGAGCTGCTCGAGGCGGTGAACCGGGCCGCCCAACGCGGCGCGCAGCTGACCGAGCGGCTGCTGGCCTTTGCACGCCGTCAGACCCTGTCTCCCGAGATCCTGGATCTTAATCAGCTGGTTTCGGGCATGGTGCCGATGTTGCAGAGGCTGCTCGGCGAGACGGTCGAGCTGGAGACCCATCTGGCAGAGGATCTCTGGCAGACGGTGGCGGACGTCGCCCAGATGGAGAGTGCGATCATCAACATCGCCCTGAATGCCCGCGAGGCGATGCCGGGAGGCGGACGGTTGACGATCGAAACCGCGAACCGGCGCCTGGGCATTGAGCGACGGGCGGGTAAGAGCGAGCTCGCGCCGGGCGACTACGTCGAGATCGCCATTTCGGACAGCGGAACGGGCATGCCGCCGGAGGTCATCGAGCAGGCTTTCGAGCCCTTTTTCACCACCAAAGACGCGGGCCAAGGCAGCGGGCTCGGTCTCAGCATGATCTACGGCTTCGTCAAACAGTCCCGGGGTCACGTCGCGATCGAGAGCGAAACCGGCCGCGGCACCTCGATGACGATCGTCTTGCCGCGCGGCTTCGGCTCGGCGGCGTCCGTCGACGAGGCGGACCAGCCGGTCATCGAAAAGGGCCTGCGCAGAGAGGCGGTACTTCTGGTGGAAGACGACGAGGACGTGCTGGCCATGTTGAGCCGCATGATGGGGCAGCTTGGCTTCACGGTGCTGGAGGCACGGGATGCGCGTGAAGCGCAAGCGATTCTCGAGGGAAAAGACCGGATCGACCTGCTGCTGACCGATGTCATCTTGCCGCAGGGCACCGGCGGCGGCGAGGTTGCAAAGCAGGCGCTGCGCCTGCGTCCCTCGGTCAAGGTGATCTACATGTCCGGCGATACGCAGAACGCGATCCTGCACGGCAACATCGCAGACTCCGAACCGAACCTGCTGACCAAGCCCTTCCGCTTGCACGACCTGGCGGCCAAGATCGATGCCGCATTGAACGCGAAGCCGATCGGTTAGGTCCTGCGCCTGTCTTCGCGAATCAGGTCGCTCGCTTTCTCAGCAATCATGATCACGGGCGAGTTTGGGTTGCCGGATGTGATGGTCGGCATCACCGAGGCGTCGACAACGCGCAAGCCTTCAAGGCCGTGGACGCGAAGCCTCCCATCGACCACCGCCATGGTATCGGATCCCATTTTGGTCGTTCCGATGGGGTGAAAGATGGTTGTGGAGATATCGCCTGCCGCCTTCGCCAGCTCCTCGTCCGACTGGTAAGCGTCTCCCGGCCTAAATTCTTCCGGCGCGTACTTCTGCAACGCCTTTTGCGCGACAATCTGGCGGGTGAGCCTGATGCTGTCAGCGGCAACCTTCCGATCAGCCGCTGTCGAGAGGTAGTTCGGTCGGATCGCCGGCGGCGTCGCCGGGTCCGGGCTCTTTATGTGAATAGTGCCGCGGCTTTCCGGTCGGACATTGGCGACACTCGCCGTAAAAGCGGGAAAGGAGTCCAACGGTTGACCGAACCTCTCAAGCGTCAGGGGTTGGACATGATACTGAATGTTCGGAGTCTCTAAGGCCGGATCCGTTTTGGCGAAGACGCCGAGCTGAGACGGCGCCATGGACATTGGGCCTGAGCGGTTCAACGCGTATTCCAGCGCGATCTTCATCCTGCCCCAAAGGCTTGACGAAATCTCATTCAGCGTTTTCACGCCTTTGACCTTGTAGGCGCAACGGATTTGCAGGTGATCTTGAAGGTTTTCTCCGACACCTTTGAGCTCATGCGCCACGGCTATGTCGAACTCGCTCAGGACACTGCCGGGACCAATCCCGGAAAGCTGCATGATGTGCGGCGATCCGATTGCGCCCGCAGACAGGATGACTTCTCCTTCTGCCATGGCGCGCGCTTTCGCGCCTCTGATCTTAAGGTCGACTCCGTTCACCCGTTTGCCGTCCAGCAGCAGTCTCTCGACCTGTGCGTGGGTCACGACGTTGAGATTTCCTCGCCCCATTGCGGGTTTTAGAAATCCTTTCGCCGTACTCCAGCGCACGCCGCGGCGCTGATTGACGTGGTAGTAGCTCGAACCCTCGTTGTTGCCGAGATTGAAGTCATCGATCTTTGCAATGCCGGCCTGGGCCGCCGCCTCTTGGAAGGCGTCGAGGATCTCCCAGGATAGACGTTGCTTCTCTACGCGCCACTCACCGCCCCGGCCGTGCAGTTCGCCAGGCTCGACCGCGACCTGATCCTCCGAGCGAATGAAATAGGGCAGCACGTCGTCCCATCCCCACCCGCTGTTACCGAGTTGGCGCCAGCTGTCGTAGTCGCGGGCCTGCCCGCGCATATAGAGCATGCCGTTTATGGAAGAGCAGCCGCCAAGTACCTTGCCGCGCGGATAGCCAAGGGAACGGCCGTTCAGACCCGGATCCGGCTCGGTCGAGAAGCGCCAATCCGTCCTGGGGTTACCGATGCAGTAGAGATAACCGACCGGAATGTGAATCCAGATGTAGTTGTCCTTTCCGCCGGCCTCTAGCAACAGGACCTTAATGTCGGGGTCCTCGCTTAACCGATTGGCAAGAACGCAGCCGGCCGTGCCCGCCCCGACAATAATGTAATCGTAAGAGCCCAGGTCCTTCACTGACTTAGCACTCCCAGACCGGCCGCGTTTAAGCGTTTCTCTCCGACTCGGTCGGTTCTAGACATTCCTTGGCTGCCGTAACGCCACGATCCTCTTGGCGCTTGCATCCGGCATCGGATGTGGCTCGGCCCCGAATAGTCCCCAGAATATAGCGACACTGCCAATCCGCTCACGCGCGATCAAGCATGGCAATCGCCTCGATCTCGACGACCATTCGCTCGTAGACCAGGGCAGGAATGGGAATACCTGTCGTCGCCGGGCCTGGCGCGGAATAGGCGCTCGACCGCACGAGCAGATTTTCGTGCAGGGCCTCCGCGGAGGCCTCACCCTGGTAGAACGTCGTGACCTTCACGACATCGTCGAGCGTGGCCCCGAACTCGGCGAGCACGGCGACAACGTTGTCCATGGCGCGCCTGGTCTGAGCCACCATGTCGTCGGGATCGATCACGTTCGCCGATCGGTCGAGTGAAACCTGACCGCCGACATGGATGATCCGGCCACATTTGTTGCCGTGCTTGTAAGGTAAAGGGATCGTCCAGTCCCAGTGGCCCTCGGGCCACGCGTAGTCCTTTTCGAGCCGATGGCCATCGACGCCGCGCATCGCCGTGACTGCTATTTTTGCGAGCAGATCTGGGTTCGGGAAGCGTGCGAGCGGCATGCCGGTTGCCGCCGGACCGGGCTCCTCAAAGTATGACGCACGGAGCCTGGCCGGCTTTTCCCAATCTTCTGCCGTGCCGTCGCCGGCATAATAGACATTGAGCTTGAGGCAATCCTGGATGTCGGCACCGGCGACCGAGAGGACGCGGCAGAGACGCTCCATCATGATCTTCGTCTGCGCCGGCAGGTCGCCGATTCCTTCGACGGAGCCCGTGGGGGACAGCGCCGACATGTCGCCGGTGAAAATCATCTCGCCGCAGCGGATGACATGCGAGAACGCCGAGGGAAGCAGAGGCATGTCATCGAGGTAGAAGCACTGACGGTCGAGGCGGCTGCCATCCTCCCCGCGCATGGCGACCCCTTCGATCTCGATCATGAGCCCCGGATAGCAGAGTTCCGGCATGCCGATCGTGTTGACGACCGGACGGGTCTCTTCGCCCAGCAGCACCGCGATTTGAGAGAGGATCCGCGCCTCGACCGACGCATCACCGACAAAGTACACGACAAGCTTCACGAGATCGGAGAGGTCCGCGCCGAGATCTTCGAGCACGGCCCCGAGATAGCCCATCGCCGCGTTGCATTGCCGCCCGACATCGCCGGGGTTTCGCACGCGTCCCGACGCATCCAGGTCGACCTGTCCGCCGGTGAAGAGCATTGCGCCCGATCTGACGCCATGTCGATGCGTGAGTTGAACCGGCCAGTTCCAGTGACCCTCGGGCCAGCTGTAGGTCCTGGGCATCGCTATGCTCGATCCCCCAAACTGCGCGTTGAGCGACGGGCCCGAGTTTGGAGGCTGCGACCTCTTCGTGCGCTAGCGGCCTTGCCGGCCGGGCGCTGCCCTAGGCCGCGCGGCGGTCGGACAGGCCGGCCTGCGCCTCGAGCCCCAGCATGAGGTTCATGTTCTGCACGGCGGCGCCCGATGCGCCCTTGCCCAGGTTGTCGAGCACGGCGGCAAGCAGCGCCTGCTCCTGGCTTTCGTTGCCGAAGACGTGCAGGCGCAGATCATTGCTGCCGTTGAGGCTATCGGGAGCGAGTTCGCTCAGGCTATCCGACTGCGGCGCTACGCTGACGAAACGCTGACCGCTATAGCTGTCCGCGAGCGCCGCGTGGATGTCCTGCGGCTTCGGTGATCCCGGCAGGGCCCAAAGCTGCAGCGGCACCTGCACGATCATGCCCTGACGGAAGCGCCCGACGCTGGGCACGAAGAGCGGCCGTCGTTCGAGGAGACTATGGACGCGCATCTCGTTGACGTGCTTGTGCTCCAGGTCGAGGCCGTAAACGTAGAAGGGATCTGCCTTATCCTGGTTCCCGCCGGTCTCTTCGAAGCGTGCGATCAACGACTTGCCGCCGCCGCTGTAGCCGGAAATCGCGTTCACCGTGACCGGGAAGTCGGCCGGCAAAAGGCCCGCTTCTATCAGAGGCCGAATCAGCAGAATGGCGCCCGTCGGATAGCAGCCGGGATTGGCGACCCGCTTGGCCGCGGCGATCCGTACCGGCTGTCCGGCGTCCATCTCCGGCAGGCCGTAGGCCCAGTCGGGGGCGGTTCGGTGCGCCGTGCTGGCATCGACGACCCTGACGTCCGGGTTTTCGATCAGGCCGACAGCCTCGCGTGCGGCGGCGTCCGGCAGGCAGAGGATTGCCAGATCGGCGGTATTGAGCATATCGGCCCGGGCCTGAGTGTCCTTGCGCCGCTCCTCGGGCAGGCTCACCAGCTCGATATCCGCGCGCTCGGCCAGGCGCGCGCGGATCTGCAAACCCGTGGTGCCAGCCTCGCCGTCGATGAAGATGCGCGGATGCATGGTCGTCGTCCTTGTTCTCCGATTGGGACAAACCTACCCGAAATGGCGCGCAACCTACAGCAAGGCGGCGCGCACCGGAAGCGCCAATAATGCCGAAGGCCCTGCAGCCGGTCGGCTGCAGGGCCCTTAAACGGCGGAAAACCGCGGGTTCTTGCCTTGGAACGCTCAGGTTACCGCAATCGGCGAGCCGGGCGAGCCGGTCGCCCCTTTGATCGGCACCGGCGTGAAGATATAGACGAAGGTGAACTTGCCATCCGCCTTGAGCTGACTGAGATCCAGGTTCTCGTGGATATAGATGCCGTGCTTGGTGATCAGCTCCTGGTGCAGCGGGAAGGCCAGATCGGCATCCGGGTTGGGCACCACCTCGACGCCCCAGCAGTCCGCGCCCACCAGGCAGATCTTCTTTTCAGCCAGGAACTTGGCCACCTCGACGCCGGGGCCGGGTTCGCCGCTGTTGTAGCGGTCATTGTTCTCCATCCAGAGGCTGCCCCAGCCGGTGTGGAAGAAGACCGCATCGCCTTCCGTGATGTCGTCGGCCGACATGCCCTGCTTGGCGAGCGCCTCCTCCATCTGCGCGACGGAGATTTCCTCGCCCTTGTCCATCATGCCGCCGTTCAGGCCTTCCATGTCGACCAGGATGCCGCGGGTGAAGAAGGGCTTCACGTGCTCCACGCCGAGCTTGGTGAGGCCGTAGGGGGTGACCACTTCTTCGGCGCTCAGGCCGTTGTAGAAACGCATCTCGGCCTTGTCGGGATCGGTGCCGACGCTGCAGCCGATGTGACCCAGCCCGTCGAACTGGGTGCCGACCTGGCCGATCTCCGTGGAGAGGAACTCGTCCATCCACATGATGCGGTTCTTGCCCAGCACGCCGCCGGTCGGGGCGCCGGGAATGCGCATGGCGAAGACGCGCGAGCCGAACAGCGGCATGCCGGCCTCGTAGTCGCGGCCGATGCGATAGACCTTGCCGTCCTTGATCATGCTGGCGGCCTGCAGGACCTTTTCCGGCGTAATGCGGTTGGAGGCCCCGGCCTGGTCGTCGGCGCCATGCTCCGAGGGCCACCACTTGGGGCCGATCGGCGTATCCTCGGCCGCCGCCAGCTGCACCGGCTCCTCGGCCGCGGCCGAAGCGACCAGCGCGGTCTCGTGCAGGGGATTGCCGATCGCGCCCCAGGCGCCGGCGCCGACTACCCCGGCGCCGACCCCGGCTCCTTTCAAGAGTTCGCGCCTGCTTTGAGATTGGAGGTCGGTTTCGTTCTTCTTCGCCATGTCATTGGCCTCCCGTTTGATTTTGTTGGCGAGGAGAGCGTTCGTTCGCGCATCGCGGCTGTCAAGGTCTTGGGCGGTGTCTGGCGAAGGTTTGCACAGAATTGTGACAGGCGGCTTTCCGCCGGCCGTCCAGCCGTGCCAGACTCGCGCGTTCGGAGCCTGCTAAAACAGTACACGGGCGTGAAGAATGTCCCTGTTCGACAACGACGAGTCGGCGTGGCGCCTGCCGGTGGCGGTGATCACCGGGTTCCTCGGCAGCGGTAAGACGACCTTGCTGAACGGCCTGCTCAAGCATCCGGACACCGGCGACGCCGCGGTCATCGTCAACGAGTTCGGCGAGGTCGCGATCGACCATCTGCTGGTCGAGGCGGTCGAGGGCGAAACCATGGTGCTGGCAAGCGGCTGCGTCTGTTGCGCCTTGCGCGACGACTTGGTAACGGCGCTGCGGCAGCTTTACGCCCGCCGCGCGTCGGGCGACTTGCCGGCCTTTCAACGCGTCATCATCGAGACCACGGGCCTCGCCGATCCGGCTCCGATCGCGCAGATGCTGCTCAACAATCCGATGGTCAGTAGCTACTTCCGACTCGACAGCGTGGTCACGACGGTCGATGCCCTGCACGGCATCGACCAGCTCGAGGCGCAGCCCGAAGCCGTCAAGCAGGTCGCGCTGGCCGATCGGCTGCTGCTGACAAAGGGGGATATCGCCACGCCGGAAGCCATCGAGCGGCTGCACGGGCGCTTGCGGGCGCTCAACCGGCTGGCCGAGCTGCACGAGGTCGTCAAGGGCGCGATTGCGCCGGACGCTCTGTTCGGCGCCGAGCCTGCCACCCGGCGCTGGCTCGGCGACCAGTGGCTAACGGAGTCGAGCGAACGCCGATCCTATGATGGCCATCTTCACGGGGGCCATCATCACGAACAGCAGGACATCGAGAGTTTCGTCCTGGAGTTCGAGGAGCCGCTGGAATGGCGGCTATTCTCCCGCTGGCTGGGCGATCTGCGCGGTCGCTGCGGTGAGCAGCTCCTGCGGGTGAAGGGCGTGCTCGCCCTGCGCGGAGAGGAGCAGCCTGTCGTCATCCAGGGGGTCCATCACGTCTTCCACCCGCCGGTCCGGCTCGAAGCCTGGCCGGAAAGTTGGTCGGAAAGCCGGCCTGACAGGGCTCCCGACGGGTCGCGTCGCTCGCGGATCGTCTTCATCACCCGGGCCCTGCCGCGCGACTTGGTCGAGGAGAGCTGGCACGACTACCTGACCGCGGCGGTCTCGTAGCTGCGCCGTCGAGGGGGTCAGTCGTCTTCTTCGAGGCGATGGCCCTCTAGGGCGCGGTCGCTCCGTTCTTCCTCGGCCTTGCTCCGGTCCCGTTCGGCCTTGGTCCGGCCGAACTTGGCTCGGTTGTCGGCAGCCTGCCGTTCCTTTTCGGCGCGCTTGCGGCGCTTACGCGCCTGACGCAGATTGATGATCTGTGTCAATGCCACGACCTTCACGATAGTTTCGACTGAGGTTTGAGACTTTAGACCAGTGTGGGCGGCCGCAAAGCGAGCCATCGGCTGATAGCCGCAAAGGGACACATTGCGCGCCGAGCCCGTATTACCATCTATCGCACAGGCTGGTTATCGCAAAGGCTGGCGGAAAGATTGGTGAAGCGAGGCGAAACCCGGGTACAGTCGGCCAAGGCGCCCGCGCGGTGCAGGCTGAGACGGCGTTCAGTCCGCCGGCAGATCTTCCTTCCCGCCGGCGTTGTCGTGGCCTTCCGGCAGGGAGTTTTGGGGATCTGAGGTCTCTTGCCGTGGGTCGCTGGGAGTGGGCGCACGGTCGCAGTCGCGGATATCCAGTTGTCGGCGCCTGCGGTATTCTTGGAAGTCTATGACGTCACCCATGGGTCCTACGACCTGGTCATCTGAGGCAGTCTATTGCCAGTGGCTAACCGAATCGGCGTATGTAGCTTAACCGAAAGCTGTTCGTGTGCAATGGCTGTACGGCGGAATCCGCTCGAACATCCCCGCACTGGTCCGCCCCGCAATCGCGCGGCACGCCAGTATGGGTACACTTTGGGCTCGAGCTCAGTCAGTGATAAACCGCACTCATTGTCGACAAATCTAGTGCGGAGTACGCCCAGGGCAGTTAGGGGCGCGGTTCGGGGCGCGGTTCGGTGCGAATCGCTAGGAGGAGGCCGGCCGTGAGAGCGCTGCTGATCGGGCTGGCAACGCTGGTGGTCCTGCTGATCGCCGCGGTGCTGATAGGGCCGAGCTTCGTCGACTGGAACGGCCAGAAGGCGCTGATCACCGAGGAGGCACGGAAGTTCACCGGCCGCACTTTGGTCATAGACGGCGACGTCAGCCTCTCTCTGCTGCCGTCGCCGGCGCTTTCGGCCGGGTCCGTCCGCCTCGCCAACATCGACGGCGGATCGGCGCCCGCGATGGCCGAGCTGGAGTCGCTCGAGGTACAGGTCGCGCTGATGCCGCTGTTGCGCGGCAAGATCCAGGTGCAGAGCGTCGTCCTCGTGCAGCCGAAGATCCTGCTCGAGGTGCTGCCCGACGGCCGCCGCAACTGGGACTTCACTCCGCCTGACCAGGCTGAGGCCTCCGGCACCGACAGTGGCCAGGCCAGCGACTCTGCAGCTGACCAAGCGGAGGGGCAGCCGGCCACGACGGCAGATGGTGGCAGCGATTTCGTCGTGCAGGTAGACAGCTTCGCAATTCAGGACGGTACGCTGATCTACCGGGATGCGGTCAGCGGACGTGAAGAGCTGGTGGAGTCCCTCGACGGCAGCCTGGTGGCCGAATCGCTGCAAGGCCCTTTCATCGTCGAGGGTACGACGATAGCGCGCCGTATCGAGGCCGGCGTGAAGCTGACGGTAGGCCGCCTCGTCGAATCGGGGGCCACGCCGATCAACTTCGAGCTGGATTTGCCCCGCTCGGCATCGAAGCTGAGTTTCTCTGGATCCTTGTCGTTCGATCCTACGCCCGTCGGACTGCGCGGCCGTCTGAAGGGCGAAGGCGAGAATCTTGGCACGCTCATCGCCGATCTTGCGCCGCAACAGCGGAACGGCCTGCCGTCTTTCTTGCACAATGAGTTCAAGCTGGATGCCGAGATTGCCGCCGACCGACAGATCGCGACGATCGGCGCCTTGACGCTCGGTCTCGGTACCACCTCGCTGACCGGCGAGGCGACGGCGCGGATCGGACCGCCGCACGACCTGGCGGTCAGGCTGTCGGTCTCGCGCCTGGACCTCGACAAGCTCCTGGCCGACGCGGAGCCGCGCGATAGCGAAGCGGCGGTGGCCCAATCCGCGGGGGGCGGAACGGAGGGGGCCGAAGTAGCGCCTGCGCGCGATGCGGCCGAGGACAGCAACGAGAGTGGTGGGGGTGCTGCGTCCGGCAGCGACGGCGAGCTGGCCGGGCTGGTCTTGCCAGACGATGTCACCGGCAACCTGACCCTGTCGGTCGATGCTCTAGTCTACCGCCGCCAGGTGGTGCGACAGATCCGCCTGAGCGCCTCGCTCGGCGACGGCCAGATCGCGGTCAACCAGGCGCTTGCGCTGTTGCCGGGCGGCTCGGACCTTTCGATCACCGGAAGCATCACCGGTGGCCAGACCGGCCCGCGTTTCGTCGGACATGTCGAGGCGGCAGCGGACAACCTCCGCGGCATCCTGGATTGGCTGGGCGCAGATGTCTCGCGGGTGCCGGCCGACCGCCTGCGCAAGATGAGCTACGCCAGCCGCGTCGACGCGACGCCGCAACAGATCAGCCTCTCCGACATAGACCTGCGGGTCGACGTCAGCCACCTCGCCGGCGGTGTGGTGATTGCGGTGCGCGAGCGACTTGGCCTCGGCGTCGGGCTGTCGCTGGACAACGTCAACGTCGATGCCTACCTGCCGCTGCCGGCGGCGGCCGGGGAAGCGGACGCGACCGGCGAGTCCAACACCCAGGCCTCCGCCCAAGACACCGCGTCGGCTGAGGAGACCGAGACCGCCGACAGCGGCGGGACCGCGGTCATGGCTGACCTCGGGCCCCTGGACCGCTTCGACGCCAACGTCAACCTGCGGGTCGCCAACGCGAAGTGGCGCGGCCAGACGATCCGCAGCGTGCGGCTCGAGGGCACGCTGCAGCAGGGCGGCCTGGTCCTGCGCGAAGCCAGCGTTGCCGACCTGGCGGGCAGCAGCCTGCGCTATGCCGGTGAGATTGCGTCGCTGGGCACGACACCCGCGGTGGACGGCCTGCTGGAGATGACGGTCGCCGATCCGGTTCGCCTGGCGAAGATCACCGGGCTCGACAGCGCTGCGCTGGAGCGTATCGGCCCCTTCAGCCTGACCGCCAATCTGCGCGGGCCGCTCTCCAACCTGGGCTTCAACAGCAAGGTCGCGGCGCTCGACGGACGCTTCGGCTTCGCCGGCACGGCTGCGCTGCTGTCTGCGGCGCCGCGCTTCGATATCGCCGTCGAGGCCGAACACCCCGATCCGGCGGCCTTGGCCGCGCGACTCGGCGGTCCGCAAGATGCTCCCAGCGGGCTCGGCGATCTCAAGGCCAAGGCGCAGGTTGCCGGGACGCCGCAAGAGGTCCAGGTCAGCGGCCTGCAGGGCCGTGTCGGGCCGCTCGCCCTCTCTGGTGCCTTCGGGCTAACGCTGGCTTCGGAACCTAGGCTCTCCGCCGCGGATCTCGCGATTGCCGTGAAGCACCCCAAGCTTGCCGACCTGGTCAAGGCTCTAGGCTTGGGCGAGGGCCTTTCGTCGGGACTGGGCGGCATTGACGTCAAGGCCAGGCTGCAGGGTGGCGAGGGCCAGATGGCTCTGAACGACCTGAGCGGCTCGATCGGGCCGATGAGCCTCGCTGGGTCTATCGAGGCCTCCATGGCAGGGCCGCGTCCGGCGCTCACCGGAGTCAACCTGAACCTTCACCTGCGGCATCCCAGCTTGGCGCGCTTGTCGGGCGCGCTGGGCGGCCCTGCGGTCGACCCGCAGCTCGGCGGCGTCGACGTCACCGGTCATGTGTCCGGCGGCGGCGAGGAGATTCAGGCAAAGGACTTAAAGGGCACCCTGGGCTCCACGCAGCTCTCTGGTACGGCGAGCGTCGATTTGCGCGGGGCCAAGCCGATGGTGACGGCCAATCTCGCGACCGGCGAGCTGCCGATCAACCGCCTCTTCGCCGCCGCGACCCAGGCGTCGGCCAATGGTTCAGTCGGCGGTTCGGGCGGCGCCGGCAGTACAGGCAGTGGCAGCGTCAGTCCGCGCTGGTCGCACGATCCGCTCGACCTTTCGGCACTGCAAAGCTTCAACGCCGATATCTCGATCAGGTCGAATGCCTTGTTGCTCGACCGGCTGCGGATGGAGAGCACCGATCTGCGCGCGGCGCTGACCGACGGACGCATCGATCTCGAGCGCTTCATTGGAACGCTCTACGACGGCAGCCTGCGCGTCGTCGGTAGTGCGACTACCGGCGACGGTATGGCTGCGGACTTCACCCTGACTGCCAGCGAGGTGCAGATCGGCGACCTTGTACGCGATAGTTCCGGCTTCGATCGGGTGTCCGGTCCACTCTCCCTGAGCGCCGATCTCAAGACGCGTGGCGGCAGCGAGGCCGAGTTGGTCTCAGGCCTCAGCGGCGCCGGCAAGGTTTCCGGCTCGCTTCTCGTGACGGCCAAGGCGGAAGAGCAGCTCGGAGCGGCGCTCCTCGGGGCGCTGGGCGAAAAGGTAGAGGAGATCCGCGGTCTCACCGACACGACCAACACCCTCTTCAACGCCTTCGCCGGGGCTCCGGCAGAGCTGACCGGCAGCTTCTCGGTAGAGCAGGGCGTGCTGCGCACGGTGGATACGCGCCTGCAGGGGAGAAACGCCTACGCGCTCACCCACGGCAACGCCAGCCTGCCGGCTTGGGTGCTGAACAGCCGGACCGACGTCTTCCGCTCGGGCGACAGCGAGACGCCCTATCTGACAGCATCGTTGAGCGGGCCGCTCGACGAACCGAACGTACGGATCGGCGGCCTGCCATTGCAGCGCGCACCGCAAAGCCAGGAGCAGTCCTCCGGCGGCGATGCCGCTCAGGACAGCGGTCAACCGAAGAAGATCGAGGCCGAGGACCTTATCAAGGGCTTGATCAAGGGGCTTTCGAATTAGCCCGGATTTCTCACCAGGATAGGGCCGTCATCGCGCCGGGCGGAGTCGATCCGCTAGGAGGAGGCCGAAAAGCGTAGCCCTGCGCTACGGTTGAGGCCTTCGACGACTCGGGCGGCCCGCCCGGTGCGACCTGAAAGGTGGGCGAGATAAGCCGACAGCCCGCGTCAAAGCGCTTGCCCCCAATGGCGTCCTGGGCGCAGGCATCGCGCTGCGCGCTTTTCCTAGTCTGTCGGCTTATCTCGCCCATGACGACCCTATCCTGGTGAGAAATCCGGGCTAGGGCCACCTCGGCCCGCCTCGTCGCGCAGCCGCTCAAGCACATAGACCCGGGCGGCGCTGGAGAGGTTGGCGGTCGGATCGTCGCCGCGGCTTGTCCGGTCGATCCGCTCGATCAGGGCGTTGAGGGACAGGCCTTCCGCCGCTGCCAGCCGTTTCAGCTCCTGCCAGAACTCCTCCTCCAGGGAGAGGCTTGTCTTGTGTCCGGCGATGGTGACCGAGCGCTTGCGGATCGCGCTGCTCATATCAGCAAGCCGATGATCGACAGCGTCACGAAATGGCCCTCGTGCTTCGACGGGCTCAGCATGAGGGCCTCACCCTGAACCTGTCGAGTCGTTAGAGGCGGCCGGAGGCCGCCAAGGGCGAGGCCCGATCGGTTGGTTAGTTTGCCGATATCACCCCTTGGCGCGTGGGCCCAGCATTCCCTCGGGACGGACCCACTGGTCGAAGTCCTCGGCCGAGAGCAGCTCAAGGGCGACGGCCGCTTCCTTCAGGGTCGTGTTCTCCGCATAGGCTTTCTTGGCGACCTTGGCGGCGTTGTCGTAGCCGATGTGCGGGTTGAGCGCAGTGACCAGCATGAGCGACTCGCGCATCAGCTGGTCGATGCGTGCCTCGTTGGCTTCGATGCCCTCGACGCAGTTCTCGCGGAAGGAGTCGCAGGCATCGCCGATCAGCTGGGCCGATTGCAGCAGGCTGTAGATCAGCACTGGCTTGAAGACGTTGAGCTCGAAATGGCCGTTCGAGCCGGCCACCGTGGCCGTGACATGGTTGCCCATGACCTGGGCACAGACCATGGTCATGGCCTCGGCCTGTGTCGGGTTGACCTTGCCCGGCATGATCGAGGAGCCGGGCTCGTTGGCCGGCAGCAGGATCTCGCCGAGGCCGCAGCGTGGGCCGGAGCCGAGCAGCCGGACGTCGTTGGCGATCTTCATCAGTGAGGTCGCCACCACGTTGAGCGCGCCGGAGGCCTCGACCACGGCGTCGTGCGCGGCCAGGGCCTCGAACTTGTTCTCGGCGGTGACGAAAGGCAGCTTGGTGATGGCCGCGACCTCCTTGGCGAAGGCCTCGGCGAAGCCCTCGACCGAGTTGAGGCCGGTGCCCACCGCCGTGCCGCCCTGGGCGAGCTGCAGCAGGCGCGGCAGACTGGCCTCGACCCGGGCGATGCCGTACTCCACCTGCTTGGCGTAGCCGGAGAACTCCTGGCCCAAGGTGAGCGGCGTTGCGTCCATCAGGTGGGTCCGGCCGATCTTGATGATGTCCTTGAAGGCCTTCGCCTTTTCGTCGAGCGCCGCGTGCAGGCGGCCGAGCGCCGGCACGGTCTCGCCGGCGATCTGCTGCATGGCGGCGATGTGCATGACCGTGGGGAAGGTGTCGTTCGACGACTGGCCCATGTTGACATGGTCGTTGGGATGCACCGGCTCCTTGCCGCCGCGTTGGCCGGCCAGGATCTCGTTGGCGCGGCCGGCGATCACCTCGTTGGCGTTCATGTTCGACTGGGTACCCGAACCGGTCTGCCAGACGACCAGCGGGAAGTGATCGAGCATGACCCCTTCGACAACCTCCTCGGCAGCCTGGCACATGGCCTCGCCGAGGCTCTTGTCGAGCACGCCGAGCGCCATGTTGGTGCGAGCCGCGGCCAGCTTCTGGATGCCGAGTGCCCTAATCAGGGCCGGCGGCATGGTCTCGCCGCCGATCTTGAAGTTCTGCAGCGAGCGCTGCGTCTGGGCACCCCAATAGCGGTCCGCCGGGACCGCGATCTCGCCCATGGAATCGCTTTCGATCCGTGTCTCGTGCTGCTCGCTCATCTCGAGAATCCTCGCGGCTTGGAAGGCTGGCCGGATCTTAGGCGCCGTGCCCCGGTAGGCCAAGGCACGATGGCGCCGGGCCAGGGCCCGTGGGCAATTGGGGTGGGAGCTTTGGTATGAGCGAAACCAGCCCGCTGTTAGGAGCGACGACGCCGGACATGCCCAAGCATATTCAAGGAGGAGCGACGCGGCAGCGGGCATCCCTCCGGGACGGGGCGCATTTTCGCCCCAGGGCGCCATGGGGCCGCGTCGCGGAAGGCTTGTGGTGGCCCACACCACGGCGCATTCCGCTCCTAACCCTGGCGAACATCCGCTCCCGCCAAAGCCACACCCCAATTGCCCACGGACCCTAGAGCCCGAGATTGTGACATTTGGCACGCCGCATGGACCTCGCGTGCGATAGCTTCGAAGCTGCGGCCGGCTAGGCCGGTGCGTCCTCCCGGCGCGCCGGCTGCTCGCCGGTGAAAAGGGGGAAAGCCATGGCACAGCTCATCTATCGCAAAGCGGGACTGACCCTGAAACGGGGCAACAGCCGTATGACCAAGGGACAGGTGCGGGCCTTGCAGGAGCATCTGCGATGTCTCGGCTATCTCCGGCGGGGGATCGACGGTGCCTTCGGCAGCGGGACGGAGCGGGCGGTCAAGGCGCTGCAGCACGACCTGCTGAACAACGACGGGCGGGGGAGGGACGGCAATGCTCCGGTCCGGCTGCTCGACTACAACAAGGGGCGCGTGCTCGATGTTACCGGGCAGGTCGACCAGGCGATGGCCGGCTGCATCTCCGACATGCTCGATGACCCGGCCTTCCTCAAGCTGCCCAAGGCCGATGATCCCAAGGCGGCCAACGGCGAGGTCGCCGAGCAGCTCGCGGCCACCCGATCGAAGGACGCGCCGGTGCCTTTCCTGCGTGCCATGTTCAAGCAGGAATCGAACGGGCGCCACTTCAACGAGCCGCGCAGGGGCGACGACGACAGCTACATCGTGGTGGGCCTCGACACCAACGCCTCGCAGAAGCACGTCGTCACCTCGCGGGGCTTCGGCGTCGGGCAGTACACGCTGTTCCACCACCCGCCAACCAAGGCCGAGGTTAGCGGCTTCGTCGAGGACGTCGCCGGCAACATCCAGCGGGCGGTTGGTGAGCTTCGTGAGAAGTTCGATCACTTCGTGACTGGCCGGACCAGCGGCACCCGCGCAGACGACCGAATGGCCGAGGCGCAGGGCCCGCTACGGCTCTGCAAGTACAGCGCGTCGGATCCGCGCTTCTTGACCGACTGCAAGGCCTGCGCGCTCGCCGCCGGCAGCCGCGATATCGTGCAGGGACGCACCAAACTGCATCCCAAGTCGTCAAAGACCTTTCAGCCGACCCAGTATTACAGGTCCGCCAACTATCAGGCGGTGCCGAAGCGGGAGAAGATCGGCTGCGACTGGCCTTATGCGGCGCGGCGCTACAACGGCGCCGGCATGAACTCCTACCACTATCAGGCCCGCATCCTACGTAACCTGGCCAAGCTTGCCTGACGGGCTTTTGGCTTACGGGTGAGTGGCGGGCCGCGGCGTCAGCCGCTGCTCGCTTTGCGGCGCTTGCGCGGCTTCTTCTTGGCCTGGGCGCGCTTGGCGGCGGCAAGGCCGAGCTCGGCCCAGGGCAGCAGCGCGTCGGTGGACTCCAGGCTGCCGGCGGGCGCTTCCCAATAGGACATTTCGATCGGCTTCGACTTTCCCGTGTAGGTGAAGGCGGTCGAGCCGACATCGGCGAAGCGCGCCTTGGTCTCCTCGTCAACCTTGAGGAAAAGGCGGTCCCAGGCGATCAGGGCGAACATCAGGTCGTCCAGATAGATCCCCCAGCCGCCGAACATGGCGCGCGCCTGTACCGGGCCCAGCGGCAGAAGCAGACCGCACACGCGGTCGACGAAGCTTCTATCTCGCGCCATGGCTGACCTCCCGCCTTTTGCACCGGGCCTATTTGCCGCCTGTCCGAGCGTGTCGAAACGGCGCCGGTTTCTTTTGGGGTCGGAAAGGCTGCAACAGAAGCGCTGACGACATGACGCCGGCGAGCCAACATCGCGGCCGAACGCGAAAAGGCCTCCCAGGCACCCCGTCTCCTAGTAGAACAGCATCTTTGCGCGCATAGCCAGTGGCAAAGCGGTCCGACCGGATCGAACCGGGTAGCACCTAGAGTGACACGATAAAATCGGCGATGGCCGAGACCGCTTCATCCCAGTTCTGCTCGGCGCTGCGGCCGGAGGCCTTGCGCGGCACCAGGCTGTGGTCGCCGTCTTCGGCCCAGTGCAGGCGGATCGCCGGCGACAGGCGGTAGCCCGCCACCTCGTCCCGGCTGCCAAGGGCATCGCGGGTGCCCTGAACGAACAGGCTGGGCGTCTCCAGGGTTTCGAGGTGCGCGGTGCGCAGCTTGTCCGGCTTGCCGGCCGGATGGAAGGGGTAGCCTAGGCAGACCAGACCCGCGGCCCCGACCTGGTCGGCGATCAGGCTCGCCATGCGTCCACCCAGCGACTTGCCACCGATCACTAGGCGGCTGTCCTGCCGGGCGCCGCCTTGGTCCGCGATGATCGCCTTCCAGTGCTCCAGGAGCTTGGCCTGGCCGTCGGGCGGCCGGCGTTTTCCGTCGCGACGGCGCGCCGCCATGTAGGGGAACTCGAAACGAACCACCCGGTGCCCGGCTGCGGCGAGGCCGCGGGCGAAGTGGGACATGAAGGACGTGTCCATGGCCGCCCCGGCGCCGTGGGCGAGAATGACGCGGACGCGGGCCTCCGCCGGCCCATCCAGAAGCAGGCTCTCCGGATGCAGATCTTCGGGCGCGTCGTCCGGCGCCCTGTCGTTTGGCGCTCGGGGGGATGGGTTGGACACGCTAAGCTTTCCTTAAGGGAGCGTCCCGATAGTGGCTGAATACTTGATAAGACAACCTGCCCCCCGGCCCAAGCCCGCAGTGCGCGTCTGCGTCCCGGAGGGGAAGGGGAGAACCATGACAGACCTCCACAATCTCGACCTCTCGGATATTCCCGAGGAGCAGCTGACGCCGGCCCAGCGCGAGGAGCTGGAACGCCGTTTCCTGGAGTTCCTCTCGGCCATGCGCGGCTCGATCACCGGCCGCAAGAAGGCGGCTCGCCGCAAGGCGGTCACCAAGTGGGACCCGTCGCAGCACGGCCGCAAGCATTAAAGGCTAGCCAGCTTAGCGAGAGCGGCCCAGGGTCGCTCGTCCCAGTAACGACGCGCCGCGCCCGATGGCGATGGCAGCACGAAGGTCCGCGCCGGCCCGAGACGCTGCTCCTGCAGGCCGTACGCGAGCTTGCGGTTCAACGCGGCTTGCGCGGCGCGTTTCCCGACAAAGGCGACGAACTTCGGTCGATAACGCTGGATCTTGCGACGCAGCGCCTTCGCTTCGTCCTGCTCGCGCGGCAGCTCGTGGTCGGCGCCCGCCGCCGTCTTGCAGAGGTCGGTCAGGCCCAACCCGTAGTCGAGGAGTGAGCGGAACTCCGCTGGTCGAAGCTGCCGCGGCGTGAAACCCGTCTTGTGCAGGATCGGCCAGAAGCGGTTGCCGGGTCCGGCGTAATAGGCGCCCGCGGCGGCCGACGCCCGCCCCGCGGCCGATCCGCAGAAGACGACGGTCAGATCGTGCGCGAGCACGTCGGGCAGGATGGTCGTCGGCGCTGGGGCCAGGCTACTTCTTCCGGAAGGCGTCCAGGGAGACGACCTCGCCGCCGTCCGGTGCCTTTTCCTTGTTGTTCTGGTCCGTGTCCTCGTCTTCCGGCGCGGGCCGCGCCTTTTCGGACATCAGCTTGTTGGGCGCCAGCTGGTCGGGCGTCAAGTTGTCAGATGTCAGGGCTTCCGGCGCCAGGGCCCGGCCCGGCATCTCTTCGAGCATGCCCTCAGTACTGGGCATGTCATGCGCCTCGCCATCGGATTCGTTGTTCGCTTCTCTCGTCTCCTGGCCGTCGCCGTCGGTGGACTCGTCGCCCGCCTCGAACTGCAGGCCGAAGCGGACCGAGGGATCGGCGAAGGCGACCACCGCCTCGAAGGGAATGCGCAGCCGCTCCGGCTTGTCGTTGAAGCTGAGCGTCACCTCGAAGAGATCGTCGTGCACCTGCAGGCCCCAGAACTGGTGCTGCAGGACGATGGTCATTTCGCCGGGGTAGCGCTCGACCAGGTGATCGGCCAGGGCGCTGCCCGGGTGGTCGGTGCGGAAGGTGATGTAGAAATGGTGGTTGCCCGGCAGCCCTTGATCGGCGGCGAGACGGAGTGCCTGGCGAACGACGTCGCGCAGCGCGTTCTCGACCATGCGGTCGTACCTGAGGTCTTGGTCTGTCATTCGTGGTCCGGCGACGCCGTTTCCCAAATCTCCCCGATTCGATGGCATAGCGCACGCTTCGAGATCGGAGGCCCCCAAAGTTATTTGTTCAGTGCGCTTTGGCTTTTTGACCCAGCTTTCTTCGCACCCGGCGGCCCAAATGCCGCATAGCGAGCGTCATCGAGACCGGTCAGTGGGGCGCTTCTGTTGCCAGGTGCGCCCCGAACCCCGCCCCGACCGGCTAAGGCCGGGGACTTAAGATGTGGCTAACCAGCCGCTATTAAGCGGCGAGGCGAGCCTCAGCATAGTTGTCATTCGCAACTACGTTATGGCCCGATAACGGCGGTACCATGCCGGGCACCGAACAAGCCTTTACCACGCGCGTCGATCCTGTTTCGCCCCCACCGAATCCCCCACATCGAGTGTCTGGCGTCATCCGCTCTTGGAACGGAGGATTGGGTGGAGGCGCCGGGTACTGCCCCCGGGTCCGCTACGCTTATTCCGCAAGCCCGTTTAGCGCCATAGTCGGTTTCCCGACCTCTCTAATATAAGCGCTTCCACGTGGTGGTTAAAGCGAGTCGCGGCGTGCAAAACGGGGACAATCCGTCTCCGGACGGCCTTTTTCCCTGTCTTGGCCAGCACTTCGGACAAAAAAGACCCTCCCGGGCAGAGAGCCGCGGGAGGGCTGGGGAGGATGGCTGCGGTCGATAGGGTTAACGATGTCCTAAGATCTGGGGCTTAGCGGCCGCGCGCGTTGTTCCCGGGGAACATCCAGTCGTCGCCATTGCGGTTGGCTGCGAAGGCATCGCTGAAGAGGCCGTTCATGCGGGCCGACTGATCGGACTGCGGCTGCACCTGGGCCGGGCTGGTCTGCGTGGTTTCCCGGCGCTGCAGTTCGCGCTCGTAGCGGTTGTCGCCGGCGCCGCCGCGTGCCTGCGCGGGTGCCGTCATCGCGGCCGACAGCAGCAGGGCCGCGCCAAGGGAAGTAAGGCTCGACTTCCGAAGGGTGGTGCTCATGGCTCGCTCCTTTGCATTCGTTGATGGCTGGCGGCGCCTTGGTCCGGTCGGACCGGATCGGCGGGCTGCGCGCCTCTTGCAAGGGGATATCGCGTGGCGGGAGCCGGATCGGAGTGACGGCCGTCACTCCTCACGGGCGGTTGAAGCAACGTGATGGCCGGCCGGCTCGGACGGACAGCCTGCCGCTCTTCGCTGTCCGCCAGGCGGACCCGCTATCGCGCGGCCAATTCGAACGGGTGTTCGGCACGCTACTTGGTTCCCGACCGCGGACACTGGGTCCCGGCGCCAGAAAACCTGGCGGCACTGCCGGCGGCCAACCGGCCGGGCCGTGCCGGCGTACCGGGAAGCGAGGTGGTGGTGCCCGTGAGGCGTATCCTGAAGAAGGACACAACTCGCCAGTACGACAACTGCGAAGAATTGCTGGACGAGCGCGGCCAGTAGCATGAGCCGGCCGGCCCCAAAACGCCCACTAAACCAGCAGCAGCAAAGCTTTGCCGCCAGCGGCTCGTCGGCCAGTCGGACAGCCGTGGAAGTCGGACAGCCGTAGAACAAGTCCGAACGTGGCAGCGAAACGCCGCAGACTGGCGTTAGGTTACGCCGCCAGGTCTTCCCAGAACTCCCGCATTCGGGCCAAGAAGTCTGCCGACCCGGGCGAGGTCTCAGTCTTCTCGCCCTCCTCCTCGAACTCGCGCAACAGTTCCTGCTGAAATCTTGTCAAATTGACAGGGGTCTCGACCGCGACCTGGACATACATGTCGCCGCGCAGGTTGGTGCGCATGTCGATTAGGCCCTTGCCTTTGATGCGGAACTGCTGACCGGTCTGGGTGCCGGCGGGCAGGGTGAGGCGGACGCGGGTGCCGTCGACCGCCGGTACCTCGATCGACCCACCAAGCGAGGCCCGGGTCATGGGGATCGGCACCTGACAGAAGACATTGGCGCCGTCGCGCTGGCAGTGGCGGTACAGCAGCAGGGCCGCGCCGAGCGAAACAATGGTCGTCTTCCGAAGGTCGGTGCTCATCATACGTTCCTCAATATCTTAGGTGTTTAGTGGTTCCTCCTTCGTCCGGCTCGGCCGGGTCAGCGTGCCGCGTGCCTCATGAAAATCGATGTCGCGTGGCGGCTGTCGGATGGGAGTAACGGCCGTCACTCCTCGCGGCTGTTTGAAGCGCTGTGATGTAACCGGCTCGGACGGCCGTTTACCTCATAGCGTGCCGCCCAGCTTGCCGCCGTGGCCGAATCGCCCGATCATTGTCCCCGCTATTCATCCTTTTCCCGCGATTTCGGGCTTCGGGGAGAGGACCGACGCCTCTAGGGTACGGAGCTATGAACCAGAACCAAAGCAAACGCGACGACACGCAAGGCCCAGTCGTTGGGGCAGCCGACGAACCCGGGGCAGGCGCATCGCCGCCTGGGTTGTCCGGGGCTCCCGGTCCCTCGCGCAAACTGCTGACGCAGGACCAGGAAGCCGAAGTCCGCGCGGCGCGCGAGGCAAACTTCGAGACCCGCCGTCCGACGGTGCCGGCGCTGGAGGAGATCCTCTTTCAGCCGATGCCGGTGCTCGACCACGGCTTCGTGCGGGTGGTCGACTACATGGGCGACGACGCGGCCATCGTGCAGGCGGCCCGGGTCTCCTACGGCAAGGGGACCAAGCAGGTGCGGCAGGACGCCGGGCTGATCAACTATCTGCTGCGGCACCGCCACACCACGCCCTTCGAGATGTGCGAGATCAAGTATCACGTGAAGCTGCCGGTCTTCGTCGCCCGGCAGTGGATCCGCCATCGCACGGCCAACGTGAACGAGTACTCGGCGCGCTATTCGGTGCTCGATCGGGAGTTCTACATTCCGACGCCCGAAAACCTGGCGGCTCAGTCGACGGCCAACCGGCAGGGCCGCGGCGACGTGCTCGAGGGCGAAGCGGCGGAACGCGTCATGCAGATCCTGAAAGAAGACGCCGCACGTTGCTACGACCACTACGAAGAGATGTTGAACGAGCGGCCGGACGGCAGCGTCATCGACCCGGAGCGCAGCGGGCTGGCGCGCGAGTTGGCACGCATGAACCTGCCGCTCAACATCTATACCCAGTGGTATTGGAAGATCGACCTGCACAACCTGCTGCATTTTGTGGGGCTGCGCGCCGATCCCCATGCGCAGTACGAGATCCGGGTCTACGCTGAAGCCTTGCTGGAGACCGTCCGCCGCTGGGTGCCGATCACCTGCGAAGCCTTCGAGAACCATGTGGTCGGCGGCGTGACCCTATCGGCCGGGGCGATGGCGGTGGTCAAGCGCCTGCTCGCCGGCGAGGTGGTTGATCAGGCCGACTCGGGCCTCTCCAAGCGCGAGTGGAGCGAACTGATGGCCGCCCTCGGGCGCGACTAGGGGCGAGCGAGGCGCAGCCGACGGTGGCGAGCTCGAGCCGCGGTCCCAGCGGACAGCTTTCGAGTGCCGGTGTATCGCCTGTCGATCTTCGGGCCCGCCCCCCCTCTGTTCTGTGATCCTCCTTGGCAGGACCCGCCTTGGGCCATTAACATGCCGCCCAGATCGCGGCTTCCCAAGGTCCTTTGGCGCCGCGGCACAAAGGCAACGCCCAAGAACACAAAGGAAGGGGAGGACCGATGACGTCTCTGAGCATGACCCAACAGCTGGCTGTCCCGGCGCAGATGGTGTGGAGCACCATCGGTGGATTCAATGCCCTTCCGGACTGGCATCCCGCAGTCGAGAAGAGCGATCTGGAAAAGGGTGCCGAGGGGACGGTCCGCACGCTGCATCTGGCCGGTGGCGGCACCATCGTCGAGCGGCTCGAGAAGATCGACGACAAGGAACGCCTTTACTCCTATTCCATCCTAGAAGGCCCCTTGCCGGTGGCGAACTACACGGCGACCATACGCGTGCGCGATACCGGTATGGGCTGCGAGGTAGAGTGGTCGAGCGAGTTCGAACCGGCTGGCGCTTCCGAAGGCGATGCCACCGCCGCGATCCGTGGCATCTACCAGGCGGGCTTCGAGAACCTCCAGAAGATGTTCGGCGGCTGACCGCCCAGAAACTGCGTTGCTGGAGTCTGCGTAACCGGACTCTGCGTGCGCCTGCGGCACTCCGGGACGTTTGCGTTCAGGGAAGCGGTCTCTACGGGCCGACCGGGTCGTGTGACTGGGCGGCTAGTAGCGGTCGTGGTCGGCGCGCATTGACGCGGCGAAGAGGCCCTGCGGCCGAAAGATCAACATCACGATTAGCGCGGCGAAGGTCACGACATCGCGATAGTTGGCGGGAAAGTAGGCCGACCAGAAAGATTCGAGAAATCCCAGGAGAAAGCCGCCGGCCAGCACGCCGGGTATCGAGCTGAGCCCGCCGATGACGGCGACCAGCAGAGCCTTGAGCGCGATCGTGATTCCGATGAAGAAGCTTGCGTTCCCGTAATACAGCACGATTGCCGTTCCGGCCGCCGCCGCATAGCCCGCGGCGATGATCGCCGTAAGGGTCAAGGTGGACCGGATGTCGACGCCGCAGAGCGCGGCCATCTGCAGATCCTGCGCACAGGCGCGCCACTGCCGGCCGAAGCGGTGCTTCGCCATGAACAGGATCAAGGCAGCGCTGAGCAGCAAGGCGGCAATGATGATGATCACGCGCATCTGTGTGATCTCGACGGAGAAATCGTCGCCACGGGCGAGCTCTATGGGCTCGCCGAGGAGCGGCGACAGCCAGCGGTCACGGTTGCCTTGGGTCAGGCGCATGATTTCCTCAAGCATGATCGCCAGGCCGATCGTGGCGATCAGCATGGCAAGGGAAACCCGCTGAACGAGCGGTCGCAGAACCAGGCGCTCGATCACCAGACCAAGCAGCATCGTGCTGGCCAAACTGTGCACGATGGCCAGCAGCACCACGGCTGCCATGACGAGCGGAGTCAGAGCCGACAGCACGGCAACGCTGCCGATGGCGAGATAGCTGGCCCAGACCGCAATCGCGCCGAAGGCCAGGTTGATGCGATTGGTGATGCCGTAGAGCAGGACGTAGGCCACGGCCAGCAGGCAATAGAAGGAACTGACCTGAACCGCGTTCAGGCATTGCTGCAGGAAGTAGAGGACATCCTTGGACAGGACCGCAGACTCCTTTCTGCCGATCCCACCTCCGCAAACCCCATTTCGCCAGACCCGGAGGAATAAAGCGGAACCGGGGATGGAGAGGGACGCAATCCCGGCCACTGCCCTATCGCGGCCGACACCTCGGGAAAACCTTTGCCAGGGCGCCTGCTATGAGGTATCCGATAGACCTAACCTGTCAACTTTAATCTACTGGTTAGGGATGTGCCGTGGGTTTTCAATGGACCGAGCGGCAGTTTGTCGCTGGGGCGCTCTGTCTGGATTTTGCCAATACGGTGATCTATCCGACCGATCCGGTCCGGCGCGTTGACCGCTTGGTCGGCCTGGCCGATCTCGATCGCTGGATCGCCAGTGCGCTGCGGTACGGGCCGCTTAAGGACGACATCGCACGGGCCATCGTCGCGGCGCCTGAGCTTGGAGACGAGGCTGGGTTGAGCGGGGCGCGAGCATGCCGCGACGCCACCGACAGACTGTTTCGCGCAGCCGCGGTCGGGAGCGGCGGCGACCAAGCCTACCTTCGGCAGGTGATCGGCGCCTACCAGGAGGCTGTCGCCGTGGCTTCATTTCGATTCGGGGAGGAGGGCCTGGACCTTGCGCCGCGCCCAGGCAGCACTCGGATCGACGGGCTGTTGGTGGCGATATCGCAATCAGCCATGAGCCTGTTGCTGTCGCCCGAGGTCGGCCGGATCAAGGCTTGCCCAAGTTGTGATTGGCTGTTCGTCGACCGCAGCAACAGCCGGCGGCGGCGCTGGTGCGACATGCGGAGCTGTGGTAACCGGGCCAAGGCCAAACGGCACTATGACCAGCGGCGCGGCGCATGACCGGCATGGCCTCTAACAGTTGGCGGGAAAGGTCTTGTCGTCCAATGTCTTAACGTATGGACATGTGAAAAAATGGCTAGCTTTTGCTGGTGCCTCACTTGGCCGAGAACTTTGCTCCTGGGATTGCTTTTGCTCGCGGTTGCCGGCTGCGAGGATGAGGCCGATGGCAAACCCCACGTCGAGTTCCTCGGCGGCGGTTTCATCTTCAACTACAATCTGTCGGAGGCTTACTACGGTTTCGTGGTAAAGGTTACGCGGCGCATCCCGACGGGCACCATCCTGGAAGCGGAGTTCGAGAATCCGGGTGGCGGTCCGGCCCTGCTGGTCCAGAAGATCGCCCGGGAGGGCGGCGTGGAATACAGCTTCCGTTCGCCTGCCGTGGAAGGCGTGGAGGCCGGGCGCGACTATAAGGTTGTGCTGCGATTGAGCGAGCCTGACAGCCGCCAGGTGATTGCGTCCTACAGCAGGACGTTTCGATCGACGGCCGACCAGAGCATCCTGCCGAAGGTGCCCCTTACCGTTGGTCCGGCCTATCAAGCGACTCCGGACAGCGAGTATGTCGTGGAGGAGCCGGCGAAAGGCTGCGTTGATGACGCGCAGCAAAATTCTGACTGCCCGTAACGCGATCGGTTTCCTGAAGACTGGCATTTCGTGACCTGCTGCCCATATGCAGGGCAGTTCGGCCGAGGTGCAATTCCGGGTTGACTCGGGGGCTGGCTATTGTTGGCAGGGTGGTATATACGCGACTTGGGGCCTCAGCGTCGGACTATTCGTTGGATTTGCCGGACCGGTGTCTTGGCTGCGCGCAATTGAAGGTCAAGGCACTAAAGTATTGTGAGAGCACGAGTACAGTATGGATTGTTCCCGAGGCCAGCGTACCTGGTTTAGATCGGTTGGCGAGGTGCAGGGCTATAACTCGCTGAAGACGCCGATCTGGATCTTCGACGTCGATCGCCATTGCATGTGGTGGGGTAACGAGAGCGCCCTCAAGTTCTGGAACGCCGAGACGCTGGAAGATCTTCTCCAGCGGGACTATTCCTCCGATTCCGAAGTGGTCAGAACGCGCCTGCGGCAGATCGTCGACAGCCGGATCGGCCATGACCGGGCACAGGAGAGCTGGACCCTCTTTCCCTTGGGAAAGCCGGTTACGGTGATCCTCGACTTCGTGCCGATCGTGATCGAGGACGGCCACGACGCGGTGTTGATCGAGGCGTCCTACCCGCTCGATCTGCAGAAGGACCCGGAAGCGCTCCGTATTCTCGAGGCGGCTCGCAATACGCCACTGCTGGTCAGTACCTTTTCGCTCGAGGGCGCCTTGCTGGCGCAGAATCCGGCGGCCGCCGCCTGCTATCGGCGCACTTTGGAGTCCGGCGACGGCCTTTCGGCCGGTTTGATGAACCGCTTCGAGGATGCCGAGATCGTCGCCCGGATCATGGCATCCGTCGAAAAGGACGTGCCGTTTCAGGCGGACACCCTGGCCCGTACTTTTGCGGGCCTGCGCAGCCATCGAGTGGCGGCTCGGCGCGGCCGTGACCCGATCTCCGGCGAGTTTGTCATTGTCCTGACCGAAGAGGACATCAGCGACTACGTGGAGCTGGAAGCGCGTCTCGGGCGGGTCAACGAGGAACTCGAACAGCGCGTGCAGGAGCGGACTAAGTCCCTGGTGCGCCTCAACAACGAGCTCTCCCGGCAGGTGCGCGAGCGCGAAGAGGCCGAACAGGCGCTGCGCGATCAGTTCGTCCTGCTGCAGACCTTGATCGACGCCATGCCGGCGCCGGTCTTTTACAAGGGTAGCGACGGCCTCTATCTGGGCTGCAACGAGGCCTTCCTAGAATACGCCGGGCGCAATCGCGCGGAGATCGTCGGCAAGAGCGTTCACGAGGTCTGGCCCAAAGACCTGGCCGACATCTTCGAAGCCGCGGACAGGACCCTGCTCGAGCAGGGCGGCGTGCAGATCTACGAAGGTCAGGTCGGCCACTCCGATGGCGTGCGGCGCGACGCCGTCTTCCGCAAGGCGACCTTCCGCCGCGGTGACGGCTCGACCGGCGGCATCGTCGGCGTGATCCTCGACGTCTCCGAGCAGAAGCGTGCCGAGGAGCGGCTGCGGGAGGCGCAGCGCATGGAGGCGATCGGCAAGCTGACCGGCGGCGTCGCGCATGACTTCAACAACCTGATGACGGTCGTGCTGGGCAACCTCGAGATCATTTCGCTCCAGATTTCGGACAACGAACAGCTGCAGCAGTGCGCCCAGGCCGCATTCCGAGCGGTCAAGCGTGGGACCGATCTGACCCAGCAGCTTCTTGCCTACGCCCGGCAGCAACCGCTTTCGCCGCGCGCGATCGATGTGAATTCCTTGGTCGATGAGATGACCGGCCTTCTCGAGCGGTCACTGGGCGAGACCATTGTCATCACGACCCGTCTCGATCCCGAGATCGACCATGCCAACGCCGACATATCCCAACTGCAGAATGCCATCCTCAACCTCTGCCTCAATGCCCGCGACGCCATGGCGGAGGCCGGCGGCAAACTCAGCATCGAGACGGCACTGCGGACCGTAAGCGGCGAGGCCGAGGGCGCGCTCGGCGATCTGGCGCCGAACGACTACGTGACGATCTGCGTCTCAGATACGGGCTGCGGCATGCCGCCGGACATCCGCGCCCATGCCGTCGAGCCTTTCTTCACGACCAAGGACCTGAGCTCGGGCAGCGGGCTCGGGCTCAGCATGGTTTTCGGCTTCGCCAAGCAGTCGGGTGGCACGCTGACGATCGAGAGCGAGCCGGACCGCGGCACGCAAGTCACGCTCTACTTGCCGCGCGCTGGGACGCGCGCCGAAAGCGACGACGCGGCGCCGCTGGCGGAGCCGATTCCGGCCGGCCAAGAGACCATCTTGGTGGTCGAGGACGACCCCGACCTACGCTCCTACATGGAGACGGTCCTCAAGCGCCTGGGATACTCGGTCGTGGCCGCGGCCGACGGCGCCGAAGCGCTCGCCAAGTTGCGCGAGGGCAGCCACATCGACCTGCTGTTCTCCGATGTCGTTCTGCCTGGCGGCGTCAGCAGCAAGGATGTCGCTGATCAGGCGCTGGCCTTGCAGCCGACGATCAAGGTGCTGTTCACCTCAGGCTACGCCGAAGACCGGATCGGTCGCGACGGCAAACTGCACAGCGGGGTGGAGCTTCTACCGAAGCCTTTCACCCGGGAAGCTTTGGCACGCCGCCTGCATCGGATGCTGCGCGGGCAAGACACAGCGGCCGAGTAGCCGCGGCGCCGACGGGTATGAAGTCAGGTGGTCTGAGGCCGAGCGGTTCGCCGCCAGACGGCTTCGCGTCAAATGGCTATTGCATGACGATCTTGGGAGCCTGGCGTCCGCCGTCTTCCAGTCCGGCCGAAACCTCATCCCAGATCCGCTGCGCGATCGCCACGTAGGCCTTGGCATGCTCGTTGTCCGGCTGCGAGACCACGACTGGCTGGCCGCTGTCCGAGGTCTCCCGGATAGTCAGGTCGAGCGGGATCTCACCAAGGAACTCCATGCCCAGCTTGTCGGCCTCGCGCCTGGCGCCGCCGTGCGCGAAGATGTGCGAGACATGGCCGCAGTTGGGGCAGGAGAAGTAGCTCATGTTCTCGATGATGCCGAGTACCGGCACATCGACCTTGCGGAACATGTTGAGGCCCTTGCGGGCATCCAGCAGGGCGATGTCCTGGGGCGTCGACACGATCACCGCGCCGCTCAGGGGCACCTGCTGCGCCATGGTCAGCTGGGCGTCACCGGTTCCCGGTGGCATGTCGACGAGCAGCATGTCGAGCTCGCCCCAGTCGACGTCGCGCAGCATTTGCTGCAGCGCACTCTGCACCATGGGGCCGCGCCAGATCATCGGCGTGTCCTCGGCCACCAGGAAGCCCATGGACATGCACTTAACGCCGTAGTTGTTCATCGGATCCAGCGTCTTGCCGTCCGGCGAGGTCGGGCGCCCGCTGATACCGAGCATGCGCGGCTGCGACGGCCCGTAGATGTCCGCATCGAGCACGCCGACCTTGAGGCCGAGCGTGGCAAGCGCCAGAGCCAGGTTGGTGGTGGTGGTCGATTTGCCGACCCCGCCCTTGCCGCTGGCTACCGCGACGATCGAACGTACGCCCGGCACCATGGCGCCTCCGGCACCCGGGCCCTGCGCCTGCCGGGCCGCCGGACCCTGGGCCGGACCGGGCGTCCCGGCGGCGGCCGGCCGGGCCGTCTCGCGGTGCGCGGTCAGCACCGCCGTCACCGACAGCACGCCCTCGAGATCCTGCACGGCGCTCTCCGCTGCCTTGCGCAGCGGCTCCATGGCGGCGCCCTGGCGCGGATCCACCTCGATAGCGAAGCCCACGTTGCCCTCTTTGATGACCAGGCCGGAAACCATCCCCAGGCTAACGATATCCTGTTGCTTTTCCGGCTCGATAACCCGGCGCAAGGCGTCTAGAATCTGTTCCTCGGTAACTTGGCTCATCTTGACAACTCCGGCTTCTGGCCAATATCCGCTCAAAGGCAGCGTTTGAGTGCGATTCGCTTATGATTGCCCTGGCAACGCCAGTGATATAAGACGCGGCGAGCGCTAGTCTATATCGCGAAGCCGACGACAAAACGAGGATTTCCCATATGCCTTGGCAATCACAGGGTGGCAACAACGGCGGCGGTGGCGGCTCGGGCGGCCCTTGGGGTGGCGGCAGTGGCAACGGTGGCCCCTGGGGACGCGGCTCCGGCGGCGGCGGCTTCGGTGGCGGCGGTGGTCGGCCGCCGGATTTCGAGGATTTTATCCGCAAGGGGCAGGACCGCTTCAAGCGCTTCTTGCCGGCCGGCGGCGGTGGTGGACGGGGCCTCGTGGTGGTGGCGGTCGTGCTGCTGCTGCTCTGGGCCTTTTCCGGTTTCTACCGGGTGCAGCCCGATCAGCAGGGCGTGGTGCTGCGCTTCGGCGAGTGGGTCAATACCACGCAGCCCGGCCTGAACTGGCATCTGCCCTATCCGATCGAGACCGTCGAGACGCCGAGCGTGGAGGCGATCAACTCCATCGATATCGGTTTCCGGCCGGTCGGCGCGGCGACCCGCGGCTCCTCGCGCCGCGACGTCGAGGAAGAAAGCCTGATGCTGACCGGCGATCAGAACATCATCGATATCGATTTTACGGTGCTGTGGAAGATCGCCGATGCCGGACGCTTCCTCTTCAATATCCGCGACCCGGAGGCGACCGTGAAGATCGCCGCGGAGAGCGCCATGCGCGAGATTATCGGACGCACCGACATCCAGCCGGCACTGACCGAGGCTCGCCAGGAGGTCGAGATCAACACCCGCGATCTGCTGCAGCAGATCCTCAGCGAGTACCAGGCCGGCATCGAGATCACCCAGGTGCAGCTGCAGGAGGTGCAGCCGCCGGCGCCAGTGATCGATGCCTTCAACGACGTGCAGCGCTCGCTGCAGGATCGCGACCGGCTGCGCAACGAAGCCGACGCCTACCGCAACGACATCCTGCCGAGAGCGCGCGGTGAAGCGCAGCGCACCATCCAGGAAGCGCAGGCCTACCGCGAGCGGCTGATCAACGAAGCCGATGGTGAAGCACAGCGTTTCCTCTCGGTGTTTGCGGCCTACCAGCAGAACCCCGAGGTCACGCGGCGGCGTATGTATCTGGAGACCATGCAGCAGGTCTTCCAGGATACCGATACGGTCATCCTCGACGGCCAGACGGGTGGGGCGGTGCCGTACCTGCCACTCAACGAATTGATGCGCCGCGGCCAGGGCCAGCCGGCCACGACGAGTAACCAGTAAGCGGAGGACGAGAGATGAGCAGACGACTCCTCCTGATTCTCGGCATCGCCGTGATCGTGTTGGGCATCGTGGCCTCCAGCAGCCTCTTCACCGTGCATCAGACGCAACAGGCCATTGTGCTGCAGTTCGGTAATCCGAAGCGCGTGGTCGCGGAGCCCGGCCTGAAGGTCAAGCTGCCCTTCATCCAGAACGTGCTGTACTACGAAAGCCGGGTTCTCAACGTCGACCCGCCGGTGCAGCGGATCATCCTGGCGGACCAGAAGCCGCTGCTGGTCGATGCCTTTGCCCGCTACAAGATCACCGATCCGCTACGCTTCTATCAGACGGTCCGCACCGAAGGGACCGCGGCGACGCGCTTGGGTACGATCATCAACGCCTCGACGCGTGGCGTGCTCGGCAATGTCAACCTGGCGAGCGTGTTGTCCGAGGAACGCGCCACCATCATGACCTCGATCCGCGATCAGGTGAATGCGGAGGCGGGGCGCTTCGGGATCGATTTGGTGGATGTGCGCCTGCGCCGCGCCGACTTGCCGGACGAGACCAGCCAAGCCGTCTACGACCGGATGAAGTCGGAACGCGAGCGCGAAGCTGCCGAGTTCCGCGCCCAGGGCTTCGAGTTCTCGCAGCGCATCCGCGCCGCGGCGGATCGCGAAGCGACCGTGATCCGCGCGGAAGCCGAGCGCGAGGCCGAAATCCAACGCGGTGAGGGCGAAGCGGAGCGGACCAAGATCCTGAACGACGCCTACGGCAGCGACCCAGACTTCTTCAACTTCTATCGCTCGATGCAGGCTTATGCCGCCTCCCTGCGCGAGGGCACCTACATGGTGCTGTCGCCCGACGGCGAGTTCGCCGGCTTCTTCGACGCGATCGGCGAGGGTGGCGTTGCCGGCCGCTGATCACGGCGGGCGCGGAAGACAGAGGCGGGCCCAACGGCAAGCCCAGCCGAGGCGGCGCCGCGATGCGGCGAAATGACGGACTTCCTGACCGGGCTCGCCCTTGTTCTGGTCATCGAGGGCCTGGTTCTCGCCTTGATGCCGCACCGCTTGCGCTGGCTGCTCGACCGTATGGCCGAGATGCCGCCGGAGGCATTGCGAATCGGCGGCCTGCTCTCGGCCAGCTTGGGCGTCTTTTTCGTCTGGCTCCTGCGTGGCTAAAGGGCACGGTTAACGAAGCGGTCACATTCGTTTAGGCAAACTGGCGGCGATTTTTTGATCAGGGACGCAAAAGCGCCGTTTCGGCCCGACAATGGTCATATTTCGACCTATTTGGTCTAACAGTATCGTGATGCTAGACTGCGTTGAACCAAGTGTTCGACCGCTCCACATTGCTAGGCGGCGTTGTGTCGCCGAGTTCCGGGCCGGCTGTACCGCTGGAGCAAGACACATCTCTTGGAGACTTTCAGGTCATGCAGGTGACGAAGGGTAATCGCCGGGTAGCGGCGGTGGTGGCGGCGTTTCAGAAGTCGGGCCAGAGCACCAACGCTGTCCGCTGGCTGCTTACGCTGCCTTTGCTGCTTGCCGTCCTCGCATGGGCGGCGACCGCGCAGGGGCGTACCCCGCCGGACAGCTTCGCCGATCTGGTCGATGAGCTGCTGCCCGTGGTGGTGAACATCTCGACCAGCCAGGTCGTGGAAAGCCAACGCGGCCCGGAGGAGTTCGAGGAATTCTTCCGCGAGTTCTTCGAGCGCCGCGGCGGCGAGCCGCCGCAGCGCCGCCGGCAGAATTCCCTGGGTTCCGGCTTCATTATCGATCCCACCGGCTACATCGTCACCAATCACCACGTGATCGCCGAGGCCGACGAGATCACAGTTCGCCTGTCCGACGACACCACGCTGGACGCGACGGTGGTGGGCAGCGACGAGAAGACGGATCTGGCTCTGCTCAAGGTGGAGCCGACCAAGCCCCTGCCGTCGACCCAGTGGGGCGATTCAGACGCGACGCGGATCGGCGATTGGGTGATCGCGATCGGCAACCCCTTCGGTCTGGGCGGCACGGTCACCGCCGGCATCGTCTCGGCGCGCCAGCGCGATATCAACGCCGGGCCCTACGACGACTTCATCCAGACCGACGCGGCGATCAACCGGGGCAACTCCGGCGGGCCGATGTTCAACCTGGATGGCGACGTGATCGGCATCAATTCGGCGATCTTTTCGCCGTCCGGCGGTTCGATCGGCATCGGCTTCGCGATCCCGGCGAACATGGCCAAGAACATCATCCAGCAACTGCGCGACGGCGGTATCGTCAAGCGCGGCTGGCTCGGTGTGCGCATCCAGACGGTGACCGACGAATTGGCCGAGGGCTTGCGGCTCGAGGAGGCCAAGGGCGCGCTCGTGGCCTCGGTTACCGAAGGCGGCCCGGCCGAAGCCGCTGGAATCCAGCAAGGCGATGTCATTCTCGAGTTCGACGGTCGCGAAATCGGTGAGATGCGCAAGCTCCCGCGCATGGTGGCCGAAACCCCGATCGGCAAGGACGTGGATGTCGTTATCTGGCGCAAGGGCGAACGGCAGACCGTGCAGGTCAATCTCGGCGAACTCAAGGAAGCCGAAGTGGCCGCGGTCACCACGACTGGCCCGGCTGTCAGCGACAAGGGCGAGATCGACGCCCTCGGCCTCTCGCTGGCCCAGATCAATCCCACCCTGCGCGAGCAGTTCGAGCTGGACGAGAAGACCGAGGGCGTGGTCATCACCGACGTCGATTCCGAGGGCACGGGCGCCGAGAAGGGCTTGCGGCCCGGCGACGTGATCGTCGAGGTCGATCAGGAACAAGTGGGGAGCCCGGCCGACGTGGCCGACAAGGTCGCGAAAGCCAAGGACGAGGGTTTCCGCGTGGTTACCCTCCTGGTCTTCCGCCAGGGCGATTTCCAGTGGGTTGCCGTGCGCATCGACGCCAGCTGACGCGCCGCCAACCCTCTGCCCAGTCTTCGAAAGGGCGCTTCGCCGAGCCTGGCGGGGCGCCCTTTCTCGTCAGGTGACGAAATCCGCGTGGCGGTAGCCCTGCAGATAGAGCAGGGCCGTCAGGTCGCCATGGTCGACGCGGAAAGGTGTCGCCGCGCGGGCCGCCGGCTTGCCGTGGAAGGCGACTCCCAGTCCGGCGGCCTGCAGCATGGCGATATCGTTGGCCCCGTCGCCGACGGTGCAGGCGGCGGCCGGCGCCAGGGCTTTTTCGCGGCAAAGGCGCTCAAGCATCTCGAGTTTGGCGTCGCGATCCAGGATCGGCTCGACCACCGCGCCGGAAAGCTGGCCGTCGACCCATTCGAAGCGGTTGGCCTGGTCCTCGTCGAAGCCGCAGCGCTCCCGGACGTAGCCGGTGAAGTGGGTGAAGCCGCCGGAGACCAGCGCCGTATAGGTCCCCTGGGCCTTCATGGTCTGCACCAGGGTGCGGGCGCCCGGCGTCAGCTCGACGGCGTCGCGGGCCGCCTCCAGTGCTGTCAGCGGCAGGCCGGCCAGCATGGCGACCCGCTCGCGCAGCGACTGGGCGAAGTCCAGCTCGCCGGCCATTGTGCGTGCGGTAATCGGGGCGATGCGCTCGCGCAGGCCGACGGCGTCGGCGAGGTCGTCCAGCGTCTCGCTGGTGACGATGGTGGAATCCATGTCGGCGATCAGCAGGGCCTTGCGGCGACCCTCACGCGGCTGGATGGCGAGGTCGATCGGCGCCTCGCTCAGGGCGGCGCGGACGGCCTGATGCCGATCCTCCGATATCGGTGCGGCAAAGGGGACATCGCAGGCAACGCCGGGAGCGAGCCAATCCGTCTCCCCGAGCGTCGCGCCCTGGTTTGACAGAGCCTTGGCCGCGGCATCCGCTAGCTCTGCGGAGAGATCGGCCGTCGCGGGGTTGGCAATCAGGGTCAGCACCTGTTCCATGGCGCGGCTTATAGGAAGACGACACCCTACATGACAAGCTGGCAAATCGTTTGACTCTTCGTCACCCTCACCCTCCCAAACGGCCGAAGGGCGCTTGGGAGGGTGAGGGTGGCGCACCTCTGCGCGTGGACTAATACGAGGTTATGGGGTTTTTGTTTGGCAAGCTCCTCGACCAGCTAGCGGCATGCGTGGCGAACATCGTGACAGGCCATGACAAGCGGCACTGACACAGTGCCGCCGGTCGACCTGCCGCCAGTGATCCTGGTGACCGGGCCGACGGCGAGCGGCAAGTCGGGTCTGGCGTTGGCCCTGGCCGAGCGCTTCGACGGCGTGGTGATCAATGCTGATTCCATGCAGGTCTATCGCGAGCTAGCGATCCTGACGGCGCGCCCGGAGGCCGAGGCGCTGGCCCGCGCGCCGCACCGGCTTTATGGCCTGCTGCCCGGCGACGAGCCCTGCTCGGCCGGCCGCTGGCGGGGCCTGGCCTTGGCCGAAATCGAGGCGGCGCTGGGCGCGGGGAGGCTGCCCATCGTGGTCGGCGGTACCGGCCTCTACCTCAAGGCGCTTGAGGGTGGGCTGGCCGGGCTGCCTGAAATCCCGGAAGAGATCCGCGCCGCCGCCCGCGCTTGCCATGTCGAGCTGGGCGCCGTTGCCTTTCACGCAGCCCTTTCGGCGCGCGACCCGGCGATGGGGGAGCGGCTGCATCCCTCTGACCGTCAGCGGGCGATCCGTGCCTGGGAGGTGCTGGAGGCGACCGGCCGCTCGCTGGCCGAGTGGCAGGCCGAGCAGGGGGGCGAAGCGTCGCCCTATCGCTTCGCCCGTATCGTGCTGGCGCCGCCGCGCGCTGCGCTCTACGCCGCCTGCGACGGGCGATTTGAGGTCATGCTGGACAAAGGCGGCCTGGAAGAAGTGCGCGCCTTACTGGCGCTCGGCCTCGATCCGGCTTTGCCGGTCATGAAGGCGCTCGGCGTGCCCGAGCTCGCCGCCCATCTGCGGGGCGAGATGACGCTTGAACGCGCAGTTGCGCAGGCGCAGCAGGCGACCCGGCGCTACGCCAAGCGGCAGATGACCTGGCTTCGGACCCAGGGAGCTCTGACCTTGGACGCCTTGGCCTCGGGCGTTGCAGAAGGCGGTGCAGTGCAAGACGAAAACGGCTCTCTTGTGCGTAAGAAAAATTCGACATTGATCATTGAATCGCAATATTCGAAAAGTTTGAGCGCCGATATCTTTAATTTTATTCGCGAGAAGGTGTTGACCCCTCCGGGGTGAGTGACTAACGTGCGTGCGCTGCACAATCGGCGTGGCCGGCAGAGGCTTCTTGTAGCCTGGGTCCGGGCCGCGCCGTAACGGTTTGGCGCCTGCGCAAGGCGGGCAATCGCGACAAAACAGGACCCGCAGAACGCGGGCCTTCGGAAGGGTAGGGGTCCGCCGGGTGCGGACCGGGGAGAACGAGGACAAGGATCATGGCATCGGACCAAATGACCGGCTCGCAAATGGTGATCAAGGCCCTGTTGGATCAGGGCGTTGACGTCGTATTCGGGTATCCGGGCGGTGCCGTCCTGCCGATCTACGACGCGCTATTCCAGCAGAACGAGCTGCGCCACATCCTTGTCCGGCACGAGCAGGGGGCGGTCCACGCCGCCGAAGGCTATGCCCGCTCGACCGGCCGCATCGGCGCGGTGCTGGTCACCTCCGGGCCAGGCGCGACCAATGCCGTGACCGGTCTGACCGACGCCCTGATGGACTCGATCCCGGTGATCTGCCTGACCGGCCAGGTACCGACCCACCTGATCGGCAACGACGCCTTCCAGGAGGCCGATACCACCGGCATCACCCGACCCTGCACCAAGCACAACTACCTGGTGAAGTCGATCGAGGACCTGCCGCGCATCATGCACGAGGCGGTCTACGTGGCGACGCACGGCCGTCCCGGTCCGGTGGTGGTCGACCTGCCGAAGGACGTGCTGCAGGCCATGGGCGACTACATCGGCCCGGACCAGGTGGTGCACCGCAGCTACCGGCCGCAGGTCGAGGCCGAGCAGTCGGTGATCGACCAGGCCATCGAGCTGATCGGCGAGGCCAAGCGGCCGATCGTCTATGCCGGCGGCGGCGTGATCAATTCCGGGCCCGAGGCCTCCAAGCTGCTGCGCCAGTTCGTGCACATGCTGGGGGCGCCCTGCACCAACACCCTGATGGGCCTCGGCGCCATGCCGGCGAGTGATCCGCAGTTCATCGGCATGCTGGGCATGCACGGCACCTACGAGGCCAACCTGGCCATGTACAACAGCGATCTGATGGTCAACGTCGGCGCCCGCTTCGACGATCGGGTGACCGGCAAGCTGACCGAATTCTCGCCCGGATCGAAAAAGATCCACATCGACATTGATCCCAGCTCGATCAACAAGAACGTGGTGGTCGACCTGCCGGTGGTCGGCGACGTGACGCAGGTCCTGAAGGCGCTGATCAAGGGCCTGAAGGCGAGGAAGCACCGCATCGACCAGAAGGCTTCGGAGGCCTGGTGGGCGAAGATCGACAAGTGGCGCGGCCGCGACTGCCTGAAGTACAAGCAGGCCGGCAAGGTGATCAAGCCGCAGTACGCGATTGAGCGCCTCTACGAGCTGACCAAGGACCGCGACTGCTACATCACCACCGAGGTCGGCCAGCACCAGATGTGGGCGGCGCAGTTCTACAAGTTCGAGGAGCCGAACCGCTGGATGACCTCGGGCGGGCTCGGCACCATGGGCTACGGCTTCCCCTCCGCGCTCGGCGTACAAGTCGCCCATCCCGAGTCCCTAGTGATCGACATCGCCGGCGAAGCCTCCTTCCTGATGAACATCCAGGAGCTCTCCACCGTCATGCAGTATCGCCTGCCGGTGAAGGTCTTCGTGGTGAACAACCAGTGGATGGGCATGGTGCGGCAGTGGCAGGAGCTGCTGCACGGCGAGCGCTATTCCGAGAGCTACGTGGATTCCCTGCCGGACTTCGTGAAGCTGGCCGAGTCCTTCGGCGCCGTCGGCCTGCGCGCCGAGCGGCCGGAGGAGGTCGACGACAAGATCATGGAGATGATCGAGACGCCGAAGCCGGTCATCTTCGACTGTCGCGTCGATCAGACCGAGAATTGCTTCCCCATGATCCCCTCGGGGGCGGCGCACTACGACATGCTGCTCGGTCCTGACGATCGGGCGGAGAAGCCGGTCTCCGAAGAAGGCATGGTCCTGGTCTAGGCCGGCGGACCAAGTCGGCCTTCGCTGCGCGCCCGGATGGTTCCGGGTGCCCGGATCTCGCCTTCGCAGAACCTGTCCATTGGGCCGAAGAGCCCCCTCAGACTCAGGAAGACGACAGATGTCGCCCAAGGAAGAACAGATAGATCGGCGCACGATCGCCGTGTTGGTGGATAACGAACCGGGTGTCCTGGCCCGCGTGATCGGCCTTTTCTCCGGCCGCGGCTACAACATCGAGAGCTTGACGGTCACCGAGATCGACCCGCGGGAACGTTTGTCGCGCATCACCGTGGTCACCAGCGGCACGCCGCAAGTCCTGGAGCAGATCAAGGCGCAGCTCGACCGCCTCGTGCCGGTCCATTGGGTCAGCGACCTGACCCTGGCCGGCCCACACGTCGAGCGTGAGCTGGCCCTGGTCAAGGTGGCCGGCAGCGGCGAGAAGCGGGTCGAATCCCTGCGCATTGCGGACATCTTCCGCGCCCGCGTAGTGGACTCCAGCCACGATCACTTCACTTTCGAGATGACCGGCAAGAGCGACAAGCTGGACGTCTTCATCGATCTCATGACGCCGCTCGGCCTGGTCGACGTGTCGCGGACCGGTGTGGTGGCCATTGCCCGGGGCGCCGAAGGGCTCTAAAACGCGGGCGCTCCAAAGGCGGATGACGACAGGACAGAAGAACGCAAGGGACGGAAGGAAGCGGGAATGCGTGTTTACTACGACCGGGATGCCGACGTTAACCTGATCAAGGGCAAGAAGGTTGCCGTCGTCGGTTACGGCAGCCAGGGCCATGCCCATGCCAACAATCTGAAGGACAGCGGCGTCGGCGATGTGCGCGTGGCGCTGCGCGAGGGCTCGGCCAGCGCCAAGAAGGCCGAGGCCGCCGGGCTCCAGGTCATGAACCCGTCGGAGGCGGCCAAGTGGGCCGACGTGGTCATGATGCTGACGCCCGACGAGCTGCAGGCGGAGATCTATCGCGAACACCTGGCGCCGAACCTGCGAGACGGTGCGGCGATCGCCTTCGCTCACGGCCTCAACATCCACTTCAATCTGATCGAGGCGCGCAAGGACCTGGACGTCTTCATGATCGCGCCCAAGGGCCCGGGCCACACGGTGCGCTCGGAATACCTGCGCGGCGGCGGCGTGCCCTGTCTGATCGCAGTCGAGCAGAACGCCTCGGGCAACGCGCAGGAGATCGCGCTAAGCTACGCCTCGGCCATCGGCGGCGGCCGCGCCGGCGTGATCGAGACCACCTTCCGCGAGGAGTGCGAGACCGATCTCTTCGGCGAGCAAGTGGTGCTCTGCGGCGGCTTGACGGCGCTCATCAAGGCCGGCTTCGAGACTCTGGTCGATGCCGGTTATGCGCCGGAGATGGCCTATTTCGAGTGCCTGCACGAGGTCAAGCTGATCGTCGACCTGATGTATGAGGGCGGCATGGCCAACATGCGCTACTCGATCTCCAACACGGCGGAGTACGGCGACTACACCCGCGGCCCCCGCGTGGTGACCGACGAGACCCGGGCCGAGATGAAGCGCATCCTGGACGACATCCAGGCCGGCCGTTTCGCCCGCGACTGGGTCGCCGAATGCGGCGCCGGCCAGCCCAGCTTCAAGGCCATGCGTCGCCGCGAGGCCGAGCACGAGATCGAAGAGGTCGGCGCCCGCCTGCGCGCCATGATGCCCTGGATCGCCGAGAACAAGCTGGTCGACAAGGAGAAGAACTGAGGGGCGCATCGCGTGAACGTGCAAGTACTTTGCTGGCTGGCCCCGCCAACGCTTGAACATTCAATCCGCTCGACTGCGTTGAGTTCCGGAGGCATGTCGCGCGTTGCGTCAGCCCCCGGATATTGATTGATTACAACGCCAATAGATCAACCAAATGTCGCGTTTGCTCTAGCTGTATGCCAAAGTGACAAGGTTGATCCAGTGAGGAACGGAGGAACGTAATGGCTTCATACGCCTTCTGGAACAACAAGGGAGGCGTCGGAAAGAGCTTTCTCACCTTCGCAATTGCCTGTGAGTTTGCTCATACGAACGAAGACTTTGACGTATTCGTTATTGATCTATGTCCACAGGTAAACGTATCCGAAACGTTGCTTGGCGGAGGTAGGCATGGTGCTAATGCGATCCAAGACCTAACGGGCAAGCGGCCTCGGGCGACGATTTCTGGCTATCTCGAAGCCCGACTGAACTCTCCCTTTATCAAACTCCAAGAGGTTGCCCCTTTCGTTTGCCGGCCATCTGACAAGAACAGAGCAATTCCTCCAAACCTTCAGCTTATTTGCGGAGACAACCTTCTGGAGGTTCAGTCTGAAGCCATCAGACAGACATCTATGCTCCCCGTCCCGAACGATGCTTGGGAACAGGTAATTCTGTGGGTGCACGATCTCGTTAATACTCTGAAAGCCGCGAGCGGGCCTCGCGAAACACTTTTCATTATCGACTGCAACCCGAGCTTTGCAATTTTCACTCAGCTAGATAACGTAAAAGATCTTTCGCACATTTGGATGGGGTTGGTGGCCCCGAAACCCTTCAGGCTTGAAGTCGCGAAACCTTTGAGCCAGAGGAGGAACCAGGAGCCACCATGGAAGAGGATAGCACCAC
>Ga0209458_1000110_pt1 | contig 44680 bp, 44 predicted proteins | sample WorMetLIZAISLAND_FD_187411 | JGI IMG/M metagenome (GOLD analysis project Ga0209458, IMG submission 187411) | Marine gutless worms symbiont microbial communities from Max Planck institute for Marine Microbiology, Germany - Inanidrilus manae... ...
AATAACTTTAGTGCGCGAAGCGCATCATAGTTGAAACTATGGACTTTAAGTCCCTTCACTTTCAGTCCGTGGCTTGTCCACGGATGAGGACTTTAGTCCTCCAGACTATGGACTTTCAGTCCATAGGGGTTGATCGCATTGAGTTGCGTGATTCGTAGTTCTCTTTCGACGCAACCAAGTGATTCGACTGCAAGTGGACAATCAATCCTGCCGGAAGGAGCGATGATAACCACCGACAGGGGTCCTGGGCTTTAGACCGCCGCACCGATTCACGGCAGCTCCCTGACCGATGCCGAGCGGATCAATCCGCGTATCCTGACTGCCTTCGCTGCACTGACCGCGGCCGACTTCTCTCGCCGTACCCATTTCTTCGGTGGCCGCTTCGAGAATCTGTACCTGGATCGCGACCGCATCCCCGAGCTGCGGATCGTCCTCGACCAGGCGGAACGCTGGGCACGAGAGATCCTGGATTGGGGCGACCGGCCTTTGCGCTGCGGATTCTGATTCAACGCCCAAGCGCCCGGTCAGTCCACCTCCGAGCACACCCACGAAGAGATCGACGAGCTCCTGTCAGGGGTCTACTACCTCAGCGCTCCGGAGCGGTCGGGAGACCTCATCCTCCGGGATGGTCCTCTCTCGACCCGCATCACACCACAAGCCAGGCTGTTTCTCTTCTTTCCCCCGAGCCTGAGCCATCGAGTGGAGACCAACCGCAGCGATGCCCTGCGCCTGTCTCTGGCCTTCAACTTCGGACCCCTCTAGGGCACTTTTAAAAATACGGTTTTCGTCTACAGTACCTCTCGACAATCAATAGCTTAGAGTCACTTGATTGGTGAAAATACCTATTTTTCAAGGTGCCCTTTAGAGGGTTCCAACGATCGGCCCGCAGTTTGAGCCGCAAAAGAAAAACCACGAATCACGCGAATCAACGCGAAAGAAGATTCGTGCAAATTCGCGGATTCATAGTTTTTCTTTATTTCGAGGTTGAGATCTCAAGGGGGGCTGAATGGTAATTACTGACCGTATCGAAACTAAAGCCATTGGTTACCTTTCACCCCAACCCGATTCAACCCTTTCTCTCAAGGGGGGATGAGGGAGCGAACCAGGCATTACTTTCGATTTTTTTAGTAAATGGCGTCTTCGGTGGTTACAGCCTACGCTTCGTAGGTCTTCATTAAGCGCTTTGTTCCACCATGCCGGATAGTATTCCCATAATATTACTAAGTTATTTTATTCCATATCTACGTTTAGTTCTATGCCGGAAAACAGGCTGATTTTGCGGTCGAATATTCTTCTTAATTCCACCAAAATCGGAGAAATAATGAGATCCGAACGTGCTTTCTCCGTATTTATCGATGTGGCGAGTGGTGCATTTTCTTCCAAAATATCAGCTAGATGCCGGCTTATAGCTTTTTCATCGATCCCTGCAAATATTTCCGGCTTTTCAATGATTTTTGAAAAACGTCTTGTGTTTTCTTGATTGTAAAATCTTCATACGACATGGATCGCTCCCTTTGATTCTCGTTTTCGAAGTCAGGATCTCAAGGGGGACTGACATCTATGGAAAAACGCGCTTATGATAAGGCCTGATATAGGAATGGCAAAAACAGTGGAACCTGAACGATTACATCACATGAATCTGCGCGAATTGGACGGTTTGCGCCTATAGGAACATTCGCGTCGATTCGTGTGATTCGTATAATCCATCTTTTATCCACTGCTCATTCAGTTATGGAACTACTGCATATTTGCTCGTTATACCATTGGCGGATTTCTGCATTGGTTTTCGGTATCTGCTCCTGGGCAGCAATATCGAAGATCTCAAGCACCGTAACCATTAAAGCAATCAGTAGATTTGCAAATGCTTTCATGTTTTCCTCACTATCAATGAGTTGGAAGCCGGCGAGTGGTCGCTGGTGACGGAAAACCCGGTCGGTGGGCTACGGTCTGAAAATTAAGATGGAATGAGGTACTAAGGGCTGTTGACATAATCATCGTGCCAACCACCAATAGGACAAGATTTCCAGGATTAACAGGATATTTTATTAAATAAACATTATAAGATCCTGTTAATCCTGGAAATCCTATACCATTAGGAGACAAGCCCGGAGGTTGGGGTTTACTTCTTAGAATTAAATGTCAACACGACCTAACGCCCCGCGCTCAGCTCCATGCGATCCACATCGGCCAGGATAACGGGACGGCCATCCAGGGTAGTGAAGCGACGATCCTGTACATCGACTCGCCGCGCCTGGTAGGTTGTCACGTTGCCGGTATTGGCGTTGATGACCCGCACCGTCACCAGCTCCCGCCCCGATTGATAGTCCAGATACAGCCAGAGCAGACTGCCCGCTACCATGGCGACCACTAACCCGTAGGCGATGCCCTTCAGGATTCCCGGCGGCACCAGGGGAGGCCGCAAAGGTGGAGCGGTGGCCGGTTTGCGGTCGTGCTGCGTCCGGGCGCGGATGACATAGTAGGCGCCCAAGATCACCGCGAGGGTCAGGAGGATCTTGCCGAACATAGGCGAGTAAGGTAGCACGTCCGCCATTGGTCGGTCATGTCTAAGGGAAATCGAACGCCGAAAGTGTCTGTGAATTGCTACGAAATCGGATGTTCAAATCAAACACACACAACATACGAGACGGAGCTTGATTCCCTCCTCACGCTGAGATTCCAAGTGTTCAGAAAATGCAATGTTGTGCCGATATGAGGTATAAGCATCCTGTAAATCCTGTCTAATTTAGTCGGCTCCTCCCGGCGATACCAGATCATTCAGGATCGCTACAGGATCAGCCAGGTTGCTGTCGCCATCGCCCACAGGATTACCGGCCAATATGCCAGCTTAGGAATCAAGTTATCCCGGTAATGGATGATGTCCAGGTAGCGAAACTTCTCTAACGAGAAGATATATAGATTCGCGGCGCAGAAGATGATCGTCAGGTACATTATCAGGTAGAAATATTCGATATACACCAGGCCCGAGTCGGTAAACTGACTTCTTACCTGAACATGAGCGAGCAGGACGACGAAGAATATGGCCGAAAAGGTGGCAAGTGAATCGTTTACAGTGAACCCGAATCGCTCAATCAGCTCTTCTTTGCCTGACACGATACGTATCTGGGCAAAGAGCAGTAATGCTACGACGAAAAGCGGAACCAGGTTGACGGTGAACGCGTTGATAAACTTGCGACGGATCCCGAGATTGATGAAGATCTCCATAAATGTATGTTCTTCAGCATTGGTGAACAGTCCAAAATCCGTATCATAAGGTACTTCCTGATAGCTGAAGAAGGTTTCGTCGATCTCCCATTCCACATGCACGATTTCGGTGTCCAGTCCGAAGGTGGGCCGGTCCGTTTTTGCATAGGAGGCGAAGTCAGGAACCAGAATGACCCTGGTATGAGTAAAATCCTTATACCAGACCCGCAGCCAGACTGTTAAAAGATCGAGTGGATAGTGCGAATAATCGAAAGATTGGCGGACGGTCACATCGAAATGCCACCCGATTACATCATATTGAATGCCGTTTTGTTCCCCGGTTGACTCATAAAATTTATCCAGGCGCGTATTTACCGAATTTACCTCTTCCGCGAAGACGATCCCTTTAACAAAATCCTGCGGGAAATCCTTGGGATATTTTTGCCAGATGTAGCCCGTTATATTCACATCACTGGCAGTATAAAATGCCAATGACTGGATAAAAAAACCCGTTGGTATCCGATAGGGTTTCTGCCCACACGAAAATTCAATCGTGTTCTGATGATGTGACAGAAAGTCCTCTAATTGTGATTGATTGCGAATCACGTTCGTATCCATCCCATATCAACCACTATGGACTGAAAGTCCATAGTCTGGAGGACTAAAGTCCTCATCCGTTGACAAGCCACGGACTGAAAGTGAAGGGACTTAAAGTCCATAGTTTCAACTATGATGCGCTCCGCGCACTAAAGTTATTGAAGCAATGAACGGTATACGTTCAACCACTTATAGCTCATTACAGCGACAGCCATCACTGAAATGAGAATAGATAACAGCCAGAGACTGAGGGTATTGGGATGGAGAGATTTCATACTGGTTTACGTCAGATTTGCCAAGGCGATGTTTCAGCCGTGATTATTGTATCGGTTGTCCTGTATACTGGACGCAGATCCGGATAAGGGTGACGGCGATCATGCAGAATGATAAATTTTTTGTCCGCGGAACGGTAGTGGACCGATGACAAGAGAAGAGAAAGACAGCCTGGGCGTATGTCGTTCGGTAACCATCACCTGTATCTCGGAAACCGGCTGGCATGACACGGACCGGATGCTGGCGGATATCAAGGGTGGGGGTGGATCTGATGCCAGTCAGTGGGACAAGCCTTGGCAGGCGAGCAATGCCGCGGGCAGCGCCGCCCTGATCGAGGTCGAGCTGCTGACGGGGGCACGCCACAGGTTTCTCCTCGATTGCGGGTGGGACGAGACCTATGTGCAAGGCCGTTTCGAGGCAACCGGCGTGGACAGCATGTTGGCGCGGGGCGAGATCGAGTTTCTGTTTCTGTCTCATGAACACCTGGATCACCTGTGGGGGCTACAAACCGTCCTGCGTCACCGTCCGGACCTTCCCGTGCGCGTGCCGTCCGGCTTCACCGCGGAGGCGCTGGCGTTTATCCGCGGCGAGCGTTCGGCACCTACCGCCACGGATAGGGCGCCGCCTGTCCGTCATATCGGCCGCATTCTCGTCACTCCCCCGGACGCGCCGACGGTCTTGTACCCCGGCTGTGTAGCGGTGGTCTTCGACCTGCCCATCCTGCTCGGCATCAGGGGCGAACAGTCACTGTATTTCCGGGTTCAGGACCAGGGGACCGTCTGTGTTACCGGCTGCTGCCATCAGACGGTTACCACTCTGGCGGATTACGCGCTTACCCACATCGCGACCGAGCCGACCTTGTATGGCCTTTACGGAGGGTTCCATATTGCCCCCTTCGACCCGTCGCTGTCTCCCGAGCAGGAGCGGATGATCACCGATCTGGGGCGATTCGGCTTCCGCAAGATCGCCGCCAATCACTGCACCGGCGTGCCGGCGGTGGAAAGGATGATCGCGCTCGGCTATCCGGTCGTGCATGGTTCCGGCCGGTACGGCTCCGCAAGCCCGCTGATGCTCGGCAATGGCGATCATGTGGTCTTTGATTAGGATTGTCAGTAGTGGTTAAATTTTAAGTGGCATGGTTGTGCAACCTGATGATTCGAACCCTCACTGTTTTTGCCATCCCTGGCACTGGATTCCGGCACTCCCTGCCGGAATGACGAGGTAGGGGTTGGCAGGTTCCACCACTTATACTGCCACACAGCACAATCTGAGCTTTTGAATTTCTCCCTCTCCCCTGCCCTCTCCCGGAGGGAGAGGGAGTGAAATGTACAAATTGTACCGTGTGGCAGTATAAAATTTAGGCACCACCGGAGTGTCTATTTGGACACGAGCGTCCAGTAGAAGGCAAGCATCCGGTCGGCGAGGATCGGGGCAGACCAGGTCCGGGCGTAGGTCCGGGCCTGCTCGCCGAGCCTTGCGCGTAGATTGGAATCGGAAAGCAGGCGCACCGTCTTGGCGGCAAAATCGGCCTCGTCGGCGGCGGCGATCAGGCCCCCTTCGCCTCCGTCGAGGATTTCCCGGGTACCCATGACGGCAGTCGAGACCACGGGTACGCCGAGGGCCATGGCCTCCAAGAGCACCAGGCCCTGGGTCTCGGTGCGGGAGGCAAAGACGAATCCGTCCCCGGCGCGGTAACAGTCCTCCAGGTCACCGTCGCGATTCAGATAGCCCATGAACAGCAGCTGTTCATGTAAGCCCAGCTCGACGCCCATGGCTTCCAATCTGCGACGTGCCGGTCCCTCGCCGGCGATGACGAGCAGTACAGTACATCGGGGACCTCGCGCTTGACCCGTACCAGCATACGCAAGAGAAAGTCCACATTCTTCTCGAAGGCCAGGCGCCCGATGTGAGTCAGCACGGGCCGGTCCGTCGGGATTCCGTAACGGCGTCTGAAGCGTCCACCGTCACCCTGACTGAATTGCTCGAGCTCGATACCGGTGGGAATGACCCTGGTCGGCGTCCTTACCCCGTAGGCTTCGAGTACGGATCGCATGGCCTGCGACGGGACCACGAGCGCATCCGGGCTGCGGCACTGGGCGGTGGAAATACGCCGCGCCGCCAGGCGTAGCCAGGACGGAAGCAACCAGGTAATGTACTTGTCGACGTATTGCTCGAAGAAGGTGTGGTAGCTTTCGACGACCGGGACCTTCAGCCGGCGTGCCAGCTTCACCCCCGCGTAATGGGCGATAAAAGGGGTTTGGATATGGACCAGGTCGTAGCCCTGTACCGCCAGTCGCGGGGTAAGCGAACGGATTCGGCCCATGCGCAGGAGGCGATCCTCCGTGTCCAACGGAAGACGGCGCGCTGCGATGCGGATGATTTCGAAAGACTCCGGCTCACCGCCGGTATGCTCGGTGCGGGGAGTGGCCGCGGGGACAGAGGTCCCTTTGCGCAACGCCCAGCTCCTTTGCTGCGCCACCGAACCATAGTCGGGCGCGATCAGCGTAACCTGGTGCCCCTGCTCCGAAAATTCGGTGGCGAACGTCTGGATCGATGTGGATACGCCGTTAATCCGCGGGAAATAGACGTCGGAGATCATCAGGATGCGCATGGTGGCACCATATTTTAAGAAAACCGGACCTGGGACCGGGAGCGAATGGCCAGTGTCATGTTGCGTTACGCCGCGTTCGACGCCGTGCCTGTCCGGCTGCGGTCCTGGGTTGTTTGGCGTTGGCTGTGGAAAAAGATCCCTCCGGACAACGCCAGATCGTTCAGGATTGCTTTTAACCGGACGGCTTCTAAGGATTTTTCAGGATTGCTAGAAGTGCTTCTCCAGATGTGCCTCGAAACGCAGGAGATCGTCTTCAATATTCGGGTTCTTCAGCACGTCGTGACAGACGAAGGTTTCCAACGGCTGCATCCCGAAGAACCGGAAGTTCAGATGCATCGGCCAGAAGAGATCGTCCACACTCTTGCCCGCAAAGAACCATTGGTCGGGGTCGTCGAAGGCCGCTTTGGGCGCATTGAAGGTCAGCGAGAGCATATAGCGCTTGTCGTTCAGCAGGCCGCCGGTTCCGTATTGCTTGGTGGGATCGGAGCGGGTCCTGCCGTCGCCGTCGCACAGCTGGCCCATCATCCCGGCGGAGTAGACAAGGTCCATGTATCGCTTGAAGCTCCAAGGGACCCCCATCCAGTTGCAGGGACTCTGGACGATGACCGTATCGGCCCACAGGTGTTTCTCGATCTCGGCCTTTACCTCATACTTGTCCTGTATACTGGTGGTCCTTATCTCATACCCCTTGCGGGACAAGATCGATTCGGCCCGCTCGACCAAGGCCGCATTCAGTTTTCCTTGCGAGAACTCATAATATTCGTGCGCATTGATGATGAAGACGTTTTTCATCGCTTGCCTCCGTTGTGTAATCGTCCGGCCTCCACCTCGTGGTTCCGGCTAGGATATTCTACCGTCACGGACCTGACCCGCTTCCAGGTATCTTAACCATGAACGAATCCCACTACGAAGAAGTCGCCGCCGGTATCTATTGCATCGAAACCGGCCTGTATCGTCCCAGTCTGGCCGCTTGTTATCTGGTGCGCGCAGGCGATCGCCTGGCGTTCGTGGAGACGGGCACCGCGCGCTCGGTGCCCCGCATGCTGGCCGTGATCTCCGCCCTCGGGCTCACGCCGGAGGCCGTCGACTATGTGATCCCCACCCATGTGCACCTGGACCATGCCGGTGGCGCCGGTGCTCTCATGGCCCGCTGCCCCAATGCCCGGCTGGTGATCCACCCCAAGGGTGCGGACCACATGATCGATCCTTCCAAATTGGTGGCCGGGGCCACCGCCGTTTATGGGGAGGAGAACTTCGTGCGGCATTTCGACACCCTGACGCCGATCCCCGCGCAGCGTGTCATGGCGGCGGAGGACTCGATGGTGATCGATCTCAACGGGCGTCCGCTGACCTTCATCGACACCCCGGGCCATGCCAACCACCATGGCTGCATCTTCGATGAGCACACCCGCAGCTGGTTCACGGGTGATACCTTCGGCATCGCCTACCCAGAGCTTCACACACCCGGCGGACCCTTCCTGTTCGCCCCCAGCACCCCCGTCGCCTTCGATCCCGATGCTTGGCAGAAAAGCCTGGACCGGCTCATGGGCTACAACCCAAAGGCCGCCTATCTGACTCACTATGGACGCCTCGATGACCCCCAGGCATCGGAAGACGAGCTACGCCGAAGTATCCGTGACCTCGCCGACCTGGCGTTGGCGGAGGAAGGCAACGCGCAGGCCGGGCGTAGCGAACGGCTGCTGGAAGGCGTCGCGGAGCAGCTGATTAGCCGGGCTCGGCATCAGGGTTGTGCGTTGGACGAGTCCCGAATCCGTGAAGTCCTTGATGCCGACATTGCCCTCAATGCCCAGGGACTGGATGTGTGGTTGGCACGGCGGGCCAAGCAGGCAGCCGAGAAGGTGGATGCCTGAGAGTCTGTCTAAAAACTAACCCATTGATTTTAGGGAACTTTGAAAAATACAGTTTTCGTCTACAGTACACATCAGCAATTAATGGCTTAGAGTTGCTTGATTGGTGAAAATACCTATTTTTCAAGGTGCCCTTTAAATGCTAAGAAAGAGTCATAATGATCCCTCGCTGCGCCCCGGGATGACCCAACGCGCATCCTTGTCATTTCGAGCGCAGCGAGAAATCTTCAGGTTCAAGCGGCTGGCAGGTACTCAGGTTTTTAAACAGCCTCTGAGCTTACCGGCCCGGCGCGTTAGTATGAATTTCTTTCAGCCTGGCGAAATCCGTTAAGATCCGGCGTCGTGTTGCGTTACGCTGCGTTCAACGCCGTGTCCCCTGGTACGGATGCTTCCAACCATCGATAACATTGAGCGAGCAGGACCTGTACGGAAGCGTTATCCGCAAAATCAACGCAAATGATTAGTGAATGGATTTGCGTTGAGTGGCGTTCATTGCTTCAATAACTTTAGTGCGCGAAGCGCATCATAGTTGAAACTATGGACTTTAAGTCCCTTTACTTTCAGTCCGTGGCTTGTCCACGGATGAGGACTTTAGTCCTCCAGACTATGGACTTTCAGTCCATAGTGGTTGATTGCGGAAAAAAAGAGTCCCCTATGTGTCGAGTCCCGTGAGATGAGCAGATGATTTCGAAATTGATAAAAAAACAATGGCCCTTCTGGCTGGGCGGGGTGTTGGTCGGGATCGCGGAGATCCTCTATTACATCCACTCGGACCATTACGACTTCATCGTGGTCACCACCGGCTTTGCCCAGATGTATGCGGCGAGCGAGCAGCTCTTGGGTCTGGACTGGGTCGGCCGGGTTTACGGGCCCGGCATCCACTGGACTATTATCGGCGCTTTGCTCGGGGCCCGGCTCGTGGGTCTCGGCGAGGGGGAGGTGCGCAGCTGGGTACGCTATGACAAGCGAATGCTTGCGTTCGCCTTCGTCGGCGGCCTGCTGTTCTCATTCGGCACCCGGCTGGCCGCGGGATGTACCACCCATCACTTCGTCGGCGGTATCCCCGCCATGAGCATCGCCTCCTGGGTCGTGCTCCTGAGCGGGATCCCCTTTGCGTTCCTGGCCTTCCGATTCGCGCTCCGGAGCGGGTTGGGAGACTACTTCCGACACCAGGAGACTAGGGAGATCGCGACCCATTGCTACTGCCACCCCGATCATCATAATCCCTGCTACGACCCCGACTACAGCCCGTGGCGCGATCCGGCCCGCTTGCTCATGAACGGGGTACTGATCGTCTTTCTCGGGGTGCCGCTGGTCTTGGCCGTTTTCGGGGATACCATCCAGGGGGCGGTGAGTCAGATCGGCTGGTCGGAAGTGATCTGGCTGGCGGTTCCGGGGATTCTACTCGGCATCGGTATCGCCAAGTGTGGCTTCGGTACCGAGTGCTCCGTGATGGCGCCCGAGTCGGTCTTCATGAAGCAGGAGACCTCCTGTGCCCAGGGCGTTCCACTCTGCACCTTCCGCATGTTCCGCAGCCTGCTGCCGCTCCAGGGATTCATGGCCGCTATCGTGCTGTTCAACCTCTACATCCTGGGTGCCTGGTTGTTAGGTAAAGGCAGTATCCCGAATGCGGCAGGGGAACAGGGGCTCTATTGGGGCCATCTCGTGGGGGGACCCCTGCTCGCCGTGGGCGCCGTATTCATGGTCGGCTGCGAGGTGCGCACCTACGCCCGCCTCGGACTCGGGTACATGACGGCCCTGGCGGCACTGCCCGGATTCTTTATCGGCTACATACCCTACACCTTGTTCCAGGAGCAGTTCGACGCTCTCCTTCTGGTGGACGGTCTTACCGACTACATCACGGTCGCGGAATGGGCCGCCTACACCCTCGGGGGTAGCGAGGAGGCCTGGGGTATCGCCTACAGCCTGGTGCTCATTGGCATCCTGGTCCTGAGCTTCGATGCCGGTCGGCGTTTCCTCGGAGTCGGGTTCAAGGAGCTTATGCTCAAGAACACCGATGACCTCGTCTATAAACCCGAGCTGGGTACCGGCTGACTAGGGCGTATTGATATTTTGAGTATGGGAATCAACCACTATGGACTGAAAGTCCATAGTCTGGGGTGCGACTGATAGTTGTTGTTTCAGATAAAGCCGACTGAACGCCTCAGACTAAAAGTCAGTCCACAATGACTAAAAGTCAGGTTTCATTCGACTGGAAAGTTACCATCATGATGATTCATATGCTCTCGGTGTTTCCTGATATACTCTTTGATAATATCATCTGTAACATGTCCCGAACTGAATGCACCATACCCGATGGCCCAAAAGTGACACACCCAATACTGCTTCCTCAAATGTGGGAATTCTTGTTGGATCTTACGAGAGGTTCTTCCTTTGAGTGACTTCACAATCTCACTAACCGATAACCTCGGGGTGGGTAGTGGTTAATTTTTAAATGCCAGAGTAGAATAACTCATCTCTAAAATCAATCAAAGGGGTTTTCAATCATGGTTATTGAGACTAAAGTACATACCTGTCGAAAATGTCATAGCAAAGAGGTTAAAAAACGGCCTAAATGCGTGCGGAAACCAACAATACCACTGTAAAACCTGTGGCACTTAGGGTGTACTTGAACCCCAAAATCGCTATACGGAGGAAGCGAAAACTCTCATCATAAAAGCTTATCAGGAACGCTCAAGTATGCGTGGGATCGAGCGTACGCATGGGGTTTGTCGTCAAACATTGAGCGCTTGGTTAAAAGAAAAAGCGGACACGCTTCCTCCTCTTGAAGCGACGCTGACACCGATTGGTCCAGAGCAAACACCGGTGTTGGAAATGGATGAGTTGTTCTCTTATATCTTTGAAAAATATAACAAAATTTGGGTCTGGATCGCACTGAGCAGGGAGACCCGAGAGGTCATTGCTGATGCGTGTGGTGATCGAAGTGAAGAGACATGCCAAATACTCTGGAATCGCATACCATTCGCTTATAAAAAAGCGCTTGTTTTCACCGACTATTGGAAAGCTTATCAAGCCGTTATTCCGAACGAGCAACATAACCCTGTCGGCAAAAAAACTGGAGAAACGGCCCACGTTGAGCGTTGGAATAATACCTTACAACAGCATTTAGCACGCTTCGTGCGTAAGACGTTGTCTTTTTCCAAATGCGTTAAAATGCACGAGATCTGTTTGAAACTCTTCCTGCACCGCTATAATATGGACCTATTGCCAGCTGCTGGTTAGGGTGGTATTTAAAAATTAACCACTACCTCCAATTCCTGCCAGGCGTTTTCCACCAGAAAACAGCGGTCGGTCCCTGCGAGCAATGTTTTCGCTTTTCGCTCCAGCGTATCGAGCTTCGCTCTGCGATTGTCGTCACAGTCGCGATCGACGATGAGCAGAAAGATCCGCGTCATACCCCGGTAACGGTCGACGATCTTCTGCATCTGTTCCCACTTCAGGGCTTTACCTAGTCCGCCGAGCTTCGGGGCCATACAGACGCGCACGCATGCACGCACGTCGATGTTCGCCATCATCCTTTCGATGATGGGCTTGAGCACATACTGGTCTGTGCGGAAATCCTCGGGAATGACCAGGACATTGGTGCTCATGCCGGGTCTCCCGTCGTTTCTGGCTCTGCCGGGTCGGGTTCGGAGAAGAACGCAGCGTCCTCGAGCCAGCCGGTAGCGTGCAGAGATCCAAGATCTTCGGTCTTCAGGACCCGCTTGATATCCGGGAGTTCCGAGATTCGCCGTATCCGGGAATCCGCGGCGGTCTCCGTTCGATAGACCAACAGAGCACTTGCCAGCGCCTCTGCTTCCAGGAAACCCAGCAGCACCGGGTTGTGGGTGGTGCCGATGACCTGAATCCCTTGCTCCTTGCAGACCTGCTGGACCAGCTGCAGTAGTAGATGCAACCGGGTCGGATGGATGCCGTTGTCGAATTCCTCGAAAAAATAGATACGGGCGGTATCCGGGCTGAATAGGGCGGCAACCAGGGCTAGAAACCGCAGGGTACCGTCGCTAGCGCTGGGGGCGGAGATCTTTTGACCACTGGCTTACACGAGCGCCACGAGAATCCGTCCCGACAGATCGGTCTGAAATGCAAAGTCCACGACATCTATCGGGGTGAGCGACCGGAGCCATCCGAGGAGGGTGTCCTTGAGGGAAGGGTCCTGGCAGATGTCATGTAACACCGACGACAGGTTCTCGCCCCGATCGCCAAGGATCACTTGCCCCGGCTGTGACGGCTGGCGGATGGCATCCGGATCCAGATCCAGGAAGCGAATGTCCTGGAAAATCTCCAACACGCTGGTGCAGGCCCGGCGGACATTCAAGGGCTCATCATCTTGGTGAGGAAACTGGGAGAGTACAGGCCGATTCGCAGAGAAATCGGAAATTCTTCCGTGTTTCCGATAATTCCCGCCGCGGCGATGACGAACCTGGATATGGTGCTCGCCCTTCTGCGGGGGAGGATCATCCTGCGCGTGCGAGTCCCACAGATAATCCTGCCGTGTATGCAAGATTTCCCTTATCACCCGCGGACCAACATTTTTGTTGGAGAGATCACCCGCAATCCATACACGAGCTGCGCGTAAGGACGTGACCTCGCTTGCGGTGGATACACGGTACATACAAGCGAAAAACCAGATGTCTCTTCGAAGGCTACCTCGCGGACACCTCCACGGATGTCTTGCTACTGGAGAATACCGTCGGGACCATATTTCTCCCCCAGGATCTCGGCCAGCGGATAGCCCAAACCGACGCCATGGAGAAAACGCAAGGCATCACGCAGATTGCTCTTGCCGGAGGCATTGGTGCCGACAATCAAGGTCAGTGACCCGAAATCAACGGTCGCCTCCTGGAAGCTCTTGAAGTTAATCAGCCTTAACTGGCGTAGCATGATTGCTTACTCCATCAGGCGATAGGTGCCCTCTCAAATCAGGGGGAGAGCCATCGAGGACAGTGCCTTTAAGGTCACCTTGAAAAGTTCATAGCCTGTCTGAGAACTAACCCATTGCTTGTCATTTCGAGCGCAGCGAGAAATCCCTGTAAACATGGGAATCAAACTCGCGCGGCTGCTTGCTGGTGCTCCGGCCATGTCTACACCCCTAAATTAGTGAGTTAGGCGTAGTTTATCACGTTAAATGTCAACACGACCTAGACGCCGAGCCTCGACACAGGGTGAGCGCGTATAAATTTGTTGTCGATTAACAGGTTGCTGCCAGCTTCGGGTTGTCAGCCGCACCTGCGGTAGTTCGCCATGACCGGTAGGCTTGCCGGCGCTGGGCTGGAAGGCAACCAAGCCGGCTGGCCGAAGCTCAGGAAAGCGCGGGCAAGCCCGCACCTACGAGCCTTCCAGCGCAGGGAAAACCGATCTGGCAACATCATGTTTTCAGGAAGATTTATACACGCTCACCCTGTACTTCCAGGATTAACAGGATTGTTTTTATTAAAAACAATTATAATATACTGTTAATCTTTGAAATCCTATCCTATTGGCGGTTAGCACAACGATTATATCAACAGCCCCTAGGCACCGGGCCTCGACACGAGTCAGAATCGGTTGCAAAATCGGGTCCGAATCTCCCGTCATCCTTTTCTCATGAATCGGACACGGGTTCGAAACAAGGCACGAGTATCCTCTCAATGACTTGGTTTGTTCCGAGGGTACAACATGGGATTGAGCGCGTCGGTGTCGCCCGTCAAGCAGACTAGCCGCCTGTTCGTGGAGCTGGCCCGCGGGGCGGACGATGTCCGGGTGGCCCAGGCCTTGCGCTATCAGGTCTTCGCCAAGGAGATGGGCGCGACCTTGAAGAGCGGCGAGACCGGCTTGGATGCCGACGAGTTCGACCCCTATTGCCGCCACCTGTTGGTACGCGAATCCGAAACCGGACGGGTGGTGGGCTGCACCCGCATCCTCACCGACCGGAACGCTGACCGTATCGGCCGCCTCTACTCGGAGGGTGAGTTGAGCTGCGGGCCATTCGGGCCCTGCCGGGGCGCATGCTGGAGGTGGGCCGCACCTGTATCGCCGCCGAATACCGCCAGGGCGCCGCGATCGCGGTGCTCTGGTCCGGTCTGGCCGGCTTCGTCAACCTGCACAGGTATGATTACCTGTTTGGCTGCGCTAGCCTGCCGTTGGGAGAGCCGGACATGCAAGCGGCGGCAATCATGAACCGCCTGCGCCATCAGGCCATGGCGGCCCCTGAGATATAGAAATCATGACATTAAAAAAGTATACAAAGTTCTTGCTGTCGGTATCGTACGTTGTTTTGTGCGGTGTGGTGCCGATATTGTTTCTGTTCTTTGAATTCGGACTTGATGACGGATGGTATCTAACGAGCCTTTACGGGCATCTTTTCTTATACTCGATAGTATTTGGCGGCTTTGCATTTTTTTCTTCCTGGCTCTATTAAAGTCTCTGCTGTCTATCGAGGCTACGCAGCAACAAGGGCCGACTTTCGCCGTTTCCCTGCTGGTTATTACATTGGCAGCGCTTTTTCTGATAGAGTTTACGGAGAAGAAAGGGATTTTTGGAGTTACCAAAGATCAATTACACGCATCCCTACCAAACACTAATGGCCAAAAAAACCTTCTGGAGTATGTTAAGGAACCAAAAGCACTAACACATAAGGAAAGAAAAAAGTACACTTCTAGCCTCGAAGACACGCTTGATGGTGGAACCTGGGGAGCTTTCCCAACTCTAACCTGGCCCCAAATCGCTTATGTCGTAAGCGTTAGCTGCCAGTATCTTTTTTTCATCACGGTGTTTTGGGCTTTCGGCTGGAGTCTACGCCTTTTCTTGAAGGGGAATGCGCAGTTCTTAGAGCACCAAGAGAGAATCGTCAAGAATCTTTTTCGTACATACGTGTTTGTAGTTCTCTGGGTTCCATGGCGCTTGGCATTTGAAGGATATCGTGGGAAATTATACTCGGCGGCGAACCTAAATCCGATAAAGGTGCTTGCAGTTGCCTTTATTGCTGGTGGAATCTACCTTGCTATAATAGCCTGGAACCGTTATGAACAGCGGATCACATCGGTTATTGGCTTAGTAGCATCCCTAAGCGTAGGGACGCTTATTTTTAATAAACAATGGTTGCTACACGCATTTCCAAAAGCCCCTAGTTGGCAGCATTTCGTTATGCTCTTCCTATTAACGTTGCTCGTGCTTGTCCCTTTCATTGCTTCAATAACTTTAGTGCGCGAAGCGCATCATAGTTGAAACTATGGACTTTAAGTCCCTTCACTTTCAGTCCGTGGCTTGTCCACGGATGAGGACTTTAGTCCTCCAGACTATGGACTTTCAGTCCATAGTGGTTGATTCCAAATGGGACAGGTCAGGAAGGCGAATGATCCGAGTAAATTCTCGTTCGCTGAACGGCAGTGCGCTTTCACGTCGGTACATCGCCGAGTACTGTCGCCATTCCATCGCTGAGGCACTCGGCCTGGAGACAGCCGATGCGGGTTCGCCCCCGGACGCTCGGGAGGCGGCGCAGCTACTTGTTTCCGCTACGACTCCGTTTGTCGAAGCTGCTTGAACGGAACAGCTCGGACCATGGGCAGCGGCGCAGCCAAGACCCTCCGAGTCAGTATCGTCACCGAGACCTATCCTCCTCCCGAGATCAATGGCGTGACCAATACCCTGCATCGGCTGGTGGAGGGACTGCAACGACGGGGGCATCGGGTTCATGTGACTCGTCCTCGCCAAAAAGGCGAGCGAACGGCTAAAGTCTGTGGCAGTCACGCCAGGCCAGAAAAGATAAGTCACGCTTCCCCTGATCCTCTCCTTCACCCCGGTCACCTCCCGAGGGTGTCGCAAAAGCCCCTCTCCCGGCCGGGAGAGAGCTTGCCCCGAGCGCAGCGAGGGGGCTTGGGGAGAGGGGGTCAAAGGGCGAAGATCCGTGCCTTTTGCAACACCCTCTTGCCGGCGGGGGCTGCGGAGCCGGCTATCTGCGAATCCGACGGCGAGCGGCGTGAAACGCTGGTGCCGGGTCTGCCCATCCCAGGTTATCCCAGCCTGCGCTTCGGTCTGCCGGTCTATCGGCGCCTGCGGCGAATGTGGCGCAAGACACCCCCGGATGTCATCTATATCGCCACCCAGGGGCCACTCGGTCACGCGGCCCTCGAGGCCGCCCGTGCCGACGGCATTCCCATATTGACCGGCTTCCACACCTGGTTTCACACCTATAGCGGGCACTATGGGGTCAGCGTACTGGAACGGTGGATCATCGCGGCCTTACGCCGCTTCCGCAACCGCTCGGGTACCACGCTGGTCCCGACCGAGAAGCTGCGCACCGAGCTCATGGACCTGGGCATTCGAAACGTCCATGTCCTCAGCCGCGGCGTGGATACGGAACTGTTCAATCCGGGACGGCGCCGGGAGGAACTCAGGCGCAGCTGGGGTTGTCGATCCGGGGGACGAGTCGTGCTCTATGTTGGTCGGCTGGCATCGGAAAAGAACCTGGCGCTGGTCTTTCAGGCCTTTGAAGACATCGCATCTAAGACCCCCGATGCCAAGCTGGTTTTCGTGGGCGATGGACCCGAGCTCGAGCGCCTCCGCCACACCCACCCCGAGGTGCTGCTGACCGGCGCCAAGGTCGGCGTGGAGCTCGCCGAACATTATGCATCCGGCGATCTGTTCCTATTCCCGAGCCTGACCGAGACCTTCGGTAATGTGGTGCCCGAGGCCATGGCGAGCGGCCTGGCGGTGGTTGCATTCGACTATGGCGCCGCCGGCATCCACATCCGCAATTGGGAGAACGGCGTCACGGTACCCGTGGGAGATACCGATGCCTTCCGGGAGGCCGCCGGCGACGTTGCAAGGCTTCGCAGCATGGGCAAAGGTGCCCGGGCTACCGCCGAAGGTATGAGCTGGGAAGGCGTTATCGAGGATCTGGAGGAACGGCTGGTCGAGGTAATCGGTTGCCACCGAAGGGAGCATCGACATGAGACCCTGGCTACAGCACCTGAATGAGATCGAAGCCCCCATCTGCCGGGCCTGGAATCAGGCGTTGCGCCACGACAAGGTCCAACGGCTGTTCGCTATCGTCAGTCGCCTGGGCGACAGCGTCTTCTGGTACAGCCTGATCGCCGTCATGCCCCCCTGGTCGACGGGCGGGACGGATTGTATGCTGGCCTGCACATGCTGCTGACGGGAGGGGTAGTTCTCGCGCTCTATAAGATGCTCAAGGGGACGACGCGGCGTGAGCGTCCTCACCATTGGGCGACCGGAGTTACCGCAGCGGTTGCCCCACTGGATCGCTACAGCTTTCCATCCGGCCACACGCTGCATGCAGTGAGCTTTACGGTCGTGGCCTTGCATTACTATCCCCGACTGGCCTGGATCCTGGTGCCCTTCACCCTTTTGGTCGCAAGCTCCCGCGTGATCCTCGGCCTGCACTATCCAAGCGACGTCCTGGCGGTCCTGGGCATCGGGTTTGCGCTGGGCTATGCGGGGATTCTGCTCTTGCCTTGACCTCCAGTACATAGTTTCGATTGCTTTTGCGAGCTTTGACGCTGGAGTATGAGAACCAACCAGAGGCCTTGAATTTGCAATATCAGTCGAAACTATGTACTAGTACCCCATTTCACCGGGGCGGCAATCTCCTGAAGACGCTCAGTGTTCGCTTTCCAGATAGTGTCTTTTGATCTCACGTTTAAGCGTTTTTCCGGCTACATTCCTCGGGAAATCCACCATGATATGGACCGCCCTGAGCTTGTGAAAGCGGGCATCCACGCGCTCATTGACCCAGGACTTGAGCGCATCGCTCCGTGCCCCACTCGCTGGCTTCAATACAACGGCCGCGACGAGCACTTCTCCCCAGAACTCATCCGGCACGCCGAATACCGCCACTTCCCGGACCTCGGGGTGTTCGATCACCACTTCCTCGACGTCTTTGGGATAGACGTTCACCCCGCCACTGATGACCATATCCTTCTTTCGATCCACCAGGAAGAGATAGCCGTCCTCATCCACATAGCCCAGATCCCCGGAATACAACCAGCCATCCCTCACGGCATCCCGCGTGCGCATGGGGTCCTTATAGTATCCTGCCATCAGGATGGGTCCTCTGCCGACGATCTCTCCCACCTCTCCCGGCGGTAGATCCCGACCCTCGTCATCGACGATCCGCATGTCGAAGAACGGCGGCGGACAGCCGACCGATCCCGGCTTTTTATGGAAATCCGTCTTATCGAGTACGGTCACAAACCCCTCGGTCAGGCCGTACAGCTCATAAAATGTACCGGGAATACGGCGATTGATTTCCTCTTTGTGCTTTTGATGCAAGGGGGCCCCAACGGACAGTATCATCTCCAATGATGCGATGTTCTCCCCGTTGAAATCGGCCTGCTCAAGGACAGCCGCGATCTGTGACGGGACTAACATGGTATGGGTTACGCCTTCTTCTTTGATGGTACGCACCACCTTTTCGGCATCGAAGTTTTCATGCAGAATGAAGGTGCCGCCGAGAAACATCACCGGCATGGTGGTGAGAAAGGAACCGTTGAATACAATGGAACCCGAGTGTAGGACCACACATTCGGGAGTCATACGGTAGTAACTGCTGAACAGTGTCATATAGGCCGCTCGAATGCGGTGGGTGTGCATGATGCCTTTGGGGTCACCCGTGGTGCCGCTACTATAAATGATGTTATAGAGGTCATCGGGCCGGATATCGGCCTCCGGGGGTTCTTCATTCGATGTGCGATGCTTATGGCGATAAAAGGAATCGTAGCAATGGTGATCTTCCGTATCGATGAGCCAGATGTCGTTATGACGAAGGCGTAGGGCATCGAATATCGGATCGATGTGGGCGGCTACCGATTCAGTGGTAACGAGGAGGGCCGTATCCGCATTGTTGAGCTGATTGCGCAGGCCATTACCCCTCAGGAGCGGACTCAAGGGCACGGAGACGGCGCCCAACTTGGCGATGGCCCAATAGATCTCCCACAGCTCCCGACAGTTAGGCAGGAGCATGGCTATCTTGTCGCCCTTGCGGATACCCGATGCGTGGATGGCGTTGGCGATCTGATTCACACTCCGGTTCAGCTCGCGATAGGTGAACCGCTGATCGCCGCAGATCAATGCCGTGTGATCGGAGCGGAAACGGGCATGATGGGGGAGTATGTTTCCGATGTTCATGGCATAGTGGCCTTAATTGTTTTGCATTCCCTGTTCTTCTTCCATCAATGCCTCCAGCGCCAGTTGACCCAGGGCGTCTTCCGATTCGGCAAAGAGCCAATCCCATTTTCTATCCGATTCGATTTCTGCAAGCATCCATCTTGCCAAGGCATTTTGCTCCATATCCGGTCACCCGTATGCCGATGCCGACTTGACAAAGGGCACGGGAAACCTTCACAGTTTCGGAAACTAACCCGCTATTGCCCTGCAGCCCGGGAGATACCCATGACGGAACTCGAGATTCAGTGTGAGCATAAGCCATCCCCTGCCAAGCTGGAAGTCCTCCAGGTGGACCACTGGCCGGTGTGGAAAAAAGAGGTTAGCCACTTTCCTTGGCATTACGACCAGACCGAGACCTGCTATGTCCTGCGCGGGCGCTTCGTGGTGACACCCGAAGGCGGCGAGCCGAGGGAATTCGGACGCGGGGACCTCATCAGCTTCCCGGCAGGACTCGCCTGTACCTGGGAGGTCCTGGAGCCGGTGGAGAAGCATTACAAACTCGATTAGCCCGCCGGCCTCACCAGCGTGCCTGACTGTACCCTGAATCCGTGAGATAAAATCCAAGAAGAAGTCAGCCTATGAGCAATTCCCGATGGTTCGTGCTTTCCTCCAATGGTACAGGATTCTCAAGATTAACAAGATTGATTCGTTGTTGGTAAATCTGCTTGCCGGGAAAAGAAAAATCGGACCGCCGATCAACTTTGGCAAGCGTGTAACCGGACCGCGAACGTTCAGAACAACAGGAAAAAAATCCTGTTAATCCTGTCCGATTAGAACATTGCGACAAGCGTTCAGACGAAACGGCAATCGCTGGGGGATGCCACGGGGTAGACCTTCACGCCCGTTGATTTTACTCGATATAAAGATTGGCTACTTCACTTCCCGAGTGAATCCGAGAGTGAATGAATTTTCATCTGGCTCCCACGCTCCGGCGTAGGAGCAAGCTCGTCCCGACGGAGGAGGGATCTTGACGTTCCAGCGTCACCACGCCTGGCCGCTGGAGCGGCCAAGGTGGTGTTCCCACGCTGGAGCGTGGGAACGAGTAAAATCAATAAGTTAGTTCTCAGACAGTCTCTAACCCGATCTACGCTGCCAGAGCCCATGTCTATCCTTCCCGGTAGCTATAGAGCATATAGGTGTTGATCAGATAGATCGTAAACAGAAAAATGTTCGCCCAGCCTACGGTCTTGAAGACCCGGGTGCGCGGCCGATAGAGAAGCCCGACGACGGCCACCCCGGTCATCATGATGGCGGAAAAGGCGGACACGGCATGGGTCGTGGATACTGCATCGAACAAGGGCCCGGGCAGGTAGAAGATATCATCGACGGCCAGGATACCGATGTTGAAGAGGTTGCTGCCGAACAGGTTGCCGATTGCCATGTCCACGGCGCCCAACCGCAGGGCGGCCACGGTTACCACCATCTCCGGCAGGGAGGTCACGAAGGCGACGAACAGGGTGCCGACGAAGCCCTGGTGCCACCCCATTTGGACGGCCAACTCCTTGGCGACGAAGGGCAGCCAGACCCCCGCGACCAGGACGACTGCGGCGGCCGCGATATATCTCACCACCGCGGTGCGCAGACTGAGCCCCGGATAGGCGTCGGCCTCGGCCTCCGTAAAGCCTTCGACCAGCTCGGATTCGTAGAGAAAGACCGAGCGCATCGCGACCAGGTACAGGATCATGATCGCCGGGCTGTAGAGGCCCAGATGCCACAGCGCAATCCCGGTTCCCCGCGCTGCCAGCAGCAGGTTGAACCCGGCGAGCCCGATGAGCATGATCCCGAACCCGGCGGCGAGGATATGCCCTTGACCGGCCCGGCAATAGAGGGGTTCATCGCGGCTCAGGAAATCGAGCACCACGATGAGCACCAGGTTGAAGACGCAGCTGCCCAGCACGTCGCCCACGGCGATGTCCGGTGCCTCGGCTACCGTCACCGAGCTGATTCCGGTCACCAGCTCGGGCAGGGAGGTGACGCTGGCGAGCATGATGACTCCGATCCAGGTACCGCCGAGCCCTGCCTTGTTGGCAATGGCGTCACCGTAACGGGACAGTTTGACCCCGGCGAAGCCGATCGCGACCACGCACACCAGGAATTGCACCCAGACCACCGGTCGATACCCCCACAGGTTGGAAGATGGCATGGAGACGGTGAGCATCCATGCCAGGATATGAGAAGCTGTTTGGTTAAAAGCAATTCTGAATTATTTGACATTGCCTGGGAAAAAAGATCCCTCCTGCGTCGGGACAAGTTTGACGTGTTGCGTTTCGACGCCCAACGGCTCATTGATCGACAGCCAGGTCCGTACCAGCGTCTCAACACAACCTATGCTCGCATGATCTCCCGCGTGGCCTGCACGCGCGGACCTCGCGTCAAGTGTAGGTTGGGTTAGGCGCGCGGTCCGATCCCGAAGTACAGTGACAGGGCCGAACGCGCCGTAACCCAACACGTCACATCCCACAACCAACGCCAAACAACCCAGGACTGCGTCCGGACAGGCGCGGCGTCGAACGCGGCGAACACAACACGATGCTCGGATCCATTTTAACCAGACAGCTTCTGAGAGTTGCTAAAAATGCCCCTTTACGCCCCGGCGGTCAATAAGGGGTTATCCTTATCGGTTTCTGCGGGGCTATCCACGATCGGGCAGTGGTTAAATTTTAAGTGGCATGGTTGTGCGATATAATTATTTGACCCCCCGCTATTTCCACCATCCATGCCACCTGGATTCCGACACTCCCTGCCGGAATGACAAGGTAGAGGTTGGCGGACTTTACCACTTAAAATTTAACCACTACCCGCAAATGGAGACGCGAATCGATTTGCGTCCATTTTACGTTCGTTCGCGGACCAAAGTTCTCCTTCGATGCCGGGGTCAGGCCGCCGCCGCACGCCGAAAGGTTATGCGCCCTGCGAGCAGCGTTTGACTGGCGATTGCCCGGTCCCTAGAATGATTTTTTCCGCTGTCGGGCGCATAGCTCAGTGGGAGAGCACTGTCTTCACACGGCAGGGGTCGCTGGTTCGAACCCAGCTGCGCCCACCACATTTCACGCCGCATCCCATCGATTGCACTCCAGTGTCGTCAAGTGAGCCACTGCCGGCACCGCCGCGCGTGGTCGGTCGGGTTAGGCGCGCGTGCCCCGGCGTCGAGACAGACAAACGGGTGTGGACCCGCCTTCACTCGACAACCGCATCGTGCATTGCCTGACCAAGCCCGGAACCCCGCGCAAACCAATGGGATGAAAAACCGGTATCGAATTCTTCGCACCCCATAGACGACGGGTATAACCATATGGTGTCAGTGTCCAGCGAGGTCTTCGGCGACCTGGCCGATCGCAAGGTAGTGGTGGTCGGCGATCTGATGCTGGACCGCTTTCTGTGGGGACAGGTCCGGCGGGTCTCGCCGGAAGCCCCGGTGCCGATCGTCGATCTGGAACGGGAGACGCGGTCCGTGGGCGGCGCGGCCAATGTGGCGCGGAACCTGTCGGGGTTGGGTCTCCAAGTCGCTCTGGTGGGGGTAACGGGTGCGGACCCCGGCCGCGACCTGCTGCTGGCGGAGCTGGCCACAGCCAATCTGGATAGTGATGGGGTGCTGATCGCGCGGGATCGCGGGACCACCATCAAGACCCGGGTGCTGGGCAATTGCCGGCAGATGCTCCGAATCGATGAGGAACAGCCCACCCCCCTGCCGGAAAGTGACCGGAAACGCCTGCTCACCGTCGCTACCGCACGCCTGGCACAGGCCGATGCCCTGCTCCTTTCGGACTACGCCAAGGGGACCCTCACTGAAGAGCTGTGTCGAACGCTGATCGCGCTCGCCCGTGGCCGTGGCCTGCCGGTGCTGGTCGATCCCAAGGGCAAGGATTTCGGTCGCTATGCCGGGGCCACCCTGATCACCCCCAACCGCGGCGAGCTGGCCCTCGCCGCCGGCGTGGCCGCACAGGACCTGGACGCTCTGGTGGCGGCAGGCTCCGTAATGCGCGACACGCTGAATCTGGAATCCCTGGTGCTGACGCTGAGCGAACAGGGCCTGATACTCATCGAAGCGGACGGCAACCATCGAATACCGGCCACTGCCCGGGAGGTGTACGACGTCTCCGGGGCCGGGGACACCGTCATTGCCACCTTCGCGGCCGGTCTCGCCGCCGGGCTGAGACGGATCGATACCGCCCACCTGGCGAATCTCGCGGCCGGGATCGTGGTCGGCAAGACAGGCACCGCACCCATCACGGCACGTGAGCTGCTGGCGGCGTTCAACGAGGAGGCCGCCTGCGGGCAGGCGGCAAAGATCCGTGACGCCGAGGAAGCCCAGGCCCAGGTCCGCCGCTGGCAGGCCGCCGGCGAGCGGGTGGTCTTTACCAACGGCTGCTTCGACCTGCTGCACGTAGGCCATGTGACCTACCTGGAACGGGCCCGTCGCTACGGCCGTCGGTTGGTGGTCGGACTCAATACCGACACCTCGGTGCGCCGCCTGAAGGGACCCGAGCGCCCCCTCATCGGCCAAGCAGACCGGGCGCGCGTACTGGCGGCCCTGGCCGCCGTCGATGCGGTCGTCCTGTTCGACCAGGACACGCCGCTGATGCTCATCAAGCAGCTACGCCCCGATGTACTGGCCAAGGGTGCGGACTACCGGGAGGAACAAGTGGTAGGGGCCGCGGAGGTCAAATCCTGGGGCGGCCAGGTCGCGCTCGTGCCGCTGGTGGAGGACCGCAGTACCACGGGCATCATCGCGCGCATGAACGGCAATTGAGCGAGTGCCATCCCGCCCCGTGTCCGCATTGGTATTTTGAATCCGCAGACTACCCGGATTTTCACAGATCGATAGAGGATTCCACTCATGTCTTCAGAGAAAACAAACGACTCTTTTTCGGAAATCGTGCGGGTAGAGTGGACGGCCGATCTCACGGTCAATGCATGGCGCCGCTGGCACCAGAAATTGGTTCCCCACCTTCAGCAGCTGACTCAAGCCTTACTCGAGACGGCGGAAATCGTTTCAGGGAGCGAGGTCCTGGATCTCGCCAGCGGCTCGGGCGAACCGGCAGCCACGATCGCATCCCTTGTGGGTCCCCAGGGCCATGTGTTGCGACGGATCTGTCGGCAGGCATGCTGGCCGTTGCCAGGGAAAACTGCGGAGCTTTCGACAATATCGAATTCCGGCAGGCAGATGCCCATGATCTGCCGTTTACCGACAATCGCTTCGATGCAGTGACCTGCCGCTTGGGTGTTATGTACTTCTGGGATTGTCAACGCGCGCTGAAAGAGATCTTAAGCGTACTCAAACCCGGCGGTCGTGCCGCATTCGTGGCCTGGGGACCGATTGAGGAAAGCGATTATGCGCGTACTGTGATCTCTCCTTTCGCAAAACGAAAAGCCCTCCCGGCATTACCACCCGAAGCACTCCAGCCTTTCCGCTTTGCCGAATCCGACAGCTTGTCGGCAGCACTGAGTAATGCCGGATTCTCGCAACCGACGGAACAGCAACAGGTAGTAGCTTGCCCATGGCCGGGCCCTCCCGAAGAGATGTGGGAGCAAGTCTACGAGCTGGCCGCTCCACTCCAACCCTTCTTTGATTCCTTCGACCCCGATGAACGTAACGCCGCCATACGTGAAGTAATCGCAGAATTCGGCAATTTCTACGATGGAGAACGTACTGACTCCACGACCGGTATTGTCGTAGCCACGGGAACTAAATCGGTCTAGCTGTCAGGTCCCTGGTGCCACGTTTCGCTTGAAATTGCGGGTACTGCGCGGCGAACCTGCCGGCGTTCCCGCGCTCTGGAAACCACACATGAACCCAGATGGTCAGGGAGCGGATGAATCGACCTGCCATCCCTGGACGACTGGGTTCCGGGGTCCCGTTCGGGACCCCCCATCCGGAACGACGGTAAAGTGAAAGCCCGTCATTCCGGAACCAATTGTTTTTTTACGTGTTAAATAGCCACAACCCAAGCGGTCCGCTGTGCGGACCTTCTAAATGTCAACACGCCCTAGTGTCAATCACTTGAATTTAAGGAGAACCCTCCCATGCTGAAAAACACCGAAACCAGTTACGGCATCGTCGCCAAAGTCTTTCACTGGCTGTTGTTCCTGATGCTCGGCTTTATGATCGTAGCGGGCAACATGCTCGAGGACATGCCCAAGGGTGCGGAGAAGATCGAGGCCACAGCCGTACACAAGTCGCTCGGGTTTCTGGTGCTGGCGTTGGTTCTGCTGCGTCTGCTATGGCGGCTTATCAACGTGACGCCGAAGGACTCGGAAGGGACGCCCGCGATACAGAGCTTCATCGCCCATGCTATGCATTGGCTGCTTTATGTACTGATGTTCGCGCAACCTGCGATCGGCATCCTGATGTCTCAGGCAGCCGATTATCCGGTGAGTTTCTTCGGTTGGTATGAATTGCCGACCTTGCTCGACAAGGACCCGTCCTTGGCCCGGTTCTTCCATGGTGCCCACGGTACTGTGTGGATCCTGTTGCTTTCGGTAGTGATCGTCCATGCTGCGGGAGCCCTGTATCACCATTTCGTCATGAAAGATGATGTATTGAGGCGTATGGGTTTCGACACGAATCCATAACCAATGCGCCAGAGTCATGTTCGGCCAGGAATCTACCCGCGCTCACCCTGCTCCACCAGAGTGAGCGCGTATAAATCTTGCTGAAAACATGATGTTGCCGGATTGGTTTTCCCTGCGCTGGAAGGCTCCCAGTCTCGTAGGCGCGGGCTTGCCCGTGCTTTCCTGAGGTTCGGCTTGCCGGCTTGGTTGCCTTCCAGCCCAGCGCCGGCAAGCCGGCGCCTATCGTTCATGGCGAACCACCGCCGTTGCGGCTGACGACCGCAGGCTGGCAGCAACCTGTTAATCGCCAACAAATTTATACGCGCTCGCCCTGCTGCTCCACCCCGGCGTAACGGTGAAACTTGGGAATGAGTATATAATGGGGTAATGAATGCCTTGAACAGTATCCAGTGGCTGGCGGTGCTCATACTGCCGTTGCTCTTTGCCATCACGGCGCACGAGGTGGCTCACGGTTGGATGGCGAACCGACTGGGTGACGGTACGGCCAAGATGTTGGGGCGGGTGACCCTCAATCCCCTCAAACACATCGATCTCCTCGGTACCCTGATTGTCCCTCTGCTCACCTTTCTGGTGACCGGTTTCCTCTTCGGTTGGGCCAAGCCGGTGCCGGTCAACGGGCGTAATCTCCGGCGGGAGCGACGGGATCTGGTCCTAGTGGCCCTGGCGGGACCGGGGGCGAACCTGCTGATGGGCGTGCTCTGGGGTCTGGTGGTGCAGCTCGGGCTCGCGCTTTTGGATACCTCCCGCTGGCTTGCCGTGCCGCTCATTTACATGGGTGCCATCGGGGTCTTCATCAATGTGCTCCTGATGGTGCTGAACCTGTTTCCGCTGGTTCCGCTCGACGGCGGGAGGGTGCTCAATGCCCTGTTACCGCCCGCGTGGTCGGCCGGGTTCTCGCGCCTGGAGCCCTATGGGCTGATCCTGCTGCTGGTGCTGCTGGTCACCGGCCTGTTGGGCTCCCTTCTGCTTCCAATCATCGAGGGCACCATCGGCCTCCTGCCGGGCGCCGAGGTTGTAAAGGAGCTCTTTTTCCACCGCCGGCCCTAGGCCGTGTTGACATTGACAGGGGGCAGTTATGAGTTGGCAGGGGTTAGGATATTGGAAGATACCGGTTAGCGGACCTGTATACCCTAATACCTTTCTCCCGCATCCTGCCCCCTGATAACTGATAACTGATAACTGGTACAGGACTTCGACCATTGAACGCCGCTTCCCCCCATAGCAACCGCGTCATCTCCGGTATGCGGCCCACCGGCCGGCTGCACCTCGGCCACTATCACGGGGTGCTCAAGAACTGGCTGGAGCTGCAGCACGAACACGAGTGCTTCTTCTTCGTCGCCGACTGGCACGCCTTGACCACCCATTACGAGGACCCATCCCCGATCCCGGAGAGTGTCTGGGACATGGTCGTGGACTGGCTCGCCGCCGGGATCAACCCCGGTTCCGTGACCCTGTTCGTTCAGTCCCGCGTACCGGAGCACGCGGAGCTGCATCTGTTGTTGTCCATGATCGTGCCCCTGGGCTGGTTGGAACGGGTCCCGAGCTACAAGGACCAGCAGGAGAAGCTGAAGGAGAAGGACCTGGCTACCTACGGTTTTCTGGGTTATCCGCTGTTGCAGAGCGCGGACATCCTGATCTACAAGGGGGGGCAGGTCCCGGTGGGAGAGGATCAGGTCGCTCACGTAGAACTGACCCGAGAGATCGCCCGCCGCTTCAACCACATCTACGGCCGCGAGCCGGGATTCGAGGAGCTGGCGGAACAGGCCCGCAAAAAGATGGGTAAGAAGAACGCCAAGATCTTCGACAAGCTGCGCAGGAAATACCGGGAGCAGGGCGACCAGGAGGCCCTGGAAGTGGCCCGCGCCCTGCTCGAGGGTCAAGGCAATATCACGCTCTCGGACCGCGAGCGCCTGTTCGGTTATCTGGAAGGGGAAGGACGCATGATCCTTCCGGAGCCCCGGGCCTTGCTCACCAAGACCTCCAGGATGCCGGGACTGGACGGGCAGAAGATGTCCAAGTCCTATGGTAACGCCATCACACTGCGGCACGATCCCGCGGACGTAGCGCAATCCCTGCGCACCATGCCGACCGATCCGCAGCGGGTACGCCGCACCGATCCGGGCGATCCCGAGCGCTGTCCGGTGTGGCAGCTGCACCGGATCTACTCGGACGAGGGCGTCAAATCCTGGGTCCGGGAGGGCTGCCGCACGGCCGGCATCGGTTGCATCGACTGCAAGCAGCCGGTCATCGACGCGGTGCTCGATGAGCTGCGGCCGATTCAGAAACGGGTCCACGAACTGGAGCAGCAGCCGGATCTGGTCCGGAATCTGATCAACGATGGTTGCGAGGCGGCGCGAAACGTGGCGCGGGAGACCATGGAGGAAGTGCGGCACGCCATGTCGTTGGTGCTCCCGTGACCGAGGAGACCCCCGATTCCCAGGTCGGAACGCCCGAGAACGGTGACCAGTTGCCGCGGCGGGAGGAGCTACCCTGCGCCATCGTCCAGGGCGCTCCCATGCTCACATTCCCCCAGGACCTCTACATTCCCCCGGACGCCCTGGAAGTCATCCTCGAGACCTTCGAGGGGCCGCTGGACCTGCTCTTGTATCTCATCCGGCGTCAGAACCTGGACATCCTCGATATCCCCATTGCCGAGATCACCGACCAGTACATGGAGTACGTCGAGCTGATGAAGGGCCTGCGCCTGGAGCTGGCATCCGAATATCTGGTCATGGCCGCCATCCTGGCGGAGATCAAGTCGCGCATGCTGCTGCCGCGGCCGACACCGCAGGAGGACGAAGCAGACCCGCGGGCCGAGCTGGTACGGCGGCTCCAGGAGTATGAGCGTTTCAAGCAAGCGGCCCTGGACCTAGACGCCCTGCCGAGCCTGGGGCGGGACGCCTTCGTCACCCGGGCCCGGATACCGCCGGGACAGATACACCGACTGCCGCCGACCGTGGATCTGAGCGAGCTCCTGCTGGCCCTGCGCGAGGTCCTGGCCCGGGCGGACCTCTACCTCAGCCACCGGGTCGAGCGGGAGTCCCTGTCCCTGCGCGAGCGCATGGCGCAGGTGCTCGAACGCATGCAGGGAGCGGGTTTCGTCCCCTTTGTCCGGCTGTTCGAGCTGGGCGAGGGGCGGGCCGGGGTCGTGGTCACCTTCCTCGCCCTACTCGAGCTGATCAGAGACGCCTCCATCGAGCTGGTACAGCCCGAGCCCTTCGCACCCATCCACGCCCGGCTGCATGGGGCCGAGGCGTGAGCGGGCAACCGTCCCTCAAGCAGATCCTCGAGGGGGCCCTGCTGGCGGCCGGCGAGCCCCTGACCCCGGAGCGCCTGCTCGGCCTCTTTCCCGACGTGGAGCGGCCGACTCGGGACGCGGTACTGGAGGTCCTCGCGTCCCTGGAGCGGGACTACCGGGACCGGGGTATCGAGCTGATTCAGGTCGCCGGCGGCTTTCGGGTCCAGGTCCGCAAGGAGACGGTCCCCTGGGTTGCGCGCCTGTGGGAGGAGAGGCCGGCCCGCTATTCCCGCGCCCTGCTGGAGACCCTGGCCCTGATCGCCTACCGCCAGCCCATCACCCGCGGCGAGATCGAAGACATTCGCGGCGTCGCCGTCAGCACCCACATCGTCAAGACCCTAACCGAGCGCGAGTGGATCCGCCGCGTCGGCCACCGCGACGTGCCCGGCCGTCCGGCCCTCTATGCCACTACCCGCAAGTTTCTGGACTACTTCGGGCTGCGTTCCCTGAACGACTTGCCGACCCTGGCAGAGATCCGCGACCCTGAATTCCCGGGTAGCCAGGTGGTCCTGGGGCAGCTCGCGGGAGCGGATGAGGCCGACACCGAGATCCGGGCCGCGATCCCGGCGGGGGAAGCGAGCGATGCGGGAAACGACGGTGAGGCCGGGTCTGATGACGACTAATGCTCCATAGCGGAAATTCTAATACCATTTGTAAGTTGGACTTGCCGGCGAGCTTGACTGCCTGACTGCAGGAATGGTCTCCGGATTTTCGCTATACAGCACTAACAGAACAGTGCCGACGCCTGCGTTCAGGTGCAGCCAGCATGCGTAGCGGGCTGAACGCCACCTGCAACGCATTGTTTAGCTTCCCGCAAATTCGGGAAAACGGTATCTACTTGCGGACAAGTATTCTTCAACGCTGTCAATTGCCAACCAGCGACGCTTCAAATACTCACAAACCATCCCAGTAGTATTTGAACCGGCAAAAGGATCAACCACGAGATCATTGATGTCTGTAAGCAAACGAACGAAGAATTCAGGTAGGGCTGCGGGAAAACGCGCTGGATGGATTTTTATGCCGGCCTCTTTACACTTCTTTGTGTATGGATCATTCGCAGAGTTGTTTCCAAAGGTTAGAAACGTATCTGCCGCATCGTCAATCACGTTTGATGTGATCGAGCCACCGGCATTGACCTTATCAAATGAACCATTAATTACATGTCCAGATGGTCGCTTTGTAGATCGCACACCCCTTTGATTTAAGCGCAACATGTCTTTGCTATAAGGCCTAAGAACACGCCTATTATCTGCCTTAGGCCATTCTGTTTTAGACAGCCACCAAACGTACTCAACAGAGTCCTTAATTCGCATCCTACGAACGGTCACCCACTCAGCAGGGACAGGCATTTTTGCTGGATTGTGCCAGAAACATTCTTGGGCTAGATAGAAGCCGATCTCTTCAACCAGCGCAATGAGTAACTTAAAGTGATACAATGAACGGGTCGGCGAACCTTTATTATAACTCCCTCCAATATTTAGCACGAAGCTTCCATCATCTGCGAGGATGCGATGCACCTCTTTGGCAAATGGCAGGAACCATTCAACGTAGGCATTCTTATCGGCGTTGCCGTACTCCTTCTTGAAGTGAAGCGCATAGGGAGGGGAAGTGACCACTGCGTTGACCGAGCCGGATGGCAACTTAGCAAGCTGTTCAAGCGAGTTCCCTAGCACGGCAGCGCCGTAGTTGGTCGAGTAGTAGCTCGTGACGTCGTCTAGGACACCGCGCTCACAGGGGCACTCGGTGGCCAAAGGAGTTTGTATGGTCATTTGGCTATGTTCTGATGGAAAATTACGCGCCTTCGCTATGGGCAAGTGTGCCTCACTCTAAGGAGAAATGTTAGCACCAAGGTTGACATTGTCAACCCCTGCTGCAGTAACTCGATGAAAGATTGGATATCTCAAGCCGATGCGGCGCGTCTAAGGGGCGTTTCAAGGCAGGCCATATCTAAATTGGTGCAGAAGGGCCGACTTCGCACGCTGACCATTGGCGGACATGTGCTTGTGCATCGTGATGATGTTCTCGACGCCACTACAGTCGACCAAGTGATGGACAGTTCGCTGGTTGCAGAACTGAAGGAGCACCTAATTGCGGCAGGCGACTATGATCGTCAGGAGATTTTCCAATGGCTTCGCGAAGGGCAACGGCTTCATCCTCTCGAAGATGAATTTGGTGTGCCGGCGGAGATAATCTTGGAAGCCATTTCTCGATCGTCGGACCTGACCAAGCGTGGCGTTCGCGGCGTAATCGCAGAAGCCGTGTTTGCGGTCGAAGTGATTGCGCAGCTGGACGATTGGACGGACATAACTCCAGGTGGAGATCATCCGTTCGACTTTTTGTTGGAGAAACAAAAGGAAAGGATTTCCATTCAGCTGAAGATGCAGCGCCGGAAAACACATCGACCGATGACAGCCAACCAAGGATACAAGGTCCTTAGTTCGGGTTATTGGGTGGTTGAGACACAAAGAACAAGAGGAGGCAAGGATGCTAGTGGTGAGGACACTAGACCGTACAAATTTGGCGAGTTTCAGATTCTTGCCGTTTCCCTTCAACCTAGTACCGGTAATTGGGGTGATTTTCTATTTACACTGTCGGATTGGCTACTACCTCGGGATAACAAGCCAGAGCAGATCATGAAGTTTCAACCAGTGTCAAAGTGCGAAAACGACGAGTGGACCTCGAACTTGGAGGTAGCCATCGAATGGCTTCAGTCTGGCACACGAAAGCGGATTTCTGGCTTGGCCCAGGGAAGCTAAAGTACCGATTTTGCGGCCAAACTTTCCGTGCCTATCCGGCTTGCGCTATGTCATCGGTAGTCGATAACAGCCCGAGCAGTATTTTTGCGGAGGATGCCGAGATCCTCGAGCAGGAGACCCATGCGGGCGATCAATTCCTATTGCACCTGCGGGCCCCGGAGTGTGCGCGGCACGCCCGGCCCGGCTCCTTCGTGCACCTCCGGTGCGATCCCCAGCTACCGCTGCGCCGGCCGCTCTCGATCATGCGCGCGAGCCCGCGGGACAACCGGATAGAACTCCTCTACAAAGCGGTCGGGAAGGGCACCCGGCTCCTGGCCCTGAAGCAACCCAGTGAGCATATCAGCCTGCTCGGGCCCATCGGCCATCCCTTCCGGCCGCATCCCGAGTATCCGCGGCCCCTGCTCATCGGCGGCGGCGTAGGCATCCCCCCCATGATCTTCCTGGCCGACACCCTGTGCTCGGACCGGCGGTTCCGACCCTTCGCCATCCTCGGCTCCGAGGTCCCCTTCCCCTTCCAACCGCGTCCTTCGCAGTACCTGGTGCCAGGCCTGCCGCCGCCGGTGATCGCCGCCATGCCCCTGCTCGACGACTGGGGCATACCCAGCCGGCTCACGAGTCTGCTGGACCTTCCGGGCTGCTTCCGGGGCTATGTCACGGAGCTGGCGCGAAGCTGGCTGGAGGGCCTGGACGCACCGGCCCGCGCCGAGGTCGAGGTCTTCGCCTGCGGTCCCCACCCCATGCTCAGGGCGGTGGCTGCCCTGGCGCGCGAGTTCGGGCTACCCTGTCAAGTCTCCCTGGAGGAATTCATGGCCTGCGCCGTAGGCGGCTGCGCCGGCTGCGTCGTCCGGGTCCGAACCGAGACGGGACCAGCCATGCAGCGTGTGTGCGTGGACGGGCCCATTTTCAATGCCTATGCCGTCTTCGAGTAACAACAATCAACTACTATGGACTGAAAGTTCATAGTCTGGAGGACTAAAGTCCTCATCCGTGGACAAGCCACGGACTGAAAGTGAAGGGACTTAAAGTCCATAGTTTCAACTATGATGCGCTTCGCGCACTAAAGTTATTGAAGCAATGAAAGAAACCTTGAAAGCAGGCATCAAATACGAACATCGATTCAAAAATTGAAGAGAACAATGAGTTATCATTTTAACCTCTAGTACCCCATTTCACCTTATTTTTCGCTCTCAGAGCCTCCCAAACGCGCCAAGGCTAGGCACAGCGCGCAGGGAATAGCTCACGCTCTTGCCAAGCGCTGTAACGCCGCCTTGGCGCGTTTGGGGGGCTCCCTTCGGGCGCGACGAGAGGCGGCCATCTGCGGTGTTGCGCGAGCTTGAAAGAGGACTGACTATTCCTGCGCTCGCGCGCCTAGCATCTGGCTGCCTCTCGCCACGCTGAGAACCAAAAATAAGGTGAAATGGGATACTAGTAGCACTGGAGAATTGATATGGGTTTGGTCCTGAAAGATGATGGTTGGCAAATTCCAGATGAGCTGTGAGCCGAACTTGAGCCGCACCTTCCGGTCCCGGAAACGACGCACCCCCTTGGCTGCCATCGTCGTCGGGTGCCCTACCGGGATGCGGTGAACGAGATCCTGTTCGTTCTGAATCGTTTTCGCCGCGTATTGGTTTCGGTGGGAAAAGCAGGTTGATACCTTTTTATCCGTTCTTCAGCTTGTCTGCACCATTATCGTATGGCGAAAATTAACCCAATTGGGATAGGCTCTAAATGCAAAACGCATCCGCCGCTTCCGACAGCCTTTCCCTCGTCATCCCCATGTACGAGGAGGCGGATAATGTGGCCCCCATTCTGGCGCGGGTCCATGCGGGTCTGAAGGAATACAGCGGTCCTTGGGAGCTGATCTGTGTGGACGACGGGAGTCGGGACGGGACGGGCGAGCGCCTGCGGGAGCAGGCGGTAAACTATGGGAACCATGTGCGGATCATCGAGCTGCGACGTAACTTCGGGCAGACGGCGGCCATGCAGGCGGGGTTCGACGCGGCCCGGGGGACCCTGATAGCGACCTTGGACGGGGACCTGCAGAACGACCCGGCGGACATTCCACGCATGGTGCAAGAACTCGTGGAGCGGGATCTGGATCTACTCCAAGGTTGGCGTCTCGAACGCTGGGACGGGTTGCTGCTGCGCAAGATCCCCTCCCGCATCGCCAACTGGCTCATCGCCAAGGTCACAGGTGTCCACCTGCACGATTACGGTTGCAGCCTGAAGCTCTACCGTGCGGAGGTCATCAAGCCGGTGCGCCTGTTCGGGGAGATGCATCGCTTGATTCCGGTGTGGGTGGCGGGGGTGACCGATCCCCGGCGGATCGGCGAGACCGTGGTGCGCCACGAGGCGCGTCGTTTCGGGGCATCCAAGTACGGCATCTCGCGCACCTTCCGGGTGCTGCCGGATCTACTGGCGGCCTCCTTCTTCCTGCGCTACGGGACCCGCCCCGGACACTTCTTCGGTGCCATCGGCATGGGCCTAGGCTTGATCGGGACCCTGATCATGGTGCACCTCCTGGTTGTCAAGTTCGGCCTGGGGGAAGACATCGGTAATCGCCCCCTCTTGTTCGTGGGCATTCTATTTCTGGTGGCCTCGATCCAGCTCCTCACGACCGGCGTGTTGGCGGAGCTCCTGGCGCGGACCTTCTTCGCGTCCAGGGACCGACCCGATTTCACCATCGCCCGCCAGAGCGATCCGGACCGGGCCGGCTGGAGGCGATCCGAATGAGCCGAGACGCGGGGCTCCCTACAGCGTTCCCTACTCCGACCTGGTTGCTGGTGCCGGCGCTGCTACTCAGCTTCTACTGGATGCTCGGGTCCGTGCCCCTCTACGACCTGGATGAGGGCGCTTTCACCGAGGCCACGCGCGAGATGCTGGCCAGCGGCAACTACATCACGCCCGCTATGGACGGCGAGCCCCGCTTCGACAAGCCGGTGCTCATCTACTGGCTGCAGGCGGCATCCGTAAAGCTGCTGGGCTTGAATGAGTTCGCCCTGCGTCTCCCTTCGGCCCTGGCGGCGACCGGGTGGCTCCTGGCCCTGTGGCTCTTCGCGCGCCGGCACCTGGATCCGGCGACGGCGACGGTAGCGGCCCTGGTGATGACCCTGACCCTGGAGGTCTCCATCATCGCCAAGGCGGCCACCGCCGACGCGGTGCTGAACCTATTCCTGGCCTTGAGCTTCTTCGACATCTACCGTTGGTATCTCAGACCCGAGCGCGGCACCCTGCTGCGCGTCTATCTGTGGGTCGGACTCGGCTTTTTAACCAAGGGGCCGGTGGCGATCCTGTTTCCGGTCCTGGTGAGCTTCCTGTTCTTCCTCAGCGTGCGCTCCTTGAAGGATTGGCTGCGGGCGCTCCGTTGCCCTTGGGGCTGGGCGGTGTTGCTGGCGGTCGTATTACCCTGGCATGTCGCCGTCTACCTGGACAGTGGTCCCGGCTTTTTCGAGAACTTCTTCCTACGCCACAACCTGGGCCGCTTCGGCGCCGCCATGCACGGACACCAGGGCTTCTTCGGCTACTACCTGGTGGTATTGCCGCTGATCATGCTGCCCTTCACCGGCTGGTTCCTGCGGCTGCTGTCGGCGCTCAGGCGGACCTGGGCCGATCCCCTGGATCGCTTCCTGTGGCTCTGGTTCGCCGCGGTCCTGGTCTTCTTCTCGTTCTCCGGGACCAAGCTCCCCCACTATGTGCTCTATGGCGCAACCCCCCTGTTCGTCCTGATGGCCCGACACCGGGAGCTACTCGCGAACCGTTGGCTGGCATTCGTACCACCGGTACTTTTCTTCCTGCTGCTGCTATTGCTGCCGGAACTGCTGAAATCAGCCTCCGGGTGGACCCAAAGGCCCCATCAGCTCGCCATGTTCGAGTTGGGCAGGACGGTGCTGGACACCCCTTACCGTATCGCGGTACTCCTGGGGCTGGTCTTGGTCTCGGCGATCGCCCTGTGGCGGCGACTGCCGCCCTGGCAAGGGCTGGTATTCGTGGGTGTGATACAGATGACCGTCGTCTCCGGGATACTGGTGCCTCGGGTGATGGAGGTCCTGCAGGGGCCGGTAAAGGAAGCGGCCCTGCTGGCCCGAGCGCTGGATCTGCCCACCGTGGCCTACCGCACCAACATGCCCAGCTTCAGCCTCTACCGACAGGCAATCACACCCGCTCGCGCCCCCAGATCCGGGGACCTGGTATTCCTGCGGGTGGACAAGCTGGGCAGGCTCACCCAACAGCATCCCGATTTGGAGCAGGACGTGGTCTTTCGGCGTGGCGCAGTCGCCCTGCTCAAGGTAACGGCGCGGTGGCCCGATGGCTGAGGGTCTTCTCGTCTTCCTCAAGCGCAACCTGCGTGAGGACTTGGCGGTGGGTCTGCGACGCACCCCGGCAACCCCTCTCGACGGCGGTCTGTGGCTGGCCCGTTGGGCGACCATCAGTCTGTTCGTCGGCCTGATCCTCTTTCTGGCTTGCAGCTATCACGGCGGCTTTTCCCGGTTCAATACCCTGGCGGCCGAGCTCCCCGAACCGCTGTGGCAACGGCTCACGGTGCTCGGCGACGAGCGCGTCGCCTTTGCCCTGACCTTGTTCTTCACACGCCGCTGTCCGCGCGTCTTCTGGACCCTGGTCTGCGCCGCGTTCTTCGCCATCGCCTTTACCCATTCCCTCAAGCCCCTGTTTTCCGCCCTGCGCCCACCGGCAGTGTTGGAAGCAGGGACCTTCAACCTCATCGGCCCTAGTCTCCGCGAGAACAGTTTCCCCTCCGGGCACACGGTGACGGCAGCGACCTTCTTCGGTGTCTGGGTCTACTCCGTCCGCGCCCCTTGGCTGCGGGCGCTCCTGGTCCTGCTGGCCGTTGCCGCCGGCCTCAGTCGGGTAGCGGTCGGCGTGCATTGGCCGGTGGATGTGGCGGTGGGACTGGCGGGCGGGGCAATAGTCGCCCGGCTGGGGGTATCCCTGGCGGCGCGGAGTGAACGGCTCGGATCGGAGCCCATCGTTCACCTGGCACTGGTGACCCTGGCCGCCGAAATGGCCGTTTCGCTGCTTCTATGGGACGGCGGCTATCCGAAGGCCGCGGTTATGCAACAGCTGCTCGCCGTCGCCGCCCTGGGTTTTGCGGCCTATGTCTATCTGATCGGCCCGATACTGCGCTGGTCGGCGTTGAAAAAGGGTGCCGGTTGACCACGCGCCTTCTATGTTGCGGCCGAAACCACACTTGATGCGCGGACACGCCGAAGGGGTTGAGTACTAGTACCCCATTTCACCTTATTTTTCGCTCTCAGAGCCTCCCAAACGCGGCAAGGCAAGGCACCGCGCAGGGAATAGCTCACGCCCTTGCCAAGCGCTGTAACACAGCCTTGGCGCGTTTGGGGGCTCCCTTCGGGCGCGACGGGAGGCGGCCAGCTGCGGTGTTGCGCGAGCTTGAAAGAGGACTGGCTATTCCTGCGCTCGCGCGCCTCGCAGCTGGCCGCCTCTCGCCGTGCTGAGAACTAAAAATAAGGTGAAATGGGGTACTAGGATCCGGTGGTGGTTGATACATAAGTGGAATATTAGCCAACAGACGGCAGCAATTCGGTATTATAGCGGTGCAGATCGAAGCGGGTGATTATGGCCGGGCCGAGAGGCTGCTGGACCGGGCCGAAGCGCGGGAGTTGACCGGTATCCAGGCGGCACAGGCAGCGGTCGAGCGGCGCCGGCTCTCCGCGGCGGCGGTCCGGCCGAGCAGGCCGAGCTCTTGCTGATCCAGCTGCGCTACCGGGAAGCCGCCGAACGGTTCGCCGCCGCTGCCGAGCTGGTCCCCGACTCCACCAGGCCGGAACAGCGGTTGACCTATCGGGGGCGACGTGCCCGTGCACTCTACCGCCAAGGCGACGAGAAGGGAGACAATGCGGCCTTAAAGGAGGCGATCCGGGCCTACTGGGATCTGCTCGGAGCATACCCCCGCGTGCAGGTGCCCCTGGATTGGGCCATGACCCAAAACAACCTGGGCAATGCCCTTTGGCGCCTCGGCGAACGCGAAGCGGGCACGGCGCGGTTGGAGGCGGCCCGTCGCCACATCGAGGATGCTTGGCGCCTGTACCAGGACGCCGGAATGGAGCAGTACGACGAATATTTCTGGCAGCGTCTAGCGGCGATCGACCGGCTGATTGCAAAGCGGCAGTGAGGTCCCGGCCCATACGGGACCTGACAGCTAGGTAAGAGGCTGTATAAAAACCAGGAACGGATTCGTAGGATACAGAGAGTCTGCGGGCTCGGTGACAGCCGCTAATCGGACAGGATTAAAAGGATGTTCAGGATTAACGGGATGTTTTGTTGTGGAACCCGTAAGGCGGGATGCTACGATCCTATTATCCACGAAAGACACGAAAAGACCCGAAATTGTCATTCCGATGCGAGGTAAGGATCTGTTCGTGTTCGTTCGTGTTTTTCGTGGATCTTGGTAAGTCAAATCCTCCGGACAACGCCAAATCATTCAGGATTGCTTCCCAATCAGGCGCGATCTGCCCTGGTCAGTGCGCCGAATCCTAAGGCGTCCAGGTAGAGATCCGTAGCGCGGTGGATCGCGAGACGATCCAGGGCCTCTGCCAAGTGGGCCTGGGTCGGTGGGTTGCTCAGGGTGCGGCGGATGGCGGCGGCCATGGCCTGGACATCGCCGATCGGGACCAGCTCGCCGTAACGTCCCCCGTCCAGCAGCTCGCGCGGTCCGCTGGGACAGTCCGTGGTCACGGCCGGCGTGCCCAAGGCGGTCGCTTCCAGTAGGGCATTGGGGAAACCCTCGAACCGGGAGGACAACAGAAAGAGGTCGGCCCGGGCGACGCATGAGAAGGGATTCTCAGAGCGTCCAGGCAGGTCGCAACGTGCCGCGACCCCCAGCTTCTCGGCCAGGGACTCCAGCCGCGATCTCCGTTTGCCTTCGCCATAGATGAGGAGGCGATGATCCCGCGGCAACAGCACCAGGGCCCGCAACATGGTATCCTGATCCTTGGCCTTGACCAGGCGTCCTACACTGATCAGCAGCGGTCCGGAATGGTCCCGGCACCAGGGGTGATCGGGTTCCTGTTCGGCCAGGGTCCGAATCCGCGCCAGATCCAGATCGGTGTAAATCCGACGAATCGCCGGTGCGGCGGGTCCGAGCAGCTGGCGTAGGCCGTCGCAGACCCCGTCGGATACACCGATTACCAGATCCGCCCGCCGCAGGGTCGCGATCAGCTCGCGGCGCTTGCGCCGGCGGGACAGTGGGTTCGACTGGCGCAGCTTGGCAGGGATAGTGGTCCCGACGCGAATCACAACCCGTGGCCCTGGCTCCATGGTTGCGACCGCATCCAGGACCAACCGATTAGCCCTGTCGCGATGTGAGAGCACGGTATGGGGCCGCAGGCGGGTCAGGAAGGCCCGCATGCGGTCCGGTACCCGCCGACCGTGCCCGATGCGCACCACGTGGGCCTGCACGGAAGGCGCGACCAGTGCCAGATCGGGATGGTCCTCGCTCTCCAGCTGGAGGTGTACCTCGACCCCGGCCCGTGCGAGGTCGTTGATCAGGTTCAACATGTCCCGATTGATTCCGCCCGAACCGGGACGAAAACCCGTCACCAGCAAACGGGGCCGCGTGATACCGGACGTTGCTCCTTCGTAGCGGGCCTTTGCGTACCGGTTTGGGGGTAAATCCGGTGGGTGCTCTGAGGCCGGTCCGTCCGGAGCGGTACTCGGAAATGCAGGACTCGTCACGACACTCGGGTGACCGATGGGAAAAATACCGGCAAATGGTTGCATACTATGCCTCAAGTATCCAAACTAGGGCAGTTCTCAATCAACAACCTGAATCCGTGAGGTCAACTCCAGGGTTGAACTTAACTCGATATTTACAAGAAAAGATCGGAGAAGAATGAAAACCACACTATTGGTAATGACGCTCAATGAGATCAATGGCATGAAAGTCATCATGCCCCAAGTCGATCGCTCATGGGTTGACCAAATTATCGTCGTCGACGGTGGGTCGAAGGATGGCACGATAGAGTGGGCCCGTGATAGTGGCTATGAAGTTTACGTACAAAAGCAACGGGGCTTTCGACATGCCTACACCGAGGTATGGCCTTTAATCACCGATGATGTGGTGATCACCTTCAGTCCTGACGGGAATTCCATACCCGGATTGATCCCTGATCTGATCGCCAAAATCAACCACTATAGACTGAAAATCCATAGTCTGGAGGACTAAAGTCCTCATCCGTGGACAAGCCACGGACTGAAAGTGAAGGGACTTAAAGTCCATAGTTTCAACTATGATGCGCTTCGCGCACTAAAGTTATTGAAGCAATGAAGGAAGGCTACGATATGGTGATTGCTTCACGCTACTTGGAAGGAGCCAGGAGTGAAGATGACGATATTATCACGAGTCTGGGCAACCGGCTTTTCACCTACACCGTGAATCTGCTCTACGGTGGCCACTATACCGACGCAATGGTAATCTACAGGGCGTACCGGAAGGTCATGGTGCAGGAATTGGGGCTGGACCGGGAAGATGCCCACGCATTCCCTGAAAGGCTTTTCCGAACAAAGATAAGCTGGGAACCGCTTTTATCCGTGCGTGCAGCAAAAGCGAAGTTGAGGATTACTGAAATTCCAGGAGACGAGCCACCGCGGATCGGTGGTGAAAGAAAACTTAAAATAGTGTAGTGGGGTGCTGCTTATTACTTCCAGTTTATTCGAGAGCTGTGGTTCTGGAGATAATAAAATCAACAGCGCTCTGGCATCTGTTATATACCTCATATCGGCACAAGGTTGCATTTTACGAACACTTGGAATCTCAGCGTGAGGAGAGAATCGAGCTCCGTCTTGTATGTTGTGTGCTTGATTTAAACACGCCGACTTACATATTGATTTTGTGTTTTTTGGTATGTGCCATTTCATACCTTCCGGTTGATGTGCCACCTGTTCCGGGGGTTGTTCCTTGAACGCGGCTAGACGCCGGGCCCGATACATCGGACAAATAGGCTCACAGCTGCTGTTCGCCGGTGCCTTTCTCGCCCCGGCCGTGGCCAATGCCGGTCTGCTGCTGGCGGTGGCCGCTTTCCCGTTCGCCGTGGCCGGTTGGCGTGCCCTGCTGCGCCAACCGGTGGTGCTCGCTTTCTCGGCTTATGCCATTTACCTGATCGCCCTGACGGTCGTCCTGCGTCTCGTGCCGCCAGAGGCGATGGAGGTCCGTTGGAGTGGTCTCTGGGCCTGGCTGCAACTCGCGTTGTTTATCCCCGTGGCCTTTTCCGCGCGTGCGGACCCCGCACATCTCGGCCGGTTGCTGCTGTTGTGTGTGCTCGGTTTGATTATCAGTATGCTGTGGAGATTGGATTGGGCGCAGCTGCTGGACTCGCCCCGGGCCTACTTCGACGCCAGCCGGGACGGCTACGGCTTTCCGGCCCTCGGGTTCGCCCTTTTCAGCGGCACCGCGTTGCTGGGTATGGTCCTGCTGCGTCGGCGCTGGTGGGCCAGCTCGCCCTTACGCAGCTTGTTCTGGGTGGTCTGTCTGCTCCTGCTGTTGCAGGGATTTCTCGTTACCCAGACGCGGGGGGCCTGGTTCGGTCTCGCGGTGACAGCGGGGTTTGTGTTCATACACGCGCGCCGTTACCGGCAGCGATCGGTCGATCCACCGCAAACCCGAATCCTGCGCTACGCCGCGGTCATTTTGGTATTGGTAGTCTTTGCCGCCACCCAGGGGCAAATGATCGTTTCGCGGCTGCTCAAGGAGATTCCCATCGTACAGGATGTCGTTTCCGGGAAACAGGTGCATAACCCCAACAGCTCGTTCGCCCTGCGCTGGAACGCCCAAATCTTCGGCCTGGAGACCTGGTTGCGGCGCCCCCTGACGGGTTGGGGCCCGGATACAAGTCATGATCTTATGGTAGCCAGTGGCAATCCCAAGTTTGAGTCCAAAGGAGATGAGGGGAGTAAGATCTTGCGGCACCTGCACAACACTTATCTGGAGCTCCTGGTGCAGGCAGGTGTGCTCGGGTTCGTCCTGGCGGGCGTACTGATCGCCGCCCTACTCCGAGGCCTGGCACAGGCGTTCCGGGCGGGTCGATTGGCGGCGGACCTGTATCTGTTCCTGCTCTCTGCATTCGTGCTCCTGTCGCTCTGGAGCCTTTTCGACTATCGTGTCGTGCACCAGGACTGGCGTTTCTACTGGATTCTCCTCGCGGGAACCGCCTTCAGCTTCTCCTTGCCCGCCGACCATGCCGCCGACTCCGAGGACGCCACCGCGGGGAGTTCTGGGTGAGGGTCTCGTCCCGATCCGATCCTCGCCGCGTCCTGTTGGTGCGGACCAGCGCCATCGGCGACATCGTCTTCGCCTCTCCCCTGGTGGCCGCCCTGCGTCGCGCCTATCCGCAGGCCCATATCGCCTGGTTGGTACAACCAGAATACCGGTCCCTGCTGGAACACCATCCCGACCTGGACGAGGTCATCGTCTGGCCTATCCGCGAGTGGCGCGCGCTCTGGCGCCGGCGCCGCTTTGGAGGCCTGGTCCGAGCGTTCAGGGCCTTCCGTAAGCACCTGCGCACGCGCCGGTTCGACTTGGTCCTGGATCTGCAGGGGCTGCTCAAGAGCGGGCTGGTGACCTGCCTCTCCGGTGCGCGGGAGCGCATCGGTCTGGGGTCCCAAGAGGGCAGTCGGTGGCTCATGACCCAGGTCGTCCCCCGTGGTGGAGACAGCCGACGCATCGGCTCGGAGTACCGTTTTCTGGCCCAAAGCCTGGGGTTGCCGACCCACGACTTCGCCATGGCCGTATTCCATGGACCGGAGGCCGCCGCCTGCGCCCGCGAGCTGATCGAGCGCGCGGGGTTGAGCCACGGATTTGCCGTCATCTGTCCCTTTACGACCCGTCCCCAGAAGCACTGGTTCGAGCCGCGTTGGGCCGAGCTCTCGGATCGGCTCCACACCGAGCTGGGCCTGTCGGTGGTCATGCTCGGGGGGCCCGGAGACCGTGAGGCCGCAGGGCGTATCCGCGACCTGGCCACTGGCGGACCGATCGATCTCGTGGGCAAGACGACCCTGCCACAAGCGACGGCCCTGATTGCCGAGAGCGCCCTCCTGGTGGGCGTGGACACGGGGCTCAGCCACATGGGTATCGTCTTCGACCGCCCGAGCCTGTTGCTGTTCGGATCGACCTGTCCCTACCTGGACACCACCTGTGCCAAGGTCCAGGTGCTGTATCATCGACTGGATTGTTCCCCGTGCAAGCGCAGACCCACCTGTAACGGCGCCTTTACCTGTATGCAATCGATCGCGGTGGACGAGGTCTTGAACGTGGCCAAGAACCTGCTGGGACGAACGGCTTGAAGATCCTGCATGTGGAGGGGGGCCGCAGCCTCTACGGTGGTGCCCTGCAAGCCCTCTACCTGATGGAAGGGCTTGCGGACCGCGGGCACCGCAACGCCCTCGTTTGCCCCGCGGAAAGCGATCTGGCACGGGCGGCAGCGGTCTGTGCTGAGGTCCATCCCATGGCGATGGGTGGGGATCTGGATCTGCGGCTCATCCCCAGGTTGCGCCGTTGTCTCCGGCGCTGCCGACCGGATCTGGTGCACCTGCACGGGCGTATCGGCGCCGATGTGATGGGCGGCATCGCCTGCCGCCTGGAAGGCATACCGGTCGTCCATTCGCGCCGGGTCGACAACCCGGAACCCCGCTGGATGGTCAAATTCAAGTACCGCCTTCACGACCGGGTGATCGCCATCTCGGCAGGTATCGGCCGGATCTTGCTGGCCGCAGGGCTGCCCGCGGCCAAGCTGCGTCTGGTGCGCAGTGCGGTGGATCTGCGACGCTTCGACCGTCCCTGCAACCGGGAGCGCTTGACCGCCGCGCTGGGGGTCCCCGCACCGGTGCGGCCGATCGGCATCATCGCCCAACTGATCCCACGCAAGGGGCACCGCTTTCTGATCGAGGCCCTACCGCCCCTGGTGAAGGCATTTCCGCACCTGCGGCTACTCATCTTCGGCAAGGGTCCCCTGGAGCAGGATCTACGCCGGCGCGTTGCGGGCGCGGGACTCGAAGATCATGTGCAATTCGCCGGCTTCCGGGAGGATCTGCCGGACCTGCTGCCCTGCCTGGAGCTGCTGGTCCATCCCGCCAGCCGGGAGGGGTTGGGGGTATCCCTGCTGCAGGCGGCAAGTGCCGGCGTGCCCATTGTGGCGAGTCATGTGGGCGGCATCCCGGAGGCGGTCCGCCATGGACGCAACGGATTGCTGGTACCGCCAGAGGATCCCCAGGCCCTGGGTACGGCGGTGGCGACCTTGCTGCGAGACACAGGGCTCGCCCGGCGGCTGGGGGAGGCGGGGAGGGA